>Ga0136652_1000140_pt1 | contig 40809 bp, 39 predicted proteins | sample ConPoolayeEmetaG_FD_94864 | JGI IMG/M metagenome (GOLD analysis project Ga0136652, IMG submission 94864) | Hot spring microbial mat communities from California, USA to study Microbial Dark Matter (Phase II) - Cone Pool mat layer E metaG... ...
GCTTCAATTAATATCTCAGAATTTTTTAGCCCTATTGGATAACCTGAGCCATTTAGGCGTTCATGGTGCTGATAAATTATTTCACCAAAAGGTTTTAAAAAATCATTATTTTTTAATATCTCAAAACCTTCTGTAGGATGGGTATTAATCATATCTATTTCAATATGACTTAATTTATTTGGTTTGCTTAAAATAGAAATTGGAAGTACTATTTTACCAATATCATGAATTAAAGAAGTGTAATAAATTTTTTTCTGTTCTTCCATTGAAAACCCTAATAGCTTTGCAATTTTAGCTGCAAGTATGGCAACCCTTTTTTGGTGCCCTGATGTGTATGGGTCTTTCTTTTCAAGAATAATGCTAATTGTTTCAATTGTTTGTTCAAAAGCTTTCTCTAAAGTTTTTGCACTGTTGATAAGATCAAGTTCATATTGTTTTTTTTCAGCTCTAATTTTAGCTTCTGTAATTTCTCGTAAAACAGCATGGGAAAGCCTGGTTAAATTATTTTTATCTATATAATCATGAGCACCCGATTTTAAGATTTCAATTACTTCATCCGAGCATAAACTTCCAGAAACAACAATAAAAGGAATATCTTTATTGTATTCTTTTAAAACCTTTAAAGCATCAGGGCCATCAAATCCAGGCACGTTAAAATCATCAATAATAACATCATAGGCGTTACTTGTAATTTTTTCTTTAAAATCTTTTTCGTTATCAACTATTTCATAAACTAATTTAATGCCACTTTTTTTTAAGTTATTTATCAAAAGTAAAGCATCATCAGTTGAATCTTCTATAATTAAAAAATTTAGATTTTCTTTTTGCAAATTTCCCATCTTAATAAAATATTAAGCAATCTAACTTAATAAATTTTAACCTAAAGACATTTAAATGTTGTTTTACCATAAATAGTATACTAAACAACAAATAATATTAATGTCATATTAATAAATTAACTGTTTAATAACAACTTAGTAATTAAAATTTTCTAATAGGTCTTTACTTAAAGCAGCCGGAGGTATGTTAACAAGAATCCAGTAAAGCCCAAGCTGTTCTACTATTTCTGTAAATCGTTCAAAATCTACAGGTTTTTTAATATAACTATTTACACCAAAATTGTAGCACTTTATTATATCTGTTTCCTCATCTGAAGTTGTAAGAATTACCACTGGTATTAATTTTGTAAGTTTGTTCTGCCTGATTCTTTTAAGTAATTCAATTCCATCAATTTTTGGAAGTTTTATATCTAGTAGTATTACAATAGGTAAATCTTTTATATCTCGTTTGCTGTATAAGCCTTTCGCAAACAGAAAATCTTCTGCTTCTGCTCCATCCCTGAGTATAATAACTTTATTTAAAATATTGTTTTTTTTAAAAGCTCTAATAGTAAGCTCAACATCATCCTCATTATCCTCAACTAAAAGTATATATTTATCTTTATAATTAATATTGTGACTGCTTATTTGTTTATTTTTTGATTCTTTTTTATAATGATTGTTTTCTTTAAAACTATCATTATCAGTCAAATTACCATTTACTTCATTTTTATTATTCAAATAACCCCACCCCTTATATTTTTTAAAAATTTATTTATATTGGGCTGATTAAATTCTATCATAATAAAATATATAATATTTATATTAAATATTAAAACTATTCAAAACTATCAGATAATGTAAAATAAAAAACTGTATAGTTGTCAGGTACGCTCTCAGCCCATACATTTCCATCATGCCTTGAAATAATTCTTTTTACTATAGATAGCCCAATTCCAGTTCCAGGAAAATCCTTTTCACTGTGAAGTCTTTGAAATGGATTAAAAAGTTTTTCAATATAATTCATATCAAAGCCAACCCCATTATCTTTAATAAAATAAACTTTGTTTTTCAAACATTTTGTTTTTTCATATTTTTTTACTTTTTTAATATACTTATTATTTTCTTCTTCAACTTTTATTATAACTCCAAATTCTATTAAAGAGTAACTTTTTTTGCTTGTAAACTTAAAAGCATTATCAAGCAGATTGAAAAGCATTATTTCTATAAGCTCCTCATCACCATATGAAATAACATTATTTAAAATTTTTATATTGATGTTTCTTACCATACCATTTTCTATATTATCACTTCCCAAAAAATCTGGACTTTTTACCATATATTCACTTTTATATAAAGCTTCGATGTTAATATTTATTTGCTCTTCATAGTCTTTATATATTTGACCATATTTTAAATTTATTTCATTTTCATTTATCTTTTGCTTGGTAATTTCGTATGTTTTTATTTCATAATCATTTTTTAATACATCTACTAAACTATTAATAATTTTTAAGCAAATATTACTTAAATTAATTTCCTTTTTAACAATTGGCTTTCTTGAGACAAAAGATAATTTTAAAAGGTCATCAATAATGCTGCTCATTTTTTTTGCAGCATTTTTTATTCTATTAAGATAATCTTTGCCTTTATTGTCTAACTGATTGAAATTATCTTCAAACAATGTCTGGCTAAAGCCAATTATACTTCTAAGGGGGGCTCTTAAGTCATGAGCAACTGAATAACTAAATGCCTTCAGCTCTTTATTTAAATTTTCTAAGTCTATAGTTTTATCTAAAAGAATTCTATTTAATTTTTTTATATATTCTAAATTTTTCTTACTCCTTGTTATATCTTTACCTATTAAAGTTATCTCTTTAATATTTTTATTTAAATCATAAACTGGCGAAATAGATATCAAAAAACTGTGCGTTTTGCCAAACTTATTTAATAATTTCATCCTTTTAGTATAACTTTTGTTTGGCTTTGTTGAATCTTTCAAAACCATATTAGTTATCTTTTTTAAAAAAATGTCAATTTTATCTTTCAATTTTAGCGGCATTAAAATAGATAAAGATTTTCCGTTTATCTCATTAAACTTATAGCCAAAAATTATTTCAGCACCTTTATTAAAAAAAGTTATATTTCCATTTAAATCAATTGAAATGATTGCATCAGAAGTATTTTGTATATAAGAAGAAAGCCTTCGCTCAATAATCCAACTTTTTCGATTGTTAATAGCAAACATAAATAACAAATATATTATTATAAATGTAAAACAAAAAATAACTAAATTAACTGCTAAATTAAAATGTAAATTTTTATTCCTTTCGTTAAATACTTTATCTTCAATTTCTACTGTGGCTATAACCCAATCACAAAGATTGCACTTTTTAAAATTTACTAAATACTTTTTACCAGTATTAAAATCTTCTATATAATCAGAGCCCTTTGAAGTATTTTTTATTTTTTTTATTTCAGTCTGTATAAAAAAGTCGTTTATCTCTTTTTCTAAGTTATAATTTTGATATGTTATTAATTTGTTATTTTTATCAACAAAATAAAATATTTGGTTTTGATATATTGGAATGTTCTTTAACCATTCTAATATAATTTCAGGTTTTACCTGAATTGCTAATATACCAATATTTTTAGCTTGTAAATTACTATAATTTATTTCTTTATTTTTATCTTTACTGCTTTCATTGATATTAATTTTTTTTATAAAAGACTCCTGTTCAAAATTTTTTATTATCACAGCAATAGTGAATATATCAGTTTGCGGCAAATTATCCCTTTTATAAAGATTTGAAACATAGAAATCTCCACTTCTAACAACTCCTAGATACCAATCCGAATTAGCATAATTTTTACCAATTACATTATTAAATCCTTCATTTGAACCAGCTTTTATTGTTCCATTCATATCAGCTAAAAAAAAAGTATCAACAAAATCAAATTGATATGCACAACTACTGATTAGGTCAATAGCTTGCCCCCAATTTCTATTTTTTACAGACTCTAAAATATATTCATTTAGGGTAAATGCTTTAGAAATATCTAATATCATACCAATTTTATCATTTATTAGATTCTCAATTAATTCAATCTGAGAAGCTCTGGCTTCAATAATTTTTTTTGTATCTGAATAGAAGGAATTTATTAATGAAAAAAGAAAAAAAGCTAAAACTGGCAATGAAATGAAAAAAGAGCATAATAACCTAAATATTGTTCCTTTAAGATTTCCACTTATAAGACTTTTATCTAAAATTGCAAAAAATCTCTTAATTAATTTGGCTAATTTTAAAAAATTTAATCTTAAAAAAAATTTGAAATACATTTTTTTTGAAAGTAGTAAAATTAAATATAAAATATTAAAAATTTATATCTAAATGTTATTATTAATTATTCTTCTATTAGTCTTGCTTTATTTTTTTAGTGAGATTTTAAATTTGAAAAATAGACTTTGATTAATAAAATATTAAAAACTACATTATTCTTAACTATATAATATATAATAATTTTTATTTTTTAAAATTAGACTATTTTTTCTATTTTGATTGTAACTATTGTAGCATATTTTATTATAAATTGCAGATTAATTTAAATTGCATAATTATTTTTATTTTTCAATACCTTTTCTTGCCAATACACCACTTCTATAGTAATGCTTTATTTCTTTCATTTCTGTTACTAAATCAGCTGCTTCTATTATTTGTTCAGAAGCTTTTCTGCCAGTTAAAATAAGTTCAACATTTTGAGGTTTTAATCTTATTAACTCAAGTATTTCATTTGTGTCTAAAAGCCCAAAATACTCTGCAATAGTAATCTCATCAAGAATAATTACATCATATTTTTCTGAAAGCATTATTTCTTTAATTTCACTTAATCCTTTTTTAGCTGTAGCAATGTCATCTTCTGTAGGCTTATTTTTAATAAAACAGCCTCGCCCATACTGTTTTAGAGTTATATTTTGATTTAATTTTTTTAAGCACTTTATTTCACTGTATTGCAATCCCTTTATAAATTGAGCTATAAATACATTAAGATCACACCCTGCAGCTCTTACTGCAAGACCAATTGCTGCAGTTGTTTTTCCCTTACCATCACCATAATAAACTTGAACATAACCTTTTTCTAACCTATGTTTTTTATTTTTTTTCTCATTCATTTTACAGCCTCATTTAATTTTAATTTAAATATTTTTTTGAGAAACGCCTGCCTGTGAAAAAGTAGCCATTTCATTTAAGATTTTAACAGCAGCTTCACATATGCCAATTGCAAGAGCAGCACCTGTTCCTTCACCTAACCTCATTTCAAAGTCAAGCAAAGGATTTAAATTTAAATATTCTAAAATTATTTTATGGCCTTTTTCTTTTGAATTATGAGATGCAACCATAAAATTTCTGCATTTTGGTTCAAGTAAATATGCTATTAGAGCACTTGCTCCTGATATAAAACCATCGATTACAACAGGAACTCTATTTGCAGCACATCCTAGTATTACCCCAGCTATTGCACCTATTTCAAATCCACCAATTTTTGATAAAACATCTATAGCATCCTTATTGTCGGGTTTATTTATTTTTAATGCTTTTTTAATAATATCAACTTTATGTAAAAAACCTTTATTATCAATGCCAGTTCCGTAACCAGTAACAAGCTCTGGTTCTTTACTGCATATGCAAGCAGTAATAGCACTACTTGCTGTAGTGTTGCCAATTCCCATATCACCTGTTCCTATAATTTGATAACCATTTCTTATCATTTTTTCAGCAACTAAAATTCCAGTCTCTATTGCTGCTTGAGCTTGACTTTTTGTCATTGCCGGTCCTTTTGACATGTTTTTTGTGCCAAAATCCACCTTTTTACTAAAAAAGAATTTTTTTGACCCTTTACCTTCAAAAATTAAATAATCAGAATTTTCATTTTTAATATCTTTATTAACTATATTACTATAATTAAATGCCTTATTAAAACTGTAGTTTTTAATATTTAACTCAGAAGCTACCCCAACATCAACAACACAGACATCTGCGCCAACGTGGTTTGCTAATACATTTATTGCCGCCCCGCCATTTAAAAAGTTATAAACCATTTGGGCAGTAACTTCTTTTGGGTAAGCACTAACATTCTCTTCTGTAACTCCGTGGTCAGCAGCCAGTACAATAATTAATTTTTTATCAAAACTAGGATTTAGCCTGCCGGTTATAACTGCTAAATGCTTTGAAAGCTCTTCAAGCCTTCCAAGACTGCCCTGAGGTTTTGTTAAGCTGTCAAGTTTTTTTTGAACTTCATCAGCAATATCAGCAATATTAGGAGCATTTTTTGAAGATTTAAAATCAAGATTTAAAATTTTTGCTGTAGTTTGTGAAATAAAATTAGACATTACAGACATAATCTTTTAGTTTCCTTTCTAGAAGTTAAATTTTTTTTAAATTACCTTATTTTTAAATTTCTTTATTTAAATAGCTTGTTATTAAATTAAAATTTTACCTTTATTAATATGTGCAAACAAATCTTTTAAATTTGTAGAGTTATTTTTATAAGTTAGCCCCTATTTAAAAGTATCTATAAACACTTCTTTTAAATAGTCCATGTTAATGATATTACATTTTAATAATATTTATAAAAATGTTTTATTTTATTTCTTAGGCATTTTATATTATTATACAGATTATGAAAAGTAAAAATGCATATGAATTTTTTCTAGAAGGAAAAAAACTTTCATCTCAGAATGAATTCTTAAAAGCTATTATGTTATTTGAAAAAGCAGCAAATCTTGAGCCTAATAAAGGTTCAATAAGAGAGGCTTTAGCCTTATCATATTACAATTGTGGCTTTTATAGCAGTGCAAGAAAAAATTTTGAAAAAGCTTTAGAAATTGACCTTTCTAATGATTTTGCTCATTACGGATTAGGGCTTTGCTTGATTAAAGAAGGTAAAATTTCAAAAGCGCTTGGACACTTAAAAATTGCATTTGCAATGAAACCAAATAATTCTACATACAGTCAGGCTATTAAAAAATATAACCAAATATTTGAAAAACTTCATAAAAAGCCGCACCAACAATAAAAAGCAAAATAAAAATAATTGAAATTATAAAAGGATGTTTCTTTACAAGCCTATTTTTATAAAGATGCTCTCCGCTTGTTAGAGCAACACACCTGTAAAAAGACTCTATAGAAAACAAGATTAAAACTTCTAGAGGAATTGGAGCTTGTCTTTTTACAGCACCTGCAAAAAGAAGAAGAACCATTAAAAAACCAGAGATTACCGAAAGTGGTATTAATGTCCTAAAATATCCCAAAATAAAATATGCTAATGTTGATACAATATTTCCAAACAATATCGCAGTTAAAACTGTATGATAACTAACGCCTTGCTCGTACTGTTTCATACCAAAAAAACCTTGTAAGAATTTATACCTATCGATTAGTGAAACTGTTAAATCTTTAAAAAAAATAAAAAATAACAGCCCCAGTACCAAACCAAGTAAAAAAAACCCTAAACACTTAAATAAAATTGCCCAATATCTATTAGAATAAACCACTTTTACAGCATGTTTTGGAGTGTGCTTTGATAAATTTCTTTGTTTTGAACCTGTTATCATCAGTTTAATTAATCATTAGTTTAATTAATCGTCAGTTTAATTAAAAATATCTTATAGGTATATCTACAGGAGCACATAGAAGTCTTTTAAACTCCTCATTTAACCTTAAAAGACTTACTGAGCATCCTTCCATATCAAGAGAAGTGCAAAAATTATTAACGTAAGTTCTAAAAACTTTAATATTTTTTCCCTTTAAAATATCAAGAACAATTCCTGCTGCTATATAAAGCTCACCTATTGGCGTGCCCCCAAGACCATTAACCATAACAGCAACCTCATCAAAAGGTCTAAAAGGCAAATCTTCAATAACAGATTCAGTAATAATTTTAATAATTTCATTTGCAGGCATGTATTTTAACCTTTGTCTTCCAGGTTCACCATGCAATCCAACACCAAGTTCAATCTCATCTGACCCAAGCTCAAACGTAGGTGAACCTTTTGCAGGTGTTGTACAAGATTTTAAAGCAAACCCCATTGAACGAACATTCTCATTAACCTGCATAGCAAGTTTTTTTAAACTTTGAAGATTTACCCCTTCTTCTTCTGATTTTGCTCCAACTATTTTATAGACAAAAATTGCGCCTGCAACACCTCTTCTGCCTGCTGTAAAAGTGCTGTCTTTTACTGCAACATCATCATTTATAATTACTGTTTCTACATTTGGGCCGCCTTCAAACTCAAGCATTTCTGAAGCCATTTCAAAGTTAGCCCTATCACCTGTGTAGTTTTTAACTAAAAAAAGCACTCCTCTTCCCCTATCAATAATCTTTGCTGCATCAACAATTGCATCAAGTGTTGGCGCAGCAAAAACAGGACCAGCACAAGCCGCATCAAGCATTCCTTTACCAACATAAAATGCTTGATCAGGTTCATGACCACTGCCAGAACCTGAAATAATTGCTACCTTATTTAAGTAAGGGTCTTTTCTATAAATAATTCTTTTTTCAAGAATACCAGCTAACTTATCAGGATTAGAACTAAGCAGTCCTTTTAACATTTCATAAACAACATCTTCGGGTTTATTTATTATTTTTTTCATTAAAAATTCCTCTTACTAAATATTACTAAATTGATTTTAAGATATTTAATGCTGATTCAAACATTATAACAATAATAAGCGAACCTGGATCTCTATTGCCTTTACTTCTTTCACCAACGTATGAAGCCCTTCCTTTCTTTGCAATCATGTCAATGGTTCTATCAGAACCTAATTTAGCAGCCCTGTAGGCAGCATCAATTATAGGCAAAATTTGCATAGGACTTGCTACAGAATTATTACCAATAGTATTATCAATAGTTGTTTGCGGCTGAATTTCATAAATTTTTTCATAAACACTTTTCATTGCAGCTACTGCTGGTTCAAGTGAATCAACTAAAGTCTTATCACCAATCTTAGTGTTGCCGCCTCTTCTTTTAATGACTAAAAGGGCACCATCAACTGCATTTATCCAGTCCAGCACAGTTGGCTCTTTATTATCAGCAATACCTTTTCCAGTTTCTATAAAACCTGTACCAAGCATAGCGCCAGAAGTTCCACCTATTGTATATGCTAATGTAAATCCAACTCTTTTTAATATCTCACCAAGTTCAAGGCTTGACAATTCTTTTAAAATGTTTAAAACTGCTTCAAAGCCTCTTCTAACACCAGAGCCGCAGTCTGCATCCCCCATTGAATCAAGTTCTGTTAACTCATTTTCAGCTGATATTAAATTCCTGCTAATATTTTCAATTACTTTAATCAATATTTCTTTTTGAGAAATCATAATTTATTATACAAATCTCCTTTTTTAAATGACTTTTATAATATAAAATTAATAATGTTTAAATTTTAATTTTTATTTAATTTAAAATCAATTTATATTTATAAAACGTTTTTAAAATGTTTTTTAATTTTTTAGGTTAGAATAAAATTTTATTAGAAAGAATTAATTAAAATTAAAACTCCTAAAAATAAAATGTCAAAAAGCTTAGACAAAATTAAAAAAATTACTGCGCCTGAAGCAGTAAGAGTTAGATTTGCCCCAAGCCCCACAGGATATCTTCACATTGGCAGCGCAAGAACAGCTTTTTTTAATTGGCTTTATGCAAAAAAATCTAAAGGCAAATTTATTTTAAGGATAGAAGATACAGATATTTCAAGGCATATTGAAGAATCAATAGAATTAATTATAAGTTCATTAAAGTGGCTTGGCATAACTTGGGATGAGGGACCTGACATTGGCGGAAATTATGGTCCATACAGGCAATCACAAAGAAAAGAAATTTATAAACAGTATGCTGAAAATTTAGTAAAACAAAAAAAGGCTTATTATTGTTTTTGTTCTCCGCAAAAACTGAGAGATAAAACACACAGCTCTGAAGACAATCATAAAGATAAATGCGAAGATGCAAGTTTTTATAAAAGTATAAATAACCGTGTAAATAGCCTGGGAAATAACCGGGAAAATAAACATGAGTATAAGCTTGAAGATAAATGTGAAGATAAACGTGAAGATAAGTATGATAGGGAATGCTTAAAATTATCCCAAATGCAAATTGAGCAAAATATTAATAACAACATACCTTACGCAATAAGATTTTTAATTCCACAGGATAAAAAAATAATATTTGAAGATGTTGTTTATGGGAAAATTGAAATAAACAGCAATGTTTTAGACGACTTTATTATAATAAGGTCTAATGGACTTCCAACATACAATTTTTCGGCCGCATTAGATGATATTCTAATGGAAATTACACACGTTATAAGAGGTGAAGACCATCTTTCCAATACACCAAAACAGATATTAATTTATGAGGCGCTCGGTAAGAGCCTGCCTGTTTTTGTTCACTTGCCTATGATTTTAGGTCAAGACGGACAAAAACTAAGCAAAAGACATGGTTCAATTGCAGTAGAAACTTACAAAGAAGAAGGATTTTTGCCAGAGGCAATTAAAAATTATATGGCACTTTTGGGTTGGTCTTATGATGAGAAAACAACTATTTTTTCCACTCAAGATTTAATAAAAAAATTTAGTCTTGAAAAAATTAATAAAAAACCAGCAAGATTTGATTATAATAAACTGCTTTGGTTTAACGGATATTATATCAGAATTTTAAAATCTAGCAGTCTTGAAAAACTTGTATATGATAAATTTATAGACCTTGTTGAGGATAAAGAAAGTTTTAGTAAAAACTTGCCTAGACTAATTCCGCTAATTAAACCAAGAATTAAAACTATAAATGAAGCTTCTAAATTTATACTGCCTTTTTTTACTGAAATAACATATGATAAAGATATAATTTACCAGAAAATTCAGGTCAGCCAACCCAATAATTCTTATAAAGATAACGATTCTGAAATTAAACCTAAAAATGAAAAAATTACAAAAGAAGGACTGAAACAAGATAAGATAAAAGAAGTAAATATTAAAATTCTTTATGAAGCAGCTTTACTATTAAAATCTTTAGATGAATTTTTACCTGAAAAAATTGAAATAACCTTAAAAAAATTAGCAGAAAAGTTAGAAGTTAATTTTAGAGTAGTTGCAGAAGTAATAAGAATAGCAGTTTGGGGCTCAAAAATAAGCCCCCCGTTATTTGAGACACTAAGTATTCTCGGAAAAGAAAAGTCTATTGAAAGACTTAAAAAATACAGTGACTTTCTTAATAATCTTATAAAAAATTTTTAAATAAACGATATTAAATAAACGATAAATTTTTAATTTATTTTAAATACCATTTCTTCAGGTTTTAAATCCCTACCCAACTCTACTACTTTTTTCGTAAAGTAAGCAACAACTAGTTCCTCATTGGTAGGAATTACAAAAACTTTAGCTCTGGATTCATAAGAATAATCAGCAGAAATCAGCCCTTGCCCACTGCCAATTTCTGAGTTTCTAAAATCATCAATTTTTATTCCCATAAATTCCATACCTTCAAGTAGTCTTTTTCTCATTTGTGCATTTTTTTCTCCAATGCCGCCGCTTAGAACTATGCAATCAACTCCACCCATTATTACAGCAAAAGAGCCAATGTATTTTCTTACGCCGTCTATAAACATTTCAACTGCAATTCTAGCACGCTTATTGCCATTTTCTGCAGCTTTAAGTATTTCTCTAAAATCTTCTGTTCCAATTCCTGCAATACCTTTTAAACCTGATTCATTTGAAATAATTGATTGAGCTTCATCAATTGATAAATTTTTTTGCTTCATGGCGTACAAAAGTGCTGTCCCATCAATATCTCCTACCCTTGTCCCTTGAATTAATCCAGAATTAGGAGAAAAGCTAAAGCTGGTATCAATTGACTTACCATTTTTTATAGCGCACAATGAACTTGAACCACCTAAATGTATAGTTATTAACTTTATATCCTCTGAACCCATTAATTTAAAAGCCATTGCAGCAAGATACCTATGAGATGAACCATGAAAGCCGTATTTTTTTATCCCTAAATCTTCATACCACTCCCAACAAAAACTAAGAGGCCTTCTAAATTCAGGAATAGAGTAATGAAAAGAAGGTTCAAAAACTCCAACCATAGGGACATTTAATATTTTACTAAAAATATTTATTGACTCGATATATGGTATGTTATGCACTGGAGCAACAAATGCAAATTTCTGCATCTCATCTAAAATTTTATCTGTTAACATGTTAGCTCCATTAGTTAATCCCATTACACACTTAAACCCCATTGCTTGGATGTCTTGTGGTTTTTTAATAACATTGTTTTTTACATACCAGTCTAATGTCAGATTTATCGCTTGTTCAAATCCAAAAACCTCAATAACTTCTGTCTGAGATGGGCTGTCACCAATACTATGGACAAAATTTGATTCACCCTTTGACTTAATTTTATCAATATTTGCCTGCCCAAGAGTTTTAACATTATTATTATCGTCAATGTCTATTATTTTACTTTTAAAAGATGTACTTCCAATATTTCCTATTCCAATTATCATTTTTACCCTTTCACTTTTATATTTTCAAATTTTATTTAAATATGTAATTTAGATTTTAATTTAGTTTTTATTATTTTTTTATTATATTATTTTTTTTAAGTTGTTTCTATAAAAAACAATTACTATGTTGCTATTTTAGCGTTTATAATTTATATTTGATATAAAATGATAGTAATTAAGTAGTAATTATAAGTAGTAATTATTATAAATATTATAATATTATAAAAATAAATATTATAAATATAATAAAAAAACATAAATTTTAGTATAAATATTCCTATTGCAAATATTGAAAAATATTAAAAATATTAAATAAAGAGGTTTTAAAAATGGAAAAAAATATTATTTTTTTTGATAATGCTTCAACCACAAAACTTGATGAAAGAGTTTTTAAGTCAATGGTTGATTTTTTACAAGAAAACTATGGAAATCCATCTAGCATGCATGATCTTGGGCAAAAAGCTAGTGAAGCAATTGAAAATGCAAGAAATGATGTTGCAAACTTAATAGATGCAAAAGAAGATGAGATTTACTTTACTTCATGCGCAACAGAATCCAATAACATGGCTCTGTGGGGCATTGCCAGAGCATATAAAGAAAAAGGAAATCATATAGTCACTTCTTCAATTGAACATTATTCTATATTAAATCCGCTTAAAGAAATGCAAAAAGAAGGCTGGGAAATCACTATTTTACCAGTGGATAATAATGGTTTTGTTGATCCAAATGATGTAAAAAAAGCTATAAATAAAAAAACTGTTCTTGTAAGCATAATGCATGCAAACAATGAGATTGGCACTATTCAAAAGATTAATGAAATTTCAAAAATAGTCAAAGAAGCAGGAATAATATTTCATAGCGATTGTGTTGGGACTGCTGGAATAATACCTTTAAATGTAGATGAACTTGGTTTTGACTGCATAAGTTTTTCTGCACAACAAATGTATGGCCCCAAAGGCATAGCTGCGCTTTATTTAAAAAAAGGAGTTAAAATTAAGCCACTGCTGCTGGGTGGGGTTCAAGAACGAGGAAGGCGTGCTGGAACTGAAAATGTGCCTGCAATTGTTGGATTTGGAGTAGCTTCTAAAATTGCTAAAGAAGAAATGGCTGCCAATGTTAAAAAAGTAACTAACCTTAGAGATAAATTATTTAACGGAATAATAGAAAAAATCGAAAAAGTAAAATTAAATGGTCACGCCTCACAAAGGTTGCCAGGAAATCTACATTTAAGCTTTGAATACATTGAAGGCGAATCAATAATTTTACTTTTAAATAATGAAGGAATTGCAGCATCAAGTGGCTCATCATGTGCATCTCATGCACTAAAAAGCTCACATGTTTTATCAGCAATAAATGTTCCGCCTGCACTTGCTAACGGCTCAATTTTATTCTCACTAGGTAAATTTAACACACAAGAAGAAGTGGAAAAAGTTATCAATGTTTTGCCAAAAATTGTTGAGAAGCTTAGAAAAATGTCACCTTTATGTAATTAACAAAAATGCGTTTTAAAAATTAATTATTTTAATTATTTTAATTATTTTGATTTTTTTAAAATTAATTTTCTTGATGTATATTATTTGTATGTTATTGTCAGCAGACTCAACTATGAAAATATATATTAAAATAAAATTAAAATTAGAATAAAAATTAAAATAAAAAATAGTATTTTAAATAAAAATATAGTATAAAAAAATAACATTTTGTTAATTTAATAAAATTAATTTTTAAGATATAATTTTGGATATAATTTTATAGCTAAAAATAAATGTGGTTTAAAAATTAAAATAAAACAAGTTAAAAAGTAAGATTCAAATTTAAATTATAGTTAAAGTAAGAGGTAAAAGATGGTTCAATATAATGAAAAAGTTATGCAGCATTTTATGAATCCGCATAATGTAGGTGAAATTAAAGATGCAGATGGAGTTGGAGAAGTTGGAAATCCTGTTTGTGGTGATATGATGACTTTTTATATAAAAGTTAAAGATAATATAATTGAAGATGTTAAATTTAAAACCTTTGGATGCGGTGCAGCAATTGCTGTTTCAAGTATGGTTAGTGATTTAGCTAAGGGTAAAACTTTAGAAGAAGCTTTAAAAATTACAAACAAAGATGTTGCTGATGAATTAGGTGGATTGCCAAAAAACAAACTGCATTGCTCTAATTTAGGTGCAGATGCTCTTCATGCAGCAATAAAAGATTACTTAAAAAAACATAAAAAATAAGATTGGTAAAATATTAATTAGTAATTAGGAAATATAAGGTGATATTTAAATGTCATTAAAAAATGAAGGAAATATTAATAAAGAAAAAGAAAATAAGGAAAATAAATCAAATGTATGTAAATGTCCATTTTGCGATAGCGAATTAGAAGTTCAGGGACTGCCATACTGTAAGACTTGTAATGTTACAGTTGTGATTTGTAAAAACTGCGGAAAACCAATTCCTGCTGAATCGACAATCTGCCCGGAATGTGGACAAAGTTAGAAATTAATTTTTTATAAAATTGCTGTATTTATTATATATAAAATTGCATATTAAATTTGAAAAAATATTTTTTAATTAAATAATTAAATAGAAATACCATTTAAACTTAAATTTATCTATTATTTTTTGATATTGGATTTGGGGAGTCGTCTAGCGGTAGGACATGCGGCTCTGGCCCGTATAGCAGGGGTTCGAATCCTCTCTCCCCAGCCAGGCTTAAATTATAGAATTCTTGCTTGACAAAATAATCTAATTGTATTACATTGTTTACATGATTCATTATGAAAAGTCGATCCAGAAGAGTTATAAAAAAGGTGAAATACCAAAAAGAATTCTAAGACTTTTTCATAATGCTTTTTTATCACTGGAGTTGACAAAAGACATGAATCTATTTGACATAAAAAAAATTAAGGGTAATTATAAGAGAGAATACTATAGACTGAGGAAAGGTAAGTATAGAGCGATTTTTTATATTTTAGAGAATGATTTTTATGTTATACATATTGGTAAACGAGAAGAGGTATACGACAAATGGCAGTAATCTCTGTAAGATTTAATTCAAAAGAGGAAAAAATTTTGGAAGCATTGAAGAAATATTTTCATTGTGATTCTTCGCACCTAATAAAAAAATCACTTTTGGATTTATATGAAGAAATTAAAGATAGGGAAATAATTGAAGAATATGAAGTTAGAGAAAGTTCTTCAGAATCTGATTTTGTTAAAATTGAAGATATTCTGGAAAAATAAACTTTTTAAAGAGAGCGATTATTTTAATAATTAGTTCGAAGCTTTGTAACTTTAAGCAGACATTTTTTTATAAATCCTTGATTAATGATAAGAATTCCTCAACTGATAAATTGGCATCTTTGATTAATTTTCTTAGCAAACCTGGTTTTAAAACTTTATGATTTGGTATTGTTATAGGTTTATGATATGGGTTACTATTATCACGAAGTCTAACATGGCTTCTCTTTTGCCTTACAATTCTGTAGCCAATTTTTTCAAAGACTCTTATTGTATCTTTTCCTGAAATTATAGGTAATTTCATATCTATTTAGTAATAAGAACACTTCCAATTAATAATTTTGAAGGATCAGGAACTTTTTCACCCATTGATTCTAAATCTTCTAAACAAAGAAGAATTGCCTCTTTAATATTTTCTAAAGCTTCATCAATTGTATCACCTTGAGAATAGCAACCTTGAAGCGAGGGGCAGGTAATAACAAATCCCCCTAATTCATCTGGTTCAATAATAACTTTGAAATCATAAATATTTTTTTTCATTTTATGCTCCAACAATATGTTTTGTTTTTTTTTAAAATTTAATTACATAAAAAAATTATTAAGTCTTATTATACTCAATTATATTCAAGAATTTTATCTAACCAGAGTATCCACCTTTCTAGTAAACTATTTTAATTTTAATGTTCATTTATTACCAAATTAAATAGATATAAATCTTAATAATAATTATTAACTATAGTGGTATTTATCACTATTATTTTTTATTATTTTATCATAATAGCAAACTATTAAAAACTAGATGCATAAATTATATAAATAAATTATTAATAGCTATTATTCCCTTGATAAAGCAGTTAGAAATTTTATAACTTTAGGCAGCCAAGCCGGTACATATATCACATAAATAAATTCAAAATAAGCTTATTCGTTTAAAGCCATCTCCTATCTCTAATACTTTCAAGAATCTGTTCGCTAGAAATCTAAACATTAAGTTTATTCTGTATAACGCTATCGAATCTTTTGGCATTTTAATACCCATTTTTTTATCTTGATTTTGAAAAATGAAAATATTTAAAATGTTATAGTCTTTTATTACAAAACTAAAAATTTAGTGTCATTTAGCCTTTTATAAAGTTTTTTTATTTTTAAAAATTATAAGTGTATAATGAATGTGAAAAATAAAAATTTTCCATATTAGGGGGGCTTGTCAAATGAATAATTTAACTAATTCCAAGAAATACCAAAACCTTCCAATGACATCATTTATTACCGGCATATTATCACTTACTGTCTTCTCTCTAGCAGCTCTTAAAATGTTGTTTTCCAGTTATCTTAATACTGATATAACATCCAAGATATTTAGTACTGTTATCGTATCTGTTCTTGGGCTTGCTTTGCCCATAGTTGCAATAATATGTGGAAGTGTTGACCTTTTACAGGTAAAAAAAAGACTTCATAGCATTGCACTTTTTAAAGCTTTTGATATTACAGGAATAATATTAGGCTCTATTGTATTTTTGATAGTTGTTATTTTTAATTTTGGGCCAACAATAACGCAACAATAAGCAAATATATAGGGAGTATGACTTTTTTATTTGCTATTAATACTATGCTGCAAATTATGCCAACCAGTAGGGCTAAAGGACACACAATTGTAGCACAGATAAAAAATACTGGCTCATCTCCCATACCTGTCCAGAAGCCTTCTCCAAAAATTTTTATAAAAAGTGCATATACAAGATTATGAAGAACTGAGCCTACAACTATACCAATAGCTGAAACTCCTGTAAGAATAAAAAATGCTTTTGAAATCCTGGTAAACTTTGCTTTAACTGCTAAAATAATAAGTGCTATGCCCAGACATGGTAAAACAAACGCTAATGCAAAGAATAGATACCTGTTAAACAGGTCAAATAAATTCATAATAAAAATATTTGCAATGGTTAGAATAAAGAAAGCAACTGTAATCCAAAAAATAAATAAAGTAGAAATGTAGATTTTATTATTCATTTTAAAGTCCTCTTAATTATTTATAATTACACTAGTTATTAAAGATTTTAAGATTATTGAATTTGCCTTCTATATTGCTAAAATCTTTTTTTCTTTTACTCAAGTATACCATCCTGGCTAAAAGTTTTCCAATAATCTTATAATTAAGGGTGCAATGAAGCTGCAAAAGGCTGTTTAAAGAGTATCTTAATTTATTTAATCAGCCAGGCGTATAAATAAATACTTTAAGTGAAGGATTTATAAACTCGGAAGTTTTTGATAGCATTGGGACTATTTTTGCAATTATGCAGGGGGTATTTAATTTCTGGGCAATGTCTAGTGCAATAAGTACTTTTGGATGATAAATAATAAGGTTAGAGTCTTTTGAATATTGCCAAAAATTATCAAATCCTTTATATATAAAATAAAGGATTACTTTTTTAAAATTAAATAGAAGGCTAAATGGGTAATACTTTAAAAGTTTTTTTCCTTCATCAGAATTAAGAAACTACCTATAATCTGAACTTACAGGGCAGATTTTTATGCTGCTTTCCTCCATAAGTTCCTTAAAACTTTTTGGAGCACAGATTTTTTTATTAAAGCCCCTGTTTTTTATTCCAATGGCAAGAGCTATAAATGGCTTAACATCGCCTCTTGTTCCAAGTGTTAAAATAGATATTTTCATAGAATATGTAGATTAGTTATTGGTATATTAATAATTTTAACGTTAAGAATTTAATCAAAGTCCTCAGTAACCAAAAGTGGCAAATTTATTGTACTTTATTGTAATATAATTTAATAAAAGTGAAATATATAAAAAATAGAAATTGTTATTGATAAATCTAAATATATAAATATAATTATATATAGTGTATTTTATTTTAAATAAAATAAATTAATATAATTAGCGAAATTAGCGAAATATTAATTTATATTGAATTTATTTTAACATACATTCTATAATATTGGCCAAATCAAGACAATACAATAATGTCAAATTCAGTCAATACAATAAAATAGATATTTAAAAAATAACTACATCTATAAATCAGCTATAAATGTTTAATGGGTACTGTAGATAAAAAAGGTGGTTTCTATGAATAATAGCAACAAAAAAAGAAATCTTGCATTAAAAATTATAATACCAATAGTTATAATAGTAGTAATTGCTTTTATATGGTTTTTTAAGGAAAAACAAGAAAAACAAAAGTTGGCTGCAATTGAAATAACTGAAACTACGACTGATATCAATACTGATGTTGATAAAAAAGATAGCGAATTAGATTCTACAGAAGAAACAGAGAAACAAAATACAGATAATATAAACGATAATTCTTCTAATACAAACGCTTCTGAAACTACTACAGTTAATTCAGAAGAAACATATGGCTCAACTTCAAAAGAAGCCGAATCTACTGAAGAACAAAAAAAAGTTAATCCTGATTTTTTACTTGCCACAAGCAATTTAAACCTAGATAAACTTAAATTATATGGCTTGCCAATTCTAATAGATTTTGGTGCAGATGAATGTATGCCTTGTAAACAAATGGCCCCAGTGCTTGAAAAACTAAATAAAGAATGGCAAGGTAAAGTAATAGTTAAGTTTGTTGATGTGTGGAAATATCCTGATGCAGCAGCAGGATTTCCACTGCAGGTTATACCTACTCAATTTTTCTTTGATGCACATGGTAATCCATACGTCCCATCTAATCCTGAAGAAAAACAAATGTTGATGTATTACTTAAGGGATTCTGGGAAACATGTCTTTACAGCACACCAGGGTGCTCTAACAGAAGAACAAATAAAAGAAATATTTAAAGAGATGGGTATAAAATGATTAATCAATGGCTTGAAACCTTATCAACGTTAATTAAGAACAATATTTGGCTTGCTCCTATCCTTGCTGTCATTTCAGGCATTTTAACAGCATTTTCCCCATGTTCACTTTCTACTATTCCACTAGTAATAGCATATGTTGGTGGAACTGGAGATAATGACACAAAGAAATCTTTTAAATTATCACTTATTTTCTCTCTTGGAATGGCTGTTACTTTTACCTTGTTAGCTGTAATTGCATCACTAGCTGGTAAATTAATCGGAAGGGCAGCTTCTTGGTGGTATATTATTTTAGGTGTATTAATGGTTCTTATGGCCCTTCAAATATGGGAGGTATTTAATTTCATCCCATCTACTCTTTTAATAAGTAAGAATAGGAAAAAAGGTTACATAGGCTCACTTATTGCAGGAATCCTTGGTGGTATTTTTTCATCTCCATGTGCAACACCTGTTCTAATAGCACTTTTAGCCTTGGTTGCTTCACAAGGGAAACTTTTATGGGGTGTGATGTTGCTTTTATTATATTCTTTAGGCCACAGTATTCTTGTCCTTATTGCTGGCACTTCTATAGGCTTTGTTAAAAAAATTACAACAAATGAAAAATATGGCCGAGCTAGTAAAGTCATAAAAATTATTTTAGGCACCTTAATTTTACTACTTGCATTTTATATGTTTTATTTGGGATTTTAAAAAAATTTAAAAGTTTTTAGGCCAAAATCTTAAAGCTTTTAAAAATTTTGAATTTTTATCAATGGCTTCTTACTATATCTTTTACTTTCATTAGTCTTACAGTATTTGATCTTTCAGTTTCTGAAAGTTTCATAGTTATATATTTAATGGTTTCTTCAATTTCAGGTATTAATCTATATTCTAAAGCGTTTACTCTTCTTCTAGTTTCTTCAACTTCATTTGCTAAAAGATTTACAGTTTTTTCTTTTTCAGCAAGCTTTAGTAATGCTTCTAAAAATTTTTCAAACTTTATTAATGATAAATCAAGCTCACCAGTTGTGTTTAAAAATCCATAATTTATTATTTCTCCTGAAACTTCTTTTTCAAAAACAGGAACTTTTACACTCATTATGTTTTTTTCACTTACAGAAATAAAAACCTTTTTATTTATTAAAAGTAAAGCTTGCTCTGTTTGGTTAGGCCCTGTTAAGGCACTCGCAAGCATAAAACCTTCCAAAATACTTTGAAATTCATTTTCAATTGATAAGCGAAGAGTTTTTACTTCTTCAATTATTTCCAGTAGTCTTCGCATTAACTCATCACGTTTATCTTTTAAAAGCTTATGGCCTCTTAAAGCTAAAATTAGCCTCTTTTTTAATCTTTGAAGTTCCATTCTAGTTGGATTAACACCAGCCAGCATCCTCTCCCCCAAAACTTATTATAAATTATTACAAAAACCTATAATAAAAAGCTAATAAAAAACCCTATTAAAAAGCCTATTAAAAAATTATTAAAAAGCCTATTAAAAAACCTATTAAAAATAATTTAGACTTTATAAATTATTTACTTAATCATTTACAGAAACTTTTTCAGCATTATTTACAGAAACTTCTTTAGCAAATTTTTTCAGATATTTATCTAAGAACTCATCCCTAATTCTCTTTAGTTCAATCCTTGGAAATACTGATAACAATTTCCATCCCAAATCAAGCGTATAGTCAATACCTCTGTTCTCATAATCACCTTGAGAAACATATTCTTGCTCAAAAGTTTCTGCAAATTTATAATAAATTTTATCAATATCTGATAAAGCTGCCTCCCCAAGGATTACTGCAAGTTCTTGAACTTCTTTTCCTCTAGCGTAAGCAGCATATAATTGGTTAAAAAGATCTGCATGATCTTCACGAGTTTTGCCTTTCCCAATACCCTTATCCTTTAGCCTGGAAAGAGATGGTAGCACATCTATAGGTGGCGAAATTTTTTTCTTGTGAAGAGACCTTGATAAAATTATTTGGCCTTCAGTAATATAACCTGTTAAATCTGGTATTGGATGAGTTTTATCGTCCTCTGGCATAGTAAGCATTGGTATCTGAGTGATTGAGCCTTTAAGTCCCTTAATTCTGCCTGCTCTTTCATAAATAGTTGCCAAGTCTGTATACATATACCCTGGATACCCTCTTCTGCCTGGTACCTCTTTTCTTGCAGCAGATATTTCTTTTAAAGCTTCGCAATAATTAGTCATGTCTGTTAAAATTACCAAAACATGCATGCCTTTTTCAAAAGCAAGATACTCTGCGCATGTTAGCCCAACACGTGGAGCTGCAATTCTTTCAATTGCTGGGTCATCTGCCAGATTCAAAATTAAAACTGCTCTGTTAATAGCCCCTGTTTTTTTAAAATCAGATATAAAAAATTCTGCTTCTTCAAATGTTATTCCCATAGCAACAAATACTACTGCAAATTCTTCCTTTTGACTTAAAACAGTTGCTTGTCTGGCAATTTGAGCAGCAATTTTATTATGCGGAAGCCCAGAACCAGAGAAAATTGGGAGCTTCTGTCCTCTTACTAATGTATTTAGGCCATCAATTGCTGAAATACCGGTTTGTATAAATTCATTTGGATAGTCTCTTGAATATGGATTTATTGGTGAGCCATTAATATCAAGGCTTTTTTCAGGCAAAATATTATCTTGAATTGTTTTTGGCTTTCCAAGTCCATCAAAAACTTTACCTAAAATATCAGAGGATACATTCATACGAATGCCCCTGCCTAAAAATCGGACTCTTGTCTTTTCAGTTTCAATCGATCTTGTACCTTCAAACACTTGAATTAATGCTTTATCTCTTTCAACCTCTAAAACACGTCCCGTGCGAACTGAGCCATCATCTAAAACAAGTTCCACTAACTCTTCATATTTTACACCATCAACACCTTCCACAATAACAAGTGGCCCAGTAATGTTAGTTATACTTCTATATTCCTTTAACATTTGTCAGCCCCCAAAATTTGTATTAAAGAAATTTTATATAAATTATATTTAAATTATATTAAATTAAAGTCATATTAAAGTTATATTAGAATTAAAGTCATACTAGCTGCTTTTCGGATATCTCTCTTAACAATTGAAATTCTTTATCAATTTCTGAAAAGATACTGTCCAGCATATAAAGATTTTCATTTTCAATATACTTAGCTCTTGCTATTTTTTCTCTAACAGCCATTTTTTCAATACTTTCTATATCAACACCTGCATTTAAATAATCATTAGCCTTTTGATAAAAATAAATTATAATTTTCAACATTTTATACTGCTTTTCTATAGGAGTAAAAGTATCCACTTCATGGAAAGCATTCTGGTGCAAAAAATCTTCTCTAATCATCTTTGCTGCAAGCAATATCAACCTGTCAGGACCTGACAAAGCATCAATTCCAACCAATCTTACTATCTCTTCCAATTCAGACTCTTTTTCAAGCAGACTCATTGCTTCAGCTTGTATTTGGAAATAATCCTTGTGTACTTTGCTTTCAACATAATCCTTAATTGTATCATTATACAATGAATATGAGTTTAACCAAGAAATTGCAGGAAAATGTCTAGCGTAAGCTAAATTTGCTTCAAGCGACCAAAATACTTTTACAACTCTTAAAGTTGCCTGAACAACTGGGTCAGATAAATCTCCACCAGGAGGAGAAACTGCTCCAATAATTGTTAGTGAACCGATTCTTTCTTCTTTGCTTGTTAAACATTTGACAATTCCAGCTCTCTCATAAAAAGATGCAAGCCTTGCGCCTAAATATGCTGGGTATCCTTCATCACCAGGCATCTCCTCAAGCCTACCCGATATTTCTCTCATTGCTTCAGCCCATCTCGAAGTAGAATCTGCCATTAAAGCAACTGAATAGCCCATATCTCTAAAATACTCCGCAATAGTAACACCTGTATAAACTGAAGCTTCCCTAGCAGCAACCGGCATGTTAGAAGTGTTAGCAATAAGGACTGTTCGTTCCATTAAAGGTCTGCCACTTTTTGGGTCTTTAAGTTCTGGAAACTCCATTAAAACATCAGTCATTTCATTTCCACGCTCACCACATCCTATATAAACTATTACATCAGCATCTACCCATTTTGCAAGCTGATGTTGTATTACTGTTTTTCCAGAGCCAAAGGGACCAGGAACACAAGCAGTTCCACCTTTAGCAATAGGAAAAAATAAATCAATTACTCTTTGCCCGGTGAATAATGGGCTGTTCGGGTTTAATTTTTCACAATATGGCCTTTGTTTTCTAACAGGCCATTTATTTAGCATTGTAATATCTATAACACCTTCTTTTGTTATACCTTCTTTTGTTTTTATTTTTGCAATTGTTTCTAAAACAGTAAACTCACCTTCATAAATTTCAACAATTTCACCTGCAATTCCTTCAGGAATCATAATGTAATGTTTAAGTAATGGTGTTTCATCAACATAACCTATTTTATCCCCAGACGAAACCACCTCTCCTTTTTTTAAAATTGGGTGAAAATACCACTTTTTATCTCTGGAGATAGCAGGAACTTGTATACCCCGCGTAATAAAATTACCTGCACTCTTATAAATAAGATTTAGGGGTCTTTGTATGCCATCAAATATAGATTCCATTAATCCTGGACCAAGTTCAACTACTAAAGGCATCCCTGTTTGATAAACTGGCTCACCTACGCCAATTCCACCTGTTTCTTCATATACTTGTATTGATGCTAAGTCTCTTGATATTTCAATAATCTCACCCATAATTTTATGTTCAGAAACATATACAACATCATACATTTTTGAGCCAGTCATATTTTCAGCAACAACAAGGGGTCCCGCAACTTTTACTATTCTTCCAACATTGGCATAATTGTTTATAATGTCTTTTTCAGTTTTAACAAGTCTATTCATATTCATTTAAAAATCACCTTCTGTAAAATAATTTCATAATTATTAATTTAAAACATGCCAGAATAATTTAAAATACATCAGAACCAACAGCTTTTACAATTGCATTTTTTAATATGTTTACAGCATAGCTGCTTTTTTCACCTAAACCAGGTATTATAACTATTGATGGAAAAACTGAATAAAGGTATTGTTTTATTATACTGTCTACTTTTTCTGCAATAGTTTCAGTAATAAAAATTATTTTATATCCTTCTTTAATTAACTTTTTTATAAGAGATGAAACTTCAGAAATATTAACTACTGGAAATATATCAGCTCCTATACCTTTAAAAATAAGTATAATGTCTTTTTCTCCAACAGCTGCTATCTTTGTTCTAGTCAAAAACTTTCACCTCTTTTTTAGATTCCTACTTTATTCATTATTTATTTATTATTTATCACTTATTATTTGATTATTTGTCATTTATTCGATAATCTCTATTTTATGTAAGAGTTTTCCCTTATCAATTTTATATAAAATTCCAAGGTATACCATATTTAAAATTTTAAGCTCAATCTTTTTCCGCATAAAAAAACTAAAAATCTTTTCTAAATTAGCTACAGTATATTGAGTGTTTTTAAGAAATTTTAAATAAAAAATATATTCATTTTTTTCAAAAGAGAAAAAAGAATTTCGCGCATTAAGATTTCTTATTCCATGTTCAACTATTCGAAAATAGCAGGTATTTGAAAGTTCCACCACTAAATCTTCGATTTTTTCTTTGGATGTGTCTTTAAATTTTTTAAAAAAGCTGTAAGGCAAAAACCCATTATTAATTAAAAAATCATCAAATTCTATTTTTAAATTAAGATACTTTATTCTAATTAAATTTTTAATATTAAAAATATCAATAAAATGCCTTAAATAATCAATAAGAAATTTGCTTTTAATTTTAAGAATTCTATTAAAAAGATCCTCAATGTAGAATTTTTCAAAATTAATCTCTATAGCTTTAAGATTTAAAGTAAAAGATTCAGTACTTGTTGATTTACTAGATAAGCCACTTTGCTTAGAATTGGTATTTTTAGAATAATTAATAAAATCATTATATAGTGACAAAATTTTATTTAGAATAAATTTAGTTGTTTGGTCAACTTGCTGTAAGCTTATATTTTCATTTGTCACTTCCTTCAATAATGTATCATAAGTATAAGTTAATAAAATAAATAGATTACTAAAATTTTTATTTAAAATTAATGATTTTAAAATTATCTTGTAATTATGAACAAACTCCTCAAGCATTAGAAGTTCAATCGTGGCTAAATGCTCTTCTTTTAAGTTTTCTAATAAATATTTTGTTGTATCCTGGTTAAATTTAAAAATTAAATTATTTAAATTATTTTCTTTATCAATTAAGTTAAAAAAATTTGAATAATAAGTTTCACCCAGTATTTTTTTTAATTCTTCTAATGTTTTAGCTGATGCCATTCGCTCAAACTTTGCCCTATCTAAAAACTCTGCCTCACGAGAAGTAAGCTGAGCACATGAAAATAGATAGAAACTGTCATCAGCAATTTCATCTTCCATTTTATAGTCTATACTGACTAGTTCTTGCAAATTACTTAAATTTTCAGTACTTAAATTTTCAGCATCACTTAATTTTGTTTGCATATGCTTAAAAGTATTCTTTTATTAAAAATTGTCTTTTATATTTTACTATCCTTAAATAAAAATTCTGCCAATTTTATCTTTATTTCCTCTATCTTTTCTCTAATTAAAGTTTGAGCTGAAATATGATACTCTTTTTTACCTTGAATAATTTTTATTCCATCATCAAAATCAGCGTCGCTTGACGATTTTTTAATTTTGAATTTTTTGCCAGATTGGTTTTGAATATTTAAAATAAAATCATCAGTTATTAATTTTTCTTGTTTGCCGATCTGATACTCAAATTCTTCAAGTTCTAAAGAGCAAATTAAATTTTTTATAAATTCAAGAAATCTTTCAGAATATTTTGTTTTTAAAACTTCTAAAGCATCATAAATTAAGCCATCTATTAATTTAATTTTGTTTAAAAGTATTTCTTGGTTTGCTTTAAACCTTGCATTAGACATCTCAAGCTCATAAACTTTTTTATATATTTCTTTAGCATCTTCCTGAGCCTTTTTAATTATTTCAGCTTTTTTAACTAGTGCTGAATTTAAAATCTCTTCTCTTTTTTTATATGCATCATCTAGTATTTGTTTCTTAAGAGTATCTGCATCCTCTAATATTTTTTTTGAAACATTGTCAAGCTCAGTTTTTTCTTTAAAATTTTGGCTTAAATTTTCATTTAAACCATTTTTTTTATCTGAACCGCCTGAACCTAGTGCAGTGCTACCTATGTCATTTTCCATTTCTAAACAATATCTTATTTTCTTTCTAAGACTTTCCATATTTAATAATTACCTTAAACTTCTTTAAAAAATTTTCTAAAAATTTATTTGTTTTTAATAGTTTAAAAGCTTTTTATATTTTTTACATTTTTTATATTTTTTATAGTATCTTTTTTAAAAACATTTTATAACTTTACTGCATTTATCAAAAAGAAAGAGATTAGAAGACCTAAAACTGCATATGTTTCAACCATTGCAGCAAGTATTACACCTTTTATTGCTTCTTTTGCTCTTTTTGCAACCAGATTAACACCAGCTGCTGCTACTTTGCCTTGATAAATTGCGGAAATTAAACCAGCAAATGCGATTGGAAAACTAGCAAATAAAAACTGCAAGCCTTGCCACATTGTAGTAACCTGAGCAATTTTTCCAATTATTAAAAAAGCAACAACAAATCCATAAAATCCCTGTGTTCCAGGCAAAACAACCAATAAAAATAAACTACCAAACTTGCTTGGATCTTCAGATAAAACTCCACCAGCAGCTCTTGCAGGATAACTAATTCCAAAAACAGAACCTATACCTGCCATAGCAGCAGCAAATGCAGCTCCAAATATTGTTAATGCTACACCCAATGCCTGTTCTGACATGCTTCCTCCTACCTTAAAATAAATAATTTTTAGTTAAAAATTTTTAGTTAAAAATAAATAAATATAAAAATAAATATAAAAATCAATCAATTATTGTTACATATTTATGTTCTTCTTTAAAGGCTTCAAAAGCTTTGCCGCCACCTTCATAAAACTTAGAAAAAAACTCAACATATTGAAGTCTAAGTGTATGAACAAAACCACCAAGCGTATTTATTCCTATATTAAAAATATGACCAAAAATTAAACCCACAATTATAATTATAACTCCTATTACTGGAAATGACCCAAATTGAAACGCAATTTTGTTTATAGCAACTCCAATTCCAGCAGTAACCAATCCTAATGCCATTAAACGAATATATGATAAAAAATCACCTAAATATGAAGTTATACCGCTAACTATTGTCAAATTTAAAAAACCCATAAAAATTCTAAACCCCCAGCTTTTTTCTGCACGCGCAGAAAATAAAATTATAGTAAGGGCTGAAGGAATAAGAAGCCAAATTAAAATTTTTGAAATCCACAAAGGAAATAACGGTGCATCTACTATTTGCATATTTACAGCAGCTGTTGTGGATAAAAGCATCATAACTAATGATATAACTATTATAATCCAAGGCAATGTATCCAAGAATGCCTTTTGGTAGTTTTTCCTAATAATACTATCAAAAAATCTAACAAATAGCCCAAATACAACTTGAATGACACCTAAAAGCAAAGCTAGCCTAAAAAAATTCATTGCACCAGCATCAGATTTCATTGGGTCACCAAGTAGGGCAAGGGGTGAAAAAAATCTATCAATTTTTAAATAAAATGGCAAATCGCCAAACCAACCGTTAAAAAGTGCTCCAGCAATTACAGTAAATATTCCAAGTAACAAAATAAGAAGCGCAAATTTTTTCATATCTTTTAACTTAAAATAAATAAAAGCAGAAAGTAAAATAAAAATTAAACCATAACCAGCATCCGTAAGACAAAGCCCAAAAAATATTAAAAAAAACAGTGAAACATAAGGCGTTGGGTCTATTTCAAAATACTTTGGCACACCATACAGATTAATAATAATCTCAAAAGGCTTAAAAATTGGCTTATTTTCAAGCACAATTGGAATTTCTTCATCTTTTTCGGGTTTTACTATATAAGCTTTTGTGTTTTTAAACCTTTGCAGTTCAGAAAATAATTTATCCTTTTCAGATTCTTTTATCCAAAGAGTGTAAAATGATGCATAATCAGTTGAGAGACTAAGCCCAATAATTTTTTCAACCTCAAAGTTGTTTTCTAAAAAATCCAAATATATTATTAAATCTCTTTCATAATTTTGACCGGTTTCTTTAATAATCCTTTCAAGATTTGTCTTCCTTTTTAAATGATATTCAAGAGACTTATTTAAAATTAAAATATTTCCATGAATTGTATCTTCGGGATAACTAAAAAGATCAGCTTGTTCAAAAGAGACCTCTTTTAAATAATTTTCTGCTTCCTCTTTATCATTATTATGATAAGCAATAATAAGGTATTTTATTTCCTTGTTTGAGCTTAAAATTTCATAAGAAATACCTTTTTTTTCAAAATTAGCAACTATTTTTAAAAAATCTTGTGCTCTGGCTTTAATTAATCCTAATTTAACAGTAGCATACTCAGTATTTTTAAGATCCGAAATTTTTCCTTTATAAACTTGCCAGCTTTGTAAATAATTAATTCTTGATTTTAAATTAAAAATTTCTGATTCAACAACTCGTATTTCTTGCTCATATTTTATTATATCTTCAACAACAGTCTGCAAGTCGTCTCTTGAAGCAATACTTTCATATTCATGTCTTTGTACAACTAACTTTCCCGCTTTAGATGCAATTTTCTTAATATCTTTACTTTTAAAATTTTCTATTATTTCTAAAGTCTTTTTTACCTGCTCTATAATTTTTAATACTTCTAGTGCTGACTCAGATTCAGCTAAAGATTGCTCAGGCGGAATATAAGGTTTTACTTCAGCTAAAGCTTTCTTTTGTAAAGTTTTTATAACTTTTAATTCTTCAGATTTATGAGTAGCAACTAATAATTTTATTACTTGTGCAACAGCCATTTATTTTAAATAAAATAGTTTTGTTAGGTTAGTAAAATATTTATAACCATGTCAATTGCTTGCTGCCTCTTAGTTAAAAAATCAAGATTAATTTTCTTGATTTTTTCTTCTTTCTCATTATTTATTTTTTCAATTTCAAGCAAAACATCTTGTTTTGCTTTCTTCTCAGATAACAACAAAATTTCATCTGTTTCTTTGCCAGCAGTTTTTAATATTTTTTGAGCTTCAATGTATGCATCTTCAATTATATCTGTATGCTTTTTTCTTGCTTTTTGTACTATTTCTTTTGCTAATTTTTCAGATTCTTTAATTTTTTCAATAATATTTACAATCATTTTTTATAATTTTTAGTAACTAGTATTATTTTTTACAATTTTTAATAACTTATAAAGCTAATCGGTATTTTTTTAATAAAACTTTAAAATATCTTCTAACCTTATTTTAAAAGTGCCATAGCTTTCCATAAAGATCGGCAATTAATACTGCAGTTTCAATTGATACAACACTTATGAGCTTAATTAAAATATTCATAGATGGTCCTGCAGTATCCTTTAATGGGTCACCCACAGTATCTCCAACAACTGATGCAGCATGTTCAGCCGTTCCGCTTCTCCCTTCCTCTTCGATTTTCTTCTTTGCATTATCCATTGCTCCACCAGCATTTGCCATAAATATTGCCTGAGCAAAACCTGAAAGAAGCGTTCCAACAATTAATGCTACAACACCGCCAGGGCCAAGTAAAATTCCTACAACTACAGGTATTACGAAAATCATAATTCCAGGTGCTATAATTCCTCTTTGAGCTGCCCTTGTTACAATAGTAATGAATGCCTTAGGATCACCTTTAGATTTTCCAGCCATAATATCTTTAATTTGTTTTCTAGCCTCAATTACAACCTTATCAGCAGCTCTTCCTACAGCTCCAATTAATAATGAGGTAAATAAGAATGGAAGCATTACTCCAGTAAAAAGTCCAGCAAGAATTTTAGGATCTCTCATAATATCAATAATAACTCTAACATTTAAAAGCTCTATTTTAGAAAAATAAGCTTGTCCTAGTGCGAGAGCTGTAATTGCAGCACTTCCAATTAATATACCTTTACCTATTGCTGCAGTAGTATTGCCTACTGCATCAAGTTTATCAGTTGTTTTTCTAACAATAGGGGGCTGTTCTGTCATAGAAGCAATGCCACCACTGTTATCAGCAATAGGTCCATACACATCTATTGTAATTGCAAAAGGAGTAACAGATAGCATTGCAACTGCCGCAAGTGAAACACCGTATAATCCCATTTTAAAATCGCTGGTACCGCCAGTAATAAAAAAGCTAAAAAGCATTACTCCAATTACAGTTAAGGCTGGAAGCAGAGCGCTTTCCATACCATAAGCTAGGCCATTTACTACAACTGTTGCTGGTCCGGATTTTGCACTTTCTGAAATATTTCTAGTAGGTCTATATCTTGAGTCTGTATATAAAAGAGTAAATAATCCAATTAAAAAACCAGCAAGCACACCGCCCAAACATGCTAAAAATAATTTATTGTTTGCTGTTCCTAAAACAAATCTTACTGAAACAAAAGACAATGCAATTATTCCTACTACTGTAATTAAAAGCCCAGCAAGTGTTGTTGCAGTAAGTTTGGATACTGTTGCATTTTCTTTATATCTACTAACAATAATTTTTATGATAAAAATTGCAATTATTGAAGCAAGCGCACCCCCCGCTGAAATTATCATGGGAAGAATTACGCTGTTAAGCATTAACTGAGTGCCTTTAAAAGCTAAAAACCCCAAAAATTCTGCTGCAATAATTGCGCCTACCCAAGATTCTAATGAATCTGCTTTCATTCCCCCAACATCACCAACATTATCACCAACATTATCAGCAATTGTCGCAGGGTTTCTATAGTCATCTTCAGCAAGACCTGATTCTACTTTTCCAACATAATCAGCACCCATGTCTGCAGCTTTTGTATAAATTCCACCACCTGTTCTCATAAAAAATGCTGCAAAGCTTGCCCCAATAGTAAATGTAATAAGGATATTTACAACGCTCTGCATGCTTTCTATAGGGTCAGCCATTATTCTACCATAATACCAGTATAAAATGTTAAACCAAAACCCTGTATCAAAAAGAGCAACTGTTCCAAGTAAAAGCCCAGAAGAAGCTGCAGCTGTAAAAGCTATATTCATTGCTTCTCCAAGCCCTTTTTCCTTAGCAGCATAGGTTACCCTAGAGTTAGATGTAGTTGAAATCCACATTCCAATATAGCCAATTAATAAACTAAAGCCCATTCCAGTTGCAAATGCTGGAAGAGAAGGCCATTCTAAGTACCCAAAATAAACCATTACACCAAATAATACTAGAAGAACAATAAAAAAAATTGCCATTATCTTTGCCTGCTGATTTAGATAAGCTCTGCTTCCAATAAAAATCGCATCTGAAATTTCCTTCATTCTGTCAGTACCCCTGCTTTTCTTTCTAATTAAGGAAGCAAAAACTATAGCCAGTATTAGTGAAACTGCAGAGCCTATAAACGGTATAATGCGCAGAAACAAGAGATTTGAAGACATATTCCTCCCCTTTTATAAAATTGCTTAAAACATATTTTAGCTAAACTATATTTTAAACAGTATACAACTCAAATGACATTAGATTTAAAAAAATGCAAAAATAATAAAAAATTTGACGAAATTATAACAAAAATAATTACCAAGTAAAAGAATTTTATCAATTTCATACAAATAAATATTGTGTAAGTATTAGGTATTAAGTAATAAATATTAAATATTAATTGATAAGTATTGAGTTCTTAGTATTAGATTTTTAGTGGCAAGTATTAAGTATTATGTGCTCAGTATTTAATATTATTTAGTATTCCATTGATAGTACTATTAATTGATTGTTAAAGCATATTAGCGTTAAGTCAGTTTATATTTCTCCATAAGCATATTAAATGCATTAACTGTATCTTTTATACTATTGTTCCAAGAAAATACTTCTTCTACCCTAATTTTATTTTTATTTCCTAACTTCTTAGCCTCTTCTAAATTTTCAACTGCCCACAATATTTTTTCAGCAAGAGCATCAACACTGTCCCTTTCTGCGTATATGCCACCATCATCTAAAAACTTGCGATTATTTTTTGAATCATAACAAACAACAGGCAAACCAGCACCCATATAATTAATAACCTTTCCACTAGCCTCGCCTGCCTTATCAATTTTCGGTTCAACTGCAACGTCACTTATAATAAGATAGTCAGGCAGGTCAAAGTAGTCAACCATCCCAGTCATTATGACATTTTTTTCAACTCCAAGCTCTATTATTCTTTTTTGAGTTTCCTCAACTGGATATCCTACTATTAAAAAATAAACATCGCTTCTTTTAGATAAAACTATTGGAATTGCCTCAACTAAGTTCCATATACCTTTTGCAGCAAGCAGTGCGCCTGTAAAGATAACAAGTGGGTTATTTTCAGGAATGCCTAATTTATTTCTAAACTCTCTTTTGAAATTTACACTTAGATTTTTGTTAAAAAAATCTGTATGAACACCATCTATAACAACTTTTACCTTTTGAGGACTAATATTAAATCTGTTTTTAATAATATCTCCATTGGACACGGAACTGCAAATAAAAAAATCAGGTAACTTGCATATAAATTTTTCTAAATTATAAAAAAAACATTTTACAGCTTTACTTTTCAGCCAGTTAAACGTCCCAAGCTCAGCTGTTAAACTCCCTTGCACATCAAAAACAAGCGGAACTTTGCCAAAAGCTACTAAATATTTAATAAGACCGCCAATAAAAGCACCCTCATGCAGATGTCCATAAATAATTTGAGGTCTTTCTTTTAAAAATACACTTGCAGCTTTAAAAAAAAGAAGAATATCCAGGTAAAACTTATGCCATGAAGGACCTGCTTCAAGCTTTTTATACCAAGGAATATTAATAATTCTTCTTATATCAAGGCCCTCTAAATTTCTGCCATTATGATAAGTGCAAATAATGTTTTTAAAGCCAAAATTTTTAAGAGCATTCATTTCGCCCAATATTCTCATATGACAGCCCCTGTCTGCAAAGAACGGAGTCGGGACAATATTTAACACTTTTATATCTTTATTTAATACTTTTATATCTTTAGTCCTTGCCATCTTTTTTTCATATTTCTTACAAATAAATTAATTTGCTCAAGCGGTTTCTGAAATTTAAAAACAATATTATATAGAGTTTCAAGAAGCGGAAGATCATTTTTAACGTTTAATCCAATTGACTCAACCCATTTAATCCCCAGCTCCAAAGCTTTATACCCTTCAGCAACTTCACCCTCATCAAACATTTTTTGATAAATTTTATCAGGTTTTTCTCCTAAACCTACGTATTCTCCATAACGACGGTTTCTTCCTGAAATTGATGCAGCATAAAAATCGCCAATTCCAGCAATATCAAAAACTGTCTGCTGTATTCCGCCAGCAGCTTTAGCAATCTTTGACATTTCAAGACAAGCTTGATTAAAAAGAAAAGCATTTAAATTATGGTAGTTACCTTCCCTGGTTGGCTTAAAGAGTCCGTCACAAATACCTATTGCAATAGAATAAACATTTTTAAAAGCAGAAGAAACCTCTACACCAGCAATATCACCAGTAATTGTTACAGGGTAGTAGTCTGTAGAAAAGCTAAATACAAGTTTAGTTGACATATTTTCACTTAAAGCATAAATTGTTGCTGTTGGAATTTTTTCTGAAAGTTCAAAAGCTTTAACAGGCCCGCCAATTGTTGCCCAGTAAATTTCTTGTTTAGGAAACTTTTTTACAAGCATTTTATAAGCTGCTTGAGTTGCACGTAGGATTTGATTTTCAAACGTAACAATTCCTTTTGTTAATTTAAAAAATACTTTGTTGTCATTTAAGGCATCTAATACCTGTTTAAAAACATTTACAAAACCTTCTGAAAGAACCCCAATAAATATTATATCACAATCATTTACTGCCTCTGGCATATCTTCCCAGTAATAACATGAAACTTTATCCTGCAGAGGTTTCTTTAATTTAGGATGATAACCATTTTTAGAAGATTTTATAATTTCATTATCAAGCCAAGTACCAACTAAATTAACTTCAAAGCCATTATCAGTTAAAGGGTATGTTATTGCGCTTCCCATATAACCAGCACCAATTACAGTAATTTTCTTTTTTAAGTTATTAATATCTAAAACCATAACTCTCCTTTAATTTAAAAAAATTATTAATTATAATAAATACAAAATTCACTGTTTAAATATTAATTAGTTCATGCTGAATAATTCATTACTTTGTAAAAAATTTGAATTAATTAAGCACAAAATCTTCTAAGTTTTTAAATTTTTAGTCAATTATTAAGCAAGAACTAATTATTAAATTTATATATAAAGATTTATATATAAAGCATTTGCGCCTGCAAAACAATTTTTTGAATATTTATCTAATTTGCTTAAAGCTAAATTTACAGTTTGGTTATCAGCCCCAGATTTTATTAATGATTCCTTGATTTTATTTATATTAAAACTTTCTTTAGAACCGTCACTTTTAACAACTAATGTTTCCAATAGGATAACCCCTTTAACAACATCTTTAAAAATCTCTTTAATAATGTCTTTAATAATGTCTTTAATAAAATTAATTTAATAACAATTAATTATAAGTTTCTAAATTTATTACCTATTTATAGCTTATTTGTTTATTGCTTTTAGCTTATTAGTATTTTTATTTTTTTTTAATACCATATAAAAAACCACCCTTATGAGAACCAAGAGAATGAGTACTGACAAACGCATTAGGATCAATATCAAGTACTATTCTACTTAATTTTGACAAGTTTTCCTGTCTGCATACGATATTTATAATATTTACATTTCCATCTTTTCCTACTCCTTTATAACATGTGGCTCCAAAACCGCTATCTCTTAGGTTATTTGCAATGATTTCGCTATCTTTTTTTGAAATAATATTTACACTTATTAAATCTTTTGAAAGCTTATCAGATATAGTCATTCCAACAATTGTTCCTACAGCAAAACCAGCGCCATACGCAAATATTCCAAAAATATTTTGATTTATATTCTGAATTACACGAGCGGCTACAAAAATAAAAATTGTAACTTCCAAAAATCCTACAAGAGCTGCAAAAATCTTTTTCCTTCTAACTATAAAATTAATTCTAATTGTTCCAAGACTGACATCTGCAATTCTTCCAAAAAAAACTGCTAATGACCATAATAAAATTTCTGTTTCAGACATTTCTTTATGTACTAACCTAAAGTTATAAAGTTATTAAATTTATAAGTAAATATTTAAAATAAATTATACTTTTTAATTTTAAAATTTAACATTATTTATTAGTTTATTTACAAAATTATTAATAAAAAAGATTTATCATAAATATAATTCTTAAATTTTCAAAAAACCTAAATTATTTTATTGCTCTAAGCCTATTTTCTTCTGGTAAAATATTTCCAAAATCATCTACTGCTACATTTGCTCCATTAATAAACATCGTTTTAATTTTTCCACATGCACAATTTACACCCACTAAATGAGGCGCATCTAAAATTCCTTTACGAATAGCTTTAGCAATAATTATTGGTTCAATTAATGGATCATCATATTTTAATAATTTTCTTTCTTTATTCTCTAAATCTTTATAAACAGATTTTACTTTATTAATAATTAGTTCCGCCTCTTTTATTAAAATTTCTTTTCTTTTAATTACGTTTTTATCAATTTTCATATCAGGTACACCGTTTAAGTGATTTTCAATTACTTTATTTACTATATTGCAGCTTTCAATTATATCTTCGGGCTTTGCTGCATAACTTGATTCACAATAAGCAACAACATGAACAATATCAGGATTTAACTGCATCTGTAGAAGAGTGGATGAAGCAAGCTGACCTTTTGCTTGATTAAAATCCTTTGGCATGCTGTAAAGTCCAGTTCTAACCTGCCTTAAAGTTTTAAAGCTTACATCTTGTAAGCCCTCAATAAGTTCTATTTTAGCAAGCATTTTAGCTAAATCCATAGTAAACGATGTTTCAGGTGGAGTGTTAAACATGTATTGAGCAATATATGCCGAAACACCAAGCTTTTTTGCATTGTATGCTGCTAAAAAAGCTGCAGCAACAGCAACAGAATCTGGTGCATATCTTAAACTCCAATGATGTGATTCGTTTACCTCTACAGGAATATTTCTATCTGCATGCCATTTTATAACCTGCTGATTTTCATCAATAGCCTCTTCAAGTTTTCTTTTACTTCTATTATCAATTTCATTATACCAGCAAAGAGGAACAGCACACCAAGCATTGTTAATTGTTTTTAACAAAACTTCCGCAAATTTTAATATATTATTTGTACCAGAATAGCATCTCATTAAAGGCCAATTTCCTCTTCTAGTTGCTTTAAAAAGATTAATTAAATCTTCTTCAGACCTAATTGGCACTCCTCCTGCGCCATCCTGTAGTTTATCCATTTTTTCTTGCTCAAAAAAATATTCCTGAGCATTCTGGTCTGGACCAAGGGAGACTACATCAACTAAACCTGAATCTGAAATAATTTCAATACCTTTTATAGTTTCTAAAACAGTTGGCCTTCCAAAATGATGTCTTAAAATTGGGTAAGGTTTTTTAAACTTTATTCTTTCTAATAAATTTTGAGGAGGAATTTTTTCTTTTAAACTTTCTATTTTTTTCCCATATAAATAATCTTTTATTTGTTCTAAACTTTCACCACCAGTAAAAACAATATTAAAACTGCTTAAAAGCCCTGCAGTTTTTAAAGCATCTGAGACTGATTCTGTTGTTCCTAGTATAAATTCTTTGTCTTTATATACATCTATAATTTCATTTTTAATATCTTTAAACAACATTACTGCGCTTTCTGGACTTAGCCTGTAGCTTAATCCAATAATATCAGGGTTAAAATTATTAATAGATTTTTTTAAATCATCTGGGCTAACTGCGCAACCTGCATAATAAGTTTCATAACCTAAATTTTTAGCAATGTTTAAAAAATTAATAATACCTGCCACATGTACACAGCTTCCAACAGCGCATGCTAAAAGTTTTTTCAATTTAAAATCCTTTTACTTTTTAATAAATTTCTAGTTAAAAATTATTAGGATAACCATTAATAAAAACATTTCTTATTTGATCTAACGATAAATTTTCAAGTCCAAGTCTTGTTAAATTTCTTCCTGACTTTCTAAAGTCAGTTTTAAAAATAACGTTTGCTAGTTCTATTAAAGAATCTATTGCCTTTGTACTTACCCCAAATAAGCGGCCAAATTCAGATATGGGAACCAAACTCATTGGAACATCCTCTTTTATATATCTTGTATTTATTGTTTTTGGCGCCATAATCCCATAATAACCTGGGTTGCTGTGAATCCCATCAAATAAGTTATCCTCAACAACATTGTATGCCATAGTAAGCCAATCAAGAGCACTTAAAACATTTTTACACCTTAAAGTATAGGCTACTTCAACTCGTTCTTTATCTACTGCCTCCAACACCTTAGCAACTGCATTTGTTACACCTTCAATATAAAACTGAAAATTACCCATGGTAGACTCTATCCTGCTTGCATTTAAGAGTGTAATTGCAGGATGAAATACAGCACCAATATTGTTAAAACTAGTTTCTATTACACTTGTTGCAGATATAAATTCAGGGTATGCCTTATTAATAATGTCTAAAATTTTTTCAGTTTTTATTGCTGGTATTGCCCCAACAGGAATTGCCTGTTTTATTCTAAAAATTTTCACTGAAGCTGGGCCCATTCCTCTTGATGCATATATAAAAGTTTGAGCTTCAGCAACTGTTACATCATTTTTATTTCCTCTCTCTCTTAAAATATTTATAAATTCAAGTGCGCCACAGGTTCTGCCTGGATTAAGCAAAACTATTTGTCCATCTTTTAAATAGGGAGCACATCTTTCAGCAATAGATGCATGAGCAAAAGCAGGTACAGCAACTAATATTACGTCGGAGCCTTCTATTGCGTCACTTATATTATCAGTTGCAAGTTCAATTTTCCCAAAACCACTTACTTCACCCTCTACTTCAATCCCTTTCATTTTTATTATTGGTAAAATTTTGGCTAAAGTCCTATTGTAAAGTTTTACAGAAAAACCTTTTAATGCAAGATGAGCTGCCATGGCTTTTCCGCCATGCCCTGCTCCAATAACTGCAAATTTCGGCTTAATGGTTTTAAAACTAGTTTTATTTTTATTTAATTTAATTTCTTCTTGATTATTATCACTTAACAATTAAACACCTGCCTTTAAAACGCCTACCTTTACTTTTTACTTCTTACTTTTCTAAATTATCTTAGCAATTAAATTATCTTAGTAATGAATTTAATTTAATAACTATCTTATAAAATATATTATTTTCCTAAATATGTAAACTTTTTAAATATTAAAACTTTTGCTAATACATTACGTCTTTTATAAAAACTCTTAAATCTAAAAAGGATTTAAGAGATAATTATTTAACTTTATTATTTAACCTTGATTAAAATTATTTAGCTAAATTCAGCTAAAAATAAATTAGATAAAGCTTATTTTAAATTAAATTAAATTTTACACTTATTTTACACTAAATGGCCTTTTTTGGCTTTACTTAAAAATGTTTATCTGTAATAATCCAAAGTTAAACTTAAAATTAAACTTAAAATAAAAAAATTGGAGAAAACAAAAAATGAAAAATGAAAAAAATATTGAAAATAACTATAAAAAAGATTCCTTAAATATACTTTTAATCTATCCAAAATATACTAAAACCTTTTGGAGTTTTGACAACATTTTAGGAATTTTAGGCAAAAAAGCCTCTTTCCCTCCTTTAGGTCTTTTAACAATATCTTCAATGCTTCCAAAAAGCTGGAATAAAAAACTAGTTGATGTAAATGTCGATAACTTAAACGATTCTGATATAAAATGGGCAGACTTTGTTTTTATTAGTGCAATGATTGTTCAAAAAGATTCTACAGTTCAAATAATCGAAAGGGTTAAAAAATTCGGCAAACCTATTGCTGGCGGCGGGCCTCTATTTACAACTGGTTGGGAATCCTTACCTAAAGTAGAGCATTTATTTATTGGAGAGGCAGAAGATACAATTAAAGAATTTATTGATGATTTTAATAATAATAGTTTAAAACCATGTTATCAAAGCAGCAAATTCCCTGATATTTCAAATGTTCCTGTTCCAGACTGGAATTTAATAAACATTTTTAGATATCATTCCATGTGTATACAATACTCTAGAGGCTGTCCTTTTAATTGTGAATTCTGCGATGTGGTTGTTTTAAATGGAAGAAACCCAAGAACAAAATCAACAAAACAGGTTATATTAGAATTAGAAACACTTTATAAAGCAGGCTGGAGAGGTGGAATCTTTTTTGTTGATGATAATTTAATAGGAAATAAGAGTAAGTTAAAAAATGAGATTCTACCTGCTATTATTTCATGGCAGCAGGAAAAAAGGTATCCTTTTTCTTTTAACACTCAAGTTTCAATTAACTTAGCAGATGATGAAAATCTTATAAACTTACTGGTAAATGCTGGCTTTACAACTGTTTTTGTTGGAATAGAAACACCTGATGAAGCTGGCCTTGAAGAATGCAACAAATATCACAACACAAATAGAGATCTGGTTTCATCGGTTAAAAAACTGCAGAATGCTGGCTTAGAAGTGCAAGGTGGTTTCATTGTTGGATTTGACAGTGATACACCTTCAATATTTCAGCGTCAAATTGAATTTATACAAAAAAGTGGAATTGTTACAGCAATGGTTGGACTTCTTTCAGCGCTTCCAAAAACTAGACTTTATAAAAGACTATTTGAAAGTAAAAGAATAATTAGTGAAGCTTCTGGTAATAATACTGCAGTATCGACATTGAATTTTATTCCTAAAATGGACTCTAAAGTTCTTTTTAATGGGTACAGAAAGATATTAGAAACTATTTATAATCCAAAAGACTATTATGAGAGAATAAAAACTTTCTTAATGGAATTTAAACCACCAAAAATTAGATTTAAAACCATAAGGATTAAAAAATTCCATATAAAAGCACTATTTAGCTCAATTTGGCTGCTTGGCATAAAAGGCAGAGGAAGAAGACATTTTTGGAAGCTTCTTCTATGGGTTGCAATTAGATACCCTGGATTGTTTCCATATGCAATTGGCTACTCACTTGCAGGAATACATTTTAGAAATGTTTTAAGCTAATTTGAAGCTAATTAAAACTAACCAAGACTAAAAAACTAATTAAGTTAATAAAAATTAATTAAAGCTAGCTAAAAACCAAATTAAATTAAAAATGTTTTTAGTTAATTAAAGTTAACTAAAGGTAATAAAAATTAACAAATAACTAACTAACTA
>Ga0136652_1000141_pt1 | contig 40688 bp, 37 predicted proteins | sample ConPoolayeEmetaG_FD_94864 | JGI IMG/M metagenome (GOLD analysis project Ga0136652, IMG submission 94864) | Hot spring microbial mat communities from California, USA to study Microbial Dark Matter (Phase II) - Cone Pool mat layer E metaG... ...
ACCAGTATAGCCACCCAAAACTTTTTTATCGGTCATAATTACTCCTCAGTTGAATTTTTAGTTATAAATTTATCTGCCTGAAAATTATAAATCTCTGACTGCCTTGAAGCAAACATTTTATTCAGGCCGCGGTTTTCAGAGGAAAGAAAATTCCGATTAACATATTTTGGGCAAAAACAAACTCATGAAACCACTATATCCCGTTGACAGGTGAATTATAAAGACATAGACAACCTGTTAACTTTCTGCCCAGTTCACGTAGCAGACAAGAGTTATTATTAAAATTCTTTAATAAACAGGGAAAGACTGGCAAGGCAAAAAGCCAGGTAAGTAATGAATTAGAAAGCCTGGGAACTAATCACTGCTTCCCTGGATTGAACCGCAGGTCAGGTTAATAATTCAGCCGGTTAAAACTTAAAACCAGGACTTAGAGTCTTTATTCAATCCCACTCCGACCTCTTCCGCTGTAGATAACCGGGCGAGGCAGGAAAAGAATTTTCAGGTCCTTAAGATTCTGGCCGGGTTTTATTTCCAGCTTTATCGGGAATTCAACCTGGGCTTTTACACCCCGGGGAAGAGTTTCCTCCTCTATTAAAAGCTCATAACGACCGGGCAGGATATTCTCAAAAACAAAATTGCCTTTCTGGTCAACAAAGTTGCTCAACTCTTCAGTCCTCATTTTCTCGAGAGAAGCCGGCAACTCCTCGGCAGGAACGGGTTTAAGAATGACCAGGATATCCTTGAGAGGCTGGTCATCTTCATCCAGGTAGCCGTTTTTGTTGACATCCAGAAAAACCTTCCCCCCTACAGTGGCTCCTTCTACCAGCATAAAATCCAGCCTGGTTGACCTTCTCCTTTCCACTACTACTTTCTGAAATTCCGGGCTTAAAAGATAAAACTCAGCCGGGATGTTTCTGACATCAAGGCTGAGGGTGTGCAAGCCTTCCGGAACCCGGCTAAAAGCAAATCGCCCGCTGCGATCTGATTCAACCCCGCTTCCATCCTCAAGCTGAAGCCAGACTCCAGGAAAAACCAGATCCTCGCGGTCAAAAATCCCGTTTAAGTTGCGGTCAGCAAAAACCAGCCCCTCAATTTTACCGGTCCCCCCGAGAGCCGGACCGGAGGTTTTCCCCTGATAGACTGGAGCTTCTCCCCAGTTAAAGCGCCGGTCAAGCCTCACTGTGAACCAGTAGTTAGCCGGCCGGTTTGAATCCAGGGGCCAGCTGGCCCGAAAGTCAAAGCGCATTTTAATCCCGTATGGCAGCATCCGGCTCAGACCGAGATAAAGTTCCATCATTCTCATTGATTGAGCGGTCAGATACCAGAAGCTCTGGTTCGAATAGGTTAGCTCGCCATAAAAATCCGAGCCCAGGAAAAATGGAGAGTAATGAGCGAGGCGTACCCGGTTGAGAGCCGAAGTTTTATTTTCCAGATAATCATAGAAACGTCCGTTTTCCACTTCGAGCAACAAATAAGAGCTCCGAAGATAATTGTACCGGAGGCCCGCATAAAATGAAGGTGAGGTAAAGTCTCTCTGTTCCTGTACCCGGTCATCATAACGCTGGAACCTGACTCTGAAATAGGGGTAAAATTGGCCCAGGTTCCTGGCCAGCTGAAGATAAAAACCCGGGCTAAGATAATTACGGTAAGTATCATCTGGCCTTCTGGATTCGGCTCTGATCAAATCCAGCCTCAGAGTAAAGTCAGGCCAGGGTGGATTGATAAGAGAAAATCCTGAATGAAGGCGGAGAAAATCGGTGGTGTTAAGCTCTATTCGCCTCTGGACATTATCATGAAAATAATCCGCCGCACCAAATATAAATAGAGCCCGGCTCGGCTGAGACCTCCAGGATAGAAACACTCCTTCCTGGTCGCGGTCATAGGCAAATTCGCTGCTCAGGCTCTTAAAATCAGGCTCAATTCGCCGATAACTTAGCTCAAAAAAAGACCTTCGGAAATCAACCTGAATTCCGTGTCGGACTGAAGCACCGGTCAACCTGGTAACCCCATCACCGGAGCGGGAAAAACTGACCTGGTTGTCGCTCACAAACCTGATTTGATTATTCAACTTTAGCTCGGACTCAAAAAGCAGCAGGTCGTTTCTCCTGCTCAGTAACTCCCCACTCCAGGAAGTTTCATTCTCACTGTGGACAAAGCCAAAGCCAAAGGTATAGGCTTCCTCGGGGCTGAAGCGGAGCAGAAACCCGGAGGCGGTCTGGTCAGTAAGCTGGTAGAAAGAACCAAAAAGACCGCTTAACCTAGCCACCCGGCCGGTAAAAAAATCCAGCTCTAATTTCTTATAATGAAAACCGACATTGAATCCGCGTAAATAATTAAAGGCCGGATAATAATTTGTGAATTTATAACCGAGCCGAGTCAGCTGAAAACTCTGGTCACCGAGCCTTAGCCTCAGCTCAAATTTACCATACTGAAAGCCCTGCCAGCTAAGATACCAGTGGGCTACTTCCAGACCAGCTCCAGATATCCGGCCGTCAAACCAGCCGTTTAGTTGTCCGTAATTCAGCGTTTTTTGATAAAGCTCAAGGTGAAATATGTTCTCATACTGGTTAGTAAAATAAAAAAGGTCGCGCTGAGAGTAAACCCGACTCCTGTTCCAGAAAGAAAGGTTCAGGTAGCCCTGCTGGGCCCGCAGTTCCGCCGGGGAAATTATGGTCAAAAAAATTGCTATAGCTGTCGCTACCTCAAAAATTAGGAATAAATCAATCAATCGAAATTTCTGCCCGGCACTTTTCCTGGCCTCAGCCTCATTGACCAGTTTGCCCTTCATTTCACCCTTAAACCTATATCAACGAGGCAGTAAAAGTTACCACCTGAGAGTACTCACCTGCCAGATGGTCCCAGGAGTTCTGAAAATAAAAAACTATTTCTCCCTCCTGACGCCCCCTGCTCCGGGCCAGAAGAACATTCTGACCGGCCATCAGTACCCCATTTAAAAAAGGTGGATTAGGAGTAGCCCTCCAGGAAACGGTGTTGATGGGAAGCAAATTACCTTCGGCACTCACCAGATTACCTTCCGCCCTGATGTAAAGAGCCCAACTGCGATTGGGCGGCCAGGTAGTAATCTGGACCCTGACCGGAGTGTTGGCTTCAATTACTGGCTGAAGGTCAGGGTCAGCCGAGGGGAAGACCACAGATGTGGGAGAAATGTTCAAGGTTACGGTCCACTGGAGAGGTTCAGGGGTTACTCTGGAATAAACACCGCCTTCAAAGCACAACAAAAAGCAGGAAAAAAGAGCCAGCCGGATTAACAGTTGGCCGAACTCTTTTAGCTTACTTTGAATACCCATCCCTCAGACCCCCTCAGCCAGAATTGTAGCTGTAGTTCGGTAGCTGCCAGGGGCAAAATTTGGATCTTCGGCAAAAAAGAAATGAATAATTCCCTTAAAACTGCCTGAGCCCTTCAACCTGGCCAGCAAAACTGGGCCAAGCTTGCTCATGGTTCCGGGCAAGAAGCCTTCCCCTTCAGCCTGCCAGCTAATTCTTTCCACCGGAATAATATAGCCAGTAGAAGTATCCACAAGGTCAGAATGAGCCTGCACCCAGAGGTTTAGTTCCGAGCTGGAGTTGTAATTGGTTTTTACGACCAGGTCCAGAGGTCCCTCGTTGGCTGGAATTGTCTGAGGCTGACCAGAAGAGGAGCTTCGGGTGAAAGAAATAAAAGAGGTGCTGATCTCCAGCTTGGCTCTTTTTTCCACCAGTACTGTCAGCCTGAGACTGGCAGTGCTCTGCCCGTAAGACCGGATCAGAAATACACCGGTCAGCAAAACCAGAAAAAGTGGCCAGAATGTGGAGAGCCGTCTCAAGTTTAAAAAATTTTTTGGTCTGGCCTTCATCACCTCTTTCTCCCGGCTACTTTACCTCAATTACTTTTTCTATAGCCAGCAGTTCATCCCTCCCGATATCCAGGCGGGCTTCCAGTTTATATTCTCCCGGTGAAAGCTTTTCCTCGAGTTTTAAAGACACCACTCGCTGGCTTCCGGGCAGAACCGGTTCATCAGGAACTGAAAGAGTAACGACTTTTTTGCCTTCAGTCCTCTTCACCTGAATCTCACCCTTGAGCCTGAAATGGGTCTTTCCCGGATTTTTCAGAAAGAGTTTAATCAATTGATTATCCCCGGTTGATTCAAAGGTCAGGTCTTCAAGGCTTCCTTCTACCTGAACTTTACCCACCACCACATAGACCGCAGCCACTATCTTACCTGTAAAGGCTACCTGACCCAACCGGCTGCTGCCACCGGTTTCTGGAACGTTTTCAAAAGAAACTGCGGCATGGTAACCAGCAGATTCAGCTTCTGCCGGTACGCTGACGGTGAAACGCACCGAGCGCATCTCACCCGGTTGCAACCTGAAGTCAAAAGGGTTAATCCTGATCCAGTCTTTACAGGAAAAACCCACGGGCTCGTTGCCGACGAACATCCTGGTTCCATCTTCTTTCAAATACCAGTTTTCAGAATAAGCTTTTATCCGCATCGGCCTGGAAGAATTGTTTCTGACGTAGATAACTTCGGTCATCTGGGTTCCAGGTTTTGCTTTGAGTTCAAACCTGATAGGAGTAACTCCAAAATAGATCTGGGCTGCGGCAGTCAAGATGAGACCTAAACCGGAAAACAAAATCAAAACTATTTTAAGGCTCTGTTTCCAGCCGGGTGCCATTTTAAAACCTCCTGCCGTCAACCTGATTTTTATAATTTTAAGGCAACGTCCCTTACCGGTCAAATAAAAAAGGAGAGGGCCTCCCCTCTCCCTTTTTCATCTCATTCCAGAAAAGATTTCAAACCTTGGACAGGGTGTAAGTGGCGGTTATAGAATAGGTTCCAGGCTCCTGAGTGACATAATTACGAAGGAAGGAGAAGTTAAGCTGTCCAGCTCGCCAATGGAAAACTGAACCAGACCACTCGCCAACAGTCACGGCCGTTCCTGCCTGAAGAGAACCAGCCTGATAACCGCTGCCAGAAACTGTCCAGCTAACAGTGCTGGCCGGAATGGTCGAATGAAAATCACCAGAAGCGGTTACCGTAAGCCGGAGAGAAGAGGCCGGAATTATGATGGCAAACACCCTGACATCGACCGGGTTTTCATTGGCCGCTATCTGAAGAGTTCCCGGTGACTCACTGATTGAAGGAGCCACATCAGTGAAGGTAACACTGTTGGTACCGATATAAAGGTCATACCATTCAGCCAGAGTTACCTGAAAAGTAACATCCTTAGTGGTCAGAACCTGGGCCTGAGCTGAGACCACACCCAGCAATAAAAAACCCGCTATCCCTAAGTAACTTAAAAGCTTCCTGCTCACCTGAGCATACCTCCTGACAAAAATTTTCAGAAAATTATAGAGCAGGAAATATGCCAGGTCAAGAAATATCTTTTTAAATTTTATAAATCTTTTAATATCAATAATTTAAAATTTTCAATTTTTTACTCTTTTTTTCGACTAAAATAAAATTGAGTAAGTTTTTTGTCATTGGGCTGCAATTTTTGTAACTACTCTCCTTTTATTTATAAATTTTTCATTTTAATTCTCCTTCATAATGAGCTAAGTACAAAGACTGCCCTATAGGCTTTTCCATTCTCACCTTCAGAGTTGAAGAACAGTAATTTACCGGACTTCAGGCCCTGACCTCGCCAGACTGCCAGAACCGTCTCCTGCCCGGTTTTTATAAATCCTGCCCCGCTCAAATCTCCTTCCCCTATCCATTGCAAAACCTCAGAAGAGTTATCTTCTCTTGAATAAACAGTTCCTTTAAGAACGACTGTTTTATGAATCCCGGCCGAGAGAAGGGCTTTAACCTGGATACTCTGGCCGGAAGTAATCTCAGTCTCCAGGGTTAAATCCTGATTTCCAGCCCCGGCACCAGGCAAAGCTCTCTGACCAATCTCCAGCACCAGCCATTCTTGTAGATTTAGAGAAAATCTGGACGAAACCGTGGTCTCAGCCAGTAGCGGACTGAAGGCACAAGCCCAAAGGCAGATGGCTGCTGTTGCCATCCACTTTTTTATTATATTTATCGTCTTAATCTTTTTCATATTCAGGCTCCCATCGTTTTTCTTCTTTTAATTCAGCAACATTTGTGCCAGATCTGCCTTTTATAACTTATTGAAAATAAATGAGATAAACGGATGGATTAAAATTTTTAGTGTTCGGAAATATTACAGTTTAAGAAAGGGAGGCTATTCTCAAGCGGTTTATTTAATTATTAATTATTTAATATCAATAACTTAATAATAAAAATAGCTTGTGTTCGCTTTTGTTACACTTTATCTTTTTCAGTCCTTTAATCACAATCTTACATATATTTATTCTATTATATTAGACGTAATTCCGCCTGAAAAATTGAAAAAATCCTGGGCCGTCAGCCAATTCAACTTTCCAGCCCGTAGCGGCGGAGTTTCCGGTAAAGAGCTGGCCGGGATATCCCGAGTTTCAGGGCCGCTTTTTGTTTGTTAAAGCCGACAGCTTTAAGCACTTCCTGGATATGCTTTTTTTCTATTTCAAAAAGCGTCAGGTCGGTATAGGGATAAGGAAGTTTATTTTCCTCAGTTTCCTTCCAGTTCAAAAGATTTTCCGGCAGATGTTGAAGGTCGATAAAGCTTTCAGTGGTTAAAGCCACGCCTCTCTCTATTACTTTTTCCAGTTCCCTGATATTCCCGGGCCAGTCGTAATCGATCAGTAGTTTTTTTGTTCGGTTGGAAAGGCCTCTTACATTTTTCTGATACTTCAGGTTATATTTCTCTATAAAATGAAGGATTAAAAGAGGAATATCTTCCTTTCTTTTGCGCAACGGTGGAAGTTCTATGGTTGCCACATTTATCCGGTGAAAAAGGTCTTCCCGAAAATGGCCGGCTCTGACTTCGGCTCTCAAATCGCGGTTAGTAGCGCAGATTACCCTGGCTTCCACTCTTTCTGAACGGTTAGAACCAAGAGGCCTGAAGGTGCCTTCAGCTATGAACCGCAGCAGTTTGGCCTGGGCGCTCAAAGGCACCTCGCTGATCTCATCAAAAAATATTGTTCCACCCTCAGCCGCTTTCAGCAAACCTGGCTTACTGCGGTCCGCTCCGGTAAAAGCTCCTCGCTCGTAGCCAAAAACTTCAGATTCGAACAGCGTTTCTGGAAGGGTGGGACAGTCAACCACCACCCAGGGCCTTTCCCTTCGGGGGCTGAGGTTATGGATGGCTCTGGCAGCCAGTTCCTTTCCGGTCCCGGTCTCCCCTGTTATCAGCACCGTAATCTGGTGTTTGCTCAACCGCTCAAGCAGCGAGAAAATTTCCAGCATGACCGGGTTGCGGCTGACCATCCCCTCAAACACATATTTACCGGCCAGTTCTTTTTCCAGCTGATAGGTCTGCCGGCGGATGGATATCTTTTCTTCCAGCTTTTTAAGGCTCTGCTGAAGGTCTGAGGACCGCAGTGGCCAGCTCAGATAATCCAGAGCCCCGAGCCTCAGGGCTTGAGCCACAACCACTTCTTTTTCGGCACTACCTACAATAATTACTTCCAGAAGCGGATCATATTCTTTAACCTGGTTCAAAATCTTAAAAGTCTGGTCAAGATTTTCTTCCCGATGGATGATCAGAACCCTGGGTTTCTCCTGACTTATCTTCCATAAAAAATCCTCTTCCAAGGCTAACAGGCTGAGCTGGTAATCTGTACCGGCAAGAGTGTTTTGAATATCCTGAATCAGGCTCTGGTCTGAAGAAATTACCATTATTTTTATCATTGCTTCTGCCTTAATGATTCTCGGGTTATTCTTGATTATAATTAAATCCACTCCCGGAGAAAAGTAAAAAATACCTTCAATAACATTCCTGAACCAATTCAAACCAGAGCCAAACTATCCTGGTTTAAACTCCCGGCCCCTTGACCTTAAACACTTTCTTTTGCCTTCGGCTTGAGTTATACTTTTTCTTCAACTAATCTAACCACGGAGGAACTGATGACCGAAAACCGTTCGGAATTAATACTGAACTTATTCAAAGAGAGCAATGCCCTGCTCAAGGGACATTTCAAGCTGACCTCAGGCAAACACTCAGAGTGGTACTTTGAGAAAATCAGATTGATTGAAAGACCGGTGGTCCTGGAGAAAATCATCGACCTGCTGGTAGAAGAGATAAAAAAAGACTCACCTGAGTTTGATTACGTAGTCTCGCCGGCTTACGGTGGCATTGCCATCGGCTTTCTGACGGCCTTGAAGCTTAAAAAAATGTTTGCTTTTACTCAACGGGTTGAAGAAAAAATGACCATCCGCTCCGGCTTTTCCGGTCTGGATGGCTCCCGGGCCATCATCGTCGAAGACATCCTGACTACCGGTGGCTCAGTCCAGGAAGTGTTGGAATGCCTGAAGCATAAAAATGTGGCTGTTAACGGCATTTATTGTCTGGTTGACCGCAGTGCCGGTCAGGTCCTGATTGAAGGCCAGCCGGTAAGAAGCCTGCTGTCGCTTAAGGTGGAGGCTTTTGAGCCAGAGGCCTGCCCCTTCTGCCTCGATGGCCGCCCTCTGACTAAGCCCGGGGCTTCTGATAAAAAATGAAAGTCATCCTGGCTTCTGAATCGCCTCGCCGGATTAAACTCTTAAAAAAAATCTTTAAGTCTTTCTCTGTGGTTCCCAGCGGGGTGGATGAAACCAGCCTTATGGCTACCGAAAAAGACCCGGTCTACTTTGCTCTGAAAGCGGCTGAAGCCAAAGCCCGGGCAGTTGCTACTATTTATCCAGACTCTCTGGTGATAGCAGCCGATACTGTGGTCACCATTGACAATCTGATTCTGGGCAAGCCAGCCAGCAGGGCAGAGGCCCAGAAAATGCTCGAGACCCTCTCTGGCCGAACTCATCGGGTAATTACGGCCGTGGCTCTCATTAATCTCAGTGAAAATAAATTTTTAACTGACGCAGAACAGAGTCTTGTCACCTTCAAACCCTTAACCCGGGAGGAGATTGAAGCCTACCTGAACCGCAATACTTATCTTGATAAAGCCGGAGCTTATGCCATACAGGAAGTAAAAGAACTTTTTCTGGAAAAACTTGAAGGGGATTACCACAACGTAGTTGGACTGCCCCTCCGAAAACTGCGCCAGTTACTGCATAGATTCCAGGAAAAAAGAGTAATTCTGGAAATCTCAGGTTTTGACCTCTCCGAGGCCGCCGGACTTGGAGAGGTTGAAGGCCAGGTGGTAAAAGTGCCTGGAGCTTATTTGGGTGAGCTGGTGGAAGTTTGCTTCGAACCAGCAGAAAACCGCCAGGTTAAGGCCCGGTTGCTCTCCCTTATTAAAAAATCACCAGCCAGACAACCCGCTCCCTGCCAGCATTTTGGGACCTGCGGAGGCTGCACTTTTCAAGATCTCCACTACAATGAACAGCTCAAATATAAAGCCAATTATCTTAAGGAAGTTTTAAGAGAATATTTCGCTCCGAATTTTCGCTACCTGGAAATAGACCCAGTATTGCCCTCTCCTTCTCAATATTATTACCGAAACAAAATGGAGTTTTCCTTCGGACAATCGGGTGAAGAAATTTTCCTTGGACTCAAAGAAAAAAGCAGAGAGCGTCCCTGGTTTCAGAATAAAAAGGTGGTCAAACTCAAGAACTGCCATATTTCCACCCAAATAACTGAAAAGCTCTTTCCCCTGGTTTCCGAACTGGCTAAAAAATCAGGTCTTCCGGCCTTTGAACTTAAAACCAAACAGGGATTTTACCGGCATCTGGTCATCAGAGAAGGAAAACAGACCGGAGACCTGATGTTGATTCTGGTGACCAGCAGTCAGGCTCAACTTCCGGTTGAGACCTTTACTTCAACTCTGATCACTGCCTTCCCCGAATTGAAAAGCTTCTGGTGGGTGGAAAACGACCGTATTGCCGACGTGGTAGCTTTCGAGAAAAGTCACCTTCTTTACGGACAGGAATTCATTGAAGAAAAACTTCTCGACTTCCGCTTCCGGGTTTATCCCGGCTCTTTCTTTCAGACTAATCCTTTAGCTGCTGAGCTGGTCTACAATCGGATTGTGGAAGAAGCCCGCCGGCTTAGAACCCAGTCAGCCCTGGGGCTTTACTGCGGTTCTGGAGCCATTGAAATCTGTCTTTCCAGGGTAGCCGGAGAAGTAGTCGGGGTTGACTGGGATGCCGCCAGTCTCAAAGCTGCTAACGAAAATCTGGTTCTGAACAGAATCCAGAATGTCAGATTCTGGGAAAGTTCGGTCGAAGCAGTTTTGCCCGAAATTTACCGCGGAGCCTTTGACCTGCTGGTCATTGACCCACCCCGAGCTGGAATCAGCCCCAAAGGGTTGAGGCAGATTGTCGCCTTAAGGATTCCCAACATCATATATGTTTCCTGCAACCCGGCCACTTTAGCCCGGGACCTTAAGATTCTGGTAGACAGCGGTTATCAAATCAACCGGCTGACTCCGGTGGATTTCTTCCCGCATACCGCTCATCTTGAAGTCATGGCCTTTCTAAGCAGGTAGTGTTCATAAAAAAACGCCGCCAAGGAAAATTCAGCTTGCTTAAAAATTTATCCTGGCTCTGGTTACTGACGCAGCAGTCCCTGGTTTTTCATAACTTTACCGGAGAAAAAAGAGCTTTCAACTCAATTTCGATTTCGGTTGAAGAAACTTTCCCTTTTTATTTTCTAATTTTTCCAATAGCAGTTTTAATCTTCAAACAACCAGAATTCCCTATTCCTTAGTTTGAGTGGTCAGAAAGATGGGCAAAGTCATGTGTTTTATTTGGTCCATTAGTTCTTCAATCTCGTCGATATGTTTATCCTCATCCTGAAGTATCTTTTCCAGTAGTTCTCTGGTGGCAAAATCACCAACCTCACCAGCCAGTTTGATGGCTTCGTTGTAGGCTTTGATTGCCTCAAATTCAGCTTTACGGTCGAACTCCATCATCTTGGGAATTTCATCCCCGATAAAAATCTTTTTCAGATTAGTAACTATGGGCACCCCTTCCAGGAATAGAATCCGACCGATGAGAGCCTCAGCATGCTTCATTTCCTGAATGGCCCTTTTCTCAATGGTCTTATGGAGCTTCTCGTAGCCCCAGCTGTCGCACATTTCTGAATGAACCATGTATTGATTGATGGCTGTCAGTTCGTCAGCCAGCAAAGAATTCAGGGTTTCAATCAGTTTTGGGTCACCTTTCATCATAACCTCCTGTTCCAGTATTTTTTGTGATTATAATTTTACCCCAAACTATCCTTCGAGTAAACAAATAGATTTTACTGCTGATTTCCCTTAAAATAATGGTCGGTGATGATAAAAGCCAGACCTGAAGATTTTATTGTTGAGGAAATAGCCAGCCTGCCTTTGACCGAAAGCGGGGAATTCAGGGTTTACCGCCTGACCAAAAAAAACTGGACCACCCCCGACCTGATGCGCTTTCTGGCCAGGATGCTTTCCATCTCACCTAAAGCCATTGCTTACGGAGGAAAGAAAGATAAGCATGGTCTGACCACCCAGCACATTACTATCCGCAGTCAGAAAGATTTCAGCCTGCAGGAACCAAATTTCTCTCTTGAAGCCATCGGCTTCATGAGAAAACCTATGAGCCCAGCTTTAATTCAAGGTAACCGCTTCCAGATCACCATCAGGAAGCTACCTGAGACTGAATCAGTTCTCGCCAATCTCCAGGAAGTCCGGCAATACGGTTTTCCTAACTTTTTCGACGACCAGAGGTTTCGGGGAACAGACCAGAGCCTGGGCTTTTTTGCCGACCGGGTGCTTCGGGGCCACTACAACGGAGCTTTACAAATTTTTCTGCAGGCTCAGAACATCTGTTCCTCTGATAAAAAAAATCGGGACCGGGTGGCTGAGATAATCGCCAACTGGCGAAACTGGGAGAAATGCCTGGAACTGGCCCAGGGGTTGACTGAAAAGAGAATTTTCCGAACTCTGCTCCTGCGGCCGGATGACTTTCTGGCAGCCCTGGAAAAAATCCCCCGGGAAGAAATTGCTATGGCTTACGCCGCTTTCGGCTCTCATCTGTGGAACGAGCTGCTGCGTCGACTGTTGAAGACCAAAATCTCTGAACTGAGGGAGGTTCAGGCAGAATCGGGCGTGTTTTACTTCTGGAAAAGGCTACAAGAACCTGTTTTTACCTATCTCAAAGACCTTAAACTGCCCACCCCGGCAGCCAGAATGGAGTTTCCAGATGAAATCAGCCGGGAAATTTACCTTGAAATCCTTAAGGAAAACAACCTGAAATTCAGCAGCTTTCGAACCCGGGCTCTCAGCCGGGTTTTCTTCCGGTCCTTTCAGCGAAAGGTTCTACTCTTTCCAGAAAATCTCCAGGTGATAGAAGAAAGGCCGGATGAACTTCACCCAAAATACAGAGCTCTGGTCCTGTCCTTCAGTCTCCCCCGCGGGGCCTTTGCCACCATGCTGATCAAAAGAATCATGCTTGATTCTTCAGGCCCAAGAGCCTGCCAGAAAGACCTGGATAACTCATGAGGCCTGGAAAAATTTCATCAGCCAGAAAACTGGAAAAAGCGAAGAAACAGATTCGGTTAAAAAAATTAGGTAATGCCGGCTGGTTGAGCCTTCCCCGGGCCCTTTCCCGCCTGGGGTTCTGCTCCCGAAAACAGGCCCTGGATTTAATAAAATCAGGTCAGGTTCAGGTTAACAACCAGACTGTGACCGAGCCCCGGTTAAGGGTCAACCTCAAGACTGACAGGATAGAGGTGGCTGGCCAGCCAGCCCCGTCGTCGGAAAAAATCTATCTCCTTCTGAACAAACCCCGTGGTCTTATAACCACTACTTCAGATGATAAGGGGCGACCTACAGTGTTTGAATGCTTTAAGCAAGCCAGCCTGCCCAGAATATTTCCTGTGGGCCGACTGGACCGGGCTTCTGAAGGTCTGCTTCTATTTACCAACGACAGTCTCTGGTCTGACCTCCTTACCAGGCCCGAGTCTGAGCTGGCCAAAACCTACCATGTTCAGGTTCGGCCCGTTCCCGAAGCCGAAAGCCTTCAGAAGATGGTCGCTGGTCTTAAAGACTTCAAAGGTGAGTGGCTCAAAGCCCAGAAGGTTAGAGTACTTCGTTCCGGTGGTAAAACCTGCTGGCTGGAAGTGGTGCTGACTGAAGGTAAGAATCGGCAAATCCGAAGAATGGCTGAAGCTCTCGGCCTTGAAGTTTTAAGGCTTGTTAGGACTGAAATCGGTAACCTGAAACTGGGCAATCTGCCTAAGGGTAAATGGAGATATTTAACCGCGGAAGAAGTTTCCGAATTAGCCTGCCTGGCTGGAAAAGGTTTGCCAGCCAGGGCGAAAAAAGCGAAAATAAAATCTCAGGAGCTGTGAACTAATGAAGATTTCAGCGGTAGTCCTGGGTGGAGGTCGAGGCACCAGGCTGGGTTTAGCCCTGCCCAAGCAATTTATAAAACTTCAGGACCGACCACTTTTTGACTATTCCGTAGAAAAATTTCTGGCCCTTAAAATTGACTTCATAGTGGCCGTCCTGGTAACTGGCTACCAGAAATATTACTCACCCCACCCAGCTATCTCAGCCATAGCTCCAGGAGGCAACACCAGGCAGGAATCGGTTTTTAACGGTCTGCACATCTGTCCTGAAGATACCGAACTGGTAATTATCCATGACTCTGCCCGCCCCTTTTTCCCCCTGAAAAAAGTTGAACAGGCTTTGAAACTTCTAAGTGATAAACTTTATGACGGGCTGGCTCTGGCCCTTCCGGCTACTGATACCCTGGCTGAAGCTCAGGAGGGGAAGGTTATCAGCTTTCCCAACCGGCGGAAAATCTACCACCTGCAAACCCCACAGCTTTTCCATTTTAAGAAGATACTGGAAGCTCATCGACACCTTCAAGGGGCTGGATTTACCGACGACCTGTCGCTGGCTCATTCCGCAGGCTTGCGCTGCGGCCTGATAGAAGGCAGTCCTATGAACTTTAAGATAACCTCTGAGGTTGATTGGTATTTAGCTGAGCGCCTTCTTCTTTCAGGCGGTCTGGAATTTATCTAAGGCGTTTTTCTGCAGGCGACGTCTGGAATAACTGGCGAAATAAACAGCTTCCAGAAAAGCCAGGAAAGAAACCAGAATTACAACTAAAGCGGCTCCGCCGAGAACAATAAGCACAAAGGAGGCCATGGTAAAAAAATCTCTTCGGTAAATAAAAGCCAGGTGGGCGGCCAGACGGTCAAACCAGTTCTGAAAATCAGGGTCCTGGATACTGGCTTCAACCTCGCGGGCAATTGGAGTGATATTAAAACCGATCCCGGATTTTCTGGCATGATTAACCATAATTAAATAAAAACTGACCATGCTCAGCAACCCGAAGGCTCCGAGATAAAGCCAGACTTTCTCACCTGTAGTCCGATAAACTCCAATAGGCAGAGCAGCAAAAAAGGTGACAAAAAGAAAGGCATCAGCCGAAACATCAAAAATTGTTCCAAATCTTGTTACCCGGCAGGTCAGCCTGGCATTCTCTCCATCACAGCAGTCAATTACGGAAGATAGCAGAAAAAGAAAACTCCCCAGAACCATAGAACTATAACCACCATTGATAATAAAATAAACACTCAAAATTTCTAAAAACAAGACGAACAGGCTGATCTGATTGGGAGTTACTCCTAAATTAATGAGGTATCGAGTTAACCGCAGAGACAAAGGTCTGAAAAAAACCCGGGTAATATAACCATCATGAGGTTTTCTCCCTGTCTCAAGAAGTAGCCTCTCAGCCAGTTTCAGAGCTTCTGAGCCTTCTCCTTTGAGACCAAAACCACCTTCCAGGTTGACTTCCGGCACCAGGCCTGATTCTTTAAGCCTGTGGATGAAGCCCCACCCGGACCTGACCAGCTCTTCCCAGATTTCTGGAAGCCCGGCTTTTTTCACTGCGAGGAATAAAGGAGCAGCTAAGACCCCATCAGCCGGGAATTCAGGTCTGACTATCACCATCTCCTCGGACTTCAGGCTTAAAGCTTCTTTCAAGGAAACAAAAAAATCCGGGGCGACCACCACAGTGTCTTCAAACATCACCACAGCAGATTCAGCCGGGCCATTAGAGCCCAGCCAACCAGAAAAATCAGCCGGCAGCAGCTCAACCTTAACTCCAGCCCTCTTAAACCTTTTATCGGTGCTTATTTTTTCCAGTACCTGAGTGGCTAACTCAGAGTCTTGAGAACAAAGCCAAAATTTTTCCAGTCCAGCTTTTGCCCCGTAAAGAATCAGTCTTTCCAGAAAACTCAGGCCTAGAAGCTTCTTCTGGCTCTCGGGACCGAGAAAAATGATGGCCTCTGAGACATTCATCAGAATTTCCTCAGGCGAAAATTAAATAAAGCCAATTATTATCACAAACTTTCCAAATGTTCAACTCAGTTGCCCTGCTCTCCAGCCCGATTCTGGAAACCAGGTTGCTTGAGGGCTCCAGGGGATATTTTCTGGTTTTTAATCGGTCATAACTTAACTTTTTTCTGGCCAGCCAGATAGGCTCTGACTCTTTCCAGGTCTTCCAGAAAATCGACCTCATGGCAGAAAAGCCCATCTGAGGGAATGGCTTTGAACAGGCCTCCATCCTGAAGGATAAAATTCTCTATTGCCTTTTCGAAATAATCGCTATCCTGAACTTTTTCTAAATGCCTTCGGAACTGGCTCAGGTCGTCTCTGGAAACCAGGTTGATTCCCAGAGCCTCTCCCTCGGCTTCGGTTAATTGTTTGGAAATAAACCTGAGGTAGCCGTTCTCATCAGTCCTGTATTTCACCTCTTCTTGCCCGCATTTTTATTATCAACCAGAACACAGGATGAGTTTTGAGACAGCATCCTGGAAATGAGGAGCGGGTCAAAAATCACATCGCCGTTAAGCCACAGGACCTCTTCATTGCCAACCTGATAAAGACCGTAGAGAAGACTTTTGCTGGTGTTGGTGCTGGCATAGAAAGCATTATGGACGTAGCTTAACTCCGGGTGGCTGTTCATCACCAGCTCTTTTTTGAAGCCCACAACCACCAGGATGTCACTGGCCGGAATGAACCTGATGAGTTTTTCCACCTGGTAATCCAGTATGGTGTGCTGGTCGTCCACTCTGACCAGAGCTTTGGGCAGGTCCATGTTGAGCCGGGTCCCCCGGCCGGCAGCTAAGATTATGGCTTTCAATTAACTTTTCCTTTCTACTTCAGTAAACGCCGTCCATCTCCTGGAATAGCTGCGAAAGTAGGCCGCTTCCAGGAACGCCGCCACCGCCACGATAAACATCAGAGCTCTGGCCTGCCCGAGCACAATAAGAATAAAGGCAGCCATCGAGAAAAAATCACGCCGGTAAATGAAAGCAATTCTGGCTGCTGCCCGGTCAAACGGTCTCTGAAACTCTGGCCGGTTGATACTGGCCTCTACCTCTTTTACCACGAGCTGGATGTTTCGGCCGATACCGGTCTGGCGGGCAAATCTGAAAAGCTGAAGGTAAAAGGCTATCATCGAAGCAAGAGTGAAAGCCCCCAGGTAAAGCCAGAACTTCTGGTCTGTCGTCCGGTAAAGACCTAAAGGCAGAGCTGCGAAAAAGGACACAAAAGTCACAGCATCTCCGGTGACATCGAGCAGGCCACCAAGTCGAGTAACTCGGTGGGTTAGCCGGGCGTTTTCCCCATCGCAGCCGTCAATGATTGAAGCCAGCTCAAAAAGAATGGCCCCCGGCACCATAAGCTGCCGACCGAACCCAATGCAGAAAACACTGGCCAGACCCAGAGTAAAAGTTACCAGGCTTATAGCAACCGGATGGATTCCCAACCCTACCAGATATCTGGTCAGGAAAAGAGAGATTCTTCTGTTTATGACCCTGGCCACCCAGCCGTCCTGGGGCTTACGAGCGGTCTGTAAAAGAGCTTTTTCGGCCCGACGAAAGCTCTGACGGTCATAAACCCTTAGCCCGAACCTGGCCGATACAATCAGCCCGGCTGGATTTGAGACCTCATCCTTAAATGGCTTTTCTAAATTTTCATCAGAAATAACCTTCCCAATAGCTTCAACCAACCAAATGGGCTTGACTACCAGCACACCGGAAACTGGCTCTAACCTGCCTGAACCAGTTTCTAAAACCAGACTAACCTGTTCCGAAGAAAGACTCCGGGCCTTTTCAAAGAGCGTGGGGAAAAGCAGAGGGTCCAGGACCAGGTCATCTCTCATAACCAGAATCGGCTCTTCAGTTTGAGATCTGGAAAATTCTGACGGAAGGGATTCGGGATTCAGGATTTTCAGCCTGATTTCTTTTTTCAAAATCCGGTAATCAGAGGAAAGCTCCAGCAGAGCATTTTCTACCCGGTTCGCTTCCGGACTGAAAAGCCAGATTTCCTTTATGCCACCTTGAGCGGTATTCAGGATTAGCCTTTTTCGCAGACTAAGGCCGAGCATCTTTTGGTCGCCATGTTCCGTCAGAACCAGAACTGCTCTGGTCATAAAAACTTTCCTCCTTCTAAAACCAGTCTTGAAAATCAGTATAACTTTAAGGGCCTGCCTGAAGTTTTGTTCTCCTGAGATAGTCTTCAGCTTTTTTCCAGGCCTTTTCATCATCCACATCTATCCAGAACCGGCCTGAGACATCCAGAGCCCGGGCCTGTTCCTTCAAAGCCAGCTCCAGGACGCCGCCGGAAAGAGTAAAATTTCTCCTGCGATGCTGGCTCTCCTCCAGAGCCACAAACAGAGCCGGACTGCAGTAAAATATACCGGTATCAAAAGCATTATAATCAGAAAGCCCTTTTCCTATATTTCGTATCAGCCCATTTTCCACCTTAACCCTGGTAACATCATCCAGATCCACACAGGGATGATTCTGAACCGTGGTGTCAACCGCCAGGATTAATTCATTGTCTTTTATGGGCTGCTTCTTAAGCAGAATTAATATCTCCGGGTCGAAGATGTGGTCAGCCATAAGCAGGAAAAAAGGCTCGTTCAAAAAAGAGCGGGCTTTGATAACTGATAGTCCGTTTTCTTTCTGCCATTCTTCATTGCGCACAAAGATGAATTCTACCTTATCGGGGGAGGATTGGCTTAGAAGATGAGCTTCTACTTTATCAGCTTCATAGCCGGTAACTACCACGACCTCTTCGACCTTAACCCAATTCAGGGCTTCAATCACCCAATCAATAAGCGGTTTCTGAAGAACAGGCAACAAGGGTTTTACCGGACAGACTGAAGATAGCCTGGTTCCCTGGCCAGCTGCAATTATTAAGGCTTTCATCCTCTCTCTCCTTGCTCTCAAAAACTGCTCCACCAGGCCGAAATCTTAATTTTAACGAGGCCGGGAAAATTTGTCCATTCAGACTAGGTCAAACCAGTAAAGTCCGCCTGTCTCAAACTATCAACTTAAAATCCGTGTAGTCTTCTTCTATCACCATCCGGACCGACTTAAAAAGAAAGCCGCCATAGACCTTAATTCTTGATTTCTTTAAGACCAGCTGGTCCTGCCAGGGCTCCAGCTCAATTTCCAGCTCAAACTCTCTGACAAAATTAGGGTTGCGCGATGGCTTCAATACCAGTCGCAGCGGATCATAAGTCTGCTGGCTGATATAATACAAACCCTCAAAAAGATATTCTTTCTTCTGTCTGGCTCGGGCTTCGATGATAAAAACGGGCAGACCGTTGAGCTGGCCTTCACCAACTAGTTTAAAAACATAATTTGGCCGGTTCCTGGGAGTAAAGGGAACCAAATCATCTTTGGTTAGCTGGTTTCTGACAGATGGCTTTTCGCCGGCCGGTTGAGCTTTTTCCGCTTCTTCTTTTTGCCTCCGCAATCTTTCCAGACGCTGTTTTCGATATTCTTCAGTGATATCTCTGGTTCGCCCCTTTTCTATCTCCACTGCTTCCAGAATTTCTTCCTCTCGGATTTCACCATTAACCGTCAGTAATTTCTTTACCCGCCTTATTTTCTCCGGCTGCCAGTTTTTATCAGCATTGACGTAGGTAGAGGTAACCAGAGCCTTCCACTTTTCAAAATCAGGATAGGCTTCAAGCCGGCGGCTGATGTTCTCCAGAATCTTCTGAAGCTGGCTGGAAGAGTCAGAAGAAGGCTGGCTGAACAGAGGTCGGCTGATGACCATTACCCAGGTCATTGTAACCAGCAGAGCCACCAGGACGACCCCTTCCCCGAAGCGAAGATTTCTCATCTTCCTAAACCTTACTGATAAATTAATTAACCACACTCTTTCCTCTCGGTTTGCTTTAATCTTTCTTCTCAATTAGTTTTAATTTCACCTCTAATCTGCAGCCTGAAAGCTGTCAATTCTCCTGGACTCAGGTTTGATTTTATCAGATTTAACCTGAAAAAAGAACCGTCACCGGGGCCTTTTCACCTGCCTGAACTTAAATTTGACAAAATCGCAATGAGGCTGGGCTATATTTCCTGGAAAAGCCCGGATTGACAGTGCCTCTGCTTTATAGTAAAAAAGATTTGTTCTGTCAGGGGTGCCTTCGGCATCTTCAGAGCGAAGGCTGAGAGCAAACCCTTTGAACCTGAACTGGGTAATACCAGCGTAGGGAGACAGAGTCCTCAGGGGGAAAAGCTCAGCCTCATCTGACAGAAGATTTTTATGTCAGGAGGTATGAGATTATGTTCACAGCTCAAACCATCAATCGGGACCTACAAAAAATCCGGGAACAGGTCCCTCTGGTTCACAACATCACCAACTATGTGGTGATGAACCTGACCGCCAACGCTTTGCTGTCCATAGGAGCTTCTCCAGTGATGGCCCATGCCGAAGAGGAAGTAGAAGACATGGTCAGTCTGGCTTCAGCCCTGGTTATTAACATCGGCACCCTCAGCCCGCACTGGGTAAACGCTATGGAAAAGGCCATCAGAGCGGCCGAACAAAAAAAAATTCCCGTGGTGCTGGACCCGGTTGGAGCCGGAGCCACACCTTACCGCACAGCCACTGCCAGAAAACTGCTAAACGAAGGACCAATTGCCATAATCCGGGGCAATGGCTCGGAAATCAGGGCTCTGGTCGATTCAGGGGCCAGAACAAAGGGGGTGGATAGTCTTGAGGGTTCAGAGGCCGCAGTTGAAGCCGGGAGAGAGTTATCCCGAAAATTCGGCTGCGCCGTCAGTATAAGCGGAGTCGCAGACATAGTGGTCAGCAAAGAAAAAATTATCAGGATATCTAACGGTCATCCGCTGATGCCCAGAGTAACCGGTCTCGGCTGCGTGGCTTCGGCTATTACTGGAGCCTTTGCTGCCGTAAATCCCGATCACCTGGAAGCGGCCGCTTCAGCCATGGCGGTGATGGGCATCTGCGGTGAACTGGCTGCTTCCCGGGCCGAAGGACCTGCCAGTTTTGAGCTCCATTTTCTGGACTGGCTCTATAAGCTCGGTCCGGAAGAAATAGAAGCCAGGCTGAAGTTTGAGGCACGGGGTTAGCTTTTAAAGCTCCACCCGGCTAACCAGGCCCTGGTGGAACATCGAGAACAGGAGCTGAAGTGTGTATAATTAAAATTATGGAGCCTGCAGTAAAATTTCTTAAATTAAAAGCCCGGGTAAACAGACTCCGGGTTTAACATTTTTCTCGCTCAACTTGCTTTCTTTAGCCAAACCGCCAAGGGGTAAGATATGACAACAGACAGAGAAAAAGAAAAGAAAATTGACCTGAGCCTTTATCTGGTAACCGACCGCCGCATGCTAAAAGGCTTGACCTTAACCGAGCTGGTCGGAAAGGCCATAAATGGTGGTGTGAGCGTGGTGCAACTCCGGGAAAAAGACAGCTCTTCTCGAGAATTTTATGAGCTGGCTCTAGCCCTGAAAAAAATTATGCCCGGAGACGTTCCCTTAATCATCAATGATCGGGTGGATATAGCTCTGGCCGCCGGCGCTGATGGTGTACATCTGGGGCAGTCGGACCTGCCGGTTAAAATAGCCAGGGAACTACTCGGGCCAGAAGCTATCATCGGTCTTTCGGTAGAAAACCTGGAACAGCTTGAAGAAGCCCGGAATCTTCCGGTTGATTACTTAGCCATAAGCCCGGTTTTTCCCACACCAACCAAAACCGATTTCTCAAGTCCAGCTGCCTGGGGGCTTGAAGGCTTGGGCCAGGCTCGCAGCCTGACGAATCTGCCTCTGGTAGCTATTGGCGGGATAAATGAAGAAAATGCGGCCGAAGTTGTCGGAGCTGGGGCCGATGGTCTGGCGGTGGTTTCAGCTATCTGCGCTTCACCTGACCCGGAGCAGGCAGCCCGGGCCTTAAAAGAAAAAATTGAGCAGGCGAGAAAGAAAAAAACTGATTAAAAGGCAGACCACTGCAAAGTGATTATTTTCATGGTTCAGAGGCTGCCTTGTTGCTTTAACTAATTGTTATGGCTGATGATTTATACGATAATGGAGCTGACAAATGGCCAATTCCTACAAATTAATCAGGAAAAATGAAGAAAAAATTTTCATCGGGCAGGTAATAATTAATTAAGCAAATAAGAAAATAGGTTTTGGTCAAGATGAAAAATTCACCAAAAAATAAAAAAACAGAAAAAATCAAGAGCTTGAAACTCACGGATATCGGTGAGTTTGGCTTTATCGCCCGCTTCTCCCCCGCTTTTCTGGCCGACCTGCCCAGAAATATCAAGGGCATTGGAGACGACTGTGCGGTCATTCCCTGGCAAGGCCCTAAGCGTCTGCTGGTGACCACCGACCTGCTGGTTGATGGTGTCCATTTTCTGAAAGAAAAAATACCAGCCGAAGACCTGGGCTATAAATCCCTGGCTGTCAACCTCAGCGACATAGCCGCTATGGGTGGCCGGCCGAGGTTTGCTTTTTTATCGCTAGCCATACCGCCAGAGACGAAAATAACTTATCTGGACAACTTTTTCCGCGGCTGGCAGGAGCTGAGTCGTCAAACTGGTGTGCATCTACTGGGGGGCGATACCACAAGGTCCTTAGAAAAGCTGGTCATTAACGTGGCTGTTCTGGGAGAAGCCCAGATACCGTTCATTAAATACCGTTCAAAAGCTAAGCCAGGGGATATCATAGCTGTGACCGGTCCCCTGGGGGATTCAGAAGGTGGCCTGCGGCTTATTTTATCGGAACAAAAAGGTAAAAAACTCTCAGCTGATGAAAATTATCTTATCAGGCGCCACTACCTACCGCGGCCACATCTGGAAGAAGGCTGGTTTCTGGCCCATCAGCCAGAAGTCCATGCTATGATGGATGTCTCAGACGGCATTGATTCTGATCTCAGGCGCATCATGGAACAATCGGACTGCGGTGTTGAGGTTAATCTGGAGCAGCTTCCAATTTCAGAAGAGCTGCGAGCCTGTGCCAAAAAATATGGCTGGAACCTGGAAGAGGTAGCTGCCGCAGGCGGTGAAGATTATTGCCTTTTGATTACCGTGGACTCTGAAAAGTTCTCTGCCCTTAAAAGAAAATTCTACCGGCGGTTCAAAAGGCCTCTTACAGAAATAGGCCGGGTCACCTCAAGAAAAGGTGCACAGGTTTACTTGAGAAACGGCCAGAAGGTGGAGCTAAAAAAATCAGGCTATGACCATTTCAAAACCTGAATAAAGGGGCATAGAAATAAAAATATCTTTCTCCGCCAGCCTTTCTATCTAAAAGAAGCCTACTTCTTAATGGTAAAATTAAAATCAACATTAAGAGTCTTTTTCACCGCTTCTGGTTGAGGCCGCAGTCCTTTAAGCACCTTCCATTGCTCGGTGCCCGGTTCGCCGCATTTTACTGAATAGATTCCAGGCTTGTACACCGGCGGTCTGAACTCAGTTCCCGTAATTCTGAAACAATAAACAGTTTCACCCGATTTTTCTTCTACCACCTGCACCACCGGGTCTTTAAGCCCAGAGAACTTAAGAAGCGGCAAATAACCAACTGGCTTCCGACCTTCGTTTTCCTTTTGCTCCACTACTGCGGGCCAGCCCGGCATGAGCACCGGCCTGACTTCAGGCTTTTCTTCTAACTGATAACTTTCAAAGACAACCTGCCTGGAAGATTTTTCAAAGGTTACCAAGCTAAAGCCTGAAATGGACTTGAGCCCTGAAGCCTTATCTTCTCCCCTGGGGTTGTTGACCAGTAGCAGGTTAAATTTATTTCCAAAAGCATCTTCCCAATTGCCGGTGGCTACTGCTTCTTTTTTCTGTCCGCTTCTTCTGGCAGGAGCAGGTGTCCATCTCAGGGCTACTTGTGCCTGAATGGGTGAAGCAACCAGAGCCGCTATGGCCTCATCAGGCTTTTCCAGTCCATATTTCAGCACCGCCGGTGGCCCACCTGTCCCACACAGATGAACTGCCCGCGCCTTACGCAAAAGTCTGATTATTTCATCTCTGGCCGGCTGAGGCCAGGCGCTGGTGTTAAAATCAGCCGCGGGCCGATCAGATTCGGGATATTCTCCAGGTTTTAAGGGTGGAAGCTGCCAAAGAGCTTCTTCGCCCTGCTGACCTTCAGGCAGGGTTAAAAGCGAAACAAAGGCGCTTGAGGAAAGACAGGCTTTAAACCAGACCCCACCAGACCAATCTAAAATCCAGTCCTTAAGTAGCCCGAGCTGTTCTTCGCTTAAAAGCCTGGCTTCTCTCACCCTGGTTGCCTTTTTCAGGTCAAAATCCGGGTTTTGCGGCCAGCCGTTTCTAATCCTGGCTTCGGGAAAAAGAGGCCCGGGTGCTGATTTATTAAAGCGATCATTTATCACCGCCAGGCTCAAACCAGCATAATTCAGTTCATGAAACCCTGAATAAAAAGCTTTTTCCCCGGCAGGTTTTGAAGTCAGAGGCAGATGTCCGGTCTGGGTTTCCAGCACCAGCTTGATGAATTCTGAGGGCACCAGAAAACCGCCGCCGTCCTGAGCTCCTGCGGGGTCGGCGCTGGCCTCTGCCTGGGACGGTCGTCCACCTTCTCCCCAGAGTTTTATCTGGAAAAAATCTCTGGCCTCTGGAATAAGAATGGCCGGCCGGTCTTTTAGCAAATCAGAAAAAGCCCAGCCAAAAAGCAGCCATTGTCTCAGATATTCCTGGCGGGCTCGAGCATAATCGAGAGCTCCTCTCCAGAGAGCAGCCGGACGTCCAAAAACCTGGTTGCCGGCAAAAATCAGCAAATCAGGATTGTGGTTTTTGAGGCTGTTCGCCAGCTCAGGGTAGGGATACCCTTCTTCCTGATGGTTGCTCAGCATAGCTAAGGTTAAACGCCCGGCTTGAGAAGGCTCCTTTCTTATCCAGCCTGAAAAGTAGTTCGTGGCCTCTGAAGAAGCGAGCCGGTCACCGGCATATATCCGGTAAGCAAAGTCACTTTCGGCTTCCCAGCCTTCAATTTGAAAAAGAGCTGTCCAGCTCTCCCGGTTCACATAAGCTTCAGTTAGGGTTTCAAAGCTGTCCCCTCGGTCAATTTCCAGAAAAACCCTTTCTTGCGGGCCCAGGCTTTCCGGGACTAACTGAGCGGTAAGTTTAAGTGTGCCCCGGCTTAAAGTATAAAGAACGAAAGCCACCGGGCCGAAGCCTCTTTCCGGAAATAGCCGCAAGAGCGATCCTTCTGCCTGGAAATCTTTAAACCAGCAGACTGGATTTTCCGAGCCAGCTTTGACCTCAGGCAGATTTGAAACCAGAGCCAGCCCGCCGGTCATTTTTTCGGCTGGCAGAGCAAAATCCTCAAGCTCATCCAGAACCCGTCCGGTTTCGGGTTCCAGCACCATTAGACTCAAAGAAAACTCTTTACCGGCGGAGGCCAGCCTGACCATAAGGACTACTTCTTTCTTCAGAGCTTTTTTGAGCACTTCCAGTCTTTCTTCCGGGCTGACACTCTCCAGCTCCCCGATGAACAGAAGCCCATCTACAGTTAAACCAACATCCAGCCCCTGACCGCTGACGGCCGCTTCCCGGAAATCGCTACTTCGCCCCTTTATCCCGAACCTGAGACCTATGAAATTCCTGGCTCTCGCCCTCTCAGGTAAGCCAGGAACCGAGACCTTAAAAGATATCTGGAGCTGTCCCTGAGACATCACCTCTGCGGTCAGCCAGTAAAGATACCTGTTGACTGCCGGAGTCAGGCACTCAACTCGCCCACGGTGAAGCCGCCAGTCTTCCAGCCGGTTAGCATAAAAATCAGGGCCAACCCAGTGCCGGCTGTGCTGCTGGTCGAGCGACAGCTTAAACTGCTCAGCCCGGGTAATATTTGGAATTAATAGAAAAACCAAAAAAATAGCCATTAAGAAAAAAACGCGTTTTAAGGTCAATGAGGTCAGACCGGAAGACTGATCGCTATTACCATTCAAGTTTTTTACCGGGTAATTTTTTTTTATCATCTTCCGCCTCAAGTCCTGACGAAAAAACTGCGGCTTATAACTATTTACGACTCAATTTTTTCGGTCATAATCTCTCAGGCTTTAAGCCGTATCAAATTTCAGCTGACTGAAGCCAGAGCAATCAAAGCTCGCATCAGTTTAAACCCTTCAAGATAGTCCTGGGTGACGAAGGTCAGGGTTCTCGGACTAACTCTTTTCACTCCGGGAAGCAGAACACCGAGCTCGGTCTGGTTGCTGTTATGGAAGTTCAGCTCAAAGGTATAAGGCGGACGGAGCTCATAGGGTTTTATCCGGTTGAGAGAAGCCAGGGCTTTTTTAGCCCCTTCCTTCAGGTCAGTCAACACTTTATCTCTGGCAAAATTTCTGGCAGCCAGACGATTTACCGCCTCTTTTACCGGGACAGTCACCAGATCCTGACCCAGAATCTCCCGGGCCTGGTCGCAGGTCAGGGTATCGCCGGTCAGCATGATGACCGGCACTTTGTAATAACCGGCTATGGCTGCATTAATTCCGAGCTCAGGCATTTCAATTCCGTTAATTTTGATGGAGTAAATGGCCGCTCCGGAAATGGTGTGGTCGAGAATGGCCGGAGCAGAGCCGGCCCGTCCATGATAACCAACAAAAATACAGCCCTGAAAACTACTGTCTATTCCTTCCATCATAGATAGCGGCTTCGGCGAACCAGAAACGAGCTGAGCCCGGCGGTCGAGCTCATGAGCGATTATGTTCCGCATGCTCCCGTGAGAATCGTTGACCACCACTTCTGTGGCTCCGGCTTCAAACAGGCCCTGAATTACAGCGTTGACGTCTTCGGCCATCCATTTTCTGGCAATCTGATATTCGGATGATTCCGGGGAGCACTGGTTACCGTGTACTACACCCCAGATGCCTTCCATATCTACTGATATGTAAATCTTCACAGGCTGGCGCTGGGTGGCCGGAGCTGTCCTGGCCTGGCTCAGCAGCTGAATTTCCATAAGGCAAAAAGTCAGCAGAAAGATTATAAAGAGATAAAGCGGTTTTTTAACCTTTTTTCTCATCGCCTCCTCCTTTTTTGACAGCTTGCCCTTTCGGGTTGCCTGATACAAAGGTTAAATATCTCAGACCCCATTGAGAAGACCTTAAGCGCCTAACTGTTCAGCTCCTCTCCTCAGCACCCTGAGTCTAAAGCTTTCTCTCCGCAGCCAGGCCCCACTGGTAAGAGCTATTATAAATGCGGCTAAAAGTTATCCGGGGCCTATCTCCAGCCTGAAAACATCTTACTGCTCATTTCTCCAGCACCTATTCTATTATCTTATTCTCAACCTTAATTGCAACCGATTTTGAAGCTGAAGCCGGCCGTCAGGATTTTCCTCTGCCCGAACCCTTCCTGGGTGCTAAAAACTGCTAAACACTGCAACGGAAAAGATTTCTCCTTTAACAACTCCTGCTTCAAAATATTAGAGAACCTCGAAAAACAATCGCCAGCCTATTCCCCTCAAGCCGAAAACCTTAAAACCCTGCCTGGACCAGCAAAAAGATATCTGCTCTTCATCACCTGTTTTATCAATTCTGAAATCAGGTAGAGCAGAATAAAATCCTGGCCCGTCAATATGTTATGATTGATTTTTCAGGTTATTATTAAAGTCGATATCTGATATAATTTTTTTTGAAAAAGAGATTAAAGGAACTGAGCTGAATGTCCGGACTGGCTTTAATTCTGGTTCTGGTTTTTTCTCCGGTAGCCGCCATATCTTCCTACCTCATTACCTACGCCGAGTATAAAAAGCATTTTCCCGAAGACCTGAAAAGAGCCCGAAAGCTTTCCCTGCAGTTTGCCCTGGCCACTTTTATCTTCTTTGCCATTCTCATATTTCTGGCCGTTACCGTCCTCAATAAATTCATACCCTGAGATTGAAAAAAGTGGAGTGAGAAGTGACGCCGGGTTTAAAAATTAGCCAGGCGGATAGCCTGAAAAACCGCCACTGGAAAAAATGACGACTTTTAGCTTCACTCCCCAGAAGCCGGGCTTGAACCAGGGAGACACTCCCCTTCTTTCTGTGGTCGTTCCAGCCTTTAATGAAGAAAAACGACTGGGCCTGACCCTAAAAACAATAATGGATTATCTGGATTCAAGAAGTATTCAGGCGGAAATCATCGTAGTGGATGACGGAAGCTCTGACCAGACTGCGGAAAAAGCCCGGGAAGTACTGAATAACTGGCCTGAGTTCAAAGTCCTGAAGCTTTCTAAAAATCGCGGTAAAGGAGCAGCAGTTAAGGAAGGGATGCTGGCAGCCAGCGGCCAGCTAATTCTTTTTACCGACGCTGATCTCTCCACTCCCATTGAAGAACTGGAAAAAATGCTGCCCCTGACGAGAGAAGGTTATGAAGTGGTAATTGCCTCCCGCACTCTCCCCGGAGCTGAAATCAAACGAAAGCAGAGCTGGCTCCGAAGGAATATGGGGAAAACTTTTAATTTTCTTGTCCAGCTCCTGCTGATAAAAGGAATAAAAGATACTCAGTGCGGCTTCAAACTTTTTCGCCAGGAAGCCGCCCGAAAAATATTCAGCCAGCTTCAGTGCCAGGGTTTCGCTTTTGATGTGGAAGTACTGTGGTGGGCGAGAAAATTCGGCTACAAAATCGCCCAGGTCCCGGTCGTCTGGATTAATTCCCCAGAATCAAAGGTCAGGTTGTTCAAAAGCTCTATCAAAATGTTTCTGGACCTTTTAAAAATGAGAAGAGTAAAAAGGGAAAAAAACGGGGGCCAGAATACTCAATCACCAATTTCGCCACAATAAAAAAACAACCCGGCGAGAAATAAGGTGAGAAAATAATGAGTGGAACCTTACACCTTTCCTGATTTTCTTATAAAAGATAAAATATATGCAGACAACATATATTTTTTCCATTCTGATCTTTTGCTTTCCCCACACTTTGAACGACGGCAAAAAAATTAAATCTATTCTTCCTGCTTATTATGGATTTCCTGTTTTAGATACCAAAAATGCTTGAACAACATGTTCGACCCAAGACCCGCCAAATTATTTTCCTGCCTTTTCGTAGCCTTCAAGCAGTAGCTCCTCCACGAGTCGGCAGGCTTCTTCCACGTAACCCGTGCAGAATTTCTGAAAAAGTTTATGCTCGGTAGCCAGGGTTAACCCTTGAGGAGTTTTCAGGCTGCAGCCGAGGAGGTCAGTACAATTAATGGAGCCAAATTTTTCCGTGAAGCGCTCCACAAACCTGGCGGCCAGGGCATAAGTCAATTCTTTGGCGGCTCTGTCTTCCACATTGGACCGCCCGAAATGAAGGCTTAAAACCAGCAGAGCACCGGTAACTGCGCCGCAGGTTAAGCCCAGGTGAGACATTCCCCCACCCAGGACCTGGCTGAGCTTAAGAGCCATCTCTTCCGGCAATCCACGTTCTACAGCATATGGGGTAAAAACCGCCTGGGAACAACTGAAGCCACTGGAAAAAAGAGCCACAGCCCGGTCAATTTTATTAATTTTAGCTCCTTCAGCCATAAGTCCTCCTTAATTGATTTGGAGTCTCAAAGCCCGAACGGCCAAGTTTTGCCAGGAAATGTGGAGAAATAATATAATAGGGTTTCATTTCCCAAATTCATCCGAAATTATACAACAGAAACGCCGGGCAGACTCTAATCTTGAAAAAATTTAACCGGCAAATGAAAAGAGATTAAATTATAAGAAAATCCTGCGTTCTCTAAAAAGACAGAGCCTGGTGAAAGTGGCCAGCGTACCAGGTCATCTCAGGTAAGAAGGATGAGAAAGGAAGGTATTTCAGCTTTCGGCGCCCTGGTCGACCTCATTTAATCTAAGCCTGGAAGCCATTATCACCTAAAGCCATCATCAAACAACTGAACTTCTTCGATTTCTACAGGAAGAACCAGAAAAGCCATTGACAGAGTTAGCAGCCCGGTATAAGTTATAGAAAATGATAAAAGAGGATTTGATGTTGGCTAAATCTTTTTTTGATCAAAGCAAGGGGCTAAGGACTAAATTCAGGATAGTTTTGTCCGTCGTTTTGCTGGCCGGTTTCCTGACAGCCAGCACCCCGGTTTGTCAGGAAAAGACAGCCCGACCGGAAAACTGGGCTCAGCCGATTAAGGTCAGCGGAGTTCCTAATCTTTACCGGGTTTCGGAGACTCTTTATCGTTGCGCTCAGCCTACAGCCTACGGTTTTAAAGAACTTGAAAAACTTGGTATAAAAACTGTGATTAATCTAAGAAGTGAGCATTCCGATATCAAGGAACTGGCTGGGACCAACCTGAAGTATTACGAAATTCCTTCTCAGGCCACAGAAGTCCGGGAAGGGGACCTGATGAAATTCCTGAAAATTGTCTCAAATCCGGAAGATGCTCCTTATCTCATTCATTGCCGTCGGGGAGCTGACCGGACCGGTCTATTTGTGGCTTTCTACCGGATTGTGGTTCAGGGCTGGTCAAGAGAAGAAGCAATAAAGGAAATGCAAAAAGGCGGCTTCGGCTTCAACAACACCTATACCAACATCGTCAAATACCTCCAGACCTTCGACCCCGAAAAATTTAAAATCGGGCTCTATAATCCTCTCCCCCTGACCAATTGATAATTAACAAATCCGCCCCCCGTACCTTATGCTGACCTGAAGACGCCTACTCTCATTCCCAGTCCAGAAGCCGTTTCTGACCCTGGAGAGCCCTGATAGCCGTCACATCCTGGCTGACTTCCAGACAGCCCCTGTAACGGCCGTAATCATCACGCAGGGCGAAATACCTGATGTGGATGAATCGGCCATGAAGCTCAATCCAGAACTCAGCCACATCTTTTTCACCTTTCTTGAAAGCTTCAAGAATCCGGTTGACCATGTGGACGCTTTTTGGCGGATGACAGTTTTGCACCTTACGGCCGATAACTCCAGGACTTCTGGGAAATATTCTATCTCGGGTGTCAGAATAATAAACAACCGTATCGGTTTCATCAACCAGGCTGATATCCACCGGCAGATGCCGGAGCATTAAATCCACCTGTTCCGGACTAAGCTGACCGGTTCTCAGGTTCAGGAGCACCCCAACCGCTCCAGCTCCGCCAATGTCAGTGTTTTCTCTCTCCTGGATGAAAGCACCTGCGGACCTTTCTGCCTGCTCCCCAGGTTGCTGACTCTGTTCGGGTTTTTGTTTCTGGAAACCATGAATTATATCCCCCGTTTCCACACCAGAGTAACCGGTCTTTAAGGCTGAAGGCAGTGTAGAGGGGGAAACACCGGGTTGCCATTCCTGACCAGGTTTTACCCAGGCATAACCGACTTCATTTTCTCCATGCTTAACTCTTACCCAGTCAGCTTCGGTTAATACCTCAAGACTCATTGGAAAAAGTATTTTTTCTTCCTTATAAATCATATCCCGGATCATCTGAATCAGCTGTTCTGCTCTGAGCAAGATTTCCTGCACCCTGAGCCCCGAATAATCCTTTGTTTCAACTATCTTCCTGAGCTCTTTTAAACTTTTCCTGATATCATCATGAATAGCCCACATCACTTTGGTAGGGCCGACCACCCCCCGACTTTCCAGCAACGGAAAAAGCTGATTTTCTTTTTTCAGATAGTGGAGTTCAAGCTGCGACAGGTCAGTCAGAAGAGAAGCCAGCTCTTTAAAATTGCTTTCCCGCTCCAGTTCAGCCGTTTCTCGAGGAAGCCTTTCCAGAATCAATCCTATTTCAGCCAGGAGCTTTTCCACGGCCCTGTTTTCCGCCATCAAAGTGTGCACCGGATGCCCGGGCAAAACCTCAGGTGCCTTTTGAGACTCAAGCGACTCTTCAAAAATTTTAACATGCAGGTCACACAGCCGTTTGACCTCCTCTTCCGGGATGCCTTCTTCTATGACTTTCTGTTCCAGACGGGCAATCTCCTCTGGAGTTACCTGACGAATAAGATCTGCAAACCGATTCTTAAGCTCTGTTAGCTCACCCCCGCGGTGTAGCTCCTTGATAATTTCTTTAAGTTCTTCAAGCCGCTTTTTTTCGCCTTCTTGTTGTGATTCCGACTGTTTTTTTTGAGTTTCAGCTGAAGAAGTTTGAGAGATTTTCTGATTTGGCCCGGCTTCAATAGCCTTTTTTATCTGGTCTATCAGACTATCGACAGGAATTTTTCCCTCAGCCGCCACCTGCTTTAAGGTAGCAAACCGGGCCACCGTCTGACGTAGAACCGGATTCTTCAATTTACCATATTCTGGCGAAAGCTTGACCAGAAAATCCATTAGAAAGGGGTATTCTTTAAGCAAATCATAAAGACTGGTCTTTTCCTCAATTTTCATTTTTCCTCCTTATCTTTAACTTAAGTCTATCATAAAATTAACAGCCAATACCTAATAACTTCAAACATATCTAACAGCAACCAAGAAATCCTACTTGTATTGTAGGAATTATTATACCATAAGGGCGAAAAAAGGAACAGGAGTACCTGTCACCCCATCGGCTATTGCCACCTTCCCCTAAAATTTATAAACTGATTATTAATGAAAAAAATCGAGCTCTGGCTTTTCTTCCTTCTGCCCTACATAGCTCTCCTCTCTCTCTTTAGTTTTATTTCTCACTTAAACCGCAGGGCAGTTCTGCTTGGTCTTGAAGCCCTGTCCAAGGAGCAGCTTCAGGCCGCAGCCATCATTCTTAAAGACCACCTTAAAGAATCTCTCGATCGCGGTCAGCATCCCTCTCAAATCCTTGAGCACTTTTCCGGGCTAGAGGACATATACTTCATCGCTCTTCTTGATGACCAGGAAAAAATCCTGGACTGGCGCTCCAAATTTGAGGGCTATCTGCCCTTTTCCCGTCATCATCGCCCACCATCCGAATTCTGGTTGCTGGACTCTCCCCTGGGCACCATCTTCAACCATTATTCTTCTTTAACCACCTCAGACGGTCAAGTTTACTATCTATACCTTGGATACTCGCTGAAAAATCTGGATGAACTGCTCGCCCGCTCCCGACAGAACTTCTGGCTAATGATAGCTGCTCTGTCAATAACTGGTTTGATAATCTTCGCTGGCATTTATCGACTGCACACCAAATTCCAGCTGGCCACCATTGAATCTGTCCGTCAGGCCCAGGAAAAAGAGAAGTTCAGGGAAATTTCGGGCTTTACCGCAGGAGTGGCCCATGAAGTCAAAAACCCACTGAACAGCTTGATGCTTCTTTTCGAACTGCTGGAAAAGAAAGCTCCCCCGGAGCTGAGCCGCCAGGTCAGACTGGGAAAAAAAGAAATAGAAAAGATTGCCACCATCATCGACCGCTTTTCCGAACTCCTTAAGCCGGTATCCTTAAGAAAAGAATTTTTTGATTTCAACGAAATTCTAAGTGATGAAATAAATAACCTTCAGAGCGAGGCAGCTTCACGAAACATTAAAATTGACCTGAATTGTGACCCTGATCTCTGGCTTCAGGCTGACCGCTTCCTTCTCAGCCGAGCTATCAGCAACCTGCTGAAGAATGCCCTGGAAGCTTCACCTGCGGGAAGCCGGGTGCTCATCTCCGCCGAAAGACGTAAAAAAGCTCTGGTTTTTTCTGTGGCCGACCAGGGCCCTGGAATTCCTGCCACCCAGCAGGAAAAAATATTTGAACCCTTTATCTCGACCAAAGAGTCCGGGCTGGGCCTGGGCCTCTATTTAGTCAAAAAAATCGTCGAGGCTCATGGTGGAAAAATCTACCTGACAAACCAGCCTTCAGGCGGAGCGGTTTTCACTTTCGAAATACCGGGAGGACATCATGACTAAAACAAAAGGAATTATCTTGGTAGTTGAAGACGACCCGGTCCAGAGAGAACTCATCTCAGAAAATTTGCGTCAGGAAGGCTATCAGGTTTTCCCGGCAGAAAACAACCAGAGCGCCCTGGAAATAATCGACAGCCAGCCTGTAGAAATTGCCGTCATAGATTATAAGCTCGGTCCGGAGTCCGGGCTGGAATTAATCAGGGAGATTAAAGCCCGAAATCCGCTGGTTACCCCGGTCATCATCACTGCTTTTGCCAGTATTGAGACGGCTGTGGAAGCCATCAAACAGGGAGCTTATGATTATGTCGTCAAACCCATAGATTACAAGAAGTTTTTGCTGGTCCTGGAAAGAGCCAGAGAGCGCTTCCGTCTGCAGCGGGAGATAACAGAACTCAGAAGTCGGCTTGAAGAAAGGTTTTCCTTCAAAAATTTTATCTTCACCTCAAAAGCCATGGAGCAGGTCGCCTCCCTGATGGCTAAAGCTGCCCGAAGCGAAGCCACTGTGCTTATTACCGGCGAGACTGGCACGGGTAAAGATTTAATCGCCCGGCTGATTCATTTTTCTTCAGCCAGAAGCCACGGTCCTTTCCTTGCGGTCAATCTTCCTTCCATACCTGAAACTCTCATAGAAAGCGAACTCTTCGGAGCGGAGAAAGGAGCCTACACGGATGCCCGTGAAAGAAAAATCGGCAAGTTCGAGGCTGCTGACGGAGGCACCCTTTTTCTGGACGAAATCGGGGACCTGAGCCCGGCTGTTCAGGTTAAGCTGCTGCGCTTCCTTCAGGACCGAGAATTTTACCGTCTTGGTTCCAACCGCCCCTTAAAATCTGATGTCCGCATCATCTCTGCCACCAACAAAAACCTAGAGAAATTGGTGGCTGCGGAAAAATTCCGTTCGGACTTATATTACCGTCTTAACGTCATCAGAATTGAAGTGCCACCGCTGCGGGAGAGAAAGGAAGACATCCCGCTTCTGGTAGACCATTTCATCCGGGAATTCAACCGCCGCGAAAAAAAGAACATTCGAGGAATTTCTTCAGAAGCCCTCAACCTCCTGATGAAGCATGATTTTCCCGGTAATGTCAGGGAACTGGAGAACGCCATTGAACGAGCCGTGATTTTTGCTGAAGGTGAAATTATCACTCGTGCTGACCTCCCTATCTTTTTGGAAATAAAATCAGAAAAGGAGATGGCCCCAACCAGCGACGACAGCAGTAAATCACTAACCGACAGAGTCCGTGAGCTGGAAATTAGCGAAATAAAAAAAGCCCTGGAAAAAAGCGGGGGCGTTAAGAGCCGGGCGGCTCGAATGCTGGGCATTACCGAACGCATGCTCGCTTATAAAATTAAAACTTACGGGATTGAGTAGAAAGGGTAAGCGGGTAATCAGGTTCTTCTGGCTGGTTAATCCGAAAACTTCACTCCCCTCTTGATTAAATTCAGAAAAGACTTCAAGCAGAGCACTATTCATTTTATTTTTTCATTTTATTATTGACTTGAAGCTTCAAATTACTGATAAAGAAATCGGATGTTAATATTTAATTTTGTCGGAGGGTAAAAATGAAACTTGGCAAGTCATTTGCGGTTTTTCTTTTACTTTCTCTGATTTTAACTGCGACTTTTCTATTCTTGATGAGTCATCCCACCCGAGCCAGAGCCGGAATTGATTACGGAAAAAATCAGACCAAACAGGCTCTAAAGGTTGAATACCTCACTTCTCCAGAGCGCAGCCAGGCTCCATTCTCCGAGGCCGTCCGGGTGGGCAATCTGCTTTTTCTTTCGGGACAGCTCGGCCGCGATCCGCAGACCGGCCGGCTGGTTGAGGGGGGTATTGAAGCTGAAACCAGGCAGTGTCTGGAAAATATTAAGCGCCTCCTGGAAAAATATGGCTCTTCTCTGGATAAAGTGATTAAAGCCACAGTTATGCTGGCAGATATTGCCGAGTGGGCCAAAATGAATTCAGTCTACGTGACTTATTTCCCAAAAAATAAGCCCGCCCGCAGCGCCTTCGGTGTAAGCGGCCTGGCCGGAGGAGCCAGAGTGGAAATTGAAGTAATCTCCTATATCGAATAGGGATGAGTGTTCCTACTCCCATATTGTCTCATTTTTTTCAACAATAGGAAAGGGGTAGGGGTAGGACTAAACGTCCAGCTCCTTAAGAAATTTAATGACTGCTGCTATCAATTTGCAGGTGTCTGAAAAATAAAAAAGGCCAGGTTTTAAGACCTGGCCCTCTTTTGTGCTTAGCTACTAAGTTATCTTAAAGATGATTAATAGCGTCTGCCGCCGGTTGAACCGCGACCACGTCCACCACCAAAACCACTGCGGGGTTTATCCGTGCGTGGTCTAGCTTCATTGACGGTAGCAGTGCGGCCTTTCAGGTTCTTGCCGTTCAAGCTGTTGATGGCAGCCTTGGCTTCTTCCTGATTGGGCATTTCCACGAAGCCGAAGCCCCGTGATTCACCGGTGTAGCGATCCTTGATGATGGAAGCGCTGTTGACCGTTCCGAAAGCTTCAAAGGTTTCCCTTAATTCGCTTTCGGTAAGGTCCCTGGAAAGGTTTCCTACGTAGATGTTCATAACATCTCTCCTTTAATAAAATTTCCGTTATAAAGGAGAGAGTTATGACCTATAAGGGCCCGTGCCCTCATCCTTTATAATCGAGCATTTTTATGATAGCACATATTTCTGGAAAAATCACTTTATTTTAAAATATTTTTAGATATTTTTCCCCATAAATCAGTCTGGCCTTCGGTTCGGGGCTTTCAATAATTATGATATTCTTGTTCTGAGTCCCTGACCAGGCCTTTTCCCGAACAAAAGAAATAAGTTGCTTTATTATGATATTTGCCTTAAAGAGCTCAGATTATTATCCTATTCATAGGAAAGAAAAGGTAAAAATTAAACCAGGGAAAAAAGGCCTTTCTGAAAAAAGGAGACCAAAATGAAAAAAATAAAGAATCTCAGCCCTTTAAAATCAGCCATAATGGTTATCATACTGGCTTTACTTTTTTGGGTTGGTATATCCAGACTGAAGCCCTCAGCCGAGAAATCAACAGCTAATGACTCCAGCAAACAGACTAACCCGGCCGTCAAAACACGGCCCATTCGCGATGACGTTGGTTTTTGCTGGAAGGCCTCAAGCATGAAAATCCTGGTTGATTATCTGGCCAGCCTGGAAAAAGAAAAGTTTGACTCTGAAGGTCTGGTGGCCGCCATCTCCCCGCATGACGATTACCTTTATGCCGGCCGTCTTTACTATCCGCTTTTCAGCCACATTAAGACCCGGGAAGCAATCATTTTTGGCGTAACTCACGGCACGGCCAGAAACGAAATCAAAGGGCTGGATAGCTTGCTCCTCCTCGAGGAGTTTGATAGATGGCCTGGAGTTTTAAAGCCGGTAGAAATTTCTCCACTCCGCGAGTATCTTAAAGCCCGCCTCAAACCTGAATATTATATGACTAACAACCGGGCTCACGAAATAGAACACTCCATAGAAGCTCTGGTTCCTTTCCTGCAGTATTTCAACCCTGATGTCAAAATAACGCCCATCATGGTGGCTCCCATGCCCCTGGAAAAGATGAAGGAAATAGCCGAGGCCCTGGCTGAGGTCATATCCGCCTACATCAAAGAGCATAGCCTGAGACCAGGAAAGGATATTTTCTTCCTGATTTCGGCTGATGGGAACCACTACGGCCAAGATTTCAATAACCTGGCTTTCGGCGAAGGCCAGGAAGCCTGGGAAAAAGGTCTGGCCTTTGACCGCCAGCTTATAGCCAGCTTCCTAACCGGCGTAATCGACGACCAGAAAGTGGCCGGCCTGACCGGAGAACTTTGGGGAGCAACCTATCTGGACTATAAAAACTCCTACTGGTGTGGTAAGTATTCCATTCCTTTTGGGCTTTTAAGCCTCATCCGGATTATAGCCCGGACCAGCGGCCAAAACATATCCGGAAAACTCTTTCGCTATTCCGACACTTACAGCGAGGGTGTCCTGCCACTTAAAAAAATCGGACTGGGAACTACAGCTCCCTTTTCCCTCAGGCACTGGGTTAGCTTCTTTTCCATTGGCTATTATTTAAAGTGACTTTCTGTCCGGGGCTTCTTATTTCATTATTAATCAAAAATCAACTTTCCTGGGACATTTTTCCTTCTTCGAAAATAGGAAATATAGATTGTGTCCCTAATTTTCAGGCTTTGCCCAGAACCATTGCCAGGAGAGCCATCCTGACATACAGCCCATATTCCATCTGGCGGAAATAGGCCGCTCGCGGGTCCTGGTCAACTTCCATTGCTATCTCGTTTACCCTGGGCAGCGGGTGCATGACAATCATCCGGTCTTTGGCTTTCTCCAGAGTTTTGGCCGTAATTACATAGGCCTCTTTTACCTGCTCATACTCTTCCAGATTATCAAACCGCTCCCGCTGAACTCTGGTCACATAAAGAACATCGGTTTCCGGCAAAACTTCATCCAGGGTTTCATGTTCTTCCTGGGGCAGTCCCTTTTCTTTCACCTCTTCTATGACCTCCCGCGGCATGCGTAAAACTTCCGGTGAAACATAATGCAGCTTGATGTTGTCAAACCTGGTCAGGAGCCGGGCTAAAGAATGAACTGTCCGCCCGTATTTCAGATCACCCAGCAGGGTAACCGTCAAACCATCGAGCCGTCCCAGCTCTTCTCTGATGGTAAAAACATCGAGCAGGGCCTGAGTGGGATGCTCACCTACCCCATCTCCAGCATTTATCACCGGTTTCCCAGCATACTGAGCGGCCAGCGCCGCTGAGCCCACTTCCGGGTGTCTGATAACTATAACATCCGCATAAGCAGCCAGGGTTCTAACTGTATCGGGCAAGCTTTCCCCTTTGGCCACTGATGAATACCGCACTTCGCTGATCGGTATGACCGCCCCTCCCAGCCTCTGCATAGCCGCCATAAAGGAAGCAAACGTCCTGGTCGAGGGCTCGTAGAACAGGTTAGCTAGAATCTTACCTTTCAGTAGATCAAACGTTCCTATTCTTTCGACCATGACCCGCATCTCGTGAGCCACCCCGAAGATATACTCCAGGTCGGCCCGGCTGAACTGTCTGACCGACAGGATATTCTTCCCGTACCAGGGGGCATTTTGCTGGTCTCCAAAAGGCAGATATGGACTTTTCGGTTTTGTAGGCATACTTTCTCCTTAATTATCCCATATTAGAATTATGATTTTTCTTTAATATATTTATCCCCCCTCTCCTTGTCAATTAAAAAGCCTTTAAAAACCAGCTTAATATTTAAAAAATCGAAAACCTGGACTATGAAAAAAACCCGCAAAGACAGTGGTGGATTTTCAATACACAAAAAAGTTCCTGCTTCATCCACAGTGTCTCACAAAAATTGCTCCCACTCTTCTTTCCTGAATTTCCTTTCTTTGTTCCTGTCTTTCCAGGCTATAATTACTCCGGCTTCTTCCGCCCCTTTAACTTTGCTGTATCTTATGGTTAGAAGGGCGGCTTTTTTGATCACTTGCCAAACCATCTTAACCTTACTACCATTAGCCTCATCAGCAGCTTCTTTCACTTCACTCACTATCTCTTTACCTCCTACTCCCATCCCCGCTTCAGGCATTTCCTTAAGCCTGACTAAAGTCAACGGTCCTTTCCCTTCAGTCGTAGTGATGATGATATCAGAATCAAGAGCGCTCTTTCTAATCTTCTCATTATCCTTTTCATCGCGGCCGATAATAATTATTCCCTCAGCTTCAAAAAATACCCGACCATTTTTTATCAACCTGATATCTTCTACCAGCAACCGCCCTCGCCACTCCATAAGCTTCCTCAGCCTCTGGGAAAAACCGGGATCAGCCAGAAGACAGCCGCCGGCCGGGGTGGGGTACTCCCTGATACCATACTTTTCAGCCAGCTCCATCTGTCTCTTCCTGGAACGTCCGGAGATGTCCAACAACCTTTCTCGATCCACCAATCCTTTCTCCTCCGGTATGGTCACAGGCAGCAACCTGGCTGAAAGAGGCCTCAGCACCAGCCCTCTCAACCCGCCAAGTTTCTCTACTATCCCCAGAGCCTGCCTGTTCTGAGACTTTGGCCTCTCTCCCAGAACCTCTCCAGTAGCCACAAAATCCGCCTGGTATTTCTTCAGCAGTTGGCCAGCGATTCTGACCATCTGGCCGTGACAATCTATACAGGGGTTCATGTTTTTCCCATAGCCATATTTAGGTTTTTCCACTACCTGAATTGCTTCCTCAGTAATATCAACCTCCACTAGGGGCCAGTTCTGTTCTTCAGCAGCCCGGATGGCTTCTCTCGGCCCGAAAAATTGACTCTTGAAGGTCAAGGCCACGATTTCTACTCCCTGCTCTTCCAGCACCTTTCCGGCCAGTATGCTGTCCAGCCCGCCCGAAAGGAGTAGCAGAGCTCTAACCCGGCTCTTTTTTTCTTCAGGTTTTCTGTATTCCTTTACTTTCATCTCGGTCCTGTCTGTTCTTTTTAACTCTTCTCGTTTCTCCTCAAAATCTATCACCGCTGAAAAAATAGACCAGCTATCTTCCTCTCTTTTCTTCCTAAATAAAACTGAGTTTTCTTGAATTCAGATACCCATACTTTTCATCCCTTTCTACTAAGACCTCAAGGCTCTACCTGTAGAGCCCATGGTTTCCTTTTTTTCTTTAAACGGAGCTACACCGGCTTTTCTTCTGATGGTCTCCCTCCGGGCCGCCCAGCGCACCAGTCCATAAGTCAAGGGACAGCGCATCAGAAAAGTTAAAAACTTATTCAAAATACCTGGAACGACAATTACCTTATTTCCTTCAAGCGCTCTAAGGGAGATGCTGACTACCCGCCCGGCCGTCATCCACATAAACTTTGGGGTGGATTCTTTATTAAAGCCAGCCACCTCATGGAATTCAGTATGAGTCAGGCCAGGACAGAGGGCCTGCACCTTAACTCCCGTGCCTTGAAGTTCAGTTTGCAAGTTTTCGGAAAACATAACCAGGAAAGCTTTAGTGGAGCTATACATTGACCCCGAAAGAGGCGAAAAGGCAGCCACTGAAGAAACATTTATAACCGCTCCCCTCTTTCTTTTAATCATACCAGGCAAAGCAGCCCTGGTCAGCCGAACAGTGGCTATCACATGGACCATAATCATCTGCTCGTACTGGCCCTTTTCATCTGCATAAAATTGCCCAAAGCCCCCGAACCCAGCGTTGTTTATGAGCAAATCCAGGTCTTCGGTCTGTTTGATTTTTTCGGCCACCCGCTCAATATCTTCTTCCCGGCTCAGGTCAGCAGCCAGCACTTCCGCCTTAATTCCATATTTATCTCGCAATTCAGCTGCCAGCTTTTCCAGTCGATCCTTTCTTCTGGCTACCAGTATTAAATTGGTCCCGACTTCAGCCAGCTGCCGGGCATATTCCAGGCCGAGCCCGGCAGAGGCCCCAGTTATTAGAGCCTTTTGATATTTCTCAGCTTCGTTCATTTTTTCTCCTTAATTTTTAATTAGGACGCAATCACTTTAATTTTATATGATAGCAGAAATCTTACCGAAAGATTAACACCCCAAAATATCTTAAAATAAGAGGGTAGAAAAGCCTTGCTTATTAAATGAGGTTGGGCCAGGTTGACAGGACTTTTGACTAAATGCTAATCTTTTCTAAAAAGGTATATGGGTAATATTCGAGATTCTGGTGATAAGTTTTCTTTAACCGGTTCTTTTAAAGCTTTCTCAAAAACCTAT
>Ga0136652_1000142_pt1 | contig 40277 bp, 39 predicted proteins | sample ConPoolayeEmetaG_FD_94864 | JGI IMG/M metagenome (GOLD analysis project Ga0136652, IMG submission 94864) | Hot spring microbial mat communities from California, USA to study Microbial Dark Matter (Phase II) - Cone Pool mat layer E metaG... ...
ATAGAATATTGAATCTTAACAAAAGTATTACCTTTGTTAAAGTTAAGAATTCAATTAGGTTCTTTGTCATAAATTTAGACAGAAGGTATTTGTATGTGGATGATTATTAGTTTGATTTTGTTGGCAATCGGTTTAATACTAACTTTTATCGCGACCCATTTTGAAAGTAAATCCATCAATGTGTTCATTGCCGAATCAAGCGACCAGGCCGCCGACAAAGATCAGAAGATACGGCAATGCTTAAGAAACTATCGTGCGGTCAAAACCAAAACCGAATGTCAACAAATTCGCGACAGCCAATCGATTTATTGGGATTATCGCACCAAGAAGTTGATTTTGGCTGGGATTGGATTAGTTTTTATTTTCGCTTTTTGCATCATTTTAGCGTTCATTATTTCTTTATAAAGTTTATTTAAAAACATTGTCAGAAATAATAAGCGGGTAAAGCCAATACCCGCTTTTTTTTGAACAATTTTTTTAGAAAAACATTATTGAATTATGGCGTAGCATCTTTTACAGACTTCGCTCCCCTGCTGCATTTTATTCAGACAGGTTTTGGAGCCCGGGGATCTTTTTACAGTTATGGGGACGACCCGGCACCACGAAAAGCGGTTTCTCGCAATTTTTTTTGCCCACTTATCCTCCTTGAATTATTTGCTTGGCAAACTACAAAAAGCCGATTTCATATGTTTTCTTGGCTAATTTTAGCTATTTTTTGGTTAAATAAGTTGTCCACAGTTAATTTTAGTCAATAAATATAGCATTAATCTCAAATTTTGCTATAATATATTAAGAAAAGTCTAATTAATAAGTTAATAATAAGGGATAACAACAATGGCAAAAATGAGTAAAGCTCAGCTTGTAGCCTACTTGGCTGAGAAATCCGCTCATCCGAAAAAGGATGTAGCCACTTTGCTAGACCTTCTGACCGAGACAGCTTATAAGGAGGTCAAGGCCAATGGTGAGTTTACCATCCCTGGCATTGGTAAATTAGTGAAGAAAAACCGGGCAGCCAGACAGGGCCGCAATCCGGCAACTGGCGAAACCATTCAGATACCGGCCAAGACTGTGGTTAAATTCCGGGTAGCCAAAGCTGCTAAGGAAGCAATTCTCTAAGTATTCCCGTATTTGTAAATAAAAGGGCCTTCTCATTTTTTTTGAGAAGGCTTTTTTAACTTACTTCGCTAGAAAGTGTTTTTCGGTTTTGGCGATGGCATAAGTTATCTCTTCATAGATGTAATTAACCAGATGCCGGTAACGGGCTGGTACTTTTTTATTTAGAACTTCAAGCAAGGGAAAGAATCTTTCGTATGTTTCAAGAATTTGCTGAGCGGAAAATTCCTCGTCAGTGTTCGTGAGGGTTCGAAGGTTATGAATCCTGTCAGCAAATTTTACCAGTAGAATCCACCAATCGCAGTTCTCCAGGCCAAAGTAGTATTGTTTACCGCGCTCCTTGGTGATAATGCGGACGCCTTTATATACTTTTTTACCGAAGTATCTCTGAATGTCGTGCCATTTGAGGATATAGGTTTTGTCCTCCATTATGTCGTGGAATAATGCCGTGATTATGGCGTAGGGAATGAAAATTTTAAATTCTAGCATCAAAATCAAGGCAACTTGCTTGGGGTGATCGAAATAGCGCGACAAATCTAAGCGTCTTTGCATGGCGTGCCCGTACTTGGCCAGTCGGTATGCAAACATAATTTGCTGACGCTCATCATGGTAAAAATGCTGTTTTACTAGACGTTCAAAAAACGGTCTGGGATAAACTTTTTTGGTTATTCCCACTCTACATTTTTTCATATCAACTCCTTTTTCAATGATCTATTATCTTTTCAAATCATGTTATCAAAAACCGCACATGGCGTCAAGATCGTGGATAGTTTACATTACAGGGTGAGACAATATCAATTTTCTTTTACTGATCAATACATCTTGAAGCACTTTTTCAGGGTTTTTCCGAACAAATATTCAAGGAACGCTATGCCGCTCATGTATTGGCGGAACAATATTTTGGTTTTAAAATCATATTAGTACAAACTGACAATGGTTCGGAATGGCGCGGAGAATATCATACGTGGCTGACAAGAAACAGTTGGCCCATCATTTCATTCCCAAAAAATCACCATGGTGGAATGCTCAGGTTGAACGGGTTCACCGCACTATTGACGATGAGTATTGCCAGAATCCTTACAGGATTTGGAAAACCGTATATGAGTGGCTGCATTACTACAATTTTTTGAAAAAATCCACCTGTCTTTAAATGGTTTAACACCTCAAAAAAAATTGGAAGAATACAATACGAATTATTTACCAAAAATGGTGCCAAGAGTCTTAGAGCGTGTCACCATCGGGTGTTGACTATACATCGCTCAAAACACGTCGGTATCCATCAATATACTATGGAATACCATCAATGACTCCACAAAATCGGTGATTATCGACATAAAAATGTTTGGCGCTGATAGCAGCGGCATATAAAACGTTGAAGCACTGCGAATCCGTCCCGCCTTTGACACATCACAGATGGAGCCAGAGGAAATAAATTTTACCGGCGGATTCGCGGTCAGTCTGATCAACCAAATCTTCAGCAAATACAGCCAACTGGCCCAGGACAGTTCTTTCGCAGTACCAAGTGAAAACTAATCGCAATTTCATCAAGCACCAAGCTTTACCAGCGCAACTTACCATGGGTTGCGCTTTTTTATCCACGCACCACCAAAAAAACCTAGCAAAATCTTACGGTCGGTGACCTTTTTGTGCCCAGACCGTGTTGAAGCCAATCAGCAGCACCAGAACGATGGCGAATACGACCAGGAACTTGAGGAGGAAGTGAGCCAAGCTGCCTTGATAATTCGAAGCGAGTTCGCTTGGGTGCATCATTGCCTTTTCAAATGAAACGCAACCGGCGTCTTCAGGAAGCGGCTGGCATGGATATGAAATGTTTGTAAAAGCGCCGGAAAACAATACCCCGGCAACCAGGGCTATAAATATATATGTATAAAGCTTCCTGTGACTAAACATTTCTATTGTATTTAAGTAAGTTAGGTTAAAATCTAGAAATATGCACAAGAGACTACTTAATCCGGTAATTTTCTGATATGTAGCCTCTTATGCATAAAATCATGTAAAGAATCTAGAAGTATTCGTATCCGTAGTAAGTATTAGTATTACACCACCATAATGGCGAGTCAAGAATCCACGCTGAGACAAAGTATAGTGCAGTATCGTACGGAGAGCTGGCTGTATAGGTGTAGATTCGTCCGGTGTCAAAATACGGTCCGCACTGGCGAATCAAGCGGACATAGGCTTTCCTGACATGCCTTCCATTGCATAAATCATTCGGTCGAAAATCTACAGATGCATGCACCCGTGCTCCACCCCAGTCTTCCCAGCTGACGAAAGCTGGGCAGCGAATGGAAGTTGTCGTGTCGCCTCCCATGCCTTGGGACGATTGTAGTTCAGTACTGCGATTTCTTTCGATGTGGGTCAATACGTAGGCGCTGCTAAAGATCCCCGGTTCCGACTGACCAAACCGGGGCGCAGCCAGCCCGGCATCACTGTAAAACCCTTGATCTGATGTCGTCATTGCTTGAGCCGTACCTGAAACTCCAATCATAGCTCCGACAATTACGACGACCCACAATCTGATCCAGAATTTTCGCACTTGAAAATATGCTTTCTTCATATTTTTTTTAATAATTAAATTTAAAAAACTCTAATTCAAATATAGATCTGCTACAAAGTATGTCAATCCCTTTATCCCCAGACGGTTAGACGGCGCTACGAGCAAACATATTGAATCTATCGAACGAATTAATTTATTTTAATTCAATTAAATAATGTGTCAAGGACCTGAATAGTTTACATTACCTGGTGACACTTCTCTGGTAGGATAGTGACACATGTTAACTATTAAAAAAGAAAGTGTCATATGGTAGCAAAATATCCAAAACAATTACGGTTTAAATGGTATTTATGGGTGGAAAAGCACAACAAGCCAGTCACAGATACCTGCCAGTTGTTCGGAGTTTCCCGGAAGATCTACTGCTACCGGTACTCCAGGGATCATGGCAACAGATCGCCTCACTATTGTTCACCGCGGGCTCACCCCAACACCAAATTAACGCCAGAGGTCAAAAAATTCATTGACAAGGAAAAGCTCAAGACAAATTATGGTCCTCTAAAAATGAAACTATCAGTAGAAAGAAACCTTGGCTTAAAAATCTCTCCGACGATTATTTATCGCTACTATCTAAAGAAAAATCTCATCAGAAAGCCGCAAAAGAAATTGCCCTGGTATGAACCGATGAAGGAACGATTGATTGTGGTACGGCTTGGGCAAGGAGTCCAGGCAGATATCAAATATGTCTATGAAAACAATGGTCTAACACCCCAAAAAAATTGGAAGAATACAATACGAATTATTTACCAAAAATGGTGCCAAGAGTCTTAGAGCGTGTCACCATCGGGTGTTGACTAAACAGATCGTGTTTTGAGATTTCAAAAACCGGCCTTTTTAGCCAAGTGGGCTTTTGGTCGTTAATTGGTAATTAGCAGGTACAGGGATCATTGGCCGCAGGTCGGGCACGGGCCAGTCATTTGTATTGTCCATTATTGAATTTTTTTGACTATTTTTCGCATTTCCTTGTGCCAGTTGCAAAAGGGGCAGTTATTAGCAGATTTTGGCATTTTACCCTCTAAAATTTTAATAGCTTTCATAAATTCAGTTAGGGCTCTTTGGGGGTTGGTTTTTAAAGTTTTGACGATTATCTGCATGGGAAAACCGTTGTGCAATTCTTTACCTTCGTTCGGGTAAAAATAAATGAGATGGCCCAGGCCGCTGGTAGGACAGCCGTTGCGTTCCAATAGTAAAGCATAGACGTCTAATTGAGTTTGATAGGCCGGTATCAATTCACGTTGATTGGGATCGGAACTGGCGGTTTTATGATCGACGGGGGTATATTTATGGTTGGCGGTTACCAGACATTCGTCCAGTTTGCCCAGCAAACCGTATTTATCGCTGTAATGATAGAAATATGTTTCCTGAAGGGGGTTTTGGAGCTTACCTTCGACTTGAGTCGAGATCATCGGTGGTAGCTCACCGCTGGCCCGGTACAGATCAAAATAGCTTTTTATTACTTTATCAAAGCGGTTGGCTAGCCGAGAGACGATGCCTTCTGGTTGTTTTAGACCTTTGTGAAATTGAAGCCAAAAGCAACGGGGGCAGCGTTTGGAGTTTTCAATAGCCGTGGGCGATAGCCAGATTTTTTTGGATTTTGTCTTAAGAACCATAAATCAATTTTAGCATTAATAATAAATAACCTCAAAATAACTGGTGACTGGCCAGGACAAATTCCTCGCTAAAATTCCCGAATTGGTGTTAAAGATAATTTTGGAGTTTTTTATCCCTAGGTTTTTTACCCAGTACAGCAGCAAAGCAATAGATGGCGGCGAATCCAGATAATCGTTGAAACTGGTGCCCCATGACATTATTTTTTGATAATCCAGATTTTGTAGATATTGGGCGGTCAGTCGGTCGTTATTTGTCGCCTCTCGACTGGTTAAATAATGAGAAAAATCAACGGCAGCCAGAAAGACCGTGTCGGGCGGGACGGAGTTTTTGAGTCGGGAAAAAAGATGTTCGATATCACGTAAGGTTACTTCTGATTTCATAATTAAAGGAACTACGGTGATCTGCGGAAGGTAATATTCAAGATATGGTAAAATCCCATTGATGGAATGATCGGCCTCGATGATATCAGAATCAATTTTCACGTTGGTGTTTGGGGTAATTTTCTGTATGGCAGCACGATTTGGCTCAATTAAACCAAAAGGCGTGCTCCAACTGTCGTCGGAAGTTAAAATATTGGTAGCTCCGCGTTCATAATGGTTGGGACCAACAAGTATCACGGTCGATGGCGACTGTTTCTTCAGGTGACGGAGTAAGTGAGCGACATATTCTCCATGAGTTAGGTCATGGGGAAAAATAGCCGCCTTAATAACCGTATTTTCGGGGATCTCATCAGGCAAACGATCAGCGATTAGTAGAGTCTTTTGAAATTGGTCCGGCCAATAATAATGAAGTCCTCGAATAATAATACTGGGTGACGAATTTTCTTTTGGTTGAGAGGCGCTGGCCAAAGTATATAGCCCCCCAATTATTAAGACGGTTATTATCAGAGCTATATGGATAATTCGCCAGTTCATTTATTCTATGGTTATAGTCGCTTCAGTGCTGTAGGATTTACTGGAGCGAACTGTTAAGCCCTGAATTGTAGCAGAATCGGCTTTATAAGTTCCCTTGCCAATGACGATGGCATAATAGCTTAGACTGGTGGCTGGCTTGCCTGTCCAGAATTTTACTGCCTGGCCATTTATTTCATAAGGAAAACGCATGGTTTGGTCATAGTCAATGTTGCGCGAGTGCGTCTCAGTTAATATTTTCAGTCCGGCTGGTAAATAATCGGTAATTTGGTATTCTGTATCGATGGCTTTATTTGTAATAGTCGGTTCGAGAGTAATCTTTACAATATCGCTTTCACTAAAAGTGGTGGTTTTCTTGCCGCCAATTGAGTAGCTTCTCCTTATTTGTACATTACCGTCCTGTTGTTCATGAGCCAGATCAATGGTTGTTTCGTAGGAGGTATTTAGCCCGACGTTACCCGAGATATTGGCAAAGGTTAAATTTGCGATTTGATCGTTACTCAAAACCATAGAGTAAGTTTCATTATTTATCAGAGAAACGGTTTTTTGTTCGTTGTTTATGATATAATCGAAAGTAACCGGTAGCCCGGACAACAGAGGCACTACTTTGGAGAGATAAGAAAGTTCTTCTAAGGTATTGAGTTGGTGGGTGGCGGGGTTATGATGGGCATAATCAAAAAGCTTTCGGTCTTCGGGCATGGAGGTTTGGCCAGCAATAATGGCGGCATGGTAGGTAAATTCGGTAATTGTATCCTGATCGTCAGACAGAGCCAGCCGAAGGTAAGGACCGACAGTTTCGCCTTCAGCCGAGATTATGTCCGTGATGATGTTTTTGGCATACTCCCCTGCTCCGAGGTTACTAAGAGCGCGAGCTAGGTACACTTTTTGCTGTGTGGTTGGACTTTGGTTACTCAAGTAATTGGTGATATCAGTCAAGACTGGCTCGCCAATATTGGCCAGGCCAAAAAGCGCATAGACGATTTCGTCATGAGTGCTATTTTTCGATTCCAAAAACGAGTTAAAGTAATTTCTGGCCGCTGTAGTGTCAAAAATATCCTTGCCAAGTTCCATTACTTTGGCCGTTAGTAAAAGTTCCGCCGACGAATACGGCAGAAGGCTGATCCCGCCTTCCGGCAACTGATAGTCCCCGGAGGGAAAAGTCGAAATTTCATTTGACTGGTTAAAAAATTCATTGAGAATTTTTTGAGCATAGTAACCGGCTATTTTCTGGTCGACTCGGTCGCCGCTTTGCCAGAGAAGTTGGTTTAAGATGTTGTAATATTGCCCTCGCTCTTTGTTCATGAAGGTTACCGTGGTAGAACCATTGGGGTTGCCGATGATTTTTGTAGTCGGGCTCAGATCCTCCAAAATGGTAATATTAGTAGTCAGATTAGTTTCTTTGAAAGTCACTTTTTTGACTATGGTATCCGTTTTTGAGTCACTACTGGAACCTTTGATAATAATATTGTGAGTACCGCCAGGGAATTCCGGCAGACTGACGTCGATATCGGTAAAAGCCTTGGCGCTGTAGTGTTCAGTTTTGTTCAAATCTGGATAGGTAACTTCATAATTAACCGTGGTATCAGCAGCCAGTCCTGTACCAAAACTTCGTAGTTTAACGATTGGCTTGTCGATGGTCAAATAGACGTCAGACATGGCAACATTGACGAAAAATGGTTTGGTGGTTACCAGGGCGGTTTGGACGCCGCTGGCCAGCATGTCTTTGGTCAGGGCCTGGGCCGTAGTGCGCCATGAGGTAATATTATCGGGCAAAGTAAATTCCACCTGGGCCTCGCCTTTCTTATCCGTGATTACACTCCCAAAAAAGGCCACATCCTGAAAATTCTGCCGGTCGCCGCCCTTCTCATTATGTACATAAACATTATTGGCAAAAAAGGTGTGTAGTGTAGTTTCCAAATTATAGACAATTAACGGTTGATGGTGACTTGTTATAGAATTGATTATAACTTTTTGGCCTTGGGCACCGCGCAAATAGTCGCCCAGCTTGGCTCGGCCGATTTCTTGCCATTGGTCGTTAAGAAAGACTTTATGAACCGGAGTAATGTCAAGTATGTTATTAATGGTCAGATATTCATTGACTAGATGTTTTTTGACGGCAACCACGGTTGTCGTAACCAAGTTTTGATCTTGATCGGATTTTTTCGTTAATATTTGATCGCCGGGATTTATAGCACTGATATTTTTCAGCCGACCGCTGGCCATCAAAACCGGCGTACTGCCCGAAAAACATCCTCCACGCTCGGCGACCGGCGTCGCAACTTCTTTATTTGTGACATAGGAATGAGTGACGGCTGGCTGAATATTGCCGTAAAGGTTGTTCAAAATACTGGCTTGGTTATCCCATTGGATAGCCGCCAGAGCCTCGTCGATGATGGAAATATTGATTTCCGCACTAACCGGCTGGTTATCCGGATTAGTGACCGAGAGGTCCAAGCGGGCCTTAGCACCTGGTTCATAGGCATCCTGGTCTGGCTTGATGCTGATGTTCAGCTTTTTATAATCCTTGTTCATGGCAATATTGCAGGAGTAAGTAACCTTATAGGAGCGACCGGTAAAGTAAATTCCGCTGACAAAAACGTTTGGGGAGTATGATTCGCGGAATTCAAATTCAAGTTTCGGGTCAGTGCTGGTGGTTACATCGAAAATTCCATTGTGGTCTTTATAATAGACATATTGTTCTGTTTCAGTTTTGGGTAAAGCTGCCTCGTTTCTCATGAAAGTCAGGCTAACTGTTTGTCCGGGCAGGTAGGATTCTGGCTGGGAGCCCTTTAAAGTTTTTGAACTGGAAAGATAATAATTGTCTCCCCAGCCGTAGTAATATCCCATTTGTCCGCTATAGATATAAGCGGTTTGTTTGACCGTGTGGTTTGCTGAGTCATTGGCCGTAGCAATAATTTTGTAATTTTTTCCTGTTTCAAAATCGTAGTCGTAAGAAAATTGACCAGCGACATCCGAGATTAAAGTGTCCTTTTTAAGAAGATTATCGCGTTGTTCGTAGTTATAAATTTTGACATTTTTTTTGTTGATATAGTCGTAATAACTACCATTTTCAATTTTTTCGTAATATTCATGATAGATTTCCAATGAAATCGACTGTCCTGACAAGGCCTGTCCGGAATAATTCCAAGTGAAATCCTGACCATAGGCATTTAATTTATCGAGATTTATTTCCGAAATAGATCCTTTGATTGAGCCGCTGAGCTCGGCATTTAAGTCGATTTGGTATCGTGGCCCGAAGGTGTAGATATAAGCATCGCTATAAATATTAGTAATCTCGGCCGTGGACGGATTTACGGTAAAATATTCATAAGTTGGGTAATACGCCTCTTCTTGATAAGATGTTGTTAAACTGACAGTGGCTTGACCATTGGCGTCGGTAGTGACACTACCTTGTCCCAGCGACCCCGAATAATTAAGAGCCAGGTTAGGAACTGGCGTTCCGTCAAAAAATTTGGTAGTAATGTCAAAAACTACCGTGTCGCCAGAGAAAATCGCTTTTTTGGAAGTCTTAATGTCGATGGCATACGGAGCTTTGGTGTACGTTTGAATGTTTACGTAGTTGGCGCTTATTTCTTTATTGCCGACATAGACACCGACCCGGTATGAGCCTGGCGTCAGGTTTGAGAATTTTATTTCGCCGGTATAAGTGCCGAATGGAGAAATATTGGATTTGGCTGTACCGACCAACTTTTTTTGTCGGTCAAAATTGGGGCTATAGTAATTCGTTGAGGTTAATTCAATGGTGACCTGGTCAGGTAATGAGCCCTGACGCGGTTTGGCCACGCCCCAGAATTTTAGGGTATCCGTGGGCTGATATAGATTTCGATTGGTATACAGGTAGGACCAATAGTCGTTCTGTGAGGCGGTAGGCCCTGAGGAATCATAACCCCAGTCATTGTAGTTTCTGTTGGTGGGAATCAGGATATTTTCATCACCCGAGCTGGCCGTAAAAAAGTAAAGCTGGTAGTTTTGCATATCTGGATCGTTGTTTTGCTGAAGTTGGGCCGGAGTATCAAAAACAGCTAAACCATGAGCATCAGTTTTTTCTTTAAAGGAATCATCGTCGGAAAATTTTATGATCGCCCCATCTACTGGCTTTTTGGAAGCTAAATCGTTTAACCAGATAAAGGAGTTTGTTTTACTGCCCTGAAAAGCGGCGGCTAAATTGGAGATTTGCAGAAAAGACTGGACTCGTTTATCGCCCCAGCTCATCTCCACGAGATAATATCCTTTAGGCAGCATTTCGGGAAATTCAAAATATTTGGTATAAAACTGATTGTCTTGCAGTTGAGCTTCAAAAGTCAAAATTTGTTGTAAATCGTTGGTGGGTAACTGACTGTTTTGATTGGCGTAATAGGCCCAGCTTGGCAGTGATTGGGCTCTGGTAGCGACAGCCGAGGAAAACGAGGAAAATGAGGGATATTTCCAAACGCTAACCGGAATTTTAGACTGTCCGGTGTTATACTCGCTGGCAGTCAGTATGGGTTTTTCTGAGGTTGGATATTCGTAAAATGTTTCGCCAAAAGTCAGATAGCTGCCGGAGATATTATCCTGCTCAGTTTCGAATTTAAAAACATAATCATCGGCCAAAGTCTCGTCACTATTTTGAAGCGGCAGGCCTTTTTTTATAGTTACGGTGTAAACCGTGGCTTTGGCCAGATTATTAGGAGCGAAAATTAGTGTTTTCAAATGGCGATCGAATTTGCCTTCGACTCGAGGAGTAATTTCAAAATATTTATCAGCGTCGGTGAAATTTTCTGAACTAAAAGTTATTTCAATTCCAGAATTCGTTGGAACGTTTGTGGTCATATCTCGTGGCAATGTGCCGGTTATCTTGAAAATGTCTTTTATCTGGTAAGCCCAGGTATAAGATCTCTTGGCCCTGGCCTCTTCTTTAGCGGCAGTGGTAATGGAAAATGAATAAATAGTATTGGGTTGTAATTTATCTTTTGGGGTGATGGTAAAAATGTTGTTGTCCGAAGATTCAATTTTATACCTAAAAGTAGGGTTAATCACTAAATTGTCCTGAATGGCCTTGGTGGAAATGTTTTCTTTGCTAATTAGGGTAAATGTGGATTGTGGGTCGGTTCCGAGCGAATCTTGAACATCGGCTTTTAAAGTAAATTGATCATCAGTTTGGCTGATGATAACGGGAATCTGTTGATTGTTCTTGTTGGTGAAATTTTTGTCTTGTATTAACAAAAAAATTCCGGCCGCGATGATGATGACGGCGCCGATGATAGTTAATGGGATAAATAGTTTTTTCATACTGTTTTTAAAGTGATTTTAATATGATTATTAAAATGCCGATATATACAATTTGAGTGGTCATTCCCAGGATTTTGTAGTCATGAACCTGAATTCGACCATGCCACCTGTTGAATTTATTGAATATTTTGTTTAAAAAAGGAAAATACCTGGTCAACGTCAGGAAATCGGGAAGAATAGCTAGACCTACGCCTAAGGTAATATTAAACCAAAGCTGTGGAAAGGAAAAGAGAAAAACCAGGTAGATTACGATTGTGGGCAGGATGTCGGGGACGATTTTTAAAAATTCCCTGGCGTCCATTTTTCCCGGAACGTCATAGCTCCAGTGAGGTATCCAGTCAAGAAGAAAATGGGAGCCAAAAGCCAGTAAGCCGATAAGCCATGGATTAGCAATTTTTTCGCCGATGATAGCGCCGGTAAAAACGTGCGACAAAAGTAACATTGTTGTTTTGTATTTTTTATTTAATATAAACTCGGTCGCCGAATTTGACGTTAATATATTCCTGGGGAGGATTAGCCAGAGTTGAAGCATCACTTAAAGTTCGACGAAGTTTTTCCAGCTGAGTGGGCAGGTCCTTGTTTATGTCGAAAAATATGTTGTAGCCAGCTTTGACCTTGATGCTTAGTTGATTGATATTTGTTTGCAAATGATAGCTATCCACTTCTATAGAACTGATTTGCTTTATTTCGCTAGTCAGATTTTTGATGAATGTCATCACTTTATCGTCGGTCAAAATTTTTTTTCCTGGCTTAGCTTCAGCGTTGGTATCATCATAGATAATCGGCAAAGGTGAGGTTTCTGGAGTAATGTCGACGGTTTGGGCTAAATCACCGTTTTCAGAAAGATAAAAAAATTTTCCCTGACTTGACCAGATTAATTCTGGTGTTTTTTCCTGAATAGTGACAATTAAAGAATGCGGAATTTTTTTTTGAATTTTTAAAGAGGCCAGTCCGTAATCATTGTTGAGTCTCTGAGTTAGCCATTTTTTACTGAACATAATCAAATTATTTTGCTTAAATACTTTAAAACGGCTTTGCTGCAACTGCCAGTTGATGAATTTTTCCTCTATGATTTTGGGCGAAATGTTTTGTGTCCCCCTGATATCCACCTTGGTTATCTGGAGCAGGGGCGAATAGAATAGTAGATAAATAATTACCAAAAAAAATAAAATACTAAGCCAGACGAAGAAACTGAATCGTTCAATAACAAATTGCTGCCAGGTTGATTTGGTGAAAAAAGGGTTTTTTGATTCTCGTTGTCGGTTAAATTTCCAGCGCACGTAGTTTAATGTATAATTTATAATCAAGACGCCGAGTCAAGGCTCTGTCATTTCGGGCAACGGATATTGGGATTCGGAATAACAAATTAGTTTAAGTAAATAATCTTGGCAGTAAGGGATTTATTCGTGCGATGACTTCATAGTTGATTGTGTCGATTTTTTCGGCTATGTCCTCAGCTGATATCATCTCTTGGCCATCCTGACCGATCAGGGTGACTAGTTCGCCAGCTTTTACGTTTTTCAGGTGCGTCACCTCAACCATAGTTAAATTCATGCAGATTCTGCCCCGCACCGGACATCGTTGGCCTTGAATCAAAACCTCTCCGCAATTTGATAATCGACGATCAAATCCTTCCCAATATCCCACAGGAATAATTGCTAATTTAGTTCGTTTTAAAGTTCTGTATGTACAGCCATAGCCTATGAAAGTGCCGACTGGTAATTCTTTGACCTGAATAATAGTTGTGTACCAAGACAAAGCTGGACGTAAACTAAATTGTTTGTATAATTTTCGCACATGTGAGCCGTCTTTTTCCACTGACCACAATCCATAGAGAGAAATTCCTATGCGCACCAGATTAAAATAAGAGCGTTTATTGAGTAATGTCGCAGCTGAACAGGCAATATGCTTAATCAGAATATAAATCCCCTGTTCTTCAAGTTTGGTTATCAATTTTTTAAACGCATCAATTTGTTGATTGGTAAATTTTTGGTTTGGATTTTCCGAATCAGCCAGATGAGAAAATATTCCCTCGATCTGAATATTTGGCAAGCTGTTAATTTTTTTCACTAGATCAAGGGCATGTTCTGGCCGGGCGCCCAGGCGCGAGGTGCCGGTGTCCACCTTAAAATGTACCTTGGCTGTTTGGTGTAGCTTTTTGGCGATCAAGGAAATCTCACGCGCGGCACTATAATTGTACACGGTTAATGTGATATTTTTTTTTACCGCCTCAACTAATTTATCCGGATGGAAATAGCTAAAAACCAAAATGCGGGTCTTGATTCCTGCTTGACGTAATTCCAATGCTTCGTCCAGATTCACTGTGCCCAGCCATTTCACCCCCGCCTTTTGTGCAATTCTGGCAACTTCAACCATACCATGGCCATAGGCATTGGATTTGACCACGGCCATTAATTCTGTTTTATTGGTCAAAACTTTTTGAAATTGTCTGATATTATGACGAATGGCTGAAGATGATATTTCCAGCCAAGTAATGGGTTTAGTTCTCATTGATTGTTGCAGGCGTAAAATTTTCGCGTTTGTTAGGGTGACAAACGTGGCAAGATCCCCATCTTATTTTTTAATGATTTTAAAATTAAGATACGATTGCAGCGCTTCTGGCACCTTCACTGAGCCGTTTTTTTGCTGGTAATTTTCCAGTATCATGATTAATATCCGGCCAATAGCAAATCCAGTGCCGTTTAAGGTATGAACAAAATGATTCGTGCCGTCTTTTGCTTTGTACCGTATTTTCAGCCGCCGAGCCTGGTAAGCAGTGCAATTTGAAATCGAATGCGTCTCGCGGTAGGTCTTTTCCGAAGGAAGCCATGTTTCAATGTCGTAAGTTTTGGCCGATGGATTAGCCATATCCCCGGTACACAATTTCACAACACGATACGGTAAATTTAACCCAGTCATCAATTTCTCAGACAGGGATAATAAAAACTGATGTTCTTTTTCTGAATCTTCTGGTTTAGTATATGATACCATTTCCACTTTATCAAACTGGTGCAAACGAAAAATTCCTTTAGTGTCCTTGCCATAACTACCTGCCTCGCGCCTGAAGGCTGATGAAAAACCGACATACCGCTTAGGCAACTCTTTTTCCTGAAAAATGTCGTCAGCGTGCATTGGTATCAGCGAATGTTCGGCCGTACCGGTAAAATACATTTTATCCTTGGCAAAGTGATAAGTTTCCGCTTCACCTTGTCCACTAAGGTACCCAAGTCCCTGCATCATTTCCTCTTTGATTAACATTGGCGGAAGTACTGGAGTAAATCCTTCTTTTAATATGGTATCAAATGCATAACGGATTAGGGCGAATTCCAGCAAAACCGCTTCGTTTTTCAGATAGGCAAAACGAGAACCGGATACTTTGCCGGCAGTTCTGGTGTCAATCAAATCAAGACTTTCACCTATCTCAACGTGGGTTTTGTTTTTGAAATCAAACTTAGTCGGCGCGCCGACTTTTTTTATTTCCTCATTATCGGACGAATCCTTACCGACTGGAACATCAGATTGTGGAATATTCGGTACATCAGCCATGAGTTTATTAAATGTTTCTATGGTCGTTGCCAAATCCTGTTCCAATTTTTCCTCTTTTTTCACTAATGCCGTCATCTCCACAATTTTCGATTTTTTCTCTTTATCAGACAGCTTATAAATTTCCTTGTTGAATTTATTCTTCGCCCCACGAATTTCCTCCAATTGCGTTTGGAAGTCCCGTTTATTTTTATCCAAATCAACCAGCTCATCAATCACTGACGCTTTGAAGTTTCGCGCGGTCATGGTTTTTTTGACTGCCTCTATATTGTCTCGAATGTATTTAATGTTTAACATGAAGATAATTAATCATTTAAAGATTGAATCTAATGTTGTCCTGAGATCGAGCTGTCCTAGCAAAAGTCAAAAAAATAATTATCTAATCATTCAACTTCTTCAAATGAATATTTGTCGGCGCCATGTGAATTTTCCCGCTTGCTAGATAACACTTTACTATCCTTCCTTCAGGCTTATGATACCGATACCGACTTTTGTTTTATTTGCTTCTTTTTATAACCCTAATTCATTGGCTATACCCTGCATCGCCTTCAGGCCGAGTTGGACAAATTGTTCTAGGGGTATATTCAGCTTCTCACACAATTGAATATCTTCCCTGGAGCATCCCGCGGCAAACGCTTTTTGTTTAAACTTTTTCAAAACTGACTCAATGGTCACAGTTGCCAATTTTTTTTCTGGTTGAACTAAGGCGCAGGCGACGATCAAACCAGTTAGCTGCTCAGCACAGACTAATGCATAATCAAGCTCTGATTCTCTGGTTATTCCAGTATGCTCAACATTATGCGATTTAATAGCGTGCAATTGCTTATCATTGAATCCTTCTGCTGTTAACAATTCCGCGGTTATTAAACCATGTTTAGCTGGATTGTTCTTTGTCTGCTCAAAATCAAGGTCATGCAATAAGCCGGTCAATCCCCACTCATCTTCGTCCGACTTTAACTTCTTGGCTAAGGCGCGCATAATCGTTTCGGAGGCCAGCATGTGCTTGATCAGATTTTGATTGGTAACGTACTGGCGTAATAATTCCAGCGCCTGCTCTCTATTCATGTTTTTTTGGTTTTAATGTCGGGAATAAGATTACTTCTTTGACATTGTGCGCGCCGCATAACATTGTTGCCAACCTATCAATACCTATACCGATACCGGCCGTGGGCGGCATACCGTACATCATGGCTTCTATATAGTTTTTATCGATGCGTTGAGCTTCTTTATCTCCGGTTTTACGCATTTTTTCCTGGACTTTAAATCGTTCTTCTTGGTCCTGGGGGTCATTTAATTCGGAAAAAGCGTTACATAATTCCGTGCCGGTAGCGAGAAGCTGAAACCGCTCCACATAGTTTGGATTGTCCTCTTTTTTCTTGGCCAGTGGCGATAGTTCAATTGGGTAATCAATAACAAATGTCGGCTTGATAACATTGGGCCGGACCAACTCTTTAAATATCGCGTCCAATGTTTTACCACGGCTATACGTCTTGTCCACTTTCACGCCCCTGGCTTTGGCCTCTTTGCGCAGAGCCGCCTCGTCAAAATCATCAATGTCCAGCTTGGCAAGCTGCTGACAGATTTTTTTGAAAGTAATGCGTTCATATGGTGGAGTAAAATCCACCTCCTGTCCATCATGTTTGATGGTTAATTTACTGTTGGTGGCCTCAACCACTTCTTTTATTAACTCCTCGGTAAAGGTTATCATTTTCAAATAGTCCCAGTACGCCGCGTAAAACTCCACTTGGGTGAATTCCGGATTATGATCGCGGTCAATACCCTCATTACGGAAACATCGGGCGATTTCATAGACTTTTTCGTAGCCGCCGATAATCAGTCGTTTTAAATAGAGTTCCGGCGCAATCCGCAAATACAAATCAGTGTTCAAGGCGCGATGATGAGTGACAAACGGCTCGGCATTTGCCCCGCCAGGTATGGGTTGTAAAATCGGTGTTTCTACTTCCAGGAATTCATTATCGTCCAAAATCTTGCGAATTGTTTTTATGATTACTGCTCGTTTTGTAAATATTCCTTTTATCTCAGGATTGGCAATGAGATCTAAATACCGTTTGCGGTAGCGAATTTCCACATCGGACAGTCCGTGCCATTTTTCCGGCAATGGTTGTAATGCTTTGGAAATCATCCGGTATTTCTTGATCAGTAGGGTCTTTTCTCCGCGCTTGGTATTGAAAAGCGAACCCGTAGCTTCAATGAAATCTCCGATATCAAAAATGGCGTTGAACTGTTCATACTCTTTATCACCTATTTCGTCCAATTTTAAGTAAATTTGAATTTTGCCGGTACCGTCCTCAATATGGGCAAAACAAGAGCCGCCGTGTAAGCGAATAGCCCGAAGGCGACCGACCAGAGTTATCGGCCTCGCCTGCTTAATTAAATCATCAAATTCTACTAAGGTTTGCTTTATGGTTTTTGTTCGTTCGACCCTAGCAGGATATGGTTGCACTCCGTTTTTTTGCGCGTCAGCTAGTTTGTGTAGCCGGTTGGCGTATTCTTCTGATGCTTGCGGCATAATACGCGTAAATTATTAATTTAGTAGTTTTATCATAGCAAAATATGATTGTTTTAGCAATAATTTATTTATTAAGTGGCGTATTCAAAAACTACCTCCCACCACATATCATGGTTGGCAGCTTTTAATTTAAAAGGTGTTGATTAAACAATGGCGATTATTTTAAACTTTTTTGAACCGTGGGGTACTTTTATTTCCACGATGTCACCGATTTTTTTGCCAATAAAAGCCTGTCCCAGCGGTGATTCATTGGAAATTTTACCAGTGGATGGATCAGCTTCGTTTGAACCGACAATATAATATTCTTTGATGGTTTCGCCGTCTTCAATCTTTATTTTGGAGCCGACTTCAACCCGATCGCGTTTTTTTGTTTTTTGCTTAATGATGGTAGCGTTTTTCAAAATTGATTCAATTTCCAAAATTCTACCCTCGACAAAAGCCTGGTCGTTTTTGGCTTCAACGTATTCAGCGTTCTCGGAGAGGTCGCCGAGCTCCTTGGCTTCCTGAATGCGTTCGGAAATCTCCCGACGCCTGGGTCCTTTTAGCTCTTCCAATTCCTTTTTCAATTTATCAAAACCTTCTTCGGTTAAGAATGTATTTTGGTCGTTCATAAAAGTTTAGTCAGGGGATAGGCAAATAAAAATCCCATTCCTCTTTTTAGGTGGTAGTACTAATTACTATTTCTTTTGTTTATGTAATAATAGTTAATAGTAAACTATGCAATTTTTATGTCAAGAAAGTTATCCACAGGGGAATATTATCTGGTTATTGGGGGTGTCTGGAAAACCAGTTTTGTAAGCCGAGTTTGGCAATGGGCAAAGCCGTCACATTCCCCTCTCCGCCATTCTCGACCATAACAGTAATGGCGATCTGGGGATTTTCATAAGGAGCAAAAGAAGTAAACCAGGCATGTGATTTATTGTCGCCAAACTGGGCGGTGCCGGTTTTTCCAGCGGTAGTAAAAGGCAGATCGGCTAAGGCGCGGGAACTGCCCGCAGTTACGCCTTGTCTCAAACCTTCCCGGACCACTTCATAATAGACACTGTTTATAAAATTATTTCTAATTATTTCCGGTTTAATTATAGTCGCATTGTCTCCTTTATCGGAAATAGATTTGACTAGATGCGGTTTATAAAATGTTCCACCGTTAGCGACGGTAGCAGTATAGGTGGCAACTTGTAATGGCGTAACCAACAAATCGCCCTGGCCAATAGCTAAATGATAAGTGTCACCAATATACCACGCTTCGTTTTTGGCGGATTCTTTCCACTCTTTACTTGGGAGAAAACCGCTGGCTTCACCGGGTATGTCAAGGCCTAATCTACTGCCTAGTCCAAACAACTTTAAGTAGTAACTTATCTTCTCGACCCCCAAACCAATTTTATCTTCATATCCCCCGCCAGCAATATAGAAAAAAGTATTCACTGATTCCGCCAAGGCTTTGCGCACATCAGTTAGTCCGTGTCCCCCAGCTTTCCAGTCAGGGAAAAACCATTTATCAATTCTAATGCCGCCCGTACTCAATACCGTACTCGTTGGCGTGATAACTCCTTCTTGTAAGGCGGCCAGAGCAATTAATGGTTTGATGGTCGAGCCGGATGGATATTCGCCGGAGATTGCTCTATTGACGAATGGTTTTTTGGGATTATTATTTAAGGCCTCGTATTCTTCCTGGGTAGGGCCCAGGGTAAGCTTATTTAGATCATAAGTTGGGTTAGAGACAAGTGCTAAAATTTCGCCCGTGTTGACGTCAATAGCCACCGCCGCGCCACCAGTAATACTTTTTGAACTGCTGACCGTTTTTTCTAGTGCATCACCCAGAGTGTCCTGGAGTTCCTTATCGATAGTTAGAGTAATATTTTTTCCTGGCTGAGCTTTTTGTTCAGAAATAATTTTGCTCTCCTTGCCGAAGGAATCAACTTCGATTTCCTTTTTGCCGTTAATGCCTTTTAACGTTGATTCATATGATAATTCAATGCCCGAGCGGCCGATATAATCATCAAAGGCATAATTAGTCAAAGTTTTCCACTGATCAAGGCTAATTTTTCCCAAATACCCCAAAACCCCGGCTAAATTCTGATCATTTACGTATTCTCTAAAAGTTCCGGTTTCTAGGGTAAAACCGGAAGCGCTTGCAGTGACAATTCGTAAGAGAATTGCTTGATCATACGGAATATGATCGTAGAGGGTGAAAGACTCAAATGAATCTGGCGGTTTTTCGTTAATTTTGTTTTGTAAAGTGGCTGTATCAATCCCAAGAATATCTGAGATTTTAGTCAAAAGGTCTTTTTTTACCGAAATGTCTTGGGGCAAATCGGCTGGAGTAAATTGCAGAATAAAGTTAGGAACGTTGTGAGCCAGTACAGTGCCGTTTCGGTCGTAAATTAAGCCTCGAGGAGATTTAATATCTTTGATACGGATTCTATTTTCTTCAGCTGCTTGCCGGTATTCCTCACCCTTAACAATTTGTAGTTGTCCAGTCCTGACGACTAAGATCAGGAATACGATAAGTATTAGCCAAAGTATAACTCGCAGCTTACCAAAGTTAAAAGTTGAGGAAAGATAATTCTCGCCTCCGCCCTGGGCAATATAGGCGTCTTCGACCCACTGTAATTTTCTGTCGCGCCGAAAGCTGACTTTTTTTTCACCAACCTCCGGGTTGAAGATATCTTTAGTCATTATTTTTTTAGATCTGCTCGCTAATGATGAATTTTGAGCGGATTAGACGACGGGAAGATTTTATTATCCAGAAAAGCGTGGAGATTAATATTACATGAATTAAAATTTGAATAAAAATAGTGAGTAAGTATGGTTTGTCAATAATTATGGTCAAAGGGTTCCAGTTAAGCCAATAAAATAAATTAGCCAATAAGGTTAGTACGAAATTATAAGCCAGAGTACTAATTATCATAAGCAAGGCCAGTGAATAAATAGATTTTTTGGCCAGTAGTTTTTTGGACAAATAATTATTAGTAATAACCGGTAAAAGTAGACTGACGGTCAACAGTCCAAAATTATAGGCCGAATACAAATCAAGAATTAGACCGGCTAGTAAGGCAAAAATCAACCCATTTTTATGGCTGACGACGGTGGTGATTAAAACGGTCCCAATTAAAATAAAATTACAATAATTTTTTACGACATGAAATTCAGAAAAGAAACTAATTTGCCATAAGGCCAGAAAAATGACAATTAAAAACAAAAAAATTTTTCTTATCATTTTGATGGTATAATTACACTAACAACATTTATATTCAAATATTGTACCAATGGTTCTAGAGTGGCCTGCTGAAAAAGCTCTCCTTCTTTTTTTGAGACCGAGGTAATTTTACCGATTATTAGACCGGCTGGGATTTTTTGTTCGAGGCCCGAAGTGGTCACCAACTGATCTGGCGATATTTTTTGATCTTGAGGGATTAATTCCATTTTTAGAGAGAGACCGTATTGGCCGTTGACCACGCCCGGGCTTTTTTCTTCATTTTGAACCACAGCGCTGATTTGGCTATGGTTGTCATTTAACAACATAATTTTTGAAACGTTACTATTAGCTTCGACAACCTTTCCCATCAATACACCCTCATAAGCGATGGCCGGACACCCAATTTGGATACCTGCTTTTCGCCCCTGATTAATTATTAGGATTTGTGAAGCGTTATCGGAACTAAAGCCGATGACTCGGGCCGGTACTGATTCTAAATTATGAGACTTTATGTAATCAAGCTCGGTATTCAGCATTTCGATATCAGAAATTTTATTTTTTAACGTTAAATTCTCGGCGGTCAGATCTGCTAATTGTCGTCTTAGCTCTTCATTTTCAGAAAAAACGCGATGGTTATTTTTAAAATACAAATTTATATTTTTAATTCTATTGGCGGCCTCTCTAAAAAAATTTTGAATTGGAGCAAAAACCGTCGTGGTAACATCTTTAACTGGCGTAAGAAAATTAATTTTCTGCAACAAAACCACCAAGACAATAATGATTATTACCGCGGCGATTATTGTGAAGCGCGATTTTATTTCGATCTTCATAGTTTATGGCTTGGGCAGACTCTGTTCGGTAGAAGCTGACAAAACTTCTTTTAAGTTTTCGAGATCCTCTAGGACAATTCCAGCGCCTCTAACCACAGCAGTTAATGGATCATCAGTAACGCGTACCGGTATTTTCGTTTCTTCCTGAATGAGCCGATCCAATCCTTTGAGCAAAGCGCCACCTCCAGACAGAATAATGCCCCGTTCATAAATATCAGACACCAATTCCGGCGGAGTAATTTCAATGGTAGTTTTGATATTTTCCACAATCAATCTTAGCGATCTAGAAATGGCTTCACGAACCTGGTTGCTATTTATGACTACTTCTTTTGGTAAGCCGGTTATTAGGTCTCGACCACGCATCGTTGTTTCAAGCGGTTCGACCATGTTCAGCGCAGATCCAATTTTGATTTTTATACTCTCGGCAGTTCGTTCGCCAAGCAAAAGATTAAAATGGTCACGAGCGTACTGTATAATGTTTTGATCAAGTTCATCGCCGGCCGTTCGGATGGATTTCCAAGTCACTACCCCGCCCAGTGAAATAACGGCGATTTCAGTGGTGCCGCCGCCTATATCAACTATCATATTGCCTGAAGCGTCTTGAATTGGTAGTCTGGCGCCGATGGCCGCGGCCATTGGCTCCTCTATCAAAAAAACTTGCCTAGCTCCAGCGCTCAAAGCCGCGTCTTCGACAGCTTTGCGTTCTACTTCGGTTACACCCAAGGGAATTCCGATTACGATCCTGGGGCGTGGCAGCATGGCAAAACTTTCTTGATGTACTTTTTCAATAAAATGTTTAAGCATTCTTTCCGTAACTTCAAAATCAGAAATGACCCCGTCAACTAAAGGCCGCGAAGCGATTATGTGTGAAGGCGTTTTACCTACCATGCGTCTGGCCTCTTCGCCCACGGCTAAAATTTGATCTGTCTTGGAATTAATGGCCACTACTGACGGTTCATTAATTACTATGCCTTTATTCTTGACATAGACAAGAGTATTGGCCGTACCTAGGTCAATACCCATATCTTTCGAAAATTTTCCCAAAAAGTTGTCTAGAATTTCCATTATTTGTAATAGTTAGAAAATAACTTAACCGACTCTATCACTGTCAAGTTATAAGCAATTATGTTAGCTGTATTTAGAAGATTCCAAATAAACCTTTTAGACCGTGCGCAGTGAGTCGCCAAATATCCCTGAAGGTCACCAGTGCCACCAAGACCATCAACATCAAGAATCCAACATTATTGACTAAATTTTCAATACGCTGGTTTAAAGGTCGACCTCTGATTTTTTCAATGATCAGAAACATAACTCTTCCACCGTCCAGCGCCGGAAAAGGTAAAAAGTTTAAGATCGCCAGATTAATTGAAAAAAGTGCGGTAAACTGGAGAATATAAATGAACCCCATTTTGGCCATTTGTCCGGTAAGCGCGGCAATACCAACTGGTCCGGCTATATCGGAGGGGATCTGTTGAGAAATAATAAGGTTTTTTAGCAAGCTAAAAAAAGCTAAAATTATTTGTCCAGTAATCAAAACGGTAGTTTTAGCGCCCATCCAAATTGAGTAGTACCACGGATAACTGACTTGTCCAGTTTCTACTAACCAAGTACCAATTACACCTTGTCCGTCGTTATTTAAATTGGCCGGCATCAGAGTAATGGTCATTTCCTCGTTCGCTCTTTTGACTACCAAAGTTACTTCTTTGTTGAGTTTGGGTTTCGTGTGTGCCTGAAATTCGGAAACTGATGAAAATTTTTGTCCGTCAACCGAAACGATAAAATCACCCATTTTTAGGCCGGCTGTCGCGGCCGGTGAATCTGGCTGAACTTCGGCGATCTGAATAGCTTGATTTTTTACCCGTGCCGGGCCGGGAAGTGTGTCATTTAGAGACGTGGGCAACCCAATCATAAAACCCAGACTTATCAACAAAAAGGCTAGAATAATATTCATAAAAACACCGCCGGAGAGAATAATGGTCCGTTGCCATATTTTTCTATGGGCAAAACTATCTTTTTGTTCTTTTTTATCACCTTGCTCACCTTTTATTTTGACAAAACCACCAATGGGGATCCAATTTAATGAATAGATAGTGTTTTTATTATTATCTTCGATTTTTTTGGGTCCGTAAATAACTTGCCATTTTTTCTTAGTAACTACTCGGTTTGTTTCTTGGATTTTATCATAGAGCGTTTCTTTAATTATCTTCCGGTTATTTTGGTCGTCTTTGATATCGATTAGCTTCATTTCTAAGGTTTCGTTGGAGGAAATTTTTTTAATATCAGTGGTATCTAACCTTCTCAAACCAATAATCCTGGGCGGAAAGCCAAAACCAAATTCTTCAACGGCCACTCCAAGTTTTCTGGCTGCCACGAAATGACCTAATTCATGGCTAAAAATTAGTAAACCGATTATTAAAATAGCTAAAAGTATGGTGATAATCATTACTTTAAATAGTCATTATTTCTTTCTCTTTTTTGGCGTTTATCCTCTTGATATTTTCCTGAAATTCATCAACCAGTTTTTGTAAATCTTTTTGTTGACGAAACATTTCATCCTCGGAAATATCGCCCGTTTTTTCCTGGTCGCGGATTGACTTCCAAATTTCTTCCCTGATGTTACGGATACTGACTCTGGCTTCTTCAACTTTTTGATTAACTATTTTAACTAACTCTTTTCGGCGCTCCTCCGTCAGGGCAGGAATGGGTAGCAATATCTTATCGCCTTCATTAATAGGATTTAAACCAAGATCTGAAATTTGAAGAGCTTTTTCGATATTTTTGACGCAGTTTTTATCCCACGGCTGTATGAGAATAGTTTTAGCATTCGGTATGGAGATAGCGGCCAGTTGAATAAGCGGTGTTTTGATGCCGTAGTAATCAACCATAATATTTTCTACTAAGGCTGGATGGGCACGGCCAGTCCTCACCGAATCAAGTTCTTGATTCAGATGGGCGATGACTGACTCGAATAAATATTTTTTTTCTTTAATTTCGTTCATATGTTTATTTTTTAGTTTTCGGGGGCTTGGTGGTACCGGCAAAAACACTGTCGGTATGGTATGGATCCACAATTAGATAAGTAATGTCTCTTTGGGTGGGGATTGATTTCAGTGATTTCCAGCTTTTGCCGCCATTGTCGGTTTTCAGAAGAGTATTATTATAGGGAAATATAATTTCATTTAAATTTTTGGGATTGTAGACAACGGACTTGATAGAAACTTTTTTAAAATCAAAAAGTGTTGGTATCTCCTTCCAAGTATTTCCTCCGTCGGTGCTTTGGAGGATGCTATTCGTTGTGGCGGCATAAAAAATTTCTGTCTGAGGGTCAAAGTTAATCCAATTCAAATTTGTCGAGGCCGAAAATTTTGTCAATCCCTGGTTAAAATCTATCCAGTCAAGAGCCCCATTGGTGGATTTATAAAGCCCCTTCTCGGTCCAAGCATAAAGAGTATCATTATTTTTATAGCTTTGATACAGTTTTTTTATTTTGGGTTCACGCCAAGACAGAAGTTTCCAGCTATTGCCATAGTCGGTGCTTTTAATAATGCTGGAGGTGGTGGAAGCGTAGAGGATATTGGAGTTATAGGGATCCGTCAATAGGTTTAACAAGTACTGGTCGGGCCTGACCTCGACATAAATGTCGAACCAGGTTGTCATAGCGTCCACGCTCTTGATTATTTTGTTGCCGTTGATGGCGTAGATTACGCTGGAATTTAGATGGTCAATGGCCAAATCCGTAAAGGTTCCGGAGGAAATAGTTGTGCCTTGCCAGGTTTCCCCGCCGTCGATGGTTTTATATACACCAGCTCCGTTAAAGGAGACATAGGCGGTATTTTCATCCTGCGGGTCAAAAACCATAAAAGCCATGTCGTAATTATCAAGGCTCTGAGCTTTTTGCGACCAATTTTCCCCGAAATCAGAGGACTTAAAAATTCCACCGCCAGCTGGCGCCTTCTTGGTGGCAAGTGGCGCACAGCCGCTCAATACCAGCGTTATTAAAACTAAGAGACACAATAATTTAATTTTGACTTTTGAATTGCTCATTTGATTAAAAATATAAAACGCAGTTTTCTAAAGCTAGTCGTGGGTTGATCGATTGTGACAGCATTTTCTTTGTTTGTAGGAGGACAGAGATTATGGCTTGTAATTGGTGAGGACCGAAATTTTTGGAGAGTGAATTGATTGTTGCTTGGCTAGTTAGATTGATGATAAAGTGACTGCTGATTCTGCACAAAATGATATCACGAAAGAAAGAAATCCATCCAGATAGCAACTCGGACATATCAGACTCATCATTATTGATTTCCGTAATCAGCGTGTTGACGATATGAAAGCGGTCGTTAAGAGTCCCGTTAATTATATCTATTAACTGTTTGATTTTTTGGAGACGTTGGTTTAGCAGAGTTTTGTTGTTTAAATAAGTCACAGCTTGGCCTGGCCGGCCCAAACTTAATCTTGTTATTATATTTGCTTCTTGCTTGGGAGTTTCTTTTAGTATTAGCCAATTTTCTATTTGAAATGAAGGCAGTAAATTGAATTGTATCTGCTGGCAACGCGAGATTATAGTAGCTGGCAGCGAATCGCGGTGTTCGGCAATTAAAATGATAAGTGTTTGGGGAGTCGGCTCCTCGAGAGTTTTTAAAAGGGCGTTAGCGCTTTCCTCGTTTAAATTATCGGCTTCATCGATTATAGCAATTTTGTATTTTGTCAGGAATGACTTAAGTGATAATTTGTGCTGTAGTCGTCGGATTTGATCGATGGTAATATCTCTTTTGCCATCTTCCTTTACGATTATATCCACATCAGCATGGATATTGTTAATAAATTGAAGGCAGTTCTGACAATGATTACAAGGTTTTTTTTCATTAGTTGCCAGACATAGTAATGAAGCAGCCAAGCTTTGGGCCATCAAATATTTACCTACTGATTTGGGCCCAAAAAATAAGTAAGCATGTGCCAAGGAACCTTTGGATAGGCATGACTGTAAATAATGCTTTATTTCACTATGACCCAAAATTGGCCAATGATATTCTATTTTAACTGGCTTGGCCATGTTGTAATATAATCTTGGTTATATTTTTATGTTTTGACCACCGTAGAATAACATAAAAGTCACTTTTTGACAAGTCGTCAAAATTTGAAGATTTGGGTTATTTTTTTAAAGTATCCAGTGTTAGACTGGCAGACTTTTCCCAGGAAAACATAGCCGCCCGTTTGAATCCAGATTCTATAAGCCTCTGTCTAAAAGTCTGGTCGCTAGTTATTTTTGACATGGCTTGGGCAATGGCCGATGTTTCCTTGGGATTGACCAATAAAGCGGCATTACCGGCAATCTCCTTCATGGCACCTTGATTTGAGGTTATAACGGGCGAGCCGCATTTCATGGCCTCTAAAATTGGCAAACCAAAACCCTCATAGACCGAGGGGAAAACAAAAGCCGTGGCAGCGTTGTACAATACTGCTAGATTTTCTTCAGGTTGCCAGTCAAGAAGTAGTATCCTTTTTTTCAGTGTATATTCGTTCATCTTTTTTTTAATTTCTTCAAAGCCAAATGCTGGACGGCCTACCAAAACCAGTTTGTGGTTGATTGGATCGGTTTTAATAAATTCATTGAAAGCTTCTATTAAGCCGGCCGTGTTTTTCTTTTGTTCCCACCGGCCAACATATAAGAAAAACGGAGTGTTAACACCAATTTTTTTCAAAACTTCAGAAATTTTTTTTGAATCGGTAATTTTCTTATATATATCACTAATTCCATGGTAAATGACTTTTAACTTTTTTGGGTCGGTTGGATAATAATTTAGGATTTCATTTTTAGAAAATTGCGAGACGGTAATTATTGTTCGAGCGTGTTTTAAGGCAAATCTAGCTGCCCAACGATGATAATCCAGCTCAGAGCTGCCGTATTTACCGAGAGTCAAGATTCTCACAACTAAAGCTAAGATTTTTTTTAATAAAGAGTCGGCCGGACCGATTTTATTAGTGGAATACAGTTTGGCGTCATGTTCAAATCCCACGTCGTGCAAAGTCGTAATGGTTTTGCTTGGGTGAAAAATGGGGATAGTGTGGGCTGGGACAAACAGAACGTCGGGTTTATGCCAAATCATTTCCCACGCTAGCCTTAATTGGGTCCACAAAAATTTTGGCGGCCAACCAAGAACCTTGCTAGAAAAATTATTCGGCAAAACACCCAAGTCTCCTTTTAATTTGTCTTTAGAATATAAAATGAACTGATCACGTGGATCAGCAATTTTTTTAAAATTCTGTATCAGGTGATAAGCGTACCATTCGGTACCAGTTTTGTGCTGCAAATTTGCCCGTGAAGCGTCGATGCCAATTAGCATTATTTTGTAGATAAAATGCTTTTTTTGTACGATTCGAGGTTTTCTAAGGCTACTCCTGTACCTTTGGCGACGCATAACAAAGCATCGTCGGCAACATAAGCCGGGACGCCGGTTGCTTGAGATAGTAATTTGTCCATATTTCTCAGGCACGAACTACCTCCGGAAAGTACCATACCTTTGTCTATAATATCAGCAGCTAATTCTGGTGGAGTTTCTTGCAAAACTGTTTTTACGGCCTGAATTATGCCGGCCAATTCGTCCTGTATAGCTTCGGTTACGTCGTCGCTTTTCACGGTTACGGTTTTTGGCAAGCCTTGGATAGAATCGCGTCCTCGAATCTCGGCGTATAATTTTTCTTCGAGTGGTAGGGCTGAACCAATATTGATTTTTAACTCCTCGGCCGTTCTTTCGCCGATAGCTAAGTTATATTTTTTTCTTATGTATTCCTGTATGGCTGCGTCGAATTTATTTCCGCCGATACGGACTGAAACGTTGGAAACTATTCCTCCTAAAGAAATCACAGCAATTTCCGAGGTGCCACCACCCATGTCAACGATCATATGTCCTGAGGCCGAGCCAATTGGAATATTAGCACCGATGGCTGCAGCGATTGGTTCTTTGATAATATAAGCGGCCTTAGCTCCAGCCTGAAGTGTAGCTTCAATAACCGCCCTTCTTTCCGTAGAAGTAATGCCTGCGGGTACGGCGATCATGACTTCCGGACGAAAAAACCTAACCCCTCCCAAAGCCTTATTAATAAAGTATTTAAGCATGGCCTCGGTGGTTTTGTAGTCAGCAATTACGCCGTCCCGTAAGGGGCGGGTGGCTACGATTGTATCAGGAGTGCGACCTAACATTTCTTTGGCTTCATTGCCGACAGCCATGATTTTTTTATCGATCAGCGAAATCGCCACTACCGACGGTTCATTGATAATTATACCTCGCCCGGGAATATGGACTAGTGAGTAAGTAGTTCCTAGGTCAATACCCAGTTTTTTTGAAAACATATTAGCTTTTAGTAGTCTATAATCAATTCTCTATCCTTTGATAAGGTGGATTGAATTAGAACGTTATTATCTGTATTAATTTCATAATTGTCAAATCCCGAGACCGACTCCGGTTTTTTCTTCAGGTTGATATTTAGAGTTAGTGGAAAATCAGCGGTGCCGGGCTGTTTTTGCACCAGCAAGGAATAGTGATTATTATTGATGATTTTATCAGCCAGCTTGGAAGGTAAAACGTATTTAAAATGCAATGTTCTCTCTTCTTTTGGTTCTACGCAGAGAAAAGCGTCAAAAACTGTCTTGGCAAGATCTTCTTGTGGGGTAATTTCTACCGCCTCATCGATATTACAATCAACCATGGGCCCCTCAGCTTTAAGCAAGGTCGAGCCCTGTGGAACGTAAATTCTGGTATAAGTTCGATAGCGAGTAGTTTTCCATGTAATATTACCCTCGTTATTATAATGAATAGTTAAGTCCGCTATGAGGTTGCCTCTGTCTTGGTGGAGCGAGTACTCAATGGTGCGCTTGACTGCTGGGTCAGTTTTTAAGCTGGCTAAATTAGCGTCAAAAATGGAAAAGTAATCGTATTCAGTGTTTTGTATCTGGCCGCCCCAGTTTTCTTTGATGATATAGTTTTGGATGTAGTTATCTTTTAAGTAAATCAAAATTTGTTTTTCAGAAATATCCTTGGTAAATATTTGCCACAAGTTTGGCCATTTATCTTTGGGTAGGTCGAGGATATCCTCAAGAATTTTTTTGGATAAAACGCCGATAATCTCTTTACGATCCGCCTCATCGATACCTTGGCGCAGGAAACCCTGTTCAACTTGGAATTGCAGCGCTTCTACTAAATTATCTGAGTTAAAAGTCAAGCCATTTACTTGAACTGGGCCTGTTAAAGTCAGTAATGATTGAATAAAGGTTGGTGTCACGGCGATAATACCGTCAATATTGGTTTCGCTACCTCTTTCCTGGTGATAAAACCACTCCGCTTTCTGGGCACTAGTCGGAAAGTCGGGCGACCAATTGGAATCGCGAAAAAACCATTTATAAACTTTATTATATCTGGTCAGCGGATATGGCGGCTCAATATTCAGCCAGGCCTCGGCCGGCTTATCAAGATTGTATGAATTGTCAGTATTGAAAGAAACAATGTCTCCGTATTTTACCTTTAGAATTCCGTAAGTGCCGATAAATCCCCCGGTCGGCCGCATTTCAGTATTATTTTGAAGCAGAAAAAGATATGTTTTTTGCTCTGGATATCCAGCAATTGAAGGGATTATCTGGCTGGCTGAAATAGCTTGATCAATAACCCCTTGTAATTGGGGAATTTGTTTTTTGAGCGGTTCAACCATTTCCTTAATTTTTTTTACTAGGCCTTTATTTGGAGTTTTATTTACATAGACGACCGCCTGGTCGATAGTCGACTTGGCGGATTCCAGGTCCGGTTTAGCTTCATAGATGTTTTTTAGCAATCCCTTAGTTTCTTCCTCGGATAGCGAATTAAGACTGATATTGTCATTTTTTGCCAATGGCTCAATAATTTTGGCAGCTAACGAGGTAATTTTGCTCACAGACTGGCCGGTACTAATTCCAGCCAGGAGAATATTGTCAATGGTTTTAATTTGAGTGCCAAGCCATGGCAAAAAACCTAGCCATTTTAGTTTTTTGAATTCGTTTTGAGCCGACTGAAAGTCTAAAATAGCCGCCTTGAGTGAATCCTCTGCTGCTCCAAAATCTTGAGCGATAAGTTTATCTTCGGCGGTAATAAAGTGGTTCCGCCCGGAGAGGCCCTTGGCATAAGCTGTTTTAACCGGTTTATAATAAAATAACGTCAATACACCTAGAATAAAAATAATAACAATGACAATAATCAGTACAGTTCTATAATTAAACTTAATTTTTTTACTTTTTGGCGAGGCTGCCTGTTTTGGTTGTAGGAAATTGTTGGTTTTATTTTGCATGCGGTTTTTCTTTTCCGAAATATTTAAAAAAGTATTTAAGCCAAGAATTAATGTGAATTCTGGTTAATTTATTAAAAATACTGAAGAACCCCATTGATTTAGCAGAATCACGACTATAATAATGGACAATTTTTACATACGACAGATAATAGACTTTCCAATCATATTGCCAAAAGCGACGGCACCAGTCAACATCTTCAAAATACATAAAGTATCTTTCGTCCATTAATCCAACTTGCTGTAGGGCTTCGTGTCGGACTATCATGCCGGTGCCAATTACCCAATCAACCGGCTTAGTTTCGTTATGATCCCAGTCCAGCATCAAATAATACCTGATTGATTTTTTGGCGATAACGGTATTTCTAAGAAATGTTCTGCGGTAAATAGGATATAAAAATTTGGGGAAATGGCAGCAAGAAACTTGGGTGCTGCCGTCAGGATTGATGAGTTTGGGACCGGCCAGACCGACATCACCATGTTCGTCCATGAATTTAACCATATTTTCAAAAGCATGCGGTTGAACGACAGTCGTGTCCATATTGAGTACTAGGTAATATCTTGCTTCCAGGGATTTGAGACCGATATTGACCGCCCTGGCATATCCGCCGTTGTGTTCTAGAGGAATCAATCGCACAGCGGGAAATTGTTCGCGGACCATATCTACGCTACCGTCGCTGGAACTGTTGTCAACGGCGATAATTTTATATAACAGAGAAGAACCCTGAAGATTACTAAAAATTGATTTTAGACATTGCCTTAATAATCCTCGGCCGTTATAGTTCACGATAACTATAGATAAATCAAGCATGAACGTATATTATAGGAGAAGTAAAAATAAGTTTACCAAAAATATAGAGTTTATTCAAGAGGAGTATTTTTTGAGGTTTGCTGTGTCTGATTTTGAAAAAAGCTAAAAATTGAAGCGCATGAAATGAGTAAAAAAATGCCCAGAGGGTGGTTTAAATATGGCGTAGTAAGGTGGGTAACTAATAAGGCGATAATACAGAAAACTAAGGATAAAGTCAGAAGGGTTACTTCCCGGTCATAATTTTTTTTCAGAATATGAACTGCCATTTGAATAATTTTTCCGATAAAAAACAAATAAACCAGAAGACCAATAGCTCCGATTTTTACCAGAATATCTAAATACCCCCATTCAAATGAATAAGTCGTGTAAAGTCCGTTGTTTTGTTGCTTTGATCGCGGGTCTTCGGTAGTATAAGTTACAGTCGTACCGAAGCCGGAGCCGATAATGGGTTTTTCTAAGTATTTGTTTAATAAGGGCCTGAGTAGTTGAAAACGACTGCCGATAGCCGCCTCTTCCGTGGTGGTGGCTCGTTCTTTGATAAGTGAAGCTGCTGAAATTCCTCCCCCGCCTTCTTTGCTGGGTAGTTTAATATTAACCAGAGTGGTGATCCAGCACACGTCTATGATTAAAACTAGCAGAAGAGTTAGTAGTATTTTACCTGTTTTCTTCCAGGTTATTCTTTCTTTGATTAGAAGATAAAGTAAAATGATTACCATGGTAATAGCTAAAGCTAGCCAAAGGCTTCGGGAAAAGCTGATAATTAATGTGGCGCTGGCCATAAATCCGACGATCCATAGCAAGTAATAGTGTTTTTTTTCCCAAAATTGCTTTTTGGTCATTGCCAATAAAACAAAAATAATGATAAACGTCAGTAAAGCCCAAAAGTGACCCTGAAAAAAAATCCGATAGTAGTTCCCTAACACTTGAGAAATTTCACCTACGCGCGTGTCTCTTACCCAAATATACATCATTCTGAACAGCTCTAAGTTAGTTTGATGGGCAAAATAGAAGATTAAGAAAAAGGTCTTGATGGCCATGGCGGCCACTGAGGAAAAAACTACCTGCAGCCACTGGTTTATCCGACTTTTGGAATTAAGTACGGCAAAAGACACTGCAATCAAAGCAATAAAAAGATAGGCATTGACGTCGAAAAAGATGTTTTTAATAATGTTGCCATTGGCAAAACCGGTGATCACACCCAAGCCCAAAACTGCGACAAAAACTACTAGTGGCCACCATAACGATTTTTTGTAGATGGCGAATTCTTTTTTTCTTAGTGCATTGACCAGGAAGGCTAAAATAATGGCCAGGAACATCCCCAATCTTATAGAGAAGCGAAACGAACCAATGTCTAAAAAAAACATATAGCCAAAAGAGCCGATTATTAGTTCGGCGGTAATCATCCAAAAAGCGTATTTTAAGCGCCATAAACCGATGACAAGCGTGGCCCCAACAATCAACAGAAAACCAAATAAGTTAACTAAACTAAAAGCCTGGCCCCAAAAAGAAAGTACCTCGTAAATAATAATTAATAAAAATGTTACTTTAAAAGATTTGCCGAAAATATTAAGCAGTGGCATATATTTAGAGTTCGCGGTATTTCTTTTTCATACCAGTAAGTTGGACGATAGCGGCAAGTAAGACACTCAATGGAGTAAGTAGTAGCAGCACTAGGTATTCATAGACCGGCCTGTTTTTAAAAAAATAATAAAGTAAACTTTTATTGAAAATTAGCTGTTTACGAAGGGCAGATTTTTTTTTGAAGCTTTCCCCTTTTTGGTGTCGAATGGTCGCACCAGGGAAAAAATATGTAAGCCAACCGGCTTTTTTAGCCCGTAGGCAAAAATCCACTTCTTCGAACCAAATGTAGAAGTTTTTGTCGAAAAGACCAACGTCTTTAAAGACATCTCTTTTTACCATAAAAAAAGCGCCCATGACTTGATCAACCGGTTTGGTTTCATTATGTGGCCAGTCAAATTCATAATAACGTCGAATGGGATAAAAATTAGGGATGAAATTGTGAAGCTTTAACAGTATGAATATGTGGGAGAACAGGTCCGGAAATTTACGAACCGAAGGCTGCAAAGACCCGTCGGCATTGATAATTTTACAGCCGGTTATCCCGGCATTTTTTTTGTTTTTTGCAAAAGCGAATGTTTTAACAATTGCTTGGTCGATAATTTCGGTATCAGGGTTTAGAAACAGCAGATAGTCTCCCTGGGAAACTCTAATGGCTTGATTACAGGCCTGGGCGAATCCGACATTATCTTGGTTGGTTAGTAAGTAAACCTGGGGAAAATTTTTTCTTACCATTTCCGCAGTTCCGTCGCCAGAATTGTTGTCAACCACCAAAACTTCAAAACTGATGCCAACGGTCTGATCAAACACTGACCCCAGACAATTCTTCAGAAGTTCTCTTACTTTCCAAGAAATGATTATGATGGAAACATCCATATGCCACTATTATAATTAAAATTTAGGTTTTATACAAATGATCATTGCTTAAGATCTCATATTTTGTTATGATTGTTAAAGAAAATTTGTCTTAGACATAATTTTATGAAGAAAGACATTTTAGTTTATGCCATGATGTCCTGGGATGATTTTGAGGCCGGTATTGATAATACTAATGCTCACATTTTGCGCTGGCTAGCGAAGCGTCCGGATGTTCAAAAAATATTTTTTGTTGATTTCAGGCAGTATGCTTTTATTTCCAAAGTGAAGTATTTTCTGAAAACAAAACCTTTTTTAAAAAATAGAACCACCTCATTGTATCGATTTTTTTATCGCGTCGATCTTGTTTCCGATAAATTATTTCGTTATGCCGGTTTTGGTGGTAACTTTTTGAAAATTCTTCGATCATTGCAAATAAATCCGGAGGAAGTTTGGAGTTTTAATCCGTTAGATGTTTATTTTCTGAAAAATTTTAAAAATGCAAAAAAGATATTTTACAACATCGACGATTGGCGCGAAAATGCGACTTTTCGTTCACTAAAAATACTTCTGGACAAAAATTATAATTTGATCAAATCCAAGGCCGATTATATTTTTACGCCAAGCCGTCGGTTGGTTGATAAACTTTGGTCTCATAGCGGTAAAGCATTTCATATTGATAACGCGGTTGATTTAGATTTCTTTAGCTCGCCTGAAAAAACACCGGTGGAAGTTAAAAACCGCCTTGAGGTCAAATTAAAAGGCTTTAAAAAACCGTTTATCGGTTATTTGGGTGTCATTACTCCGGATAGGGTTGATTATGAATTAGTAAGTTATCTAGCCGTCCAAAATCCCGACAAAACGTTCATCTATGCCGGTCCGGTTTGGCGCGGCTTTAAGGCTGAAAAATTGAGTAGAAAATATCCAAACGTGAATTTTTTGGGTATGGTTTATTATCGGGAAATGCCCTATCTTTTATCAAAATTTGATGTTTGTCTGATTCCCCACCTTTTGAATAATTTCGTCATGACTATGAACCCCAAAAAGTTGTATGAATACTTAGCCGCCGGCAAGCCGGTAGTAGCCACCAAAGTAGCCGGTAGTGAGATGTTCGCTCAAGTAATATATTTAGCGGATACCGCTTATGAGTTTAACGAGAAAATAGCAATTGCTCTTAAAGAGGATTCCGATAAGTTGCGACAAGCAAGACTAGCAAGTATTAAACCCCAGACCTGGGAAGCGCGCTTTAAGAAAATTAGTACAATAATCGGACTAGAGTAATTCAATAATTTTTTTCGCCTGGTCAACCCAACGGAACTGGTTGGTCGCTCTTTTTTGTCCGTAGTTGGCTAATTGGCTTGCTAAAGTTTTGTCTGTGAGTAATTTGATTATTGTCTGTGAAATTTCCTGGATATTGAGCGGGTCAACCAATAACCCGCTATGTCCGTCTTCAATCGCGTCTGCCTGGCCGCCGCTTCGCCCGCCAATTACCGGTAAATTAAACAAGTTTGCTTCCAGAAAAACTACACCAAAACCCTCTGCATCATAAATAGTTCCGTCATCATGCCGTAATTCACGGGCGGGCATGACAAATAGCTCGGCGATATTGTATAAATTACCAATGGTTTGGTTGTCTAAGTTTCTTTCAATTATCCTAACGGAGTTGCTTAAACCTAAGCTAACAATAAGATTTTTAAGGTAATTTAAACGCGGACCACAACCCGCGATCAAATATATGGCCTCAGGTATTTTTTTCAGTATAGCGGGCATTGATTTTATAACCTGATCATGTCCTTTTCTTTCTACTAAACGGCCAACAGTGAGGATAATCCTTTTGCCCTGTAGATTATATTCACTAATTACCGATTTTTTATCCAAGAGGGTGACGCTTGAGGGTTGAATAGCTGCACATGGGTAAACAAAAATGATTTTTTCTTCTTTTGCCTTAAGTCCGATCAATAGATTTTTGGTAAATTTACTGATGGTTAAAATTTTTTCCGAGTTAGCGATAATATGTTTAATTAGTTTGCCTTTCCTGCTTTGTTGGCGGTGTACGGTTAAATCAAGACCGTAAGCAAAAAGAAAATAAGGTATTTTAAACATCTTGTTAATTAATAAAGCAATGGTACCCAGAGGTAGTATTTGGCCAACAAGTAGGCATTGTATTTTTTCCTTTTTGATTATGTTTAAGACATAGAAAAAAAGAGGGAGCCAGCGCGGCCAGATAAAAGGGACTGCAGTAACAAAACTTGTTTTATAAATTTTATGGATACCCAATAACCCGGATGAGTCATTATTTTTTGCGATAATGACTAATTTATCCGGGGGAAAATACCTGGATAAATTGAACAAAAAATTTCCAACGCCACCAACTTGGGGTGGAAATTCAGTTGTGATAAGCAGTGCCTTCCTCATGATTTTTTTACGAATTTATTGAAAATGAGTCGAAAATCGCTAAGCGCGAATCCTTTTAGCAAAATTAGTGCAAATCCGTAGACCATGACACCTATGATGATATAAATTGCTAGAGTAATTAAGGCGCCAATATTTTCCAGAATTGCTGAACGCCCGATGTTAATGGAGAAATCAAAAAATTTTTTTACGACTATCAATATGGCCGACATGGCTCCTGCTGCCAATAAAGTCTTGCCAAAAGTTTTTAATAAAAAGTTTTTGTTGTAAGTTATTATTTTCCTCACCAATCTCAAGCCTAGACAAAAAAGGACTATCCCGCTTATCAAGGCGGCAATGGCCGCCCCAATAATCGTATATCTTTTTATCAAAAACATATTTAAGATAACATTTACAGTCACGGTAATAGCCATATTAATCATATTGTTTTTTTGCCTATTACAAGCGTTCAAAAACGCTCCGACGGGAAAATTCAAAAAAATAACGAATAGGCCGATGATTAAAATCCGTAAAGGACCAACTGAAGTTCCATAGGCCGGACCGGATAAAGAAACCACGATTTTATCGGCAAGAACAATTATACCAGAAGAAATTGGTACGGCCAGAATCATCAGGTAGTACATTGATTTTTCGAAAGTCTTGGCTAATTGTTTCTTGGAAGAAACATAGTAGGCGCTCATGGCTGGGAAAATACTAGCGGCAAAAGCCGAAGGGATAAATTCCAGAGCGTAGGTAAATTTATGAGCGATGACATACCATCCCGCTGAAGCTTGCCCGGCAATTCCCAAAAGCAGGTAACGATCAGTATAAGTGTAAATTTTTACTAACATAGCGTAAATAGCAAAAGGAAGAGCAATTTTTAAGAATTTGGCAATAATATCCTTGTTCCAGACCAGCCTTACTCGGAGCTTTAGCTTACGTCGTAGTAAAACATAAGCAAAGATAAAATTAAATATACTTCCGACTAAAACCGCAAAAAACAAAACACGCAAATCAAAACCAAGACGTAAACCAACTACGCCAATAATAACCGTCGCCAGCTGGGTAATGATCATGCCTATGGCTTCGTATCGCATATTTTGCATACCTCGGAAGACTGCAAAAAAGGTTAAGGTAAAAGTATCTAGTGCCACAATCATTCCGTCCAGATATAACACTGTTTTGGTTAAGGCCGAATAACTTGAAAGATTAGTAAAAAGCCCCATGCCCAGTAAAATTATTAGGGCAAAGACTATTTTTATTCCCAGAACACTGTTTAAATATTCTTCAACTCGATCTGGCCGTCTGGCTATTTCACGAACTAGAACGACACTTAAACTAAAATCAATTAAAATTAAAAAAATCGGGATTAAAGATTTGGCCGGATCATAAAAACCCAAATCTACTGGACCGATCACCCTAGCTATATAGACGAAATACAAAAAAGAGAGAATTTTTTGAATAATAAATGCCGCTGTTAAATAACCGGCATTTTTTAAAATTCTCCCTTGGCTTTGGCCGTTATTATTTATTGGTTGCTCATCCATGGATAAAAAAGCTAAGCCAACCTTACCGTTTCTGCCATTGTGGCGCTCGTCTTGCTTTTTTAAGACCGTATTTCTTACGCTCCTTAATTCTGGAATCGCGGGTTAAAAGTTTTTGAGTTTTTAACAATGGTTTGTAATTCGGGTCAAGTTGGACTAAAATGCGGCTAATACCCAGACTGATAGCCTCGGCTTGTCCCCTCACCCCACCCCCAGTTACTTTGATGTTATATGTGCCCTGCTTTTGAGAATTAGTTAGCAAGAGTGGCTTATTTATAATATTTTGGTAAACGAAATAGTTAAAATAATTTTGATAAGGTTTATTATTGACAGTAATTACGCCATCGCCATTTTTTAAAAAACGTACCCTCGCAATAGATCTCTTTCTTCGCCCAGTCGCATATAAATACTCAGATTTTTTATTGGCGACAATGCTTGTCTTTTTGATTTCTTCTCTTTCAATGTTGATCAACGCCGCCTTCTTCTTTTTTGAAGTGGATTTAAGTTTTTTTACAGGTGCTGATTTCTTGGTCTTAGACTTGGGCATATTATTCAAATTTTATCATTTTGAGCAAATCTTTTCTTAATTTATTCGCCGGCAGCATTTTTCTAACAGTATTTTTAAAAAATACTTGCGGATTTTTATTAAAGCTGTCTCGCCACTTGATTGATTTAAGTCCGCCGGGGTATCTAGAGAAACGATAATGTACATTATTATTGAGTTTTTTTTCAGTTATTTTTATGTCTTGAATATTTTTTATAACTACAGTTACTTTCGGTTTCAAATGTGGACGAAAATTTGCATTACTCTTGCCGCGTACTAAGACGGCTGCAGTGCTGGCGAGTCGGCCGAGAGGAATCCCCTTAGCATCAAGCGTAATTTTTTTTTCTTTGATTTTAGGATAGTTTGTCGGCATAGAGAATAATTAAACCAGTTTTAAATAAACTTCTCTGGCATTGTCACCCTGGCGCTGACCAATTTTTATTATTCTAGTGTAGCCACCGGGTCGATCTTTGTATTTCGGGGCGAGCTTGGCGATTATTTTATTAGCTATAGCCGGGCTGCCAATTTTTCCTATTATTTGACGGCGGCAGGCTAAATTGCCCTTTTTTGACAAAGTAATAATTTTTTCAATTTCCGATTTAATCATCTTAGCTTTGGGCTCGGTGGTTTTTATATTCTCGTAAGTAAAAAACGACAATAATAGGTTTTTCATTAAACCTCGCCGCTGTGCTTTGTCTCGGCCTAATATCTTTTTATGTTTTTGGTGTCTCATTTATGGGTAATTAAGATTCCTTTTTGGGTCGGCCCCTCTTTTTTTTCGGTTTCTCATCGACTGATTTTTCTTCAACTGGTGATTCGGGCTCGCTTTTTTTAACTTCAGCAACTTCCGTTAGGTCATGACTTGGGGTTTCCGAGGAGTGTTTTTGTAAGTTAATCAAGGATTTGAAATGTTCTTCCAGTATTTGCGAGGCGGCGGTCAGCGAATCTTCGGGGGTTATGGTGCCATCCGTCAATATTTTCATGATCAACCTGTCATAATTAGTCATTTGGCCGACACGAACGCTTTCCACTTCGAAATTAACATTTTTCACCGGCGAAAAAATAGCGTCAATAACGATAGTGCCAAGCTCAAATTTTTTCTTTTCTATGTTTTCCACTGGAACATATCCTCGGCCGGCTTGGACTATTAATTCCATTTCCAGCTCGGTCTCCTTATCCGTTATGGTAGCGATATCGTTCTCCGGATTGACCACCTCTATTTCCGGAGTTGTTTTAATATCCTTGGCCTTTACTTTTTTTTCGCCCTTAACTTTTATGCTTACGCGCGTTTCTTCTACGTCGTGTAATTTAAATCTTAATCCTTTTAAATTTAAAATTATCTCTACTAAATCTTCTTTGATACCCTTAATTGTGGAAAATTCATGGGAAGCACCTTTTATTTTAAAAGCCGTTACTGCTGCACCAGAAAGAGATGAAAGCAAAACACGACGCAAGGCATTGCCGACAGTAGTGCCATAGCCGGGGTAAAAAGGTTCAATTATTATATCTGCTTCGTTTTCTGAAATTTTTTTTACCTGATATTTTTCTGGAAGCTGTATATGTTCCATACGCTTTATTATTTATTTTATAAAGATTAAGTAACTAATTATCTTGAATAGTATTCAACAATTAGCGAAGTATTAATAT
>Ga0136652_1000143_pt1 | contig 40178 bp, 30 predicted proteins | sample ConPoolayeEmetaG_FD_94864 | JGI IMG/M metagenome (GOLD analysis project Ga0136652, IMG submission 94864) | Hot spring microbial mat communities from California, USA to study Microbial Dark Matter (Phase II) - Cone Pool mat layer E metaG... ...
CAACATGTACCGGGCATTCATGCATGTGGCGTGCCTGATGATCGCGGTCCGATGGTTATGAAACAGGTTCTAGCCGAAAGGCGCGCCCCACACGCGGGCCAGGGATGCCCCTTCGACGTAGAACTGCACGTCCGGAAAAGCCTGCCGCAACTGGTCGCGGGCATCCTCCACAGGCCCGGCCCAGGACAGCACCGCCCCCAACAACACTACGCTCGAAGCCATCCACCATCGCATCAGTTATCCTCCTTAATCTAGGGCGGGTGTGACACCTCTCCTGCTCCAACGAACCAGCATAACCATGATTGGCTTGCGGAGCAAGGTGCAGTGCCCAGCCGGACGGGGCATTCTGCGATAGCAACATGTCAAAAAGCGCCACATGCGCCGCTACCCGGCCGCGTGGCGCTGGCTGCGGCTGGGCGGACCCTTCGCTGGCGGTCGGGGGCCGTCATCGCTTGGCCCGCCGCTCATTCATTGTGTGCCCCGACGCTGGCCAGAATTTCGCCCGGGGGCGCGGGCGGGGTTGGCAAGCAGGTTAGGCCGCTATGGTTACGGCTCCAGGAGTCCTTAGCACGACAGTTGTCGCCGCATGAGCAGCCTTGGCCAAGTATCGCAATCTGGGCCGCGATAGGTGCTGGCGGATGGCAACTAGGACCTGGGTTACCTCTACCGGGGGCGGGCCGCCGTGGCGGCCAGGGTTCGGGGGGCTGGCACCGCCGCCCGCGCGGGTCCGGACCCTGCCCACCGTGCGATGCTGGGTGGGCGCCAAGATTATCCTCCACCGTGCGCGCCTGCGGTGCCGCCGCCAGGCCCACGGAGCCGCCTGAATGCGAGACGCCGGCTGGGGCCGGGCCGGACGTCCAACCCGAGCGGGCCCCCAGGTCGGCGTATCCCCTGCATAGGCCGGCGTCGGAGATGGTTAACTACGTTTGCACTCGGCCGATTGCGATCGACTTTCGGTCGGCGGGTTCTCTGCCGGGGTCAGCGGCTCCCAGAACCCGAGGTTTTCTTCCTCGATCTTGCATTGCCCGGTCGTCCGGTACCTGGCTTGCGAGTTGTACCCCCAGTCCAGGTACTCCGAGCCGCCTCCGCCGTGGGTGGTGATCAGGAACCGGTTGGCCAGTTCGCCGAACCCGCGGGCCTGGTCGGCGGGAGCTTTCGCGTCCCCCCGGTTGGCATCCACCGGCACCCAGCCATAGCCCGGCAGATAGACCTGGGCCCAGCGGTGGAAGGCCTCATCGACGCTGGCGTCGTCTCCCCGAACCACGACACTGCCCTGATAACGGGCCGGCAGACCGGCCGCCCGGCACAGAGCGATAAAAGCGAAGGTATATTCCGAGCAGGAGCCTTTCCCGCGCTGGAGGACGACCTCGGGCACATCCCAACCGCCGGCCATCTCATACTCCAGGGTCTGGATCACGTAATTGAAGATCTTGCGGGCGATCCAGTACGGGTTCTTCTCCTGCCCGACCACCCGCTGCACGGTTTCACGGATGAACGGAGTGTTGATCCGGTAGCGGCTTTCGTCGGCGGTATAGAGTCGCCGGATGTCGGCCGGAATGTCCTCCAGCGAGCCGACCTTCTCGGGCAGCACCAGGTAGCGAATGGCCGAAAGCCTGACATTCAGGCTGTAGCTGACCGCCTGTTTGCTGCCGGCCGGCAGCGACCCGAGCTGGAAGACCGCGCAGCGCTGTCCCCAGCGGTCAACTGCGAAGCCGGTCGGCTGGATGGAGTATTCGGGTTGGGACAGGAGTTGCTGGGCCGGAAGCTCCTCGGGAATGGCCAGGCTGACGGTCAGGTCCTCAACCTGCCCCGGTCCGTAGTTGTACAGCGTCCAGAGATATTCGACGCGTGCCTGGCGGGTCTGGGAGAGCCGGTAGGGCGGATCGTCCGCGACGATGATCTGGTAGAGCTTGCGGGTCTGGAAATCGACGTTCCACAAGTACCCATCCAGCCAGGCCAGACCGGCCGCGTACGGTCCCGGGGCATCCAGGATCCCCAGAACCATCCCCGTTTGCGGGTCCACCATGTACAGCTCGTTTTTGACGCGGTCGGAAACCCACAGGTGCTGGCCGTCGTAGGTCAGCCCGGTGCAGCTCTCATTAGGCGCGGGCAGGCAGGCCAGAATGGTCCCGTCCTGCGGCAGAACCTTGTAAATCTGCCCGGATTTCCGTTCCAGCACGAAGAGGGCATCGCCGGCCCAGGCCAGGCCGGTCGGGCTCGAGCCCGGCGCCTCAAAGCGGTTTTCCACGCGGCCGGTGGCGAGGTTCAGCTCGTAGACCCACCCGCTGTGATCGTCTGAGATGAAGAGCCGACCATCCGCGTAGGCCAGACCGTGCGGCTTGAGCGTCGGGGCGGCGAAGCACGGCTGGAGCTTGCCACCGGCCGGGTTGATCTGGTAGATCTCGGCTTGCCGCCAATCCAACAAAAACAGGTTTCGCCCGTCGGTGGCCAGGCCGGCCGGGTACTTGCACGGGGCGTCCAATTCGCTCTTTACGTCCCCCGGTGCAGCCTTCGATCCGGGCAACCGACAGCTCAACAAAGTCACCGCCAACCACCGCAGCGAGCACCTGACGAGGGAGTTCATGGCTTGGTCTCCACAGCCGGTCCGAGGCATCCCGCGCGGGCCCCGGATTCCGGTTGATTGTGACGCCGCATGTATAACCCCGGTCGGTCGGCCTTGGAAGCCGGGCCCCAGGCAACCTGGCGGGGTGCTCCCGCAGGGAGGAGTTTTTCGGTCGGGCTGACACGGTCGGATGGTCGCTGAATGGTTGGCGCCGGCTGCCGGATCCGGCAAACTGCGGGCAATGGCGAGGATCCGATGAACACGATGGTAAGGACCCGATTCGCGCCGTCGCCGACCGGTTATCTGCACATCGGCGGAGCGCGTACCGCGCTTTTCAATTACTTGTTGGCTCGCCGGCTGGGGGGCAAGTTCGTGCTGCGGATCGAAGATACCGACCAGACCCGCAACATCGAGGCCGCCGACCAGAAGCTGCTGCAAGACCTGAGCTGGCTCGGGCTGCAATGGGACGAGGGACCGGGAGTCGGCGGCCCATATGGCCCGTATTACCAGTCGCAGCGCCGGGCGCTTTATGAGGAGCACGCGCGCCGCCTCTTGGAATGCGGGCAGGCTTACTACGCGATGGAAACCCGCCAAGAACTGGAGGCCATGCGCCAGGCTGCCCATGCTACCCAGCAGAAGGGCTTCCGTTATCGGCGTCCCGACCGTTTCCCCTCTGAGGCCGAGGTTCGTCAGGCTCGGGACGCGGGGCGGCCGGTGGTGATTCGCTTTTGCATGCCCGATCGCGATTTCGTGGTCGAAGATCAGATTCTCGGTCCGGTCCGGATCGGGGCTCAGGAGCTGAGCGATTTCGTGATCATCAAGTCGGACGGCTGGCCGACCTACAACTTCGCGGTCGTGGTGGACGACGCGGCCATGCACATCACGCACGTGCTGCGTGGCCAGGAGCACTTGATGAACACGCCGGGGCAGATCGCGCTGTACGAGGCGTTCGGCTACCGGCCGCCAGTCTTCGCTCATCTGCCCATCATCCTGAACATGAACGGCAGCAAGATGAGCAAGCGGGACAAAGACAAGGTGGTTAGGGATGCGGTCCGGGCCGCCGGGCTGGATGAGCGGCAGGTCATGGAGGCGGCGGGGCTGGACGACCCCGGGCTGGTGCGGGCCTGGCGCCAGGGTGCGGGCCAGCTTCCCGGCCCGGCCCTGGAACGCCTGGCCGCGGCCCTGGCGGTTCACCTGCCCGAAATCGAGATTCATGACTTCCGCAAGAGCGGCTACCTGCCTGAGGTGCTGGTGAACTTCATCGCGCTGCTGGGCTGGTCGCCGGGCGATGATCGCGAGAAGTTCACCCTGGCGGAGTTGTGCCAGGCCTTCAGCCTGGAGCGGATCGGAAAAACCAGCGCTCGCTTCGATCGCGACAAGCTGCTCAGTTTCAACACCGCGGCGCTCGAGGCGGCCAGCCCGCAGCGCAAGCTGGCGGCCTTCCGCGATTACCTGAGCGTCAATGAGCCGGGGCCATTTACCAACCTGGATGACCAGACGCTGGCCCGGCTGATCGAGCTGTGCAAGGGTCTGCGCACCTTCCCGGACATCCAGCGCAAGTGCGGCCCGTTGTTCATCTCTGATCAGGAGGTGGCCTACGATGAGAAAGCGGTCCGGAAATGGCTGCTGCGCGACGACCGGGCAGGCCTGGCGGTGCTGCGGGAGCTGGGTCGCAGGTTATCGGGGCTGGCCGACTGGTCTTCGGATTCCCTGGATCGCCTGATTCGCGGCTACGCCGACGAGCTCGGACTCGAACTCGGAAAGGTGGCCCAGCCGCTGCGGGTGGCGGTGACCGGAACGACGATCAGTCCGGCCATCCATGAGACACTGGCCCTTCTGGGCCGGGAGCGAACGCTGGCCCGGATTGCCCGAGCCGTCGCGGTCGCTGCCGGGTAGCCGGGCCCGGCCGGGCAGTGGCCGGTTGCCGGTGCGGCAGTGGGCGGTTAGTCATCCGCTGATGCCGGGAGGCTCAGCCCTTCACGCCGGTCACTACTACGCCACGCATGAACGCCCGTTGGGCCAGGAAGAAGATCGCCAGGGTGGGGATCATCATCATCGCGCTGGCCGCCATCATGAAGTGGGGGAACTTATAGCCGAAGCTGGTCTTGAAGCTGAACAGACCGTAAGCCAGGGTCTGGTACTCGTCGGTGTTCAGGTAGAGCAGCGGGCCCATGAAGTCGTTCCAGGACGCCATGAAGGTGAACACCGCCACGGTGACGACCGCGGGCCGGGCGGCCGGCAGCATGAGGTGCCAGAACGTGCCCAGCGGGCCGCAGCCGTCAATCCGGGCCGCGTCCTCCAGGTCCAGCGGAATAGTCAGGAAAAACTGACGGTACAGGAAGACGAAGAATGCGGCGGTGGCCAGGAAGCTGGGCACGATCAGCGGGTAGAAGCTGTCCAGCCAGCCGATCTTCACGTAAAGGATGTAGGTCGGCAGGAAGGTGATGGTCGAGGGCAGCATCATGGTGGCCAGCACGATCAGAAAGAGGCCGTCACGTCCCCGGAAGCGGAGCCGGGCGAAGGCGTAGCCGACCAGCCCGCAACTCAGCACATTGCCCACGATGCACAGAACCGTGATGAAAAGCGTGTTCAGCACATACTTGTGCAGCGGCTCGGCGGCAAACACGTTGATGTAGTTGGACCATTGCGCCTCCAGACGGCGCTGGTGTCGGACCCGCTCGGCCGCTACCACCACGCTGTCAGCCGGCCAGACCGGCTGCAAGGCGGCCATGCCCGCCGGCGTGGCCACATCGCCGCGGCTGCGAACCGTCAGGCTCTGGTCCAGCCAGCGGATCCGCTGCTCGTAGCCGGTCGCTGGGGTCACGTGCGAGGCGGGCACGATCCATTCCCGCGGCCGGGTCAGCAGAGCGACTTCAACCGGGTTCCCCTGCTCGTCCCGTCGGGTGGGCTTGACCTCGACCGGTCCGTCCTCCTGTTCGAGGTAGTATCGGACCGTCAGTCGGCGTTCGACCCGGACCCGACCAGGGTCCGATAGCACGACCTGACCTGGGACCAAGCGGACCCGGCTTACGCCGGACGATGGATAGTGCTCCAGCACTTCGACCGGCAACGCCGCACCCAGCGACTCCACCCAGACCTGCGGCCCATGATCCGAGCCCCTAACCTGGGAGTCAGCCAGCTCGAACGGGAGGCTGTAGTCCTTGATTCGTAGGCTGGTGCCCGGACCGGACGGTGAGTTCTGCCAGGCCGGGTCGGTTTCCCCGGTCGGGGGGCTTTCCAGCTCGACCACCACCTCCTGGCCTAGAACGACTGCCACATGCTCGATGTGAGATTCCTCGCGAAGCTGACCGGGCCCGACCGCCACCACTTGCTGTGTGCCGAGCTGGCCGACCCGGACCCAGCCGGGTCGATCGGCCGGCTGGGGTGCGGTGACCGCCCGCTTGAGCCAGCCGATCCGGGCTACGTACCCCGTGACCGCCCGGGTCTCGATTTGGTCGAGCGGCCAGAGGAAGTAATCTTCATTGGGCAGATTGGCCGGGCGGACCCGCCACCAGCCAAGCAGTCCCTCACGGCTGCGATCCAGAATGGTCAGGGACCACTCCTGCCGGCCATCGTCAAGAGTGTACCGATCGACCCACGGCAGCCATTCCGGCCGATCGGTCAGGACCCGGTCGGCGGTTTTCAGGCTGGCCAGAATCAGCCAGCAGAAGGGCAGCGCGATCGGAACCGCGCCGAGAATGAGGATGCCGGTGACGGCTGTGCGTTGGAGCCGCTCGCTGGCGGGCCGGGAAAGCCGCATCATTTCCGGGCCTCCCGGGTCCCTTCATAGTAGACCCACATCGGCGAGCTTTTGAAGACCAGCGCAGTCAGGATCAACAGGATCACGAACAGGATCCAGGCCAGGGCGGCGGCATACCCGAAGCGGTAGCGATTTACCGCCTCGTTGAACAGATGCAGAACGTAAAAAAGGGTGCAGTTTCGCGGCCCGCCCTCGGATTCGAAGAAAACGTAGGCGGCGGTGAAAACTTGGAACGAACCGATGATGCCCATCACCAGCATGAAGAACACCACTGGCGAGATCATCGGGACGGTCACGTGGCGGAACTTGCGGATCGACCCGGCCCCATCCACCTCGGCTGCTTCATAGAGCTGCGTCGGGATGCTCTGGAGGCTGCCCAGGTAGATGATCATGCCGCCCCCGACCGTCCACAAGCTCATCAGGATGAACATCCACATCGCCGCTGGCAGGCCCAGCACCGGCTGGGCCGAGAGCGGCCACTTGGGCGGGTCCTTCCACCCCGCCAGACGAAGCAGGTGGTTGACCCAGCCCCCGGCGGGATCGAAGAGATAGAAATATAGGACCACGACCGCGACGATCGGCAGCACCGAAGGCACGAAGTAGAAGGTCCGCCACAGTCGGATGCCCCTCAACTTGGTATTCAGCAACAGAGCCAGGGCCAGGCCCCCGAGCAACTGGAGCGGAACAGCCACGCCGCTGTAACGCAGGGTGGCCGTGAGCGAAGTGTAGAAGAGCGGGTCGTCGCCGCTGAGGGCTCGGATGTAGTTTTCCAGTCCGATAAATCTGGCCTCGCGCAGGCTGGTGAGGCTTTGCCAGTCGCACAGGCTCAGACCGATGGAAAAAAGAATCGGCCCGGCCGTCAGGCCCAGCAACCCGAGTAGCCAGGGGCTGATCAGCAGGTAGCCCCAGATCTGCTGACGCCGCTCGAGCGGACCTCTTGGCACCGACCTGCGCAGGATGCGCCAGCCGAGCACGATCGCCACGGCTGCGAAAACCGCCCCTCCCGGAAGCCACAATTGCCAGGCCAGCCCCCGGGCGGGCGTTTGACGCTGGTGCTCGGCCCAGCGATAAGCCCGCTGGGCCCGGGCCTGAATTTCTGCCAGGCCCTGGTCTAGCGCGGCCCGGTGCACGGCCCGGGCCTCGTCGTCGGTGGGCGGGCGGCCGTGCCGGTCCCGGAACGCCTTGAACTGGTCCTCGGTCGGCGTCTGATAATAGAAAAGTTCGGCCAGCCCCTCATTGATCGCCCGGTAGACCTCATCGTGCCGGACGGTGGCCGCCTGTGGCAGGAACGTATAGCCGATCTGCTCCCGCCCGGTCTGAGGATCCAGATAGGGGTAGCTGACGTCGTGGACCATGGCCCAGTCTGAATCCGGCCGGGTCGAGGGGTCCAGGAAGTGGGCTTCGCTGAGCGCGATGCTCCGGCGCGGGGGTATGAACAACGGCCACTTGCTCAGGGTGGCCGCTCCCCGCGGACCGGAAAGCCACTTCACTAGAGCGAAGGCGGCCTGCGGATGCCGCGACTGGTTGGAGACGGCGAAGCCGAAGGGCTTGACCAGGCTGGCGCGGGTGCCGTCTGGGCCCTTGGGCAGCGGGGCCACATCCCATTCGAATTGCCGGACCTGGTCGCGCACGTCCATGAGCGTGAACACGCCGTACAGGAACATGCCCAGCCGTCCGCTCTTGAATCCCACGGCCTGAGCTGCCGCACCGGCCACGCCCGACCGGGGCTGACACCCATTGGCGATCGCCACGTCGTACAAGAACTCGAAGGCGGTTCGGGTCTGCCGGTCGCTGAGATCCACGCGTTCGGTGGCCTGGCCGAGATCCGTGATCAGGCGGCCTCCGCTCTGACGCACGAAGCATTCCGGCCCGTATTGCCAGCTTGCGAACGAGAAACCGTACTCATAGGGCGTGGGGTCGGCGGCCGGGTTAGGCTCATAGATCACCCAGCCATGCTCATCGGTCAGGGGCCGGCCGTCGGCGTCGCGCTTGGGGATGCGGACCGGCCGGCCCTCCCGATCGCGTGTCAGGGCGATAGCCCGTTCCCGGAAGCCTTGCCAGTCCCAGTCCTCATCCGGATAGGGCACGTTGTATTTGTCGAAGAGAGTTTTGTTGTAGAAGACGAAGAAGTTCAGGTACCAGGCCGGCAACGCGTAAAGCTGGCCGCGGGGGCCGCGAAAAGCCTCGACCGAAAACGAGAAGAAGTCCGGCTCATGGTGCTGGCCGGTTTCGTCTGTGTACCCGTAGATATCGCGGCACAGTTCCGGGTCGGCCTCGACCAGGGGCTGGAGATCAAGCAAGGCCCCAGCCTGGACGTAGTAATAGGTTTTGTCGAACTCGATCTGGATGACGTCCGGGGCCACCCCGCCGGCGATCATGGTATCGACCTTGCGGTCGCTGCCGCCGCCGCGGAACACTTTCAGGTCCAGGTCGGGGTGGTCTCGCTCGAACCCTTCCTCGATGGCCCGCCACATCTGCCGGTCGCGTTCCAGGTGGCCGCCGATCAGGGTGACCATGGTTTTCGGCTTTCCGGTCGCCGGATCGAGCCCGGAAGTGTGTGGGCGGGGAAGGAACCAGTACAGGAGGGCGGCCAGTGTCAGCAGTCCGCCCAGCAGCCAGGCGGTTGGATTGTCGAAACGATCCACGGGCGGCTATTCCTGCTCAGGGTGCGACCTGGGACGCGGAACTTCGCCGGCCGGCAGGCGCGGCCGCATTCTAACGCTGCCGCCGGGAGCATCTACACCGCGACGTGCCGGTCCGCAGCGCATCCTGGCCTGTGTCCCTCGTTGACGTACCGCGGCTTGGTCAGCGGGTGTCGTGGGGCCCTCGGGCCGGCAGGGCATCGGTGGGCTGGGCCTGGGCGGCCAGCCGGCGGACAACCTCTTCCCCCCAGCGCGCATACGCCCACAGGTATTGTGTGGGGTCGGCCAATATCAGTCGCTCTAGTCCGGCCAGATATCGGCCCGTAATGTAGGCGACCGGGTCGGAGCGATCCGCCCACTGCTGGTGTTTCACCACATCGACCACATCGATCTGGAAGTGGAAGCGTCGCGCTATCCGTCGGATTCCTGCAACCACCACGTCCGCCCGGTAGCGCCAAGCGAGCAGTCCCACGGTTGGTCTGACCAAGGTCGGCAGACCCAGAAAGGTCAATGGCAGGCCGCGCCGCTCGGCCGGGTGGTCGGCGACGATAGCTACCGTCCCGCCGCCTTCAAGGATTCTCGGCAGGCGCTGGATGGCCTGGGCGAGCGGGATCAGCTCGCAGCCGCTCCGGGACCGGACTCGGTGTCGGTAACGGTCAAACGGCGCGTTGGCATGCGGCTGATACACCACTGCGGCCCGGATGCCATTGTAGCCCAGGAACACCGGCAGCAGGTCGAACGGTCCATAATAAGCTGAGACCAGGATTGCCGCCTGCCCTCGTTGCTGGGCCGCCAGCATTTCCGACCGCAGCGGCTCCGGGACCTGCCCGCCGAACCGCTGGTATGTCCCGGGGTGCAGCAGTCGGTCCGCCAGCAGCAGGTCGGTGAGGTTCCAGACGCGGTGGACGAAGGCCTGTTCGGCGACGCGGGCCACGTTCTCCGGCTTGAGGCGTGCTCGCAGGGCGGCCTGGCATTGAACTTCGCTGCGTGCCCGGACCGGCGGCAGCAGCCGATATAGGCATCTTGCCAGGGTGCTGGTCAGGCCGTACGCGAGCCGCGGCCCCAGCAGCGCGAAGTAGACTCCCAGCATCCGCCGATGGAGGTTTGCGCCGGCTAGGATGATCCGGGCCGGCCATTGGGCGGGCATGGGCGCGGTTTGGTACGGTGATCCGTTGAAGCCGACATTGGTTGCTCGCTGACCCATGCGGGCTGTAATCGGCCGGCCCCGCGCTGACGGTTGGGCCCTGATTCGGGACGTTGTGGCGGTTGTGAGCTGCCGCACTAGCTGGTGCCTGTGCGTTTGACGCGGTGGACCAGCGTTTGAGCCGTGGCCTTGATCCCCTGTAGCATTCCCTTGAGTGCCTCGCGGTTGGGGGCGTTCTCCATGGCCACGTCGGTGTAGACCAGCCCTTTCTCGACCAGCTCAACCAGAGCCTGGGTGAAGTTCTGCATGCCGCTTTCCCGGCTGCCGAGGATGATCTCCGGCAGGTCGGTGTCGGCCCCCTCGCGGATCTTCTCTTTGACGATCCCTTCGCCCAGCAGGACCTCGCAGGCCGGGACGCGGGAGATCTTGGGGTCGATGGCCGGCAGCAGCCGCTGGGCCAGGATCGCCTTCAGGCTGTTGGCCAGCGAACTGCGGATGAACCCGTGTTGGTCAGGCGGGAAGAACTCCAGCATCCGCGACAACGACTGCATGCAATCGGCCGTGTGCAGGGTGCAGAAGACCAGGTGGCCGGTCTCCGCGGCCTGCAAGGCCGCCACCAGCGTGTCCCGGTCCCGCATCTCTCCGATGAAGATCACGTCCGGATCCTGTCGGACGGCCCCGCGCAACGCGTCCGCGAAGCTCTGGACGTCCAGCCCCAGCTCGCGCTGGCTGATGATGGCCTTTTTGGGCGTGAAGCTGTACTCGATCGGGTCCTCGATGCTGATGATATTGACCGCTTGGGTCTGGTTGATGTGCTCGATCATCGCGGCCTGGGTGGTGCTCTTGCCGCACCCGGTCACCCCGCAGACGATGATAATGCCCTCGACCGTCGTTTCCGCCAGCTTCTTGTAGATCGGTGGCAGCCGCAGCTCCTCGAAGCTGGGGATCGTGCCTTTGACCCGCCGAATGGCGGCATGCATCTGGTCGCAGGAGCGCAAGATGTTGATCCGGAAGCGGTCCCCGTTGGGCAGATTGTAGGCGAAGTCCAGCCCCCCTTTTTCCTCGTAAACCTCGCGCCGACCGCGCGGGATGATCGGTTCCATCAACCGCTCGATGATCCGCGAGTTGGCCGGAATCGGCGGAAGGTTGGTACGACGCAGCTCGCCGGCCACCCGATATACCGGCGGCACCCCGGTTTTCAGGTGCAGATCACTGGCCTGGATCTCGGCCATCTTCTCCAGCAGAGGTATGATCGAATCCGGCAGAACGTTCTGCATTCGCACACCTGCCTCGCTCACCACTGATCTCCATAGGCGGCCGAGCCGTGCGGTCCGCTCGCTCCCGACACTGCCGGCGCGCCAGCCCGATCCGGTCAAGCCGAATCCACGCCGCCCGCAGTATTCTATCGGCGATTTGACCTGTCAGCCCAGCGCGCCGGTTCGCGCGCTGCCAAGCATTACCCGCTCGCGGGGCGACCGCGCCCCAACTGCCCGCCGCCCACCGGCGTTGCGGGCCGATCTCCAGCGCTCAAATCACGCTGGTCAGCACCCAGACTGGACGGTGATCACGTGGCCTACTGCTGATTGACCACCAGCTCGCTGAGATTGTTCCCCAGCCCCCACCAGAAGCCACGCTGGAGATTCAGAGCGGCCTTGTCGCACTGGAGCAGCCAGGCCGGCAGCAACCCGCAAACCGCCACCAGCAACAGCAACTTCTTGCGATACCTGCGCATGGCTTTCTCCCTTCGATGGTTCGGTTGGTCACACCCTGCCCAACCTGCCCGCCCCGGCCGGCCGGCACAATCCTATTGAACCCCCAACCGCCGGCAATTCATGGACCTTCCAGTTCGCAGGCGACCGCGGGGCCGCTCTCGGCTATTTGCCTCCCCGCCCCGAAGGCGGATTGTGGCCCTGCGCCGACGGGGGCCTGGATGCCCCGTGGCCGCCCCTCGGCGTTTCCTTGGTGGCCGGCATGACGTCCGGTTTGACGGCCGGGCCGCCCGGAGGCTTCACCGCGGGAATCACGTTGGGTTTGACCAGCGGGCCGCTTCGGGCCGGATCGACCTGCGGATCGGGCCGCGGGTCGCGCAGTCCCAACTGGGGCGACCTTTCGGTACGCAGTCCAGAGCCGCGCAAACTTACCCCCTGCCGGCTGTCCCCCGGCCGGCACATGTGCCGGTCCCCGCTCCGGGCGGGTCGGCGCCAATGGTCTGGTGCAGTCCGGTCGCAGTGATCCCGGTCACGCCGGTCGTGGCTGATCCTGTCTCTGTCGGGCCGGTGGGGCCACCCGTTTGACCACCGGGCTGGCTCGCACCGCCGATCATGGTGGTAGCTACCATGGCGCACCACAACCGCGGTGCGGGTGGGAAACAGCGGTCGATACCGGCAAGTTGTGCGGTCCACGTAGATACGCCGGTAGAGCGGGTACGAACAGCACCGGTAGTCGAAGTCAACGTACCATGGGATGGTGGTTACGGGCGTGACGATCGGCTCGGCTGCGGCCGAAGGAGCCTCATCCCCGGCGTAGCCGGCGCCCGCGACCCGAGCGTAGAACTCGCGGGCCTGCCGGTAGGCGGCGTGATACTCACGCTGCCCGCTAAGCTCCCGGCGGACATGCCGCAGACCCTCCCGCAACTCCGCCGGCAACCAGACCGACCGGCCCTGGGTGTCGTACCAGGCGAGCAGTTGGCCGGCCGTACGCTGCACAAACGGGTCGCGCGGCTCGCCGCGGACCGCTTCGACGATCTGGGCCAGGGCGGTCGGGTAATCTCCGACGCGTGCGGCGTTGAAGGCCAGGACCGCCCACGCCAACCCGTTGTCCGGGTGATAATCCACGATGCGCTGGGCCTGAGCGGCACACATCTCCGGGGCGCCCAGCTCGAGCATCCGGAGCATGAGAATCTCATCCAGTGCCGGGTTATCGGACTCTACCGCCCGCGCACGGTTATAGGCCTGGATCGCGGCCGATGGACTGGGTGCTTGGACTATGGCCTCCAGCTCCGGCGGCAAGTCGGTGATCCCCTCACTGGATTCGATGAATATGGCAGGCTCTCTCACTTCCTGCGCCCCGCAAACGCCGATCGGAACCAAGCCCGCGAGGATCACGCTCCGGATTGTTCTTGCCAGCCGATGAGGTTTCATTGTGCGGCTCCCGGCGGTGCCAGCTCGGCACCAACCATGAATTATAACCCCCCGAGGAGTCGCCGCTGGTCGATTATCGTCGGATTGCCACGTACGTCCGCGTGGGGCCGGTCCTGTAGGTCAGAATAAATCGATCGGACTAGGTTAGCGGACGGGCGATCATTTGCTCCAGGTACGGCCGGTAGGTCGGACCGCCGTTGATCGTGCAGAAGGGGTACATCCCGTCGGGGGTGCTGTACAGAATCACACAGCGCTTGACCCGCTCGGTGTCGTAGTTGTAGCGATCCATGAAATGCATTCCGGCCGCCATGAGCGTGCGGTAGGTCTTCTGCCCCGGTTGGCCGCGACCGACCGCTTTGTTGGTCAGGCCGCGCAGGGCGTGCATGAACTTGAAGGGCGTGACGCGGAAATCCCGCTCGCTCCAGCGATAACTCCGCAGGAAGATCATCGCCAGTTCGAGCTTATCGGCCCAGTTGGCCAGCCCGCCGGGCCGCTCCTTCTCGATGCGGGCGGCCAGCTCGTTGAAGCCGTCCATCAGCCGCACCATATTGAACAGTTTGGGCACCGGTATGGCCTGGCGATCGGGCGTGACGAAGAAGTAGGTCCCGCAGGCGCAATCGCTGTGGCAACTGGGGCGAATCTTCGGCTTGCCGTCCAGGGTCTGCATGATCCTTGACAAGGGGGTCATGAAGTTGAGCGGGAAGAAGTCACGCCGCAAGTCGGCCCCGCTGCAAGCCGCCAGATCATGCGCCAGGTCACCCAGTGTGTACCGCTTCCGGGCCAGCTCCTCCTGAGGGATCCGTCCGGTAAACGAAACCGGCTGATAAGAAATGGCGCTGATCACGTCCGCATTGGCCACAGCGAAGTGGAAGATCGGCCCGACCTGGTCATCGTTCAGCGTCTTGACGATGGTGGGCACCAGACAGACCTTCATTCCCGTCCGGCGGCAGTTCTCGATGGCTTTCAGCTTGATTTCAAGCAACGGCCGGCCGCGCAGCGCCTGATATTGCCGGTCGTCCAGCCCGTCGAACTGCATATAGAGCGTGTGCAGACCCGCCTCCGCCGCCCGAGCGGCGAAATCCGGGTCGGCGATCCGCAGTCCGTTGGTGGCAATCTGCACATGCGAGAAGCCCATCCGGCCGGCCGCTTCCAGAATGCGGAAGAAATCCGGATGCAGCGTAGGCTCCCCCCCCGTGAACTGGATCGCGGTCGCCGGATACGGATGCTGCTTCCGCAAGGCTTTCAGGTATTCGATCACCAGTTCGTACGGCGGCTCGGCCAGGTACCCGGCCTGGTTGGCACTGGCGAAACACACCGGGCAGGCCAGATTGCAGCGGTTGGTCAGGTCGATCTGGGCCAGGCAGGAGGCACTGTGGTGCTGGTTGCACAGCCCGCAGTCGGTCGGGCAGGAGTTGGCCCCTTCGACCTGCGGCTCGAGCACACCTTGCTCGTCCTGGTAACCACTCCGGGTGCATTTGAGATACAGCTCGACGTCGGTGTTGATCTTGTCCCGGAAGTATCCGTGCTCCGGGCAGGTCTTCTCCATCCACACCGTCTGTTCGGCAACGAAGTACCGCCCCAGAATCAGGCACCCGCACTGCGGACAGAGCGTCTCCACCGTCCTGGGCAGCGCGGTCACGATCGGGCGGATCGGCGAGCCGCTGTAAGTACGCCGTGGTTGCCGCGGGTGACTGATCTGGCTGGGTCTGCGAACGAACAGGACGTCATGGTGTCGTTCCCGGGCTGGTCCGCACCGGGGGCAACTGGTCCGCAGGTAGATCGAGTCGTCGGCGGCGTCGTAGACGAGCTGCCCAGGCACCGTCTGCCCGCAGCCGGCGCAACGCCACTGCCCCGGCCAGGGCAGCCCGGATCGGCCGTTTTGCACCGGAGAGTACTTCCGCAGTGAGACCTTGTATCTCTCCAGCTCGGTGCGGGCCTCGCCCGGCCTGACCGCTGGCCGACGGATGGTATCCACCGGCCGGTGCAACACGCCGGAGCGTTGCTCTGCCGGCTCGCTGGCCGGCGGGGAGGCCGGGCACGCGCCGGCAGCCGGGCTCACCGGGCGGCTAGCCATGGATTGTTCCTCGGTCACAGGACCCATCGCCGACTCCACCAATGAGTTTGACATTAGTCGGGGCCGTGGGTTGGGTACCTGTGTTCCGGGCTGTCGGTCCGTTGGGCCCCGCTTGCCCCATCGTCAAAGTAGTGGGGGAAGGCCCGCGGTCGGCGTTTGCGGCGTTGATACGCCCGGGCCAGGTCCAGAAAGATCTCCAGGTCCCGGTCGATGTGCCCGCCAACCTTGTCGAAGTACAGCGAGCGAATCGGGATGTCATCGTGGTCAGCGCTGACCGCTGGATAGACCGCCTCACTGGCGATTCCGTTCATGCACGTGAAGGGGCTGATGTCAATGATCCCGTCGGCGCCCTTGTGGTACAGATAGATGGCCTTGCCGACGCTGAGGGTCATCTCTCCCAGGGCTCCGGTGGCCGGCAGATAGGGTTCTGAATAGTCGAGCACCTGCCGGATATCGTGAGGCTCCTCGTAGCCTACAAAGTCCGCGGCGACCGGGGCCAGCAGAGCCTGTTCATATTGCCGCTGTACGTAAGACTTCAGTTTGAGCCTGAGGTAGGCGGCGTTGAAACGTCCGTGGTCGCGGGCCCATTCGTACTGGGCTGACCAATCGGTGTACCAGATCCATTCGGTCACGTCTGACAGCCAGCATTCGCCGCCCAGGCGTTCGATCCGCCGAACCGCATCCTCGTTGCTGAAGGTGTTGAGCCGGCAGTAGATTTCTCCGACGACGCCGATCAGGGGCCGGTCCTTGGTGTACTTGGCCGGGATGGATCGGAAGCGATCACGAACCGCCCTCACCACACGCGTCAGGCGTGCTACTCGCTCGTTGGTGCTCAACCCCGGCTGAGCCAGCACACGCTCGAACTCCGTCACAGCTCCAAGGTACGCGGAGTCGCTGTCGCCGGCGTGAGTTTCATACGGCCGCGTCTTCAGCAGAAAGCGCATGCACAGGTCGCCGGTCACGATCGCCAGCCAGGCGCTGCGAATCAACTCATCCGCGTGTTGTCCGATGCCGTAGTACCCGTCGGCGCTGCTGGGTGAAATCACCAGGGCTTGTCCGAAACCGTTTTCGGCTAGAACCTGCCTCAGATACGGAGCGTACTGACCGAAACGGCACGGACCAGGGGCGTGAGGCATGAAAAAAGCCAGCTCCTCCGGGTTAGCCCCTGGTTGGCGGCACAGCTTCAGGAAGTCGCCCAGGGTGATCTTGTGCGGGAGGCATTCTTCGCCGCTGCTGTACAGATTGCCCAGCTCCAGGGTTTGACTGTCCGAATCGGGCGTAATGGTGGCCTCTACCCCGATGGACCGGAAGGCGGCGGCCATCAGCCGGGCACCGGCGTACGCCATCTGGGGGATATAGAGGGTTCGGCCGGCAAGAGTTGGTCGGCTGGTTTGCTCCGACAGGTTCGCCACCATCGCAGTATCCCTTTGCTGTCCAGATACGCTTCGCAGCGGGTCATCATGCCAGCGTCGTTGGAATGACCGTCGAACTGAAGCGTGAGGAAGGGCTTGCCCTTGGCGGCCGGCCGGATGAATCCCTTCAGGAACGAGTCCGGCCCGCACTTGAAATTCGTCACGTAGATAATGTGGAGATTGGGGTACTGGGCGACCAGCTTACCCGCCGCCAAGATTCGTCGACCGTAAGCCCAGTACATGTTGTCGCATACGTCACTTACATCCACGTCTTTGAGAGGCAGAGCGTCGATCGGCAAGAGGTTAAGGCCGTATTGGTCGCGTAACTTTCGGGCCAGAGCGAGGTTGACGCCGGCATCGTAAAGATTGTAGGGTCGTCCGACCAGAACGATCCCAGGCTCTCCGGTCTGGATTAGGGTTTCCAGGGCGGCCCTTCCGGCTTCGAGATAGGCTTTTTGGAACCGCTCCCGGGCCTCTTGGCCAGCTCTGAATGCAGCTCGAGCACGCCGCTGGCTTACCCCCATGCTGCGGGCCGTCTTGATCAACGCACGCTCGACCGACCCCAGCCCCAACTCGAAGTTGATGGTTGGGCAAAGGATCCGCCCGCCCCAGTTTCTGAACCGCGGGGCTTGGCGGACAACAAACGGCAGTGTCTGGCCCCAGGGGCAGACGAAGCTCTCGACTCCCTGTCGACGCTCCTCACTGGTAAGAATGTTCGGCAGCCAGAGGTAGTCGACGTTCGCCGCGGCCAACTGGGCGGCATGACCGTGCGCGACAATGATCGGGAAACAGGGCTCAGCCACCACCGTGTCCAAGCCGAGCCGTACCGTGTCGCGGTTGGTTTCATTAGAAATCCAGACCTTAAACCCGCAGTGCCGGAAGAACTCCCGCCACAGCGGCAAAAGATCCCAGGTGTACATCGCCAGCGGTATTCCGACGGTCGCCGTCGCTTGCTGGTCGCTGTCGCTCTGGGATGCGAAAAGCAACTGGTGGCGCAGGGCGACCAGGTCGGGGATGACCGGTTTGCGGCCGGACTTGACCCGTTTGCGGAAGCGGTCGGAGCACTTGTCGCCCCAGAACGTTTTTTCGCCGGCCACATCGAATTCCTGGATGGAACACTGGTTGCCGCAGCCGTGGCAGGTGAACTCCCGGAGGCTGTAGCGGACCCGCGTGAGGTCCCAGCCCCGAAACCGGGTGTGCTCTCCGGTCGCGGCCAGTTTGTCGCGGGCCAGCAAGGCGGCCCCGATGGCTCCCAGGACGGCGTTGTGGGGCGGGACGATGATGTCGCGGTCGCAGACGGCGCTGAAAGCGGCCGCGACGGCGTCGTTGTAAGCGGTTCCGCCCTGGAAGAACACGCACTTACCGATCGGGCGGCCCCGAACGACGCGATTAACGTAGTTGTAGGCAACGGAATAAGCCAACCCGGCGATGATATCTTCCCGCTTGGCTCCCCGCTGCATGAAGGTATTCACGTCCCGTTCCATGAAGACCGTGCAGCGCTCACCGAGCTTGATTGGAGCCCGCGAGCTGAGCGCCACTTGCGAGAACTCGTCCTTGATGGAAACGCCCAGCTCTTCGGCCCGCTCCTCCAGGAAGCTGCCGGTGCCTGCGGCGCAGGCCTCGTTCATGGTGAAATCCACCACTATCGACTCGCCCGTGCTCGCGCTGGCTAACTCCGATGGGCCGTGAGCGCTTCCGGAGCACCGGCTCGGGCCGGTTGCATCGGGGCCCGCAGGCTCCGGCGCTTCCGCTTGGAGTCGAATGTACTTGCTGTCTTGTCCTCCGACTTCGAAAATGGTGTCCGGCCGCTTGCCCAGCAGGCGATCGCCGACGAAGGTGGCACCAGTCTTATGGCAGGTGATTTCGTCGGTGATGCTGTCGGCCCCCACCAGTTCGCCGACCAGCTCGCGCCCGCTCCCGGTTGAGCCCACGCCCCGAACGCGGACCGCCCATCCCACGGCTTCTTCCATTTGGCGCAGGCAGCGGGTGACGACCTCGATTGGGCGGCCCTCGGTGCGGGTGAATATTGAATGTATCACTTCCCCCTGCTCGTCGATCAGCACGAGCTTGGTCCCCACCGAGCCGATGTCCAGGCCCAGGTAGGCGTCGATGGGCCTGCCGTTGGGCGGAAACCGGTAAGGCTTCACCTGGTCGCGCAGGAGCGTGACCCGGTCCATGGTCAGGGGGGGCATGCGTGGGAAGCCTTGGTCGTCGCTCCGGACCACCGCGGCGAGTCGCTCGGCCTGCGTCACCAGCCCTGGGGCTTGCACGGGCCGGGGTCCAGGTTGGGTTGTCTGGAGGGCTTGAGCGGCCAACGCGGCCCCGATCGCGCCGATGGAGTCGGCTCCTGCGGGTACGAATAGCTCTTGCGGGCCTAGGTTGAAGATTTCTCGCAAGCTGCGGAGGACTGCGGTGTTGGCTGACACGCCGCCCACCAGAGCCACCGGCGGCACCGGCGTTCGCCCCTTGACGACCGCGGCCTTGAAATTCGTGGCCACCGCGTTGCACAGCCCGCGCAGAACTTCGGCCGGGCCGAAGCCCTTTTGCTGGGCATGGATCATGTCGCTTTTGGCAAAGACGCTGCATCGGCCGGCGATCTGGGCCGCACGGTTGGCCTGTTCCACGATCTGGCCGATCTGCTCCACTGCGTATTTCAGGCGGCGGGCCTGCTGGTCCAGAAACGCTCCCGTACCGGCTGCACAGTCCCCGTTGGTGCCGTAATCGAGGATGCCCAGGGTACCGCTGGCCGGGTCCGGTTCCAGCCGAATGTAGCGGCTGGCTTCGCCCCCGATCTCGAAGACGCTTCGGACCTCCGGATGCAGCAGATTCATGGCCCGGGCGCAGGCCTGGAATTCGTTACAAGTTTTGGCTCCCAGTACGGCTGCTACCAGGCCGCCGCCCGAACCGGTCAATGTCAGGCCGGCGATCGGCTCCCCCGACAGGCATTTCGACAGCTCCTCCATCAGCTCCCGGGTCACCTCGATCGGTCGGCCCCGGGTTCGCCGGGTGGGCGCGAGCAGTACTGCCAACCCGCTTCCCGGCGGAGTCGGCAGGAGCCGAAGCAGCTCCCGGGCAGCCGGGACCCCGTGAATGCGGTCCAGGTCGGGCTGGGGAAGGAGCAGGGCCGCCTTGATGCTGATCGCCCCTACGTCTATGCCGAGGTAGATGCTCATTATGCGGCTTCCTATACCGCTGCCGCCGCGCGCCGCCGCAAGCCCATAAATCCGAATACCCCGGGCTGGCTGCGAGCTGCCGCGCAAACCCCATTGCGGCCGTCCGCACGCCCGGACGGTCGCTCCGTCGACCCGCCGGTCGTTAGTATCAGCCGAGTTGCCGAGCCGTCAAGTGTTTCTCGGACCTGCCCGGTCCGGTTAGGCGTCGTCCAAGCTGATCGCCGGAGGATTTGGACGGAGATGGTCGATCCGGGTCAAGGGTCGCCTGGCTTCGGACGAAGCGAGCTGTAAGAGGCAAGCTACTCGTCGATCCGGATGACTCCTTGCGAAGCGCGTGCGACCAACGCTGCCTGCCGGTTTGTGTGTTGCTGTACGCCGACTCGTCGAGGCTGGCGGCCCGGCTCAGTCGGCGACTGGCCCGGCGGGGCTTGAGGTCGGTTGACGCCGGCTCCGGCCCGATCCCTCGTACCCGTGAGCCGGGAAGCGCCAGGCTGGCGGTGGTACTTCCCCGTCGCAGTCGACGAGCTGACCGCGCCGGCACTATCGACTTGCTGCGCGACCTGGAAGCGGAGGGGGTTCCCGCCCTGGTTCGTGCGGGAAGCTGGTCGCAGGAGGCAGAGAGCGGCCCTTTGATCGAATGGTTGCCGGAGCGGCTGGGGCTGGACGAGCTGGTGGGCAAGATCACTACCGCTGCCCATTACGCGCCTTTGATCCAGGCCCTTGAGCACCAGCGGCGTCAGCTCCGGCGCCTGGGGGAACAACTAAACCGTCACTTCGGGCAGATCGACCAGGAGCTGCGGCTGGCCGGCCGTCTGCAACGCGACTTTTTGCCGCCCAAGTTGCCTGCGCTGCCCGGCTATGATTTCCAGGTCCTGTACCGTCCGGCCAGTTGGGTCAGTGGCGACATGTATGATGTCTTCCGGATCGACGAACACCACGTGGGGATGCTGGTTGCCGACGCGATGGGGCATGGGATGGCAGCCGGCCTGATGACCATGTTTCTGCGGCAGGCGCTGGTGGCCAAGCGGTTGGAGGGTTCCAGCTACCGGGTGGTCCCGCCGACGGAGACCTTGGCCGAACTGCATCACTGCCTGCTGCGGCGGAATCTGCCAGATTCACAGTTTGTGACCGCGGTATACGCGGTCCTGGACATTCGCTGCGGCCGGCTGGAGCTGGCCCGGGCCGGGCATCCCTATCCGCTTCACGTCCGCAAGGACGGGTCGATCGCGGAAGTCGGCCCGGCCGGTCCGCTGCTGGGACTGGCCCAGGTGCCCGGCGAGTTCGAGCCGGCCTGCCTGACTTTGACGCCCGGCGACAAGGTGATCTTCTACACCGACGGGTTGGAGGGCCTCATCCGGCTGGCCGACGGGGAGACCGACAATCGGTCGGCATTCAACCCACAGTTCAGCCGATGGGCGGCCGGCAGTGCCGCCGAGCTGGTCCGGGAAATCAGTGGACGCCTGGACCGGCAGGAAGGCTCGCTGCACCCGGATGACGACGTGACCGTGCTGGTTCTGGAAGTCGAACCGGCCGCATGAAGTTCCGGCGGGGTTTCCCGGTCAGCGCTGCTGCTCCTGGGGGGCCGCCGCGAACTTGCGCGGCCAAGGCAGGTCGGCGGCCAGTTTGATGCGGATCAGCAGCAGGGCGGTCTCAAGCTGCGGATCGGTCTTGGGGGCTTCGCTGGGATCGGATTCCAGCGCCTTCAGGTCCTCCTGGCTGAGCAGGGGCGGTTCCTGGTCGCTGCCGTTCTCCTCGGTCTTGGGGCTCTCCAGAGTCTTGGTCTGCTCCGACTCGGGCAGGGGCCGATTCTCGCCCTGTTCGGGCTCGTTATGGATGATGAAGGTTTCCCGTTCGCGTTCGATCACGCGGCGGAACTCTTTGGGCGTGAGTTTCAGTTCCCAGTCCGGATCCACGCCCCAGGTTTTGGCCTTTGGGCTTTTGTGCGGACTTCGCCCGTTGGGCAGGTAGTACAAGGCGGTGGTCAGTTTCAGCCTGGCCTCATTGCTGAGTGGTCTGACGTGCTGGACGCTGCCTTTGCCGAAAGTCCGATCGCCCAGGATGATGGCCCGGTTGTGGTCCTGTAGGGCTCCGGCCAGGATCTCCGAGGCGCTGGCGCTGCCCTCGTTGACCAGCACCACCAGGGGCAGGTCGGGGTAGGGCGCCCGGCCGCTGACCTTCTCGCGTTTCTGCGGCTCCAGTCGGCCCTGGGTGGAGACCACTTCGCCGTCGCTGACGAACAGGCTTACCACCTCGACCGCCACATCCAGCAATCCGCCGGGGTTGTGACGGATGTCCAGGATCAGGCCCTTCATTCCCTGGGCCTCGGCCTGTCGCAAGGCGGCCCGGAGTTCCTTAGCCGAGTCGGGATGGAACCCGGTCAGGCGGATGTACGCTACGCCGGCATCCTTATCCAGCATGTAATTCCACGCCTTTGCGTCGCCCGGCAGGCGCTCCACGCCGCGAACCGTGGTTAGGACGATTCGCCGGCGGATCAGCTTGTAGGAGATGATGTCGCCGGTTCGCGGCCGTTGAATCGTGAGGACGACTTCGGTGCCGCAGGGGCCCATGATGTTGCGCACCGCGTCGTCAGTGCTCCAGCCGGCGGTACTTTCGCCGTTGACTGCTATGATGAGGTCGTCGGGCTGAATTCCGGCTTCCAGGGCTGGGGAGTTTTCCAGCGGGGTGACGACCTTGAGCCGATTGCTGCGTTCATCGACCCCGAGCTGGATGCCGACGCCCTCGAATCCGCCCATCATCATCTTTTCGAAGTCGACCGCGTCGGCCGGCCAGATCATGCCGCTGTACTCATCCAGCCTTCCCAGCGCGCCTTCCAGGAACTCCACCACCAGCAGCCCTTCGGGGATTTCGATGCTCTCGCGGTTCAGATCGCAGACCTGGTTGAACAACCGACGCAGGTCCTGATACCCGAAGCTGCTCTGGCCGCTCATTTCGGCCCGCAGCTCGCCCAGGCGGCGCAGGAAGTGGTCGCGGAGGGCCGGGTTGGCCAGCCCGTCCAGATACCCGCGCAGCTTGGTCACCTTGCACAGGGTGGTCAGATTGTCGAGCGCGCCCTCGGCCATGATCTTGAAGTCCGGTTCGCGGTAGTACAGGTGGTCGATCAGCTTGATGGCCGAGCGCAGCAGGTCCTTGTTCACGTCCCGGATCCGCTGCTGCATGGCCTTCTGGGTCGGGTAGGCCAGTTCGATGCGCGCATAACGGGTGGCCTGCTCGAGCAAGCGGCGCAGCTCCTCGTCGGTCGGGTGGATGCGACTGAGCAAGGCATAATAGTTGACCGCCGCGGTCCAGCGGTCTTCGGCCTCCAGTTGAGCTGCGGCCTCCTTGCAGCGCTCGGTCAGTTGCGTCACCCAGTCCAGCTTGGCCAGCTCTTCGGGCTGATCGGAGTACGGCACCGCCTGGGCGGTGAAGCTGAGGGCCAGGAGCAGATTCCCGGCGGACAGGGCTTTCTGGGCCTGCTGGACATTCCACTCCAGGCTCTTGGCTTTCAGCTCCTGTCGGGAGGCGATCACTTGGTGATAGGAGTCCAACCAATCGCGGACCCGGGCCACTTGAGGGTCGCTGGCGGTCTGGAGGATGTGCTCGATCGCGGCTCGGCCGGCCTCGTAGTCGCCGCGAAGGATCGACGAATAGGCCGCCGCCAGGGTCTCGTCCGCCACGGCCCGCAGCGGGGCCAGGCCCAGAGCAAGCAGCAGGGCCAATCGCGCGTAACGTGCTGTCATATCCACACTTCCTTCTGTAACCACCCGTAGCTCTGCTCAGCTTTGGGCACGGGTTGGATTCGGGGGGATTTCAAAGCACCTCTATTATACGACGGTACGAAATGACTGCCCACCTCGCAAACCGCCCGCCAAAAGCGCATCATGCTGTCATGACGACTGCGTTTTCGGGACCCTGCGGCACGGACAGGCCGGCTCGGGAAGCCGCCGGCCCGGTCCTGGGCGTCGACCCCGGCCTGGTCCGGACCGGTTATGCTGTGCTGTCGCAGGCCCCGGCCCCGCTGGAGGTCCGACTCATCGAAGCCGGGCTGCTCCGCCTGGACCGCAACCGTCCGCTGGCCCAGCGTCTGGTCGCCCTGGCCGAGGGCCTCGAGAGTCTTATACGCACTCACCGGCCGGGGGTGCTGGCCTGCGAGGAGCTTTACACCCACTACGAGCATCCGCGGACCGCGATCCTAATGGCCCACGCCCGCGGTGCGATTCTGACCGTGGCGGCCGGCCTGGGACTGCCGATCGTCTCGGTCGGCGCCACCCAGGTCAAAAAGCTCCTTACCGGCAGCGGACGAGCCGGCAAACAGCAGGTGCAGGCCGCGGTCGCCGCCACCCTCGGACTAGCCCGGCTGCCCGAGCCGCACGACGTGGCCGATGCGATGGCCATCGCCCTGTGCGGACTCCAGTTGCGGCGTGCCGAGCAAGTCGTGGCCGAGGCCCTGATGCGTTCGCCCACTGCGAGCGGCCGGCGCAGGCGGCCTGGGCTGGAAGAGGTCCAGCCCCAGGGTTCGGGTGAGACGCAGGCATGATCTGTCGATTGTCCGGACAGGTTCTCAGCGTAGGCGAGGAGGGCGTGGTGATCGATCTGGGCGGGGTGAGCTACGAGGTCATGGTGCCGGGGTCGGCCCTGGCCCGGTTGCAGCAATCGGTAGGCGGACAGGTCACGCTCTTCACCCTCCAATACTTCGAGGGCAACCCGGCCGGAGCCCACCTGGTGCCACGCCTGATCGGCTTCTTGTGCGAGGCGGACCGGGCGTTCTTCAATCTGCTGACCAGGGTCCGCGGCATCAGCCATCGCCGGGCGCTGCGAATCATGAGCATCCCAGTTCCGCAGATCGCCGAGGCGATCGAGCGGGGCGACCTGCGCCTGCTGACCGGCCTGCCGGAAGTCGGCAAAAAGGTGGGCGGCCAGATTGTCTCAGAGTTGCAGGGCAAGCTGGGGCGGTTTCTGGAACCGTCCGGGGCACCGGCCCCGCCCGCCGAACTTACCGAGGCCCAGCGGGTGGCTTTGGAGATCCTGGTGCAATGGGGCGATCGGCGAGCCGAAGCCCAGCGCTGGGTGGCCGCGGTGGTCTCGGCCGACCCAACCCTCACCGAGCCGGACGCGATTGTCCGGGCGGTCTATCGCCTCAAGCAGCAGTCGGGGGGTTAGACTTCCGGCATGGCCATTGAGCGAATCATCTCGCAAAGCGTCCCGGACGAGGAGCGGTATCTCTCATCCCTGCGGCCGGCCCGGCTGGACCAGTGCGTGGGACAGGAGGTGGTGCGGCAGCAGTTGCGGATCGCTCTGGACGCGGCCCGCAAGCGGGGCGAGCCGCTGGATCACGTGCTGCTGGATGGACCGCCCGGCCTGGGCAAGACCACTCTGGCCCACGTGATCGCCAACGAGATGGGAACCGTCATCCGCGTGACCAGCGGTCCGGCCATCGTCCGACAGGGCGACCTCATGATGATGCTCACCCAGCTCGATACCGGGCACGTGCTATTCATCGACGAGATTCATCGACTGGCAAAGGTGGTCGAGGAGTTCCTCTACCCGGCTCTGGAGGACTTTCGGGTGGACTACACCACCGAGAGCGGCATCGGCGGCCGAACGATAAACTTCGCCCTCAAGCGCTTCACCCTGGTCGGCGCCACCACCCGGGCCGGGATGCTCTCACCGGCCCTACGCGACCGCTTCGGCCTGATCTTCCACCTCCAGTTTTACACTGAGCCCGAGCTGGTGCGTATCGTGGAGCGCAACGCCCGACTGCTGAAGATCCGCACCGAACCCGGAGCCCTGGAGCGATTGGCGTCGCGTTCGCGGGGCACGCCGCGGATCGTGAACCGCCTGCTGCGTCGGGTGCGGGACTATGCCGAGGTCCGCGGCGACGGCCGGCTGACACCGAGCGTGGTCGACGCGGCCCTGGACATCCTCCAGATCGACTCGCTGGGGCTGGACAACCTGGACCGGGCTTATCTGACGGCCCTGATCAAACACTACGACGGCGGGCCGGCCGGCATCGAAGCCATCGCCGCCACCATGGGCCATGAACGCGACACGCTGGAAGATGTGGTTGAGCCGTACCTGCTACAGATCGGGTTCGTCATTCGCACTCCGCGGGGCCGGGTGGCCCGGACGATCGCCTGCGAGCACCTGGGCTTGCCGGTCCCCAAACGACTGAAAGACGAACCGACGCTGTTCGAAGGGTGAGCCCCCCGCGTGATCTGGGCAGCCGGCTCAGCCGGGGCCGCCGGGCAGTCGTCCGCTGAGGGCTCAAGGCGGAACGGTCGTCGTCAGGCTGGCTACAGACCGTGTGCTGGCCGTCGACCATGCTTCGACCGCTCTCTCACGGTCGCGGCTCGGATACACACGGTCTGTCGGGGGGTGTCCTGGCAGTTAGCTATTCCGCGGCTTGCTGTTTGAGAAGCTCAATGATCTTCGGCAACTTGCGGTCCTTGAGCTGCTTGAACTCGGGCGGCAGTTCGTCGGCCCGGATCAGGAAGTCGATGGTCGTTCCGTCGGTCCCGACCGGGACCCGCAGAATGGCCACCACCCGTGAAGCTGGTTGGCTGGATGCCTCGGCGGCCCCGGTCTCGCCCCGCAGCGAGCCGATCACCACTCCGTCCTCCACGACCTCGTACCACAGTCCGGTATTGCCGGAGATCAGCTCCAGTATCTGCCGGACCGTCGTGCCCCGTTGGATCAGGTCCACGTGCCGGTCGCGAGCCGCTACCCGCTCCAGCGCACCCGGCTCGAAATGCACCGTAATGGCGATCCGTTTGCCCAGGTCCACCAGAAGCTGATCCAACGGCATTCGGCGGTAGTTCACGTCCAGCGGCCGGTCCAGCCGCTGCTGGACATCTTCGCCTCGGCTGTAGACCACAATGGTCTTGCCGGACGGCACCCATAGCCAGCCCAGGCGCTGGGTGACGGCCTCGAGCTGGCTGAGGGCATCGACCGGCGGCCCCTCTCGCATAGCCTGCTCGAAGGTCTCCTGTGGGCGGTCCTGAGGCGGCAGGCGCAGTTCCACCGCCACCTGCTCGCGCTTGATCTGGGACCAGGGCTGGCCGACCAGCATCTGGAGCAACTCGACTTCGTCAATTGTCAGGCGACGGCCCAGCCGGTCCAGGACCGGGGCCGGCTCAATGACGACCAGCCCTTCGCCCACCCGGAGGGTCAGCCCCAGCCCCGCGAAGATCCGCTCCAGGGCTTTACGGGCGGACATGTCCTGGATGATGATGGAGATCCGGGTCTGCTCGCCGTAGGGCATCCACTCCAGCGCCATCCGGTGCAGCTCGAAGTGCAGCCCGGTCCTCTTCTCCAGCTCCGCCAGGGCCTCTCTGATCGGCCGCTCGGAGATCTCGATTCGCTCGGTTATCTTCTGGTCCAAAGCGGCCTCGACTAGGTCCCGCATGGTCTGGGCCCCCAGGGCCGGGGCGGCGGTGCCGACCAGCGCCAGGCCGGCCAGCCACAGAATCCAGGCCGCGCCGGTCGCGGCCCGGCGGGTCGGGGCCGCGGTCTGCCTGTCGCCGACGCGGCTGCGAATCCCGGGACTGTGCATGAGATCCATGGCATTTTGCATGACAGGTGCCTCAATACAGGCCGGACAGCTCATCGAGCGGCTCGGCCGACGGTACCGGATCAACCATGAAGAACCGTTCGCTGGACAGGTTCCCCTCCAGTCTTGCGACCATGGCGGTCGCGACGCCGGCCTGAGTGTCGCCGGTCGGTCGGCCGACCAGGGCGACTGCCAATCCGGTCGGCCGAACAGCCGGTCGGACGTTAGGCAGCCAGGCCAGAAGCAGGGAGGCGGCCGTCGCCAACAAGGCCGTCGCAGGCGCTACGACCCTGACGTAGAGCCGTCGGCGTGCGGCCGCCTGACCCTCGCTGCGTGTGATCGAACCCGTAATCCGTCGATGTAGCCGCGACCAATCCACCCGCCGGTCCAGATTGGGTAGACTCCGCAAGACCGCATCCAACGTCTCATCGCTGCGGTCTGCTTCCCCGACCGGTTCACGGATGGCCGTGGTTATTCGCTCTTTGAGCCGGTTCCAGTTCACCGCCGGCAACATGCCCATCCCCGTCCGGAGCAGCCAGTCAAGCCGACGCCATTCCTCCAGCAGGTCACTGAACTGTGGATGGGAAGCCACCGCAGCCTGCACGGCGAGCCGGAGGTCGTCCCGGCCGGGCTCGTCCAGCCACTGACAGACAAGCTGTTCGAATTCCTGACGGTTCATGGGTGCCTGCTGGTCAATCAGACCCATTGGCTGCCTTCCGGATCAACCGACTGCCATCCGGCCCGGCGAACTTCAGAGGTACTCGGCCAAATGCTCCTTCATCTTGCGACGAGCCTGAAAGACGTGCCACTTCACCGCCTCGACGCTGCAACCCAGAATCTGAGCCACGTCCTTCTGGGGTAGCTGCTCGATGCTGAACAGCACCAGAGCCGCCCGCTGCTGGGGCGGCAGAGCGGCCAGTCCCGCTATGATCCGCTCTTCCAGCTCCCGGGCCGAGAGTCGCGCGCCGGGGCGGTCCTCCGAATGCCGCCAGTCGCAGACCTGCTCTTCCCGCGAGCCATCCTCCGACACCAGGCAATCCTCGAAAGACAGGCGCGGGCCGCGCGACCGCCGGAAGTTGAGCGACAGGTTGGTAACTATAGTCAGCAGCCACGGGCCGAACCTTTCCGGGTCTTGCAGGCTGTCCAGCTTGCGATAGGCGCGTACAAAAGACTCCTGACACACTTCCAGAGCGTCGTGCAGATTGCCCAGCAGCCGGTAGGCCACCGCGGTCGCCCGTCGCTGGTAGCGCTCGACCAGCTCGTCGAAGGCTTCCCGTCGACCGGCCCGGACCTGGTGGACCAGGTCGGCATCCGCCGGCGTGGCTCGGGTCGAGCGTTCGGCTTCCACAGGCGCTCCTATCTGCATGGACACGACAAACCGCTGGAGGTTGGGCTGCTCCGGATAACCGGCCGGCGGCCCTGACCGACTCCCGGCAAGCATTATTCATCCGGGCCGGCCCTCACGAAAGCTGCCTGCCAGCCCGCGACTGCTCATAATCTCCGCCCCAGCCACTTCGCCGGTGGCAAAACCCGGCCGCCGGCCGGCCGGCTGATGCCGACCGGCCATTTACCCGATTAAGGCCACAGGCAGGCTGCCCAGGCGGAGCTGAAACTATGGACCCGCTCAAAATCGGACATGTTATCGGGGTCAGTGGCGACGCGGTCGAGGTGCAGATCGGTCTGGCCGACCTGCACCTGGAATATCACGGTACGACCTACCGCGTCGGCCGGCTGGGAACCTATGTGACCTTGCCGATGGGGCGCAGCACGCTGATCGGGTACATCACCCGGGTCGGCGTACAGGGCGACCTGGAACCCGGCCCCGACCCCAGCCAGCCCCGTCGAATTACCATGACCGTGCAACTGCTGGGCACCATCCGCAACGACCAGTTCTCGCGGGGCGTGAATGAATATCCCACGCTGGGCGATCCGGTGCGTCTGGCGATCGACGAGGACTTCGAGCTGATCTTCGGGTGCTTCAACGAGCTGGCCGGAGGGCCGGGCCAGCAGCAGAAGGCCTTCCCCTTGGGACGGTTCGCCGTCGACACCGACTTCCAGGTGCGGGCTTTGGGCAAGGAGTTTTTCGCCAAGCACGTGGCGGTGATGGGCAACAGCGGCAGCGGCAAGAGCGTCACTACCGCCAAAATCATCCACGAGGCCCTGCGATTGCCGCACACCCAGATCGTGCTCTTCGATATGCACGGGGAATATCGGGCGGCCTTCAGCGACCAGCAGGGTCAGTTGCTGCCCAACGTCACCTACCTTTCGGACCGCAGTCTGGTCATGCCCTATTGGATGCTCCAGTACAGCGAGTTCGAACGGCTTTTTTTGGACGTCGGCGACCCGCTGAATGTCAACGCCCAGAAGGTGTTTCTGCGATCGGCGCTGGAGAAGCTGAAGCGGCCGGCGGCCGAGGAACTCGGCCTGCTGGCCGAATACACCATTGATACCTCGGTCTACTACCCGATCGAGCAGCTCAAGACCTACGCCCTGAACATGAACGAGGCCCGGTTCGTGGTGAACACCGAGAACTACGCCTTCTCGCGCCTGCCGTACCGTCAGCTTCCGCCGGCCGAGCAGGAACGGATGCTCCTCACCCGCCGGATGGAATTCAACAAGGGCAACGCCGAGGGCGAAGTGCCCCACGCCACCTACTTCGGCCGGCTGCTGGGCCTGGTCAACCAGCTCGAGACCCGGATGAACGACCGGCGATATGACTTCCTGCTGCGCCCCTTCGAGCAGGCCGGCCGCAACCCCGACCTGGCCCGGTACTTCCACACCGACCTGTCGCCCGGCCAGCTCAGCCGGAGCGTGGCCGCGGTGATCCGCCAGATGCTCGGGCGACTGGGGGCCCGCAAAAACCTCACGATCGTGGACCTTTCCGGCCTGCCCTTCGACGTGGTCGATGTCACCGTCGCGGCCCTGACCCGCGCGATCTTCGACTTCAACTTCTGGTCTCCGCCCGAAACCCGCCAGCCGGTGGTGCTGGTCTTCGAAGAGGCCCACAACTACCTCCCGCGCCGCGACCGTGGCCAGGCCATGTTTGCCCGCGAGGCGGTCGAGAAGGTCGCCAAAGAGGGTCGCAAGTACGGGGTATCGGCCATGGTGGTCACCCAGCGGCCCAGCGAAATCTCGGAGACCATCCTCAGTCAGTGCAACTCCATGGTCCTGATGCGGATGAACAATCCCGATGATCAGGATTATGTCGCCCGGGTGGTCAGCGATCAGTTCCGCAGCCTGATCAGCCTCCTGCCTAGCATGAAGCCCGGCGAAGGCTTCATCATTGGCGACTCGGTCTTGATGCCCATGCGCACCCTCATCGACCTGCCGCCCAGCTTGCCCCGCAGCGGCGACGTCGATTTCTTCCGACTCTGGAGCACCGGCACCGCGGACGCCGACGTGGAGGAAGTCATCGACCGCTGGTGGCGGCAGGCCCGTAGCTCGCAGGCCCGCCCCAAACCGCCTGAGGATCGACCCATACCTCTCCAGTCCGCCGGATCGCAAACCCGGCAGGTGGCGGGCGCCACTGTCTTGAAGGCACCTTCCTGAGGCTGGGCGGGGAATACCGATCGGCGGCCGCAGAACGTCCAGCCGGTTTCCTGGCCCTGGCAACTGGCCGGGTGTGAAGGTACAATAACACCACCCTTGGGCTCGACCCGGGTGGAGCCGGGGCCCGGAAGGGTGGCCGGCCGGGCGTCAGCGGCCGCTAGAGCGACCAGCCAGTAGGGATCCTGGGCTGCCGGGCACGACGGGTCGCAAGTGCGGCCCGTTTTTGTTGCCGACGGACGGAGAACCATGAACCCTGACTTGATCCGCATCATCGATGCCATCTCCCGGGACAAGAATATCGACCGGGATTCCCTGATCGCCGACATCGAGGCTGCGATGGTCAGCGCCATCCGCAAGAACTACGGCGAAGAAGCCCAGGTCAGCGTGAAGCTCGACCTGCTCACCGGGAAGTTCCAGGCCACCGCCAACGGCCAGCCGGTCGACGTCCAGCTTCTGGGCCGGATTGCCGCCCAGACCGCCAAGCAGATGATCATTCAGAAAACCCGGGAGCGTGAGCGAACCAGTATCTACGAGGATTTCAGCGAACGCCGCGGAACCATCGTCACCGGGACCGTCGTCCGCAACGAGGGCGGCAACCTGATCGTCAACATCGGACGCACCGAAGGCTTCCTGCCCCGAAGTGAGCAGATCCCCGGCGAAACCCACCAGCCCGGAGAACGCATCCGCGTGTTGATCCTGGAGGTCCGCGAGCAGCCCAACCAGGTGAAGATCATCCTTTCCCGCTCCCATCCCGAGTTCATCGAACGCCTCTTCGAGCTGGAAGTGCCGGAGGTTGCCGAGCAGATCATCGAGATCAGGGCGCTGGCCCGTGAGGCCGGCTACCGCACCAAGGTCGCCGTCGCCAGCATCGACTCCAAGGTAGACGCGGTGGGAGCCTGCGTCGGTGTCCGCGGCAGCCGCATCAAAAACATCGTTGACGAGCTGGGCGGCGAGAAAATCGACATCGTCCGCTGGAACGAGTCCAGCCAGATCCTCATTCAGAACGCGCTCAAACCGGCCGAAGTCCAGGAAATCGCCCTCTGCTTCGAGCTGGTCAAGGCCACAGTGGTAGTTGCCGAGGACCAGCTTTCGCTGGCCATCGGCAAACGCGGACAGAATGTCCGCCTGGCGGCCCGGCTGACCGGCTGGGACATCGATATCCTAACCCCCGCCGAATACACTAAACACCTTGAAACACTTGAACAGACCCTCAAAAGCGTTCCCGGTGTCGATGATGTCCTGCTGGACAAGTTGGTAGCTTTCGGCTGCGTGTCGGTTGCCGACATCGACGAGATAGGGCCCGAGCCCCTCGTCAAGGAACTGGAACTCGATGCCGAGCTGGCTGAGCGGATCGTCGAAGCCTGTGGCGAGGAGGTCATCCGGCAAGAGGAGCAGCGAGAAGCCGAGGCCAAGGCCAAGGCAGAACAGGAGAAGCTTGCCGCCGAAGCGGGTCTCTCGGCCGGCCAGTTGCCCGCCGACGGCGCTCAGGGTGTTGGGAGCGGTCCCGGTCACACGCCGGACGCCTCGCAATCCCAGCTCGCTGAAATGGTGGCTGGCACGGTTGATCGGGAGTCCCAACTGTCGACCCAGTCTAGTGGAGTGGCAGAAACCTGCGAGCAGCCCGCCGCCGAGCCGAGCGCCGATCAGGTCGAGCCTACGGCGCCGACGCCACAAGCTTCGTGAGTTTGAGCCCGCGGGGTTGACTCCACTCGGAGATGACGGCTGCTGGGGCTGGCAGCTTAAGCTATTTCAGCAGAACAACTTGCAAGGCTCTACCCTCTTGGACTAAACGGTATACCCCAAACCGGAGAAACCAGGTGCGACGTCCACTGGTAGCTGGCAACTGGAAGATGAACCTCGACTTGCCAAGTGCGCGGACGCTGGTCGGCGCGATACGCGAAGGCTTGGATGCGGCCGTCGCCCAGCGCGTCGAGGTTTTGGTATGTCCGCCGGCGGTCTATCTGTTCCCGCTGAACGAAGCCCTGCGGGGCTGCCCGGTGCGGCTGGGGGCTCAGAACCTCTACCACGAGGCCAGCGGGGCTTTCACTGGAGAACTGTCCGGAGCGATGCTTGCCGAAGCGGGTGCCAAGTACGTTATTATAGGACATAGTGAGCGACGGCACACGATCGGGCATCTCGAAGACGATCGCATGGTAAACCTGAAACTCAAGGCCGCTCGTCGGGCCGGCTTGACGCCCATCGTTTGCGTCGGTGAAACGCTCAGTGAACGGAAGTCGGAAAGCACGCTCGAAGTTCTGACTTTCCAGTTGACTGCCGCATTGGTCGGCGTCTCAGTGCAGACACCAGAGGATCTCGTGATCGCTTACGAGCCGGTGTGGGCGATTGGGACTGGACACAACGCCACGCCCCAGCAGGCCCAGGAAGCTCATGCCCACCTTCGGGCGAGGTTACGGGAGCTGGTGGGCGACGTTTCCCAGGAAGTACGGATCCTCTACGGCGGCAGTGTGACACCGCAGAATGCGGCCGATATTATGCGGCAGCCCGATGTGGACGGCGGGTTGATTGGCGGAGCCAGCCTGAAGGCGGACTCCTTCCTCGCGATAATACGGGCCGCCCTGGCGAAAGTGACCTAACAACGTTAAACTCCAAAATTTGCATCGCGGGCGGGCCCGCGACGCCTCCAGACTCGTTTACATCGAGGAAGGCAATGATTCTGGCTAGCTGGTATCACACCATCATGGCGACCTTGTTCGCCGTCCTGGCCATCCTGCTGATGATTGTCATCCTGCTCCAGAGGGGCCGGGGCGTGGGCTTGGCCGGAGCTTTCGGCGGAGCCGGCGGAGGTGCCTCTGCTTTCGGCGCCAAGACCGGCGACGTACTGACCTGGGTCACAATCGTCGGGGCAGTTCTTCTCCTGGCTTTTACCGTGGTGCTTAACTACGTGTTCGTGGAGACCGGACCTGGCCTTACTCCGGCGGGTGCGACGCCTACCCCGTCTGGTATGCCCACTGTTCCCCCAGGTGGGAGCCAGCCGCCCGCTCAAAGCCCCGGGCCGGGGCTGCCAACCGGAGGCGGTGCCTGGGTTCCCAGCCCGGACGCTGATTACTGGGCGGTCACGTACGCATTTACCCGGCCCGCGTCGGAGGACGCGCCGGGCGAGCACCGGTTGGACCAGGGCTCAACGTGAGATGAGAACGGTCAGCGGCAGCGGGACCACCCGGTGCCGGCGGTAACATCAACTCGACCCCGGACGGCCAAGAGCTACCAATCATGATCCGTTCGATGACCGGCTTCGGGGAGGCGCAGCTAGAGCAGGCCGGTCAGTTGTTCCACCTGGAGGTCCGCAGCGTCAATCAGCGGTACTTCAAGGCGGCAGTCTACCTGCCGGAGGATTTCGCATTCCTCGAGCCTGAAGTAGAGCGGCTGCTGCATGAGCGGCTGACCCGTGGGAGCGTCACGGTCAGGTTGCACGTGCGCGGTACCGGGGCCCAGGCACCTTTGCCGCTGAATGTTGTCGTGCTGCGGGCTTACCTGGACCAGTTGCGGGCCGCGGCGGGCGATGATCCCCGGGTGACCATCGACTTGGCGACGCTGCTGACCCTGCCGGGGGTCTCCCAACTGCCGGACCTGGACGAGTCGGAGCGGCGGCGGCGCTGGTCGTTGCTGTCGGCGCTGATCAATTCGGCGCTGGATCGACTGCTGGTCATGCGAGTGGCTGAGGGACAGGTTCTGGCCGCGGACCTGGCTGCCCAGTGTGAGGTGATCGGGCGGAGCTTGGCGGTGATTCGCGAGCGGGCCCCGACGGTGGTGGCCGAGTATCGCGATCGGCTGAAGGCCCGGGTGCAGGAGCTGATCGCTGACAGCAATGTGCGTCTGGCCGAGGAGGATTTGCTGAAGGAGGTTTCGGTTTACGCCGAGCGCAGCGATCTTAATGAGGAAGTCAGCCGGTTGGCGGGGCATCTGGAGCAGTTCAGGGCCCTGATGCAGTCGCCGGTGCCGGCCGGTCGCAAGCTGGAGTTCATCGCTCAGGAGATGCTGCGCGAGGCCAACACCATGGGGTCCAAGGCCGGCGACGTGGCGATCGCCCGCGAGATCATCGAGATAAAGAGCGCAATCGACCGCATCAAGGAGCAGGTCGCCAATGTGGAGTGATCTGCCGGCAGCCTGGGGCCTGTTCCAGCCATGCGATTGATCGACACGCATTGCCATCTGACCAGCCCGGAGCTGACCAGCCGACTGGACGCGGTGCTGGATCGGGCTCGACAGGTCGGCGTGGATCGAGTGATCTGCGTGGCGACCGACCTGGCGGACACCCGGAAGGCCCTGGAGCTGATGGCCGGTCGGCCGGAGCTGTATCTGGTCGCCGGTCTGCACCCGCACCAGATCGGGCCGGGCTGGGCGGATGAGCTGGAGGCCATGGCGCAGTTGTTGCGCGGGGTCGGACTGCCCGCCGACCTCGGGCCGCGGCTCGTGGGGTGGGGCGAAACCGGGCTGGATTTTTACTACCACTTCTCTCCCGCCGCCCGGCAGGAGCAGGCTTTTCGGGCCCAGCTCGAACTGGCAACCGCTCTGGGGCTGCCGGTGGTGATCCACGCCCGTCGGTCTGAGGCTCGCGTCTGCGAACTGCTGACCGGTTTTCCGCAACTGCGCGGGCGGGTGGTTTTCCACTGTTTTTCGGGAGATGTGGCACTGGCGCGGCAGGCGCTGGAGCAGGAAGCGTACTTCTCCCTCACCGGCGTGGTGACTTTCAAGAATGCTCAGACCATTCAGGCCACGGCGCGCTTCCTGCCCCAGGATCGAATCATGGTCGAGACCGACGCGCCCTACCTCTCGCCGGAGCCGGTGCGAAGGAGCCGTCCCAACCAGCCGGCCTTTCTGGTCCATACGGTCCGGTTTCTAGCCGATCTTCGGGGACAGGACCCCGAGGAACTGGCCGCGATCACCACGGCCAACGCGGTCCGGTTTTTTCGCTTGCGCGAGGGCTGATTATGGGTCTGTGCCTGGTAACCGGCGGAGCGGGTTTCATTGGCAGCCACGTGGTCGACAAGCTGCTGGCCGTCGGCCACGCGGTCCGCGTCCTGGATGACCTGAGCACCGGCAAACGCGCGAACCTGGCCCACCTGGCCGGGAAGATCGAGCTGGTGGTGGGCAGCATCTGCGACGTCCCGCTGGTCGAGCGCTGCATGCAGGGTGTGGAGCTGGTCTTCCACCTGGCGGCCCGGGCCAGCGTGCCCCGCAGCGTGGAGCAGCCGCGGCCGGCCAACGAGATCAACGTCACCGGCACTTTGAACCTGCTCATCGCCGCCCGGCAAGCCGGCGTGCGGCGCTTCATCTACTCGGCCAGCAGCAGCGCCTACGGCGATACGCCCACCCTGCCCAAGAGTGTGGATATGAGGCCGGAGCCGCTCAGCCCCTACGCGGTCAGCAAGCTGGCCGGCGAGCATTATTGCGCCTGCTGGTATCACGTCTACGGCCTTCAAACCATTTCGCTGCGGTACTTCAACGTCTTCGGCCCCCGGCAGGACCCCAAGGGAATGTACGCGGCCGTCATCCCGGCCTTCGTAAGTCGGATGCTCCGGGGCCAGCGGCCGGTCATTTTCGGCGACGGGGAGCAGTCCCGCGATTTCTGCTTCATCGAGAACGTAGTCGAGGCGAATCTGCTGGCCGCCAATGCCAAAGAGCTGCACGGCGAGGTGGTCAACATTGCCTGCGGCCAGCGAACCACTCTGAATCAGATCGTGGCCGAGATCAACCAACTTCTGGGGACGGATCTGAGGCCGGAGTACCAGCCTCCGCGGCCCGGCGACGTCCGGCACAGCCTGGCCGACCTCTCGGCCGCCCGCGAGGTGCTCGGGTATGAGCCGCGCATCCTGTTCCCGGAGGGCCTGCGGCGGTCGATCGAGTGGTACAAGGCCAACCTGTAGGGCCTGGCAGCGGCCGGAGTGCGGCGGGGCATATAATCTCAGGTCATGTCGGAAAGCGACCAGGACCGGATCGGCCGTCTGCGCCAGAAGATCGCGCGGCTGCCCAAGGGCCCCGGTGTTTATCTGATGAAGGATCGGCAGGGGGTGGTGCTATATGTGGGGAAGGCGGCTGATCTGCGCAGTCGGGTAGCCAGTTACTTCCAGGACCCGGCCGATCTGCTGGCCAGTCGCGGCCCGCGGATCGCCCATATGGTCGCCTTGGTTGACGACATCGACTTCTTGGAGTGCGAAACAGAAGTCGATGCCCTGTTGCGGGAGAACCGGCTGATCAAGGACATCCAGCCCGCCTACAACGAGCGACAGAAGGACGACAAGTCATTCCCCTATATCGAGATCACCACCTCTGATGACTTCCCGGCCGTGTACGTGACCCGCAAACCGCGGCCGCGGGGCAGCAAACTTTACGGCCCGTTGCTCAACCCGGCCGGGGCCCGGGAGGCGGTCAACGCCCTGCAAAAGGTGTTCAAGTTCCGGACCTGCGAGCTGGAGATTCGGGCCGATGACCCCAAGCGGCGTTTCTTCCGCCCCTGCCTGCTTCACGCCATCGACCAGTGCAGTGCGCCCTGCGCCGACCTGATCAGCCGGGAAGCTTACGCCGCCGACATCCGCCGGCTTCGCAAGCTGCTGAGTTCCAAACGGAGCGTGCTGCTGCGACAGTTGCAGCGCGAGATGGAGCAGGCGGCCGCGGCTCAGCGTTACGAAGACGCGGCGGTCATCCGCGACCGGATCCGGGCCATCCAATCGCTTTCGCTGAGCGGGCAGGTGGAGCAGGACGTGCAGCCGGAGGTGTTTTTCGTCGATCCCGCTGCCGGTCTGGCCCGGCTGCAAACCTTGCTCGACTTGCCGGCTCAGCCGCGAATCCTGGAGGGCCTGGACATCGCCACCCTGCACGGCGAAGCCTCGGTCGGCTCCCTGGTTTGCTTCATCGACGGCAAGCCCTTCAAGAGTGGCTATCGGCGATTCAGGATCAAGTCGGTGGGCGGGGTCGACGACTACGCCATGATTCGCGAGGTAATCGCCCGGCGCTACCGGTACGCGGCCATTGCCGAAGAGCTATATCCAGACATCATCCTGATCGACGGCGGACTGGGACAGTTGCACGCTGCCCTGGAGGCCTTCGACCGGATGCAGGCGGCGATCGAGGTCGAAGGCGGGCGGGCGGTCAAGCCCGCCATGGTTGTCTCGCTGGCCAAACGTCAGGAGCTGATCTATGTGCAGGCCCGGTCGCGGCCGCTGAAGTTGCCCCGCAACGATCCGGGTTTGTGCCTGCTCCAGCGCATCCGCGATGAAGCCCACCGTTTCGGACAGCACTATCACCACATACTGCGGCAGAAGCGGGCCTTCGATGAAGACGTCGCGGCCGGTCGCCGCCCCCCAAGCACCCGGCGGTCGGCCGGCGGTTCGGACGCCGGGCGCAAGGCTTCCCGGCGTCGCGCCAAGGGCGCCCCCGGAGTGGAGGAAGACCTTTCGCAGTTGTCATCGGACGAGCCGGGGTCCGGCTGAGTCGCGATGGTGCCGCAGTGTTGGGGGGAGGGGTGGTCGCCGCCGGGCAAGCTGCATCAAGCTCCGGTCAGCGATTGGGTGGTTGGGGCGGCCGCCCGCCGGCCAGTTTCTTGAGGTGGCGCAGCTTGAGTAGGTTCTGCACGCGGGCCAGCAGCTCGATCTTGTTGACCGGCTTGCTGAGGAAGTCGTCGGCCCCGCATTCGCGTGCCCGCTCCATGTCCCCCAGTTCATTCAGGGCGGTCACCATGATGATCGGAATGTCCCGATAACGTGGATCGTCCTTGACTGCCCGGCAGACCTCGAAGCCGCTCCGCTTGGGCATCATGATGTCCAGCAGAATCAGGTCCGGTTGTTCCCGATCGATTGCCGCCAGCGTAGCTTCGCCATCCGCAGCCAGCCGAACTTCCACGTCCAGCGGCTCCAGGTATGCTTCGAGCAACTCAAGGATCTGCGGGTTGTCGTCCGCGATCAGGACCCGCGACCTGGGGATGCCGTTCGGTCTGCTAGTCATAACTTCGCACGCTCCAATCGCTCAGTGTGCGCCAAACCGGCCGCGGACGCAAACCGCCGTTTCAGGCCCGCGGGTGGCCGCCCCGTGGCTTGTCGGAAACCCGGCACCCGTATATAGTGCCCAAGAGGCAGTTGGTCCGGGCCTTTGCGGCGACCAGTCGCGGGCGTTGGGCCCCGGTGGTGCCCGCAGACGTCGAGGGTTGATTGCGGCCTGACGGAGACCCTGCCGGTGGTTCGAGCCTGGCCGCGCGACGGGAGTGCTTACGGTGACGAGCTTCAAAGTCGGCCTGATGGCCCTGCGGATCACTTTGGTTGCGTCGCTAACCGCACTGGCCGGCGGTTGCGGGGGAGTGAGCAGCCTTTTTGACTATCTAGGCGGCAGCCCCTACCAATGGGTCGGCGGACAAACCACCACCGGGACCGTGGTCACCGGGCGCCAAACCGGAGGGCTGGCTACCGCCGGATCGGGCGGTTTCCAGGATCCCTGTACTCTCTCCCAGCCCCAGAAGCTGGTCCGGATCTCCATGCGCAACCAGTCGCCGGACTATGTTCACTACTTCCTGATCCTTATCGCCTACGTCAACAGCGACACTTATCCGACCGGCGCGGTGTGCGAGGACGATATCGGGTTGTACACCTCATTCGGCTACACGTCGGTGCGGGCCGGCCAGTCGGTCGCCGTGGGCAACTACTGCATCACCGGCCCGGCGCTCTACTACATCCACCGGGGTGGACGATTCCGGACGGCGGGGGGCGCGTCGGGCGGCAACCTGGCTTCCGCCATCGCACCGGCCCAGGGTGCTACTCCGAGCTACGATTCGTTCTTTTCCAGTGCCGGAGCGCAGGTTCCCGTACCCGACCTGATCCTGTTCCACAACCCCGGCTCGACCGCCGAGGGCCTGGCATTGAAGATCAGCCGCAACAATCCGGCCCCCTGTCAGCCGACCGGTCAGTTGGCCGGCGATGCCAACTGTGCCCAAGACGCGTTCTACTACGTGGACGAAAACGATCGCCTGGCCGGCTCGACGGCCTTGGGCTCGGGGTCTGGCCGACGAGTGGCCAGTGACGTCCAGGGCAGTGGCTGCGACTGCGCTCTGGGTGACGTGCCGTTTCAAGAGTTGGCCACCGGCGGGCAGAGCGGCCTGAACGCGGCCTGTAACGCTTTCTTCCGCGGCGGGTTCATCGAGTATGTCTTCGTTCGCGACGACACCGACCCG
>Ga0136652_1000145_pt1 | contig 39717 bp, 37 predicted proteins | sample ConPoolayeEmetaG_FD_94864 | JGI IMG/M metagenome (GOLD analysis project Ga0136652, IMG submission 94864) | Hot spring microbial mat communities from California, USA to study Microbial Dark Matter (Phase II) - Cone Pool mat layer E metaG... ...
GGCACAGATATGCGGGAATGGCATGTCCGTAAGGTCAAAGCGGATAGCGTCTGGTATGTGTACGGCTACACCGGCAATGGTGTGGTCATCGGCAATATTGATACCGGCTGCGACTACAATCATACCGACCTGCGCAATCATATGTGGACTGACCCAAACTACCCTTATCACGGCTGGGATTTTGAAAACAATGACAACGACCCGATGGACTCCTATGGTCACGGCACCCACTGCTGTGGCATCAATGCAGGTGATGGTAGTGGTGGTGATACCACCGGAATGGCGCCCCGGGCCCTGATTATGTCCTGCCGGACCAAAACCAGTCTTACCCCACCTTTGCCCGATACGATCGCAGAAAACACCGTTTTCCGCTCAATGGAGTTCTGTATTGCCCCACCACTGTCACCGGAAAACCACGCTCATCTCCTTTCAATGAGTCTGGGCTGGTATCACGACTGGAATCCACGCCGGGCACTCTGGCGTCAGGCGGTAACCAATGTCGCGGCTGCGGGTCTGCCTTACTTTATTGCCGCGGGCAATGAAGGCTCAGGCAATGAACCGGACAATGTCCGAACACCAGGTGATGTGCCCGGACCCTGGAAACACCCGGCAGAAATGCCAGGTGGTTTGGGTGGCGCGATAACTATCGGTGCAACCGATTCACTGGACAACTACGCCTGGTTCACCTCCTGGGGCCCAGTCTCCTGGTCCAATGTTCCACCCTATAACGATTATGCCTATCCACCCGGACTGCTAAAACCGGACTTCTCCGCACCGGGCGTTGATATCGTCTCCTGTCAGCTTGGTGGTGGTTATGTCGCAATGTCTGGAACTTCAATGGCAACACCCTGTGCCGCGGGCATCGCCGCGCTGATGCTCGAAAAAAACCCGAGCCTATTACCAGAAGAGATTGACTCCATTATGCAGATATCGGTTGTGCCCCGCGGGACCCCACCTAAGAACAATATCTACGGCACCGGCAGGATTGATGCGATGCGCTGTATTGAAAACACCCCCCTACCCGTTGGTGTCCGGTTTTATCGGGCAATTGTTGACGACTCTACCGGCGGCAACAACGACAGAATCATCAATCCGGGCGAAACCATCAACCTGCCAGTCTGGGTGAAAAATCAGTGCAGTTATTCCACCAATGGTGTCGCTGGCACGCTCCGCACCAACGACCCCACCCATATCACAATCCTTGATTCAGTTAAAAATTTCGGCACGATTCTGCCGGGTGAAACCGCCTATTCCGGTAATAACGGCTATCGCTTCACTGTCGCCACCTCTTGCACCAATAACTACTCCCTCAACTTTGAGCTTCACATTCGCGATGACCGGGATTCTATCTGGGTCTCCTCGTTTAAGTTAAAGGTCGGCACTCCGGTCTTCGGGGCTGATTCGGTCTATGCCTATGATGGTGGCAATGGTAAACTTGACCCGGGTGAGGAGTGCGATATCGCTATCAGATTACTCAATACCGGCCTGGGCAACGGTTATGATGTAAATGTCATGCTGCGTTCAACCGACCCCAGGCTTGTGGTTCTGGACTCAACCGCAGTTTACGGATTTGTGCCCAATGACTCCTGGATAATGAACGAAGCCGACCACTTCCGGGTCCGTGCCAGTGTAACAATCCCCCGGGAGTTTGTAATACCGTGCAGTCTGCGGATCAACGCAACCGGCTATCCAACTAAAACCATCTATTTCGGCATTGAGGTCGGCAGGCTAACCGCGGTTGACCCGATTCCTGATGGTCCGCGTCAGCCTGCACTATACTATGCCTATGATGACATTGATACCGAATACTCAGAAAGGCCTATTTTCTCCTGGGTTGAAATCAGAAACTTGGGCACCCGGCTATCCTTAGGGGATGACCAGACTGTGCTGATAGATCTCCCGCCCTCATTCGGTCCGATTAAATTCTACGGTCAGCGCTATACCCAGATTTCGGTCTGCTCCAATGGCTGGGTCGCACCAGGCAATGCCACCCAATTCACCTGGACGAACACCGCCTTACCTAACACCGATATGCCCCCGATGTTCTGTCTTAAATGGGATGACCTTTATCCGCCAGAAGGCAACGGTGTCTGGTACCATCATGATGCCGCAAACAATCGGTTTATTATTGAGTGGGATTCGGTCCATTACTATTCACCCCGGGACTCCTGGGACAAAATGCAGATTATCTTTTACGACACAACGATGGCCGCCGCAGATGGCAATACCGAGGTTGTCTTCCAGTACCTCACCGCAAACCGAAACTCATCGATGACTGTCGGTGAACAGGACCCGACCCGGACAATTGCAATTCAGGTGGTATTCGACAATAACTACCACCGTGCTGGAGCTCCCATCGTTCCCGGTAGAGCGATTAAGATTACCACCGATGCTCCAACGGTCAGTATTGCCGAACAGCAAAACTTACCCCCCATCACCACCGCAGAACTCAAAATCCTACCCACCGCTTTCCGTCAGCGAGTTAAGATCAATCTCAATCTGAACGCTGAAACTGATCTCCGACTTATGGTTTATGACAACACTGGCAGAAAGGTCCGCACCATTGTTAAGAGCAGGATGAAACCCGGTAATTACCATTTCACCTGGGATGCGCGTGATGATGCCGGCAACAATGTTGCCCAGGGTGTTTATCTCATCCGGGCGGAGACTCCCACTCAAACCAGAACTACCAAGGCGATATATCTAAAATAAAAACGGAGACAAAGAAGGCAGGGGTGTTTAAAACTTTGCACCCCTGCCTTTATTTTATATAATAGTGTTAACCAATGGTTAATATCCGAAAAATGGCAGAAACTGACCTGGATCAGGTATTAAAGATTGAAACCGCCACCTTTCCCAATCCCTGGCGGCGCTCATTTTTTCTTGCTGACATCCACCGCCAGAATTCACTCTGCATTGTCGCGGAAAATGAAACCGGCGTTGTCGCTTATCTTATCGCCTGGGGTAAAGAGGAAGTCCACATTGCCAACATTGCGGTTTCTGCCCACTGGCGCAACCAGGGAATTGGAACCAGGTTAATGAACCAAGCATTGGAATTTGCCCGTCATCAAGATGCAGAGAATATCTATCTTGAAGTCAGAGCCTCTAACACCGGCGCCCAGCGATTTTACCGCCGGCTTGGATTTGTTCCTACCTATATCCGCCGGGGCTATTATGAAAATGGTGAGGATGCCGTGGTTATGGAATGCCAGATCGATTAAGAATACCGATCATAACACACAATCTCACCCAACCCCTTGCGCGGCCTGGGCTTTGACTCCTGTGCCGGATAACCGATCGGAGTCAGCGCTACCGGTTTGACACCAGCAGGAATACCTAACACCCGCCGGACCTCCTCCTCAATAAAGGCACCAATCCAGCATGTTCCTAACCCCTCATTTGCAGCCGCCAGAATGATATGTTCAAGCGCAATGGTAACATCCACCTCAGCCGCTGACCAGTATCCACCCATACCCTTCCAGGCCTGCTCTAAAACAGCGCAGGCACAGATGACAATCGGTGCCTGAGCGATAAACATCTGATTCCGGCATGCCGGTACTAACTCCTGCTTGATTTTCTCATCTTTTACTACTATAAACTTCCAGGGTTGGAAATTCTTTGCTGAAGGTGCCAGTCTGCCTGCCTCTAAAATCCGGTTAAGCACATCATCTGGCACCGGGTCGGGTTTATATGCCCGGACACTTAACCGCTGACGGATAACCTCATAAAACTCCATTAAAACTCCTCCTTGATTGAACCGCCTATCTCATACCTGACATCAAACTATCTGACCAAACCCGAAGCGAAACTAAATTTAGCCTGAAAACAGCAAAAGTCAAGAACCCAATTTAGCAGTAATTTGACATTCTTGTATCACTTAATACAATACAGCACGATGTTCAAGCGGAGAATCGCAGCACTGCAAGGACTGCTAAAAAAACACCAACTGGATGGTTTAATTGTCTCCGGTCTTAATAACATCCGCTATCTCTGCGGCTATACCGGCACGAATGGTATGATGCTTGTCACCCGGAACAAAGCCGTTTTTTACACCGACTTCCGTTATCAGGAGCAGATAAAAACTGAAGTAAAGGGGTGTACAAGACGAATATTAGAGCGCGACCTTTACGCCTCTTTTCCGGTTGAGGATCTAAGAAAACTCACCAGCCGAAAACAGGGATTGAGGATGGCAATTGAGGAAACAAACCTCTCGCTGTTTCGCTTCCGACTGCTGCGCCGGCAACTTAAAAAGGTAAAACTAATACCGATGCAGGATCTGGTAATGGAGTTGAGACGTAAAAAAAGCCCGAAGGAGATCGCCTTAATAACAAAAGCCCAAGAGATAACCGAACAGGCATTTGCCCGCGTGCTGAAAATGGTAAAACCCGGGGTAACGGAAAAGGACTTGGCAATGGAAATTGAATTCTACTTTAAGCAGTTTGGGGATAGCGCATTTCCACCGATTGTTGCCAGTGGCGAAAACAGCGCCAAACCCCATGCCCGTGCCTCGGAAAGGAAAATCCGTCTCGGTGACTGCATCACCTTTGATATCGGTTGCCGTTATCAAAGTTACTGCGCAGATATGACACGCACCATATTCCTGGGCAAACCAGACCCGGAACTGAAAAGGGTCTACACCGAGGTTTTAAACACCCAGAACGAGGCACTGGCGGCTATCAAACCCGGTGTCCCTGGTAAATTTGTTGACCTTGTCGCCCGCGATTGTCTTGATCGCGCTGGACTTGCCCGGTATTTCGGGCATAGCCTCGGTCACGGGGTTGGACTGGAAGTCCACGAACAACCGTTACTTGTCCGAACCAGCAAACATATCCTTGAACCGGGTGATGTGGTTACGGTTGAACCCGGAGTATATCTCCCCAGCAGGGGTGGTGTGCGCATTGAAGATATGGTACTGGTAACTACTACTGGTATGCGGAATCTCACCCAAGTAAAGAAAGAGATGGTTATATTATAAGCACAAGGAGAGAGCCAGATGGTAACACCCAACGACTTTCGCACTGGACTTTTGATAAAATATAACAACGAAATTTATGAAATACTTTCTTATTCCCGAACCCGGACCGCACAGCGCCGCGCGCGGGTGCTGACAAAGATGCGTAACATCCGGACCGGAGCATTGATCGAAGAGAGTTTTGAATCCGAAATTAAACTGGAAACGGTTGACCTCGAACAGCGCAAGGGCCAGTTTCTCTACGCGGATGACTCCGGCTATCACTTTATGGACTTAGAAACTTACGACCAGTTCACTCTGAAAAAAGAGGCGCTGGGTGAAAAAGTGTGGTATCTCACCGAGGGATTAGAAGTAATAATTGGATATATTGCTGGTGTACCGATGATGATCGAACAGCCCACATTCATTGTGCTCGAAGTAATTGAAACCGAGCCAAATTACCGAGGCGATACTGCTACCGGTAGTGGCAAACCAGCCCGTCTTGCTACCGGCCTGGTTGTTGATGTGCCGTTTTTTATTAAAGTCGGTGACCGCGTCCGGATTGATACCCGCACCAACACTTATGTTGAAAGAGCATAGTTAAAAAATCTAGCAATTGTGTTCAAAAAAATTCTCGTTGCCAACCGGGCGATTCCGGCACTGCGCATCATCCGCACCTGCCGGGATTTGAGTATCAAGACGGTTGTTCCCTATTCAGAGGCAGACCGGAACTCGCTGCCGGTTCTCCTTGCTGATGAAACGATCTGTATTGGTCCCGCACCGGTGCTCGACTCCTACGCCAACATCTCCCGACTTATTGCCGCTGCCCAGATCACGGATTGCGACGCCATCCATCCTGGATGGGGGGTTTTAGGCGCTGACCCTGAGTTTGCGGAAGCAACGCGCGACTCCGGAATCAACTTCATCGGCGCTCCACCCGAACTCATGCGTCTGACCAACGACCGACTTGGCCTGAGGAACTTTTTAAAACCAGCCGGAATTCCGCTCCTCCCCGGTTCAGAAAACCCGATTGCCACTCTCCAACAGGCAATATCCGAATGTCTGAAAATTGGACTGCCCGTAGCAGTAAAACCGTTAACCGATTACCACCGCCTTTACCGGCTAATCACTAAGGAAAAAGACATCGAATATCAAATCCGGATGTTTCAGGCTGAGGTCCGTGCCCGGTTCGGCACAGAACTGGTTTACCTGGAAAAACATCTTGAATCAGCGCGCCCGATCGATATCTTTGTCATTCACCGCCAGCCGGTTCTCGACTGGAAGATTGCCTCATCACCCAATGATCAAGAATGCATCGCCTTTACCCCGGCGGATATTTCTACAGAACTGAGGCAAAACCTGTATCACTGGGCAGAATCAGTAATCACGAAACTGGAATTCCCCGGTGGTGCAGTGATCCGATTTTTGGTAGACCACAATGAAACCGCCTTTTTCTCGCAGATTAACTGTGAACTACCGTCCCTTCACCCGTTTATCGAAATCGTCACCGGCATTGATCTGGTCGAAGAACAAATACGGTGTATAACCGGTGGCCCATCCCTTATCACCCACCCCCCTGAGCCAGCCGGCATCGCGGTCTTTGCCGGTAATCTTTATCTCGAGAATCCGGGCGCCGACTTTAAGCCATCCCCGAGCACAGTAACTGACCTGCTTTTGCCTTCAGGACCACATATCCGCGTTGAGTCTCACCTGTACTTAGGTTATTCAATCCCTGCCGAATACGACCAGCGCCTCGCCAGCATCTTCGCTTATGCACCAGAAAGCATGTCCGCGCGCCTCCGTTTGCTCCGTGCCCTTTTTGAAACCCGTATCAGCGGTTTGGCTACCAATCGTGACCTCATCATCTCGACCCTACGCAATCTGAGTTCAGAAAACTAATCGGCTAAATCCCAAAATTTTTCTTGACAACAACCGGTTAATCGGTTATAATTATACTGTAAGACAGTGAGGAACTAATGTGCGTTAAGTCATATCTAATTCCGTCAGAAACAAGGTGGCTGTTATTCCTTGCTGTTTTGCTATCCCTAAAAAGAAAGGAGGTGTAACTTACCATGAAGAACCGAGGCTTTACACTGATTGAGTTACTCGTCGTCATCCTGATCATCGGTATCCTGCTCGCACTAATCATCCCGAACTTCGTCTTGTTCCAGGAGCGTGCCCGTCGTTCTTCGGTGAAGAACAATATGCACGTCATCCAGACCGCACTCGAGGCTTATGCGGTCGACCACTACGGCAACTATCCGAACGAAGATGTCTCCTGGGAGCCGCTGGATGAGGCAGGTATCTGCTTGTGGTTCCCCGGTGGTGACCCGGTCGGTATTGGCGGTGACCCAAAGCCGGGCAACTTCCCAGTGAACCCCTATGATGGTCGTCGTTATAACGACGAGGAGAAAGACGAACTGGACCTTGATTACGAATCATTCTATGGCGAACTGGACCCTGGGACGAATGCGCAGATCCGCGGTAGCGATGAGGAGTGTCCTTACCTGGAGTTTGGCGAAACGCCAGAGTATCCTGGTGGCATCGGTATCGCTACCTATCTGCCAGACATCGGATTTGAGGCACCCCAGGAGTACGGTATCTACGGCTTTGGCCGTGATATTACCTTCCCGATGTATGACCTGGATCCGCTGTGCGATGACCCAACCGATGAGGCTTTCTTTATCTTCTTCGTGCTCCACAACTAATCCTCCCAAGGAACTGAAAGGGGTGGGTTTAACCCACCCCTTTCTTTTTCTTGACCGTGGTAATTTCCTTTTTAAACTGATAAAAGATGTCAACTGTAACCAACCCGGTAATTGAAACGGTGCGACTTTCTAAGTCCTACCGAACCGGCTTCCGAATGAAGCGGGTGCAGGCGTTAGTAGATCTCAACCTCCGAATTGACAAGGGGGAAATTTTTGGATTTTTGGGACCAAACGGAGCAGGCAAAACAACCACCATCAAAATTCTGATCGGTCTGGCAAAACCGACCCGGGGGGTTGCCACGGTTCTGGGTAGACCACCACGCGACCATCGGGTCAAACGCCGTGTGGGTTTCCTTCCTGAATCGCCCTATTTTTATGAATACCTGACCGCCTACGAATTTCTAACCCTTGCCGCGCAACTCTCCGGAATAGGTCACAAGGAGATAAATCAACGGGTAAAGCAAACCCTGAAACTCGTCCGGATGGAACACGCTGCCCACCAGCAGATGCGCGGCTTTTCCCGCGGTATGCTACAGCGGATTGGAGTTGCTCAGGCACTGATCCACGAACCGGAACTGGTCATCCTGGACGAACCGATGGGCGGACTGGACCCAATCGGTAGAAGAGAGTTTCGCGACATCATCATCAGTCTGCGAGAGCAGGGCAAGACCGTATTTTTTTCAACCCATATCCTCGCGGATGTGGAGATGATCTGTGACCGGGTGGGAATAATTGTTGCCGGCAGAATGGTTGAGGTAGGTAGATTAAACGAAATCTTACACTCCGAGGTGGAATCAATTGAAATCACCATCCAGGGCCTGGGTGGTAAATTCCGTAAGGCGGTGGAAAGAATTGCCCAACGTTGCGTTGAATCTGGAGACATCATTATGCTGACGGTGGCAAAGGAAGAGGATGTGGATAAGGTGCTGATGCTGGTGCGGGAAACCGGAGCACGGATAAAGGCAATCATTCCCCGCACTTCAACCTTAGAAGATTTCTTTATGAGCCGGGTGAGAAAAGCCACTGCGGAGAGAAACTGATGTTAAACCGAATTGCTGGTGTCGCGCTGAATACCTTCAAAGAATCACTGCGTGACCGGGTGCTGGGTGCATTGATTGTCATCTCCATTATTGTGATGATCAGCGCGAAGGTAATCCAGCCGGTTGCCTTAGGTGAAGCAGAAAAAATTATCAAAGACCTGGGCCTCTCCGCAATTACCCTGTTTGCAGTGTTAATTGCTATTTTGGTCGGCGGTAGAATTGTGTACCGGGAAGTGGAGAAAAAGACAATTTACTTAATTCTTGCCCGTCCGGCCCGACGGCTGGAGTTCATTTTGGGGAAGTACTGTGGGCTGATGCTGGTGTTGCTGATCAGTATCAGCTTGATGACTATCGGTTTTTATCTGGTTCTGCTTATTACCGGTGTTCCACTTGATCCACGTTTGTTACTGGCGGTGTTAATGACCGGGTTTGAACTGGCGTTATTGACCGCGGTGGCGATCCTTTTCTCTACCTTCGTTACCCCAATCACCGCCGCAGTCTTCACCTTTATGGTATACTTTATTGGCCATAGCACCTATCTGCTAAAACAACTGGCGGCGATGAGTCCGGCACCGGTCGTTAAGTTTATCGGCTTGGTACTCTATTATCTATTGCCCAATCTGACCAACTTTAACATTAGGGGCGATGTTATCCATAATGCCCCACTCAATACCACTGCTCTTGTACTCTCAGCTGTTTATTCTCTGGTATATACCTCGACCCTGCTGTTAATCTCCATCCTGATATTTAACCGCCGGGATTTCTGATGGAGTATGCTGAGGTAACCAGCAGAATTTCACGCACTTCGGTCTGGGCAATCACCATCCTTCCGGTAGTGCTGATCATCTGGGGTTTTATCGGTGTCTATTTGCTCCAGCTGGCAATTGACTCCTCAGTGCGCCGACCGGAACGAGTGATGCAGGAGCTGGCATACTTTCCATCCGGCGTAGCGCTTAAAGAACTCGCCATCGAATATCACGAACTGGTAGCCGATTTCATCTGGCTCACCGCCATCGATTACTATGGCCGGCACCAGGAGACCGACCGCCGCTATGAATACCTTGGCCACATCTTCGGGATATTAACTACCCTTGACCCCCGCTTCATCGGCGCATACCACTTTGGTGCCATCACCCTTGCCTGGGATGCCCATAAGCCAGATGAGGCTTTAAAATTGCTCTATCGCGGGATGAAAGCCAATCCCCTGAACTGGCGCCTGCCTTTCGACGCCGGTTTTATTAACTACCTGCTGATCGGCGACTACGAATCTGCGGCACGCCTCTTCCGGATCGCCGCCAATCTCCCCAACGCCTGGTCAGTTGTCGAACGCTGGGTTCCGTATGCCACTGCTCGCAGTGGTGATTTTGCTACCGCGCGCCAGATGTGGAAGGAACTGTACTACAACACCGAAAATCGGAAATTAAAAGAACTGATTGTCCGCCAACTGAAATGGCTGAAACTGGAAGAAAGCCTTGCCGAAATCCAGTCCGCGGTGGATAAATTTATTGAGCAAGAAAAGAGAGCACCGGCCAGTATCCAGGAACTTCTGCAGAAAAGATATCTCAAACAAATTCCGGAAGAACCTTATGGTGGCAAATTTTTTCTCGACAGTAACCGGGTCCGCACCACCACCCCACCAAGCAGACGCGGCGAGGGTTAAAAATCCTCCAGCGGCAATTTTCATACATAGAAAGGAGTTCTGATGGTATTTAAAATTTTTGCCCGGGAGGGCTGTAAAATCTGTACTAAAGCACAGGAAGTCCTGAACCGGCTCGGCGTAAACTACGAGTTGCGATATGTTGACGGCGAAAAGGCAACTGCGGAAAACCTTGCTGATTTTGCCTATCACGACTGGACTGACACACCACCGCTGGTCGTGGCTATCGAAGGCGAGCAAATACTGGCAAAATGGGACGGTAGTATAATCGGCGACGAACATAAATCCTGGCATAAGACCGTCGCGGACTGGCTGGGTCAGCGGTGCGGTAAATAATCTGCCCGCGCCCTTAAACGATCTTAACCGCGGAACGATTCCAATAAACCGGGAAGACTGAAAAGCCCAAGTGCTGCCAAAATCGCCAGCACGATCATCGAAATTGCCAGCATCCCCAGCGAGATGAGCATCATTATACCGTTGATAATGAAATACAGTTTCAGTTTTTTAGTAAATTCCATAAGCAGTGTTTCATCTCCTTTTTCCATATACTCCTGTGCCTTATTCCCCGCACTGTTGAGAATAACCCCCAGCCAGATCGGTAGCCACGCCCAGATGATACCGAAAACTGTTACCGCCTGGAGAATGCCAAACACGATCTGAACAATGCCGAGTAGTTTCAACCAGCCCTTCATTCCCCTGATGTTCTCTTTGATCCTGACATCAGGTAAAACCTGGTTTACGTTTTCTGTCAAATTTCCTCCTTTCGTTACTTAAGAATAGGCGACTGGACAAAATTGTCAAACAAATGTTTCTTAAGTAAATATCAACCCACCCCCCTTTTTTGCTTTTTTAACTGACACCTGTGAGGTGCCGGGGCGAAGTGATGATTACATAAAATCTATTCCGGGACCCGCGGTTGATTCTCCCCTTCGCCCGGCTCTTGATTCAGTTCCATCAACTCCTGCGCCCGATGCGCGGACTTTTCAGACTGGCGCCGGGTTGCCTCAAAGAAGACCACCCAGACCAGCACCGAAAAGACAATTAGACTGCCAATGAGCAAGGGACGATGGGGTAGGGCAATCACTATGAAATCGTAAATACCATGGGCAACGATCGCTAAAAAAAGCCCGAAAAGCGAAAGTAGATTTGCCTCGGTATCGCCCCGGGCAAATTTTGCCTCCCCAACAAAATACCCCATTAGCACGCCGTAAAAGGCATGGCTCGGAACCGCCATAAACGCCCGGAGAATACCAACACGCCAGCTGCCAAGCAGGCTCGGGTTGAAGATATAGAGGATATTCTCCAGTGTAGCAAAGCCCAAGGCAACTGCGGTGGCATAGATGATACCGTCATAAGGCTCGTCAAATTCCGGCCGATGATAACAGTAAAACCTGACAACGAGGAATTTCCAAGACTCCTCAATTAATCCCACAATAAAAAAGGCACCAAGAAAGATATTGAACAACCCAGCTGAAGGATTAAGCCAGTCGGTTAGCCGCTGGATAAACGAGGATGTCGCGGACGCGGGCAGGGTAACAAATGCGCCTAACACGAAGGCGAGAAACACTGGCCAGACCGGCTCCTTTTTATACCGGTCGCGCAGGTAGAAAAAAAGCATCAGGACAATTGGGGGGAGAATCGCAACAAGCAACAGAATTACTGCCACCGTTTTTCTATTTTCCCTATCCCAAAGGATAAGTCAATTCGGGGTTTAGCCGTTCCGATCCGGGTTTACTTTATTATTGACATCGGATTTGATTTGGTTATGTTAATTAGAAAAGAAAGAGGACGCTATGGCTTTAACAAAGGAAAAGAAACAAAAACTGGTCAGTACCTATCAACGGCATGAACGGGATACCGGTTCCCCTGAGGTGCAGATCGCGATTCTGACCGAAAGGATCAATCAGTTAACCGAGCATCTAAAAGTGCATAAGAAGGATAAGCATTCCCGGCGCGGGCTGATTAAACTGGTGAACGAGCGACGTCGGCACCTGCAATACCTGGCAAAACACCATCAGGACCGCTATGAGAAAATAATAAATACGCTCAGTCTGCGGGGTTAGTGGTTATGCACCGCGTAGCAACCGAGGTCTGCGGCCGGACTTTGTCATTGGAATTCGGCCGGGTTGCCCGTCAGGCAGATGGTGGCGTGCTTGCCCGGTATGGCGATACCGTGGTGCTGGCGAGTGCGGTCTATCAGAAGGAGCCAGTTGCCGGGTATCAGGATTTTTTCCCGTTGATCGTTGATTACCGGGAGCTGGCTTACGCTGCTGGTAAAATACCCGGGGGGTTTTTTAAGAGGGAGGGAAGGCCGAGAGATAAGGAGACGTTGACCTGCAGGTTGATCGACCGCCCTATCCGCCCGCTTTTTCCATCGGGTTTTCGTAACGAAACCCAGGTTATCGCTTATCTTCTTTCTACTGATATGGAGAATGAGAGCGAGTTTTTGAGTCTGATCGCCGCTTCCGCAGCACTGGTGGTTTCTGAAATTCCGTTTTTGGGTCCGATCGGTGCCTGCCGGGTAGGGAAGGTTGATGGACAGTTGGTATGTAATCCGCTGATGAGTGAGTTGGATAGGTCAGAGATGAGTATGCTGTTTGTGGGTGTTGAGCCTGATCTGGTAATGACCATCGCAGGCGAGGGAAGGGAGGTGTCGATAGCTGATATTGATCGGGGATGGGAGCTGGCTTTGCCAGTAATCCGGCAGACTATCGAACTTCAGAAGGAGCTGCGCGCCGCGGTCGGTAAGCCAAAACTACCGGGTGATACGGTTACGGTTTCTGAGGAGTTGCGTTGTGCGGTGAGGGAAGTTGCAGAGGAGCGGGTAAGGGCAATTAATGAAATGCAGGATAAGGTAAGTAGGTATCTTGCCCGTCAGGAGCTGGTAATGACAGTAATGGAGAGTCTAACAGAGAGGTTTCCTGACTCTGAATCAGTGATTCAGGTAATACTGGAGGAGATAACCGCCCAGGATGTTCGGCAGAGGGTCTTGATAAGGGGAAAGCGGCTTGATGGACGGGGGATGACCGAGCTGCGGACGATTGAGTGTGCGGTTGGCGTGCTGCCCCGTGCGCATGGTTCAGCACTTTTTACCCGTGGTCAGACCCAATCATTGGCAACAACCACGTTGGGCACAAGGTCAGATGAGCAGGTTGTCGATGATGTTGAGCTGGTAATGGAGGAGAGGAAGTCTTTTATGCTGCATTATAATTTTCCTCCATTCTCGGTTGGCGAAGTACGGGTTTTGCGTGGACCAGGACGCCGGGAGATTGGTCATGGTGATCTGGCGGAGCGGGCACTTGAGGCGGTGATACCGAGGGAGGAGGAGTTTCCTTATACCATCAGAGTGGTGTCGGATATCCTGGAGTCGAATGGTAGTTCATCAATGGCATCGGTGTGCGCTGGTTCGCTGTCAATGATGGATGCGGGTGTGCCGGTTAAGACCGCAGTGGCCGGGATCGCGATGGGTTTGGTTAAGGAGGGGGAAAACTACCGGATCCTTACGGATCTTATTGGTGAGGAGGATCATTATGGTGATATGGATTTTAAGGTGGCAGGAACTAAGGACGGTATTACCGCAATTCAAGTTGATCTGAAGCTGCCCGGTGTTCCTTATCAGATTCTCCAGGAGGCAATGGAGGAGGCAGGCAGGGCACGGATGAGGGTGCTTGAGGTTATGAACTCCTGTCTTGACCGTCCGCGGCCGGAAATCTCCCGTTATGCACCGCGGATCGTCTCAATTGTAATTGATAAGGATAAGATCGGAACGGTGATCGGTCCGGGTGGTAAGACCATCCGTAAGATCATCGATCAGACCGGCACAAGCATCGATATTGAGGATGACGGGACCGTAACAATCGCCGCATCCAATCCTGACAGTCTGCAGAGGGCAAAGGAGTGGATTGAGTCTCTGGTCGCTGAAGTTGAGGTCGGTAAGGTTTATCAGGGAACGGTGACCCGGATTATGAATTTTGGGGCATTTGTTGAAATACTGCCGGGTAAGGAGGGGATGATCCATATCTCGCAGTTGGGTCCAGAACGTTACAGGCAGGTTACTGACGCAGTGAAGGTGGGCGACAGGGTCTGGGTCAAGGTGGTGGAGATTGATGAGCAGGGCAGGATTAATCTGTCGCGACGGAAGGCGATGGAGGAAAGAGGCGAAATTCCAGCTTCTCAAGACAGCGGAGTTGTTACCCGCGAACCAAGAGGAATAAACATTCGGCGAAGCCCGCCAAGCGCTCAGCGAACCAAACCCCATCAGCGTCGTCCACACCGCTAACCAGTGTCCAGCGTAAGAGAAAAACTGCTTTTAGAAAACCCTTCATTCTCTTGGCGGGTGGTCCGGCGTTTTACGCTGTGAGATTGCTTCGTCGCTATCGCTCCTCGCAATTACAAAAAAGGGGGCGGACTCGCAATGACAGAAGAAAGGGTATCCTCACCGATGAATGATGAAGTTGTCTGTGCCCCAACAATTCAGAGCACCCGTTTACCAGGCGGTTTGTCTGTCATCACCGAGCGCCTGCCATTTTTTCATTCAATCGCCTTTGGTATAGGCTACAGAATAGGCTCCCGGGACGACCCACCAGAAGAGGAGGGCAGTGCCCATCTGATTGAGCATATGATATTTAAAGGCACCGCGGATATGGACGCAAAAAGGATCAACATAATTGCAGAATCAAACGGAGCGGAGTTGAACGGTTTTACCGATAAGGAGTTGACCTGCTTTTACGCCCGCTGTCCCGCTGAGAGAACCGAACCGGTTGTTGATCTACTTGTAAAAATTGTTAATGAACCGGCGTTTATGGAAGGGGAGTTAGTGAAGGAAAAGGGTGTCGTTGCGGAGGAGATCAGAGCCAGCGAAGAGGAACCAGAGTCCAGCGCAATCAATCTGCTTTTTACTGCCCTTTATGGTGAAACACCGTTAGGTAAACCGGTAATTGGGACACTGGAGTCCATAAACCGTATCAGTCGGTCCAGTTTAAATCGTTTTTACCAGAACCATTACGGCGATAACTGTGCGGTGGTGGTGGGCGTCGGTGATATCGAACAGGAGAGAATAAAAACTGTCTTAAACAGAACAAACCACCGCTCAGGCACTACACCTCAACGGAGCAGTAACTTAACATTCTCTCCCCGAACTCTAACCCGCCAACGTAAAGACATCTCTCAAGTCCACATCGCACTTGGCCGTCCTGCATTCTCCGGTAAAGATCCCCGTCGATACGCGCTGACTATCTTGAACTGTATACTGGGAGGAGGCACATCATCACGGCTATTTCAACGTCTGAGGGAAGAGGAAGGACTTGTTTACTCAATCGGCAGTTTTGCGGAACTATATGAAGATACCGGCATCCTGGGAATTTATTACATCACCGAGCACCAAAAACTACCAAAATGCTCCAGAATACTAAAACAAGAACTCAACCGCCTCAAACAGCAAAAAATTACCCTTGAAGAATTCCAACGGGCTAAAATTATGACAAAAAGCGCGCTACTAATGGGAATGGAAAACCCCGGCAACCGAATGTTAAGACTGATAAGACATTACCTTCTAACCGGTGCTATTGCCGACCTTGAGGAGACGCTTACCTTATACAACAGGGTAACCTGCGATGAGGTATGTGAGTTAATTGAAACCCTGTTTAACAACGAACTATTCTGGGCTGGAGCGGTATCCCCACTGTCAGAAAAGGAGGTAGAAAAATGTCTGATTTAAATAATGATAAAAAGACCCCAGACCCAAAACAACCCCTTGCGAGGCACGCAGTGCGGAAGCAATCTACAAGCGATAATACCCGGACTACCCGCAAAGAGATTCCTTCGCCGGACAAGCGGACAAAGCAATCTACAAGCGATAATGACATAAAAAGGCTATCCCACCGGGCAAAAATCATGCCCGCTTCTCCTATCCGCCGGCTTGCTCCTTATGCAGAAAAAGCAAAATCCGCCGGAATCAAGGTCTATCACTTAAACATCGGACAACCAGATGTTGAAACACCGGTAGAGATCATCAACGGGTATAAACAGATCGACTTAAAAGTATTAGAATATGGCCCATCCGCAGGACTAAAAACCTATATCCAGACACTCATCAACTACTACCAAAAAGTCCGCATCCATTTAGCACCCGACGACATTTTAATTACCACCGGCGGTAGTGAAGCAATTGCCTTTGCCCTGCAGGCAACCTGTGACCCCGGCGAAGAAATCATCGTCCCTGAACCGTTTTATACCAACTATCTCGGCTTTGCGATTATGGCCGGGGTAAAACTCGTGCCGAACCACCTATCGGGAAAACAACTTTTCTCTTCCGGCTAAATCGGATTTTATCCGGCTGATCACCCCAAAAACCAAAGCCATCCTCTTCTCTAACCCGGGCAATCCTACCGGTGTGGTCTACTCCTGGCAAGAGATGGAAATCCTGCGGGAACTGGCTCTTGAATACAACCTGTTTTTAATCAGTGATGAGGTGTACCGGGAATTTGTCTATGATGAGGAGCAACCTTTCAGTGTTTTGAATCTCAAAGGGATAGAGGATCGCACAATAATGGTCGACTCCATCTCCAAACGGTATAGTGCCTGTGGTGCCCGTATCGGATGTCTCGCATCAAAAAACAAACAACTCATCTCCGCCATCCTCAAATTCGGACAGGCACGGCTCTGCCCGCCGACCATTGACCAAATTGCCGCAGAGCAAACCGCAAAAATCCCGCCCGGCTACTTCACCGCGCTCCGCGAAGAATACCGCCGCCGTCGCGATACCCTCTGTGCAGAACTAAAAAAAATCCCCGGTGTCAAATTCACCCCACCTCGCGGTGCCTTCTACCTATTCGCCCAACTACCGGTAGATGACGCGGAACAGTTCGCCATATTCCTGCTCGAAAAATTTCATCTAAACAACGAAACAGTAATGCTTGCACCTGGCAACGGCTTCTACGTCACGCCGGGACTCGGCAAAAAAGAAGTCAGACTCGCATATGTACTAAAATGCGAAGAACTGGTGCGCGCCATACAGGTGCTGGCAGTAGGCATCAGGGCTTACAATCAACGCTAAACCAAGATGATGCGCATCTGCATGGTCTCGGACAATTATTATCCCTATATCGGAGGAATTGCCGAGCATATCCATCATCTGGCGGTAGAATTGCGCCAGCGGGGACACACCGTAAAAATCTTGACTACCAAGGTTGGCGGTAGGACTATTGCCTGTCTGGACAAAGTGCCGGACGAGGACCAGGTATTCCGGGTGGGCAGAGGGTTAATAATCAGATCCAACAAATCATTTACCAGGGTACCGATTGCTTTGCGTCCCCATGCCCGGGTGAAGAAATTTTTTAACCAGGAGCGGTTTGATATCATTCACCTGCACGGTTCATTGGCGCCGACCCTGCCACTGGTTGCTTTACAGGTATCCCGGGCAATCAATGTCTTTACCTTTCATGCCACCCATGATCAAAGTATCGGTTATGCCCTTTGTCGGTCTTTACTGCTTCCATATTTCCGCGCGATTCACGGTTTGATTGCAGTTTCGGAAACCGCCCGCGCTTCAACAGCCAAATACTTTCCAGGAAACTATCGGGTTATCTCTAACGGCGTGGATGTAGATTTGTTCCGACCGGACGTTGAGCCGATACCAGAACTCAACAACTCCCGGCCTAAAATCCTTTTTCTGGGCAGATTTGAGCCGCGCAAGGGCCTGAAATATCTGTTAATGGCATTACCCGAGGTTGTCCGGGAGATTCCTGATGTCCAATTGGTAGTAGTCGGCACCGGTATCCTTGGTTACGCCTACCAAAGTTACCTAAATAAAAGTCTGGAAAAAAATGTCTACTGGGCAGGCCTGATTCCCGGGGAGTTGCGACCCAGATATTACCGCTCCTGTGATATTTTCTGCTCACCGGCAATCGGCTATGAGAGTTTTGGAATTGTCCTGCTCGAAGCGATGGCAACCGGCAGACCAGTTGTCGCCTCTGATATCACCGGCTATCGGAAAGTAATGACCTCAGGTAAAGAGGGGTTTTTAGTGCCACCGCGGGATACCTCGGCACTTGCCCGCGTCCTGGTCAAAATCTTAAAAGAGCCGGAGCTAGCCCGCCAACTGGGTGAAAACGGCAGAAAACGGGCACTGGAATTCTCCTGGAAAAACATTGCTGGTGAAGTTGAGACATTCTACCAGGAACTGCTGGAGCGCTACCCAATTCCAACCTACCGTCAGGAACCGCCATGAAACCGGACTCTAACCAACCATTAACTACCGAATTACCAACCGACTGCCAAAGGCAGAACGCCGATATACCTAACGACCCACCGAACAGAAAAAGTCAACTATTACCCGTATTACGGATCCCGCCCTTTGTGATCTTCGCATTTTCCCAGGCTTTTTCGCTGTTTGGCGACAAACTGGACTATATGGCACTCCTCGCGATGATCGCCTATTTTACTAACAAATACAACTGGGACAGTTCCAAGGCAATCTCCTACCTTTCAGTGGTTGTTGCCCTGCCGGTAGTGTTATTTGGTCCGCTCGCGGGTGTGCTGGTCGACCGCTGGGATCGGCGCAAAGTTATGATCGTCTGCGACTTGCTGCGAACTTTACTCGTACTACTGATACCGTTCCTTGCCCTGTTAACCGGTCAGTTTCTCTTAGTTTATTTCTTAGCATTTCTGGTATTTCTCTTTGGCCTTTTCTTTAATACCGCCCGGCTGGCAATTATTCCGAACCTTGTTGGACAGGACAAAGTGCTCGGGGCAAACTCTTTTTTAAACATCGTCGGTCGGGTGGCAACCTTTGCCGGTATGGTACTGGGCGGACTGATCGTTGACTGGTCGGGCTGGGAGAAATTCGGAATTAAGCCTGTATGGACCGCGGGCTTTTACCTTGACTCCTTCACCTACTTTGTCTCGGTAATCTCGCTACTATTCATCTTTCGTCGTCTTACCAGCGGTCGCAAAACAGCACCGACCGGTCATGCGGAAGTTGACCTGTTTATTAAACAGCAGTCTAAAATGCTCCAGAGCGTTAGCGAACTGTTCGCGGTGGTAAAAAAACAGCGTGCGGTGCTGTTCGTTTACTACTCAATAGTGTTAATGGTCATCCTGGGTGCCGCGGTGGTCGTGCTTTATGTCCCGGTAATCCAGTCCAGCAGGGAACTCGGTGGTGTCGGCCTGGGCACAAAGGGTGTCGGTTATGTTGCGGCGATCGGCTCAATTGGCTTACTTCTCTCTTCGCTTTTATACGGAGCACTCGGACATAAAATAAAAAAGCATAAGGTCATCCTTTGCTGTTTTCTCATAATGGGGCTGGTGGTCGCGGGACTGGCTGTATCCAGGACATTTGCACCGGTTGCACCATTAATCTTCATCGCTGGACTGGCACTCTCACCGGTATATATCGGGATGGACACCTTAATCCACGAATCGGTCTCTGAGGAGATTAGGGGACGGATTTTCTCCACCCGGGACTGGCTCTTACATATGCTCTTTGCACTCTCCGCGCTCATTATCGGTCAGTTAACCAACCTATTTTCCAGTCGTAAATTACTCTTTGGTTTTGGCATTCTGGTTGCCCTGTTTAGCATTATCGGCTTTTTCTTAACCCGGCGCCGGTCAATTGGTTAAGATGTAAAATAAAAAAGGAGGCCTTTGATGTTTGACCCGAGGGTAAAAAAACTCGCCGAAGTCTTAATCCATTACAGTCTCAAAATAAAAAAAGGGGACTGGCTGGTAGTCAGTGGTCCAGCCAACGCAGAGGAACTTTACAAGGCAGTCCTGGTTACCGCACTGAAAGCCGGGGCATTTGTAACAATGCGCATCACGATTCCTGACATCAGTTATCTCTTTTACCGCTATGCTAACGACCGACAGTTAAAGTTTATCAGCCCGACCGATAAACTGGAAACAGAGAAGGCGGATGCCATACTCTTTGTCTGGGGCGGCTGGAACACCAAAGAGTTAACCAACATCCAGTCCCAGCGCCTCGCGCTATTCCAGCAGGCAAGGAAGGAACTTTTTGCAACCCGGCTCAGGCGGGAGGCTGAGGGCAATTTCCGCTGGGTGGGCACCGTCTATCCCACATCAGCCAGTGCTCAGGATGCGGAGATGTCGCTTTTAGAATACCAGGAGTTTGTCTATTCCGCGGGTATGGTAGATAGAGAAAACCCGATTAAGGAATGGCGGGCACTCTCACGCAGTCAACAGCGCCTGATCAAAAAACTGAGCCATTTCCGCACCATCCGCATTACAGGTGAAGACACAGATATCACCTTCGGTGTTGCCGGACGAAAATGGGTCAACTGTGATGGCCGGGTAAACTTCCCGGACGGCGAGGTTTTTACCTGCCCGGAAGAGGACCGAACCGAAGGAGTAATCCGCTACCACTTCCCGGCGGTTTACTTTGGAAAACAGGTTGATAATATCCGATTAAGATTTGAAAAAGGCAAAGTAGTTGAGGCAAAAGCGGATCATGGTGAAGACCTGCTCAAAGCGATGCTCAACACCGATGAAGGTGCAAAACGGGTCGGCGAACTATCCTTCGGCACCAACTACTCTATCCAGCGGTTTACGAAAAACACCCTCTTTGACGAAAAAATTGGAGGCACGATGCATGTCGCGCTCGGTGCCGCACTACCCAAAACCGGTGGTAAAAACATCTCCGCAATCCACTGGGATATGATCTGCGACACCCGCCGCAAAGGATACACAGTTTACGGTGATAACCAGGTGATAATGAAAGAAGGGAGGTTACTAATATGAAATACCAGGCGCAACTGGAAGAGATCAAACAACTGATCCGTTCAAGTCAGCGCGGGGAAGATGCCCAAGCAAGGGTAGTGATAAGCCTCAAGAAAAACTTTCCCCAATTCAACTGGGTAGGAATCTTCCAGCTTGTCGGCAGGGAGCTGGTCCTCGGTCCTTATCAGGGAAAAATGCCGGTCGGGTTTGAGAAAATTCCGGTCGGCAGGGGTATCTGTGGCACCGTCGCGGTTACCATGCGCACTGAAGTTGTGCCGGATGTCCGGGCTGACGCCCGTTATCTCACCTGCTTTGAAGAAACCAGGTCCGAACTGGTGGTGCCGATAATAAAACAGGACAAACTGTGGGGAGAGATTACCATTGATGCGGACCAGCCCGGAGTCTTCACCCGGGACGAGATTCAGTTGATTGAGCAGACTGCTCAACTATTAAGCGAGGCAATATAATCCAACATCAAACGCCAATCGTTCACTCATAACGCAGGGCTTGAATTGGGTCCAATCGGCTCGCACGGGATGCGGGATAGATACCGAAGAATATGCCGACCGCGGTAGAAAACCCAAACCCCAAAAGTATTGTCCAGAGCGGAGCCGCCGCACGAAGTTTAAATGCAACCTCCACGATTTTAGCGATACCCAGACCGAGAATGATGCCAATAGCACCACCCGCAACAGCGAGTAGCACCGACTCGAAAAGAAACTGATACATTACATCCCGGTTCGTTGCGCCCAGCGCCTTACGCAAACCGATCTCCCGTGTCCGCTCGGTTACCGCCACAAGCATAATATTCATTATTCCAATACCTCCCACCAAAAGCGAGATGGCAGCAACCGCAATCATCACAATAAAGGCAACCCGGGTAATGTTACGGTAAATCTCCCTTAAGGTCTCCTGGGTATTGATACCGAAATCATCGGGCTGGTCATAACCTAACCCCCGGCGGCGCCGCATCAACTCCCGAACCTGATCAATTACCTTTTCTACCGCCACCCCCTTCTTAGGCAAAATCAGAATTGATAGACTGTGGCCAATACCACTAAAACCGGTCTTCGGCACAAACGACTTCTCAAAGGTGGACAGCGGAATACCGATCACATTATCCTGAGGCTGACCCAGAAAACTGCCCTTCCGTTTTAGAGTGCCGACAACGGTAAAACTCCTGCCTTCGATATTAAGTTTTTTCCCCAACGGGTCCTCATCCGGAAAGAGATTATCAATAATATAGGCGCCGATCACACAGACATACTGCTTACGTAGACTGTCATCACCAGTAATAAACCTACCGGTCTCCAGGCGGTAGTTAGCGATCGTCGCATAGGCTGGTGTGGCACCAAAAACCTCAACCCCGGTTACCTCACGGTTACGGTAGTTGAGCCGGCTAACCTCCCGGGAACGGATCGGCGCCACTGTTTGCACCACCGGCAAACGGAGAATAGCCGCCGCATCCGCCAGCGTCAGTTCTGGGCGCTTGGCAATCTCATCCCAGTCCAGCCTGCCCATTCCCCAAGAGACTTTTTGCAGATAGATAACATTTGAGCCCAGTGAAGCGATCTGTCTCTCCACCTCGTAGTTCATCCCCTGAATCAGCGAGATAATCGCGATCACTGTCATCACCCCGATAATGATACCCAGTGTGGTAAGAAAAGAGCGGAGCCGATTGGTGCGGAAAGTGCCCAGTGCCAGTTTAACTATCTCGTAAACCCGCATTGTGCTACTCCTGAACGATAGCACCATCGCACAGGCGAACCAAACGTCGGGCATGGTTAGCGATGGTCTGATCATGAGTTACGACAATCACGGTGTTACCCTCATCGGCAAGGCGGTCAAACATCTGCATAATCTCCGCACCGGTTTTGGAGTCAAGGTTACCGGTAGGCTCATCAGCCAGAATCACGTTCGGGCTATTGGCAAGGGCACGGGCAATTGCCACCCGCTGCATCTCTCCGCCTGAAAGTTCATTGGGTCGGTGAAAAATACGATCACCTAAACCCACCATCTGCAGCAACTCCTTTGCCCGGCGCAACCGTTCCGCTCGTGGAGTTCCAGCATAAAGCATTGGCAACTCCACATTGGCAAGCGCACTGAGTCTGGGCAAAAGATTAAAGTTCTGAAAAACAAACCCAAAAGCACGGTTGCGGAGCCGGGCAAGCTGGAAATCATCAAGTTGTGAGGTATCATCCCCGTTAAACAGATATTGACCCGAGTCCGGCTTATCAAGACAGCCGAGAATATGCATCAGCGTAGACTTCCCCGACCCAGATGGACCCATCAGGGCAACATACTCTCCAGCATCAATCTGCAGGCTGACCGAATTCAACGCCCGCACCACACTCTTACCCAGAGAGTAACTCTTACTTACTTCCCGTAATTCGATTAACAACTGCCTAACCGCTGGAATCTGGTTTTACCAACTGTGGCTTTACCCTGGCACCATCGGTAAGTTTACTCAGCACCTTATAAGGTCCAATTATCACCTCATCACCCGGACTTAAACCCTCAACGATCTCTATTTCGGTATCCGAGGCAACACCGGTCCGGACCGGCACGAGAACCGCTCGGCCATTTTTAACACAGAATACGGTCTCTGTCTCCCGATTTTTCACCTTACGTCTACCAACCCCCTGAATTGGCACCACCAGCACCGAATCCAGCCGGGCAGTAGTTATCTCTACCTGCAAGTTCATACCGGGCCTAAGTGCCGGCGCGGTGCTATCCAGAGTGATCTCCACCTGAAAATTGGTGGCACTCTGTTCCGCGGTAACTAACTTCTGAACCGGCATATAACCAACTCGCGTAACTCTACCGCTAAAGGTTGTGTCCAGCAGGGCATCAACTGTTACAGTTGCCGCCTGTCCTATCTTTACCGACACCACATCGGTCTCATCAACCTCAACCACCGCCTGCATCCGGGAAAGATCAGCAATAACCAGCATGACCGTGCCCGGGTTATTCATTGTGCCAACCAGCACCGTTTCTCCCTCTTTAATGTTTAACTGGGTTACCGTCCCGCTGATCGGTGCGCAGATAACCGTCTTATCAAACTGGTCCTGTGCCTGCTCTAACTGTGCCCTGGTAACCTCATATGCGGCCAGCGATGCCTCATACTGCTCAGGTGCGATAAGCCCCCGCGCAAAAAGCGTCTCATTGCGGATATGCTTTGCCTGGGTTTGTTCAAACTGAGCACGGGCAAGCGCCAGCTGAGCAGCGTAACTGGTGCGATCCAGTTCCAGAAGGGTATCACCCTTTCGCACCCGCTCACCCTCCTGAATCCGGACCCTTTTCACCACCCCCATCACCTGCGCCTGCAGATTAACCTGGGACTCCGCACGCAGTTTGCCACTACCGCTGACTTTGGAGATTATCGCTCCATACCCGACACGCCGGGTATCGCAACTAACTCCGCCCTCATCGCGGGAACGGTTAAGGATGATAAACAGCACCAGCAGGACAACCGCTCCCAGAACAATCAACAGGGTGCGCACTCCCTTTTTCTTCAACTTACCTCCTCTCACCACGCTCCTTGCCAACCAATCCTAAAAGATAGGCAATCTGTGCCGACTGAATAAAGGTATCACAAAGCGCGGACAGGTAATCGCTCTCTGCCCGGGCAAGTTCGGCCTCAATCTCCAGCAGTTCGGATTGCGCAATACTGCCCAGTTGATACCGGGTTAAAGCAAGTTGATAAAGCTCCTGGTTAAGGCTGAGATTTTCCTTTGCCTGATGATAACGTCTCAGCGCCTCCTCATACTCTAAAATGGCATTCTGGGCAGTAACATACAACTCCAACTTTGCTCGGGTAAACTCTGCACGGGAACGGCGTGAGGCATTAATTGCACCACCAAGATTCAGAATAAAACCCTTAACATCCGCAATCGGTAGTGAAAAACTCCAACCACTGGTTCGCACCATTTGCTCCTTACCGCTCTGCCAGTTTGCAGGTAGGGTTGAGTCCGAATACTGAGCAGACTGGTAAAAACTGACCGAAGGCAGGAACCGCAGAAACGCCGCAACCAGACTGACCATCGCCTGATTTTTTACCCTGTCAGCTAACTGTAATCCGGGGTTAAACTCCATAATCCGGGCAAGCACCTCCTCACTGTCAAACTCTGGTATAGTTGCCGGCTCCTTAATTTCATCAGCCGGCATCACCGCTTTATTCGGATTGATACCGGCAAGCGCGCACAGACCGACCCGCGCGGTTTTCAGGGTCTTCTCAGCGTTGAGAAGACCAAGTTGTGCTCGGGAAAAAAAAGCTTTTGCCCTTAACCACTCAAATTCTGGGACCTGACCGAGTTGGAATCGCTCCTGGGCAACCCGGTGATTCTGCTCTGCCTGCTCAACCCCCTTTACCGCTGCAGTGTAAAGCAACCGGGCGCGCACTAAATTAAAATAGGCGCTGGTAACATCATAAACCAGCCGTGCGGTCCTCTCCCGTGCGGACAGCGAGTAATATGAAGCACTGATAATACCATTCACCAGCGCCTTAAATAGATAAGGATCAAATACCGGCTGGTTTATACTCCAGTTGACATTATAACTGGTCCCCAACTCTGTCTCCTGCTTACTGAAACTAAGCCCCGGAGTTGGCAAAAGAGCCGCCACACCCTCGCCTGCGCTCAACACCGCCTGCCAGCGATCAGCCCCAGCCTCCTTAGCCAAAGGACTTCTCTTCAGTGCCATCTCAAGCGTCTGATTCAGGGTGAGATAAACCGTATCTGTGCCTGCGTTAACCACCCCAAAACCACCACCCGCTACCGCAAACAGCAAAAAGAACCTAAAAAAGATCCCGTAACCCCTATTCATTACTCTCCACCTTCTCCTTAATCCTAATCTACCATTGCGAGCAGTCCTTTTTCTGTCATTGCGAGTCCGCCCCCTTTTTGTCATTGCGAGGAGCGAAGCGACGAAGCAATCCCAAAGCGTAAAACACCGGACTACCCGCAAAGAGATTCCTTCGCCCTTCGGGCTCGGAATGACGAAAAGAGCGGAAGTCATTACCTTCTTGCCTCTCTTTACCCATCACTACTGGCTAAGGGTAAGCCCGCCAGAAATCGTTACCATTCCCGCAAGGAACAAAAGGTAAACCAGCCATACTCCGAAAACCACCCCGAGGCTCCTGCCCAAACGCAGATTAAACACCACCCGCATTCCCATCGCCACCAATAACAACTCCCAGACCGTAAACAGGCCCACCCCGGAAAGCAATCCCCTCAAAAAAAGCGGACCAGTGGGCAACAGGATGCCAAGACTGGTGTCAACAACCAGTTTACCGGTTGCAAACATCAAAATCGCGTGAAAAACCGCGCTCGCAATACGGATGAGCGCGGCATTACTGGTGATTGCCAGCATCCTGCCATAACTGGTGCTACTGCCTAGCAATGGCAAAAACAGATTCAAAATTGCGGTAAAAACTATCAGCAGTAAAAAAGACCAGACCAGTGCAGGCAGACTCCGCACCAGAAACCGGCTTAACAAACTAATCTTTGACGCCCGCTGGTAAAACTCAACCTCCTTTTCCAGTGTGCTCTCCATCCTCTTCAGTGCACTCTCCTGCTGATCTGAAGGCATCCTGCCTTTTGCCACCTGCTCTTCAATAAACTCCCGGGCGCGGGCACTACGGGCTTCGGTAAAATTGATGAGTATCTGCTTTGGCAGTAGTGTGCTGGCTACGGTACCGATGAGCAATGGCAGTACCAAAGCCAAAATCAGTGCCATAATCGCCTCTGGCTTACCACCCAACTCCTGAAAACGCTCCTTCGGTGCAAAGAAAATCTTAAACATACTTACCTGCCTTTTCCTGCTTTTATCCTGCCAGTATGCTGGGCATTAACGCGGAACTGGGGCCACAAAGTATTTGCCGGCGGCGCATCACCTTCCAGCGCATAAATTCCACCATCCCAGGAACCAACATAAACCGTGCCGTCCGGCCCGATTGTTGGCGCAGATGTAAAGTAAAGCTCCTTCTCCTCAACCGCGATTTGATAACTGAAGAAAAGCCTGCCCGCACTGGTCAACGCATACAGCACACCATCATCTGACACCACATAAACCGCACCCTTCTCACTCACCGCTGGCGTCGCACAAATCACATCACCCGCCTCATAAACAACCTGCCAACGACCCGCGGTAAAATCATAAGCACAAAGATAATCACCATCTGTGCCAAGATAGACATGACTGTCCGGAGCGAAAACCGCCTCGGTCCGGACCTCATCACCCTCTGGCACCGGTGAACGCCACCGCATTCTACCATCCGGTCCTAAACAGTACAGGTTACCATCAAAATTACCCACATAAACCAGCCGGTTATGGTCAACAACCGGCGCCGCAAAAAAGTAGGACCCCTCGGGTGTGCCAAAAGCCCAGCGCCGCTTACCCCGGGGAGTAAACGAATAGACCGAATCTGCTGAAACATACAGATTTCCATCCGGTCCGATAGTCGGTGCCGAAGATGCCTCATCACCTAACTTCACCTGCCAGCGAACCCTTCCCTTAGGATCAACACTGACCAGCCTGCCCTGATCCGTAACCAGATAGATATTGCGGTCCTTCCCGATTGCCACCGGTGTCCACAGTTCATCCCCGATCTTAACCGACCACTTCAGATTACCCAGTGTATCAAGACAGTATAACCAGGAATCAAGCGCCGGCACATAAACCAATCCGGCATCAACCGTTGCTCCGGCATAAATTGCCCCACGCGCGCTAAAACTCCAGCGCAACTCACCTGCCGGTGAAAAAGAATACAATGTCCCTGACTCATCACCAACATAGACATTACCATTATTATCCAGCGCGGGTGAAGCGACCACCGGCTCCAGTGTCGGTGAAAACCATTTCAAAAGTGACGGTACCACGGTAACCGAACAGGGCTTACTCCACTCCGAAACTGCGCCACTACCATCACCCACCATCACCCGGATTATGTAAACCCCGGGCTTCTGATACTGATGCGTGCGGTAGATCTCCCACTGAAAAAAGCCCGGCTCACCCCAGTCCATTGAATCCCCATCACCCCAGTCAATCCGGTAACGCAAAGGTGGCTGAGTGCCCTTAGGCGGAAAGATGGTTAACTCCAGAGCCTGGCTGGTATCAACTTTAAGTGGATAGACAAACGAATCTGGTGGTGCGATACTTAATAGCAATAGGCTAAATATTGAATAAATCATAAATCAATCTTAAACCCTAACCATTAGATTGTCAAACCTGTCATTCTGCCCTACCTTGCCTTTTTCCGTTATTACCAGGGCGTTATTTTATTTGTCATTGCGAGGAGCGAAGCGACGAAGCAATCTACAAGCGATAATGCCCGGACCACCTGCAAAGAGATTCCTTCGCCGGACAAGCCGGCTCGGAATGACAAGAAAAGGAAAGTCAGCGCGCTCCACTCTCAAAATACTGCCGTGCCCGTTCCGCATCCCTTTTTATCTGCTCACCCAGACTCCGCGCATCCGGAAACCTCTGCTCCGGCCGCAGATACTCATAAAACCGAACTGTCAACCGCTCGCCTGTCGGCACATCATCTGAAAAATCAAACAGGTGCACCTCCAGCCCTCTGGGACGCTCGCTAAAAGTTGGTCTGAAACCGATATTGGCAACACCCGGAAATATTCTGGCTGAAATCTCCGCGGTAACCGCATAAACACCCTCTGGAGGCAGAAGTTTATCCGGATAAACCACCTCCAGATTAATCGTTGGAAAACCAAGCCTCCTGCCAATACCCAGACCCGGCACCACTCTACCACTCACCGCATAAGCCCGGCCTAAAAGTTCATCTGCCAGCCGGATATGACCCAGCAAAAGATGCTCCCGCACCCTGGTGGCACGCACCGGCGCGCCAAGATGCACCACCTCCGGCACCACCTCCACACGCACCTGATACTCGCCCAGAATACGGACAAGCAGTTGCAGACCACCCCGCGCACCCTTACCAAAACGGTGGTCCGCACCGATCACCACCGCCACCGGCGAGAGCTCGCTAACCAGATACCGCTTAACAAACTCCTCCGGCTCAACATCCCGCAACTTTGCATCAAAACGCAAAACCACCACCTCATCAACCCCCAACTCGGTCAAAAGACTCAACTTCTCGGATAGCGGAGTCAAAAGATAAGGAAACTCTGGGTGTAAAAACTGGGCAGGATGCGGTTCAAAAGTAACCAGCGTTGCCCGGCAATTCAACTCCTCAGCTACCTGCCTCAACCGGGCAACAATCTGCTGATGCCCCAGATGAACACCATCAAACCCCCCGATCGTCAACACCCGCGGACTCTCACTCTGCATAGATAATCCGCTCCGGCTTTAACAGCCCATTCTGCCAACGCACCAGCCCCATAAACCGCCGATCCTCAGTATAAACCAGCACCACACCACCCGCCTCCACCCCGCTCAAAACCCCGCCAACCACCTTCCCCTGCCGCAGAGACGCTGCATCCGCCTCGCTCACCACCATCTTGGGCAGAAAACCAAGCGCCTCCTCAATCGGCACCAGCAAACCCGGCACCTGTGCAGGTGAATCAAGCAAACCGCTCAAATCCTGTGCCTGGCTCAAACTGAAATCACCCACCATCGTCCGCACCAGACCGCTCAAGGTTGCACATACCCCTAAAACCTGACCAATCTCCCGCGCCAGAGACCGGATATAAGTCCCGCTTGAAACCCGCACCCTGATCCTTGCAACCGGTGTCTCCCAGAACTCAAGACCGATACTGTAAACCATCACCCTTCTTGGCTTATGCCTCACTACCACCCCCTGCCGTGCCAGACGATAAGACCGCACACCACCAAACCGCAATGCGGAATAACCTGGCGGCACCTGCTCAATTACCCCGCTAAACCGCTCACTTAAAACCCGGGACAACTCCTCTGCACTCAACACCGGCACAGCCGACTCTGCCACCACCCTACCGGTGATATCATCGGTATCGGTAGCGATACCAAACCGCACCTCTGCCTCATACTCCTTCGGCAAACCCATTAACAACCTGCTTACCTTCGTCGCCTCATTCACCAGAACCAAAAGCACCCCGCTTGCCATCGGATCAAGCGTCCCGGCATGACCAAAACGCACCTCTGGCAAAACCCGCCTCAACCGGCGAATCACATCATAAGAAACTATTCCCGCGGGCTTATTAACAATCAGGATGCCGCGCATTCCTGGCAGGCACAACCCTTAACTTAAACCTCTGAACCATCAGCAGCAGCACCGGCATCCCCATCAACAGCCGGATTAATCTCATTTAAAAGTTCCCCGATCCTCTGCTCCTTTGCCAGAACCTCATCCAGTGCAAAATGAATCTCCGGCATAAACTTCAGTTTAATCCGCTTGGCAACCTGATGCTTAATAAAACCCCGGGCATGCTCCAGATGAGCAAGCGAACGTCGCTTATCCTCCTCACTGCCCAGAACCGAAAAATACACGGTTGCATTCCGCAAATCTCGGGAAAGTGAACAGCGGGTTACGGTAACAAACCCGATCCTCGGGTCAGCCAACTTTGTCAGAACAACCTCGGCAACCACATCCCGGATTGCATCTGCCACCCTGCGCTCCCGATACTGCATAGAGTTATATAATACCCCTGACCGGACCAAAGTCAACCCGATACCCTGCCCTGCTCAAAACCCTCACCATTGCCGTGGACACCATCCACCACTCCACTCATTTCACAACCCGACCCAAAACCCGAACCATAACCAAAACACCAGCCACAAACCAGACCGAAAACAGAACCAAAACCACCCCCAATTTCAAAACCACAACACAAACCACCCAAACCGCCAGCCTCTAATCCCAAATCAAAACCCTACCCAGAACCCATTTCACAACCCGGCTCAAAACCCTTATCAGGACCGTCCCCGATACTGCCCCCTCCCCACATTTCACCCGCCTCAATCTCTCCTTCTGCTTAATAACAAACTATTTTAAAGACACTTAAACAAATTTAACCTATAGGTAAATACACCCCGGGATTTCAACTTAACACCTGTTTAACCAGTGTAACCATCATTTAATAAAAAACTTGACAAAACCCATAACATTCTGTATATTAGCCTAACCGAAATGCTAACCGCGATTAAAGAGTTAGGCAGAGCAAATCGTAAAACTACCGATGAACTGACCACCCTTATTCAAACACCAAAAGGATTTGAAAAAAAGGAAAATGACCCGAAGGTTATATTTATCAACGTCAATACTGACAGGAATCGTTTTACTGGCATAGAACTGGAGGACTACGACCCAGGGAAGAAGGATAAATATCTTTATCGCCGGGGGAGCTCTAACGGTCCGGACATCGCTCCATCTTCAATCCTCACCGAAGCCCACAAGACATTTAAAGGTAAAATTCTCTCTTGGTTTAAAGACCAAACCGATCCCTTTCTGAAAAAAATTCAAAGTATTTTAGAACAAAACCAGGATAAGATAATTGAACAGGTAATCAAGAGAGCAGCTGATTTAAAGAAAAACCAGGGCAAATTGCTTACACTCAAAATTAACGGCAAATATCTTGGCGACCTTGAAACTTTTCGGGAGTGGGTAAAACGGGGAGTGCGAGCTCAAGTTGAAAATAGAGGAGCGGTTGCAAAAGAAAAAATCTGCTCGCTTTGCGGTGAAAGAAAAGAGGTTAGCGGTGACCCGCGGGTGTTTACTTTCTATACGATTGACAAGCCCGGGTTCATCACCGGTGGTTTTGACGAAAAATCTGCCTGGAAAAACTTTCCTCTCTGCTATGACTGCAAACTGGATTTAGAAGCTGGCTGGAAGTTCATTAAAGGAAACTTAAAATTTAAATTCTATGGACTTGACTATTATTTGATTCCGCGCCAGCTGATTAGTAAAACGATAGCAAAAAGCGACATAATGAGGATTCTTGTTGACACCCGGAAAAATATAAGATTAACCCGGCAAGTAATAAAACGTATTACTGATGACGAAGAAGAAATTCTTGACATCTTAAAGGAAAAGCAGGATATCATCACGCTCAATTTACTTTTTTTAAAAGAAGAGGGAGGAAGTAGCGCTCAAAGAATTCTGCTTTTGATTGAGGATGTATTTCCTTCACGACTAAGAGAAATTTTTCAGGCAAAAGATGCGGTTGATAAACTGCTAAACGGGAATTTCACTTTCGGTTGTATCCGGGTATTTTTTAGAACCTCCAGCCCGGGCAAAAGTCAGCCTGACCTTGATAAATATTTTCTGGAAATCGTTAATTCAATATTTAAGGGTGTAGTGATTGACAAAGGGCTACTGTTCCAATTCTTTATGTCTGAAATCCGTAACCGATTTTTAACCGAGGATAACAAAGGGCTTTTCTTTGCCCGGGTAAAAGATGCCTTAATGGCAATTTTATTTTTACTCAAACTTAATCTGGTAGTTTTTAAGGAGGTAAAAGTTATGGCTGATTCACGATTTGACCGATTTTTTGAGAAATATCCGGCACTCTTGCAGCATCCTGCCAAAAAGGGGGTGTTTTTACTTGGTGCGTTGACCCAACTCCTGCTAAATAAACAATATGCTGATAGAGGGTCAACGCCGCCGTTTCGTAAAAACCTGAAAAGTTTAAAGATGAGCGAATCTGACCTGCGTGCACTTTTACCCAAAGTCCAGAACAAACTTGAGGAATACGGAGCATTTACCACTGGTAAAAAACAGATTGCCTCAGAGATAAGCAAATACCTGTCAATAGCAGGTGAAAACTGGAAAATCCCGCTTGAGGAGTTGAATTTTTATTTTGCCTGCGGGATGAATATGGTAAATGATGTCAAAAGTATTATTTCCGAAGAACAAAATACAACGGAGGTGTAAAACTATGGCTGATGTTATTAAAAACCGCTCTGAAATATTATTTCTTTATGATGTCACCGATGCCAATCCCAACGGTGACCCGAATGATGAAAACAAACCGCGCATTGATGAGGAAACCGGAATAAACATCGTTACTGATGTCCGCTTAAAACGAACCATCCGGGATTATCTTTTTGAATACAAAAAAAAGGAAATATTCATCCGGGAAATTCGCGATAAGAAAGACGAGCTGAAGACCAAAGAGAAAAGGCTGGCTGATTTTAAGGACAGCAAAGATATCCTAAACAAATGTGTGGACCTGCGGCTTTTTGGTGCTACAACTGCAGTTGAGGAACAACGAATGAATCTCACCGGTCCGGTTCAGTTCAAATATGGCAGGTCCTTACACAAGGTTAATTTGACTTTTATCAAAGGAACAACGGTAATGCCATCAGGTGAGGAGAAAAAGCAGGGCACTTTTACTGAGCGCTATATTCTTCCATATTCTCTGATCGCCTTTTATGGTGTAATCAACGAAACCGCCGCGATTACCCAGGACATACCGCTAACCGAAGATGACATTGACCTGATGATGGCGGCAATCTGGTACGGGACCAAAAACCTGATTTCTGGCTCAAAGTTCGGGCAGAATCCAAGGTTTTTGCTTCAGGTTATTTACAAAAAGGGGTTAAGTTTCTACATCGGCGAGCTTGATAAGCGCATCAAGTTAATTTCCGATAAGCAGGACGAAGAGATAAGACGGGTTGAAGAAGTAAACCTGGATGTTACCCAACTGATTGATGCTCTAAACGAGCAAAAAGAGAAAATTCAACTTCTCCGGATAAAGACAGATGAACGCTTGCAGTTCTTAAGGGGTAAACAGATAACTGACATTGCCCAAACTCTGAAGGAATTAAAACTACCCGTTAAGGAATTCAACTTCTGAACACTATGCGGGTAGTGGTATTTGATATCTGGGGTGATTATGCCCATTTTCGCAAATTCTTTACCACCTCTTCCCCCCTGACTTTTTCATTTCCCCCCCCACCCACGATTGCCGGTATCCTTGGCGCAATTTACGGCACAAATAAAGACACCAATCAATATCTAAGAATGTTTACCCCGGAGCACTGCTTCATTGCATTAAGAATAATTCACCCTATCAAAAAGGTGAGAATGGGATTGAACCTGATTGACACAAAAGTTGGCTTCCAACCCAAAAGACACACCCAGATAAGAACCGAATTTGTCAAAAACCCGCATTACCGCATCTACTTTCACCACAAACACCAAGAGGTATTAGATCACCTGACTGAACTATTGGCAAACCACCAGACTGTCTACACGCTGGCGTTGGGCTTAAGTGAACTGCTTGCCGACTTCAGACTTATCGGCACATTTGAAGCCAAAAAGATATCGCCTGATAGACCGTTGGACATCGTCACCGCTATCACCGAGGACAACCTCGCTGAGTTAAAGGTTGAGCCGGATAAAAAATATATCAAAGAACGGCTACCGATCGTAATGACACCAGAACGGGTGGTAGAAAAGTATCAAGAGGTTATCTATGAAACCACAGGCAAAACGCTAAAAGCCAGAGTAAAAACCTGCTTCAAACTGAAAAGTGGTGAGCACATCACCTTCTTCTGGTCTTGAGTCCCATCCGGGCGTTCAACTGGAAGAGCATCTGATTAACACTGCCACCTTTGCAGAAATTTTTCTTCAGGAAAAACCGGCTCCCATCCAGCAGGAGTTGGCACCAGTTTTAAAAATCTGTGCTCTCCTGCACGATATCGGCAAGGCAACCCCCCATTTTCAGAAATACCTTTCTGGCGCTGAGTCCAAAATTCCTGAAGCCAGACACAGTTTGTCTTCTGCGGTGTGCACCTACTCATTACTGTCCGAGCAGTTTCCCGATAACTTATATCCCATCTTAGGTTTTCTGGCGGTCAAGCGTCACCACGGCAATCTGAACGAAATCATTGACGAAGTTATTTTTGACGAAGAGGACTACACATCACTAAAGAAACAGTTGGCAAGTATTCAACCTGCCCGATTTACAATCCTGGCACAGAAATTGAAATCTGCCGGTTTACCAGTTATGTTAACCTTAAATCAAATTGCCTCCTGGTTTGATAATTTCCCTACAATGGCACGACAGATTAAAAGAAGACTGCGCACCTCACCGTTGGGTATTGAAGACTACATCACCGCTAATCTGATTTACTCAATACTTCTGGATGCAGACAAAAGCGCTACCTTATTCAGGAATAACACCAACATCTTCAAAAGACAAAAATTCCCCGGTCAAAACCTGATCAAAAACTACCGACAGCGGACCTCGTTTCCCCCCTCACCATTGAACAAATTGAGAGATGCGGCTTATAATGAAGCCGTTAACCTACCAATTGATTTAAACAGGCGATTTTATTCGCTGAACCTGCCGACCGGAATGGGCAAAACACTTACCGCCCTTGCCTTCGCCTTCCGCCTGCGTGCCATACTGGAAAAAGAAACCGGCATCCAGCCCCGAATTATTTACGCTCTACCCTTTTTAAGTATTATTGATCAGAACGCAGACATAATTGAAAAAATTCTCCAGACCAATGGCATCACCAGCAGCACCGATATTTTCCTCAAGCATCACCACCTTGCCGATACTGTTTATAAAAAGGAGGATGACGATACTGAACTTACCCCCTCGCAAGCCGAAATATTGATTGAGGGCTGGAATTCTGAAATAATTATCACAACATTTGTTCAGTTTTTTCATACACTGATAACTAACCGCAATCGCAGTCTGCGTAAATTCCATCGCCTGACAAACTCAATAATCATTTTAGACGAGGTCCAAAATATCCCGATTAAATACTGGCTACTTTTACAAAAACTCCTCTCGTTTGTTGCCGAAAAGTTAAACAGTTACATTATATTTGCTACTGCAACCGAACCGCTGATTTTCCCGAAAGAGCATCTAACCGACATTGTTATCAACAAGGAACGTTTCTTTTCCTGTCTTGACCGGATCGAAATAAAACAAGAGATAGACAACCCCCGCGCAATTGAGCAGTTTGCCGACGAATTTAATTTTCAACCCGATAAAACATACCTCTTTATCTTTAATACCATCTCGGCAGCACACCAATTTTTTGACATCTTAAACAACAAAGGGTATAACCCGGTGTACCTTTCTACCCATGTTGTTCCCAGGCAGAGGATGGAACGGATAAAGGCGATTAAAGAAAAGCGACCATCTATTACCGTCTCCACCCAGTTAGTAGAAGCAGGCGTTGATATTGACTTCGACATTGTGGTGCGGGATTTTGCTCCACTGGACTCAATAATCCAATCCGCTGGCAGATGTAACCGCAACGCTACTAAACGGGGAACCGTGTTGATAGTCAAACTGCTCGATCAAAACAAAAAGCCATTTTATTCATATATTTATGATGGAGTACTGATTGATATAACCGCTAATATCATTGCCGGTAAAAAGGAGTTAAAAGAGCCTGATTTATTGCCATTGCTCAACGAATATTATCAACAGACCCAGCAGAGGAAATCACAGCAGGAATCAAAAGAACTTTTAACCGCGGTTGAACAACTCCGTTATAAATCAATTGACGATCGCTCGGGGATTGCCGATTTTCAGCTCATCACTGACGAATTCAACAAACTTGATGTTTTCATTGAACTTGACAAAGAGGCACAGGAAATTTGGCAACAATTTCTTAAGATAAGAAAAATAACCGACCCGTTTCAGCGGCGAGAGATGTTTAATAAAATAAGAAACCAGTTCTATCAGTATGTAATTTCCATCCCGCGCTTTACTGCCAACAAACCGGATGAGTTTGATGAAATAGGCTATGTCCCGCAAGCAAGTCTTTGTGACTACTACAACGCTGAAACCGGTTTTATTATTAAAAATTCCAAACCATCTGCTATCTATTAAAATGAAAATTGAAACACTCCTGCTTAAACTGGAAATTAACAAAACTTTAACCCCACAGGATGCAAGCAAGGTTCGTGGCTACCTCGGCAGCCTATTTCGTCATCGCGTTGAAGTTCACCACCATCAGCTCGATGGTTCTCTACTTTACCGGTATCCGGTTATTCAATATAAAATTATCGGGGGAGATTGTGTGATTCTTGGTTTTGACGCTGGTATTGAAGTTGTAAAAAAAATCTTTGACGAGTTAAAAGTTCTGATCATTGATGGCAACTGGCAGGACATTCTTGCCAAATCACTTTACAATTACGCTGCTGACTTTGGCACCACAACCGATTTTATCCCCTACACCTTTCTTACCCCCTGGCTCGCATTAAACGAGGAGAACTACGACACCTATCAGCGCTACGGCAACTGGCAAAAACGGCGCGAACTGTTAAACAAAATCCTTGTGGGCAACATCCTCTCCCTTGCCAAAGGTGTCAACTACACGGCTACCGAGCCAATAACCGTAAAAATTGAAAATATCCGCGAGACCAGAACTACTTTGAAAGGCACACCGATGCTGGGTTTTCTGGGTAACTTCCAGGTAAACTTTGCCATCCCGGAATACTGGGGAATTGGCAAATCGGTCGCCCGCGGCTTTGGCACAATCGGCAGATGCAGTTGGTAATTAACAGTTACGGCTCTTACCTGCAGAAAAACGGCGATCTGTTCCGAATTAAAATCGACGAAAAGGTTCACGAGATTTCAGCAAAAAAGGTCTCTTCAATTCTTGTCGCTACCGCCGCCTACCTCACCACCGATGCCATAAAACTGGCAATTGACAACAATATTGACATCGTTTTTGTTGATGAGTTTGGCGAACCCTATGCCCGGATCTGGCACAGCCGATTCGGTAGCACCTCAGCAATCCGGCGCCAGCAGGTCGCAATCGCGGAAGCCGAATCGGGATTAGAACTTGCGTTGAACTGGGTCAAACGCAAAATTGACAATCAGATTAACCTTTTACTTCACCTGCGTAACACCCGCACCCGAAAATCGGCAGAGATTACCGAATATATTGAAAAACTGAAAAACTGCCGGGAATCTTTGGACACCATTACCGGAACAATAGAAGAAAAAAGAGCCACAATAATGGGCATTGAGGGCAGTGCCGGCAGAATCTATTTTGATGCCCTGAGTTTTATTATGCCCGAACAGTTCAAGTTTACCGGCCGCTCCCGCAACCCGGCACAGGACGAGTTCAACGCCCTGTTAAACTACGCCTACGGAGTCCTTTACTCACTCGTAGAAAAAGCCTGCATCATTGCCGGTCTTGATCCATATGTGGGCATCATTCACACCGACAACTATAATAAGAAATCCCTGGTTTTTGATATCATTGAGAACTATCGGATCTGGGCAGAAGAGGTGATTATCAACCTGTTTGCCGCTCGCAAGATCAAAAAAGAGTATTTTGACTGCCTGCACAACGGTGTTATTTTAAACAAAGAGGGGAGAGCGGTTTTAATTGATGCCTTTACCCGTTTCCTTGACGAATCAATACGCTATGCCGGTAGAAACATCAAAAGAAAGGATATCATTCAGTTTGACTGCCACGGAATTGCCAACCAGATTATAAGCACCCGAAATGAGTCAGAGTAGCCTTGTCTGGGTGATTTACGACATACAAAAAAACCGCACACGCAACCTGATTGCCCGTGCCTGTAAAAACAAAGGTCTTTACCGGGTGCAGAAAAGCGCATTTCTTGGCTCGCTCAACCGCACGCAGATTGAAGAACTTAAAACCATCTGCGAAGATATAATTGATCTGACGGTTGACTCGGTCTATATCTTTCCCCTCTGCGAAGAGGACTTTAAAAAAGTCCGCTTGCTGGGTAAGGCATTTGACCGGGAGCTGGTTGCCGACGAAGTAAAGGCGCTCTTTTTATGAACCAGTTGAAGAAAAATTGCGATTTTGACACCGAAGCCACGCCGATGCTAACCACTACCGAGATAATGGAACATATCTTCTGCCCCCGTTTCACTTATTTTATGAACTGTCTGAAAATTTCCCAGCACGAAGAACAGCGTTACCTGGTGTTAAAAGGCAGAGAACTTCATCACGAACGGGAAAAACATAATGCCAGATATTTAAGAAAACGTATCAATTGCGTCAAGAAGGAATTAAGCGTCTACCTTGCTTCACCGGCAATTCGGGTGCGGGGTGTAGTTGACGAAGTTTTAACGCTTGCAGATGGAACAATGGCACCACTTGACTATAAATACACTGAATACCGAGAATATCTGTTCCGCACCCATCGCTATCAATCGGTTTTGTATGCAATGCTAATCCGGGAAACATATCACCAGCCGGTAAATCGGGGTTACATCTGCTACATCAGAGGCGGTACAAAACTGTGCGAAGTTCTTTACAAAGAGGAGGATTTTTTGTATATTAAAGAGACAATTGAGGAGATATTTAATGTTATCCAGCACTGCTACTTTCCAAAAAAGACCAGATTTCCTGCCCGCTGTATTGACTGCTGTTACAAAAATATTTGTGTTTAGCGAGGTGAAATTATATCTACCTGGAATTAAATTAGTTATGGATACAGGGCGATGCATAACCGGTCAAAAAATTGCTAAAATCGGCGATTTTGGGCGGGTTTTTCCGGCAAAATTAGCCCGGCAAATGATGAGTCAACCGATTGAAAAACAATTAGATAAAGCAAAAATGCGGTTATGACACCACTTCCACCAAAACAAGGATTGAAACAGATATTATTCCTCAGGATATATAGCAAAAGAATTTGTTATGACACCACTTCCACCAAAACAAGGATTGAAACCTGGGTTGACACAATTGCCGCTCCAATCTGCATCAGGGTTATGA
>Ga0136652_1000146_pt1 | contig 39570 bp, 27 predicted proteins | sample ConPoolayeEmetaG_FD_94864 | JGI IMG/M metagenome (GOLD analysis project Ga0136652, IMG submission 94864) | Hot spring microbial mat communities from California, USA to study Microbial Dark Matter (Phase II) - Cone Pool mat layer E metaG... ...
CCAAATCCGCCGCTACGATCCTCATGGGCGTGTCCTCCTTGTCTGTTAATTCAATATGGGCCAGAGGATACGCCCTTCCTACGCCTCGGCAACGAGATTACACACGAAAGGATACGCCACCGTGACCCGGCGGCATGTCCCTCCCGGCGCCACCCAGGAGTGGCGGCGGATCAGCCAGTCCGGCGTGTTCCGCCAAATGACGCGACAGGAGCTTGAGAAGAAAGGCCACAGGCACCGCGAAAACGCGTTTCCCGCCCGCGAAACTCGGGCGGCGCGGAGCCGGTCCGAATTCTTTCCTAAGCTCAGTCTCCGAGCCCGGCGTACTGGACCCCGCGCACCGGTGTCTTGCTCGCTCTGTCAGGCGCACTCGTAAGTCCGCTACCCCCACTGATGGGTAGCCCCCTGTGCGGTCAAGCTTCCGATCCTTGCGCCCCTCGGTCAGGCTCGGGGCGCCGGCCGATGGCCGATCTGTCGAAGAAAGGGGAGCGAGGGCGGGCCGACAGTCAGCCGTTCCGCACACCTGGCGCCGGGGCGCGATGAAACGCGTTACCCGTCCCAAGCGGCCGGGATCACACCACGTCGTACAAGCGGCCCAGACGGAAGCGCCCGCGAGCCACCTTGCGAACGTTGGCCATGTTGGCCAAGGCGATGCCGACGCTCTTGTTGAGGGTCTTATTCTTGGTCTTGTAACCGAGCTTCAGTACGCCGGCGGTAATGTCCTTGACGGCCATAGTGCCGCCATCGCGCAGCACTTGCAGAATGTAATACTTCAGTGACCCGCGACGATACGGTTTCCTGGGCGGTCGTCCGATGCGCCCCGGTCGGCGCAGAGTGCCAATTCCAGCGCGACTCCCGCACATAGCCACCAAAGCCCGGGCCACGGCACTAATCTGGGCATTGATCAACTGCCGCTGCGCGATAAGTTTCTTATGATAGGCTCGCAGCCCGCGGACCGCGTCCGCCATTCCGACCGTCCGCAAGGCGCGAACTCGGTTGGGGCGATCAAGCTCTTCCTGCATCGAGCGGCGGCTGGCTCTCTTTCGAGGCATCAGCTATTCTCCATTGGTCTTGAACGCTGCCGCGTTACTGGTGACCGGACTACCACGCCACAACACTGGTGTTCACTTACAACCAACGGCAGCCACTGTCAAGAGCCGGGATGAACTAGGCCGCCGGTTCGGAACACCCACAACTCCGGCCACCCGCTTGCGCGCCGAGCGCTACCCGAGGTGTCACAGAGGGAAAAATGACCCGAGTGTAAAGCCAGTCGCTCCGGCTGCGGGCCTCGATGCTCCAAGGAAAGGTGAGAGGTGAAGCTGCCGACCAAGCCGGCAGCCGGCGGCGCTCGGGCGCGAGCCAGCGGCAGCGCTCTGTGCAGCGCTTCTAGAAGGCCAGTTCCTGGTGGTGAGGGTCTGACGGGACGGTCGACTGGCCGACGCCGATGATGGGCAGGAGGACCTCTCGAAGTTGCTCGGGCCGGAAAGGTTTGCGCACGTAGCCGCGAGCTCCGGCCCGCAACAGCTCGGCGATTCGCGGCTCGCTGCCCTCGGTGGAAGCGATGATCACCGGCAGTCCGCGCAGCCGGTGATCGTCGCGCATCCGTTGCAACAGTTTGATTCCGTTCATGACCGGCATGTTGATATCCAGCAGGACCACGCTGATGGGGTGCTGGTCCATCTGGGCCAGAGCCTCGATCCCGTTGGCGGCCTCATAGACTTCGCCGACATCGAGCCCGCTGATGGCCAACGTGCGTTTGATCATGCCCCGCATGGTCCCAGAGTCATCGACAACCAGTATGTTGGCCGGCATGTCAGGACTCCTACTTTCTGGCAAACATCGCCTGCACTGACCGGAGTTCGGCCACCGCCTCGGCTCCGACGCTCTCCAGGTCCAACTCGGTCAGGCCGCAGCGTCGCAGGACCGTCGCGCTGCCACGGTAGGCCAGACCGTCATGACCGGTGCCGATTCCCAGCAGCAGGCAGACCGCGTCCGCCAGGTGAACCGCGTCTACCAGCGGATCGGCTTGCGGCAAGTCCGCCGGGGTGTGGTGGTAGCCGATGCACCGGACCATGGCCCGCGGCAGATTCCATCGCTCGGCCAACCGGGCACCGGCCTCGGCGTGGGTGTAGCCGAGCACCCGCTGTTCGGCCTCGCAGAACGAGACCCCTTCCTGGGTGACCTGTCGGACCACTTCCAGGTACTGGGCCTGTACGAACTCGTTGAGCACGATCTTCCCGACGTCGTGGAGCAGGCCCGCGGTGAACAGCAGTCCCATTTGCGGCAAGCGCATCCGCCGGGCCAGCAGTCGGGCGGCGGTGGCCACCCCGGCCGAGTGCAACCACAGCATCCCGGCCGGCAGGCCGTACCCCTCCTGCGGGCGGCCCAGCAGCGTCCGGGCATGAGCGGCCATGACCAGTTGGAAAACCTTGGAGGTCCCCAGCAGACAGATGGCAGCATCCAGAGAGTCAATGGTGCGGGCCAGCCCGTAATAGGCCGAGTTGCACAGCCGCAGGACTTCCGCGGTCAGGCTCTGGTCATAGCGGATGGCCTCGACGATCTGCTCCACCGAGCTGTCCGGGTTGCTGACCACACTGACCAACCGGAGAACGGTGTCCGGCAGGTGCGGCAGGGTGGCAACGCGGTCCACGATTCGGTCAAGCATGAGAGTCACAGCGGCGTCTCCTCCTGTCGCGACCTGACGGACACCGCCCCGGTACCGATCTCGATCTTCAGAGTTCGGCTGACGTTGCCGCCCACGTTTTCGGCCTGGATCAAAACCCCGTTCTTCCAGAAGATCTTGCGAAGGGCCAGGTAGTTCCGCTTGCCGATGTTGAAGGTGCCCTGCTCATCCAGAAGCTGGGACCCGCCGGCGATTTTGACCACCAGTCGATTCTTTACCGCCCCCAGCTCGTAGGCGGCCCGAAACAGTTGCGGGACGCCGGTGTCGCAGAACATCGCCGGGTTGCTGCGGGCCTTCTCGGGCGAAAGCTGCGAGTCGGGCAGCATGTAGTGCAGCAGCCCCCCCACCCGGACCGCCGGGTCCCAGATGGCCACCCCGATGCAACTGCCCAGCGAGTAGGTGATGAGCGTCGCATCCGGGTCGGCCGACACCGCCAGGTCGGCGATATCAACGACGATGGTGGACATGGCCTCGCTCGGGGCGGTCGCCGCCAGGGCAGGGACCGCCGGACCGGATTGCCAGCCGGGCTTAGGCCGGGCTGGCCGCCGCCTGGTTGACTTCCTCCAGGGCCGCCTCCAGCTCCTCCGAGCAAAGCACCTTGTCGATGTCCAGCAGGATTTTCACGTCGTCCTTGAACTTTCCCATTCCCAGGATGAAGCTGGTGTTGACCGCGGCACCCAGCGGGGGCGGGGGATCGATCTGGCTGGCGTCGATGTCCAGCACTTCCTGGACCGTGTCGACGATCACGCCCACCAGCGATCCGACATCCACCACCACGATGCAGGTCTGCTCGGTGTAGGGGGCCGGCTCCAGGCCGAACTTCAGGCGCAGGTCCACGACCGGAATGACCTTGCCGCGGAGGTTGATGACGCCCTTGACGTAGTCCGGGACCTGCGGGATGGAGGTGATATCCATGATCCCGATGATCTCGCGGACCTTGAGGATCTCCAGGCCGTACTCCTCGGAGGCCAGACTGAAGGTCAGATACTTGCCGCCCTGGGCGGCCGCCGGCCGGTTGCTGCTATCAAGCTTCGCGGTTTGCATACCTTGATACTCCTATACGGGCACCGTGACCGGCTCAGCCGGACATCCGGCACCGCTGCCACTACGGTACTGCTGCGAAGAGAGGGGATCCTGGCTCGGTTCGGTCGGCCGGGCGTCGCTGCGCGAGTGCAGTCGCCCGCCGTCACGCTGCCTGTACAGGGCCAGCAGCCCCGCCGGTTCGAGGATCAGGCCCACTCGACCATCGCCCAGAATCGCGGCTCCCGAAACCCCCTGCACTTGCTTGAAGCGCTCCCCCAGCGTCTTGATCACCACCTGCTGCTGGCCGATCAGCTCTTCCAGCACCAGGGCTATCTTCTGCCCCGCTCCGTTCAGGATCACCACAATGTTTTCGCAGGGGTCGATCGGGGGCCCATAGCCGAAAAGCGCTCCGAGCTGGATCAGCGGGCACAGCTCGCCCCGCACCTGGAGCACCGCCCCACGCCCCTGCACGGTGGCGATCTGGCGGCGCTCCGGTCGCAGCGACTGTTCAATCAGGATGGTCGGGATGATCATCCGCTCGCGACCCACCCGCACCAGCATCCCGTCGATGATCGCCAGCGTGAGCGGCAACCGGACCGAGAACGTGGTCCCCCGTCCTTTCTCGGACTCGATCTCGATCTTGCCCCGCAACTGCTCGACGTTCCGCCGAACCACGTCCATGCCTACCCCGCGACCGGAGATCTCCGTCACCGTCTCGGCGGTCGAGAAGCCGGAGTGCAGAATCAGGGCGAAGACCTGCTGGTCGGAAAGCTGCTCTTCGGGGCTGACCAGCCCGCGCTCGATCCCCTTGGCCAGCAGCTTGTCGCGGTCCAGCCCGCGGCCGTCGTCCCGTACCTGGATCACGATGCTGTCGCCCTGGTGGAAGGCATGGAGCCAGATGTTTCCGGTCGGCGGCTTGCCGACCTGGCGGCGGACCTGGGGCGGCTCGATCCCGTGGTCGATCGCGTTCCGGACCATGTGCACCAGCGGGTCGGAAATCTGTTGGATGACGTTCTTGTCCAACTCCGTCTCTTCCCCGCTGATGCTCAACTCCACCTGCTTGCCCGCCTTCCGGGATACGTCGCGCACCACCCGCCGCATCTTCTGGAACACCTGCCCGATCGGCACCATCCGCATGGCCATGGCAGTTTCCTGAACATCGCGGACGATCTTGCTCACCTGCGCGACGTAACGGTGCAGCTTCTCGTCACCACTGGCCGCCTCGGCCAGGCTGACCATCGACTGCGCGATCACCAGCTCGCCGACCGCGTCAACCAGGAAGTCCAGCTTGTGGGTGTCCACCCGGATCGACTGGTCCAAGAGAGTCGCAACTTTCGATTGCGGTCCTGAACCCCACTCGCCGGATGGCCAGCCAGCTCCCTCCGCTTCCGGCTCAGTCGCACCCGGCGTCCCCGACTCCGGCCGGTCAGCAGTCCGGGCACCGCCCGCCCCCCAACGCGCCGACTCCTGACCGGATGACTCCGGCCCGCTCGGACCGGCCGCCGATCCCGACCGGACCGCTTCTCGAAGCCTGGCCATCACGGCCGAGATGTCCGGCTGCGGGCACGGACCGCCGGTCGGATTGCCGAGGTACTGGCGAATCGCGGCCAGTTGCGACTTCAAAGAATCCACGCCGCTGAAGATCAGGTCCACGATCACCGGGGTGATCGTCATCTCGCGCTTGCGGCCTCGGTCCAGGATAGTCTCGATCTCGTGCGTGAGCCGGTTGATGTCCCGGAGGTTCAAGAAGCCGGCGATCCCCTTGATCGTGTGGAACGGCCGAAACAGCTCGTTGATCTTCTCCGTGTTGCTCGGATCCGCCTCAACCGCCAGCAACCCAGCCTCAATCACGTCCATGTGCTCGGCCGCTTCATCCAGGAACCCGACCAGGTGCTCGCGCTCGCCCAGGTCAAGCACCAGCGGCTCGCTGACGTAGACCTCGCCGGCCGGCGGGCGGTCAAAGCAGGATTCACTTTGCGTGGCAGGCTGCGGCGTAGGTGGCGGCGCTTGGTCTGCCAGGTGGGCCGACTCCGCGGTTGGCAGGGCGGGTACGGCGTCGCTTGCCGCCGCGTCTGGAGCCCGCGACTGCTGCATCTGGTCGGTGGTCGTTTCTCCCACCGCCTGCCTGACCCGGGCGATCAGGTCAGTGCTGTTGACCGGTTGACCGCCGGCCGCCTGACTTATCGCCCGGGCCAGTTCCGAGACCAGCCCGATGCCCAGTTCCGGATCGGCGGCCTCATCCAGAATGAGGCGTTCCAAAAGCAAGGACAGGTTCCGGGCCAGCTCGCAAAGGATTTGATCCGCCGGCTCATTGCTGCCCGCGCCGCCTTCCATCAGGTGCTGGCAACAGGTATGCATACGGGCCAGGCGGCCCAGGTCGTTGCGGTCTGGCGAGGTCAAGACGGCTTCCAGCAAGCCATCCACGGCAGCCTTCGCTGCGCTCGTCATGTTTGCCCCATTCAATCGGCCGGCGAGGCCGAACCGCCTTTTGCGTCCCAGGCGCCCGACCCACTCCCCGACCATTGGAAACCAGAGCATTTCCGGGGCGGTCAACCTTTCGGTGGCCGCCCCGCTGGGCACCAGACTGGTTATCGAGTCACCGGGCAGGGACGTTGAATGACCGGCTGGAACCGCCGACCACTAGAGCACGAACTCGGTTCAGCACCGAACGCAGCGCCCGATAACCTGCGCCCCAGACATGTGACGCGTAGGGTCGCGGAGCGTTCTGCCCGCTCAGCTCGCCCGGCCTTGAGAGCCCGGATCGGCCTATTTCGCCTCTCCCCCTGCCACCAGTCGTCGCACTCCAGGGTGCTCAACCGGCACGCGCGTCGCCCGGAATAGACCTCTGCCGGGCGGGGGACCCCAGCCCGGGGGTCCCGGTGCGCCAGGCGGTCGCCTACCATCCGGCCGCCTTTCTAACTCGTTTTCGGGACCGTCCGGGGGCGGACCACCCGGTCGGCCTGGCGACCCATCGACCTGTGGCGGCCGGCCGCTGCCCGACGAGTCGGGACCATGGTCTAATCCAGGAGCCCCCTCGAACGGGTTGATATATTCCCAGACCACAGTCCCCTCTCGGCTGACCTCGATTATCCGACCCTGCTCGCCCACGCAGACCAGCGTGTTCCCGTTGGGCAGGCGCTGGGCTCCAGAGATCGAAGCCGAGAACATTTCACGCTTGTTGGGGGCCGCATACTCCCAGCACGGCCTGCTCGGGCCAAAGGCTTGACCCGGCTTACGCGCGTACCGACCCGACGAGTCCACCGGCGGCGCGATCTCGACGACCGAGGAGTACGGGCCGTCTGGCCGGCTGCGGCCGTTGTTGAACACCAGCAGGTGGCCGGCTCCCGGACAGCCTTCCGGAATCCAATGCGCGTCATGCTGGTCGAAGAGCTGCTGGTCTTCCACGCCGCCCGCGCCATAGGCCCGTGGGTTTCCCCATCGGTAGAGCAGGTCGCCTCCGACCCCATAGCGCCCCCCGCGATGTCCAGCCGCTTCCTGCGTCGTGGTGCTGTGGTCGATGATCCAGATCTCGTTGAAATTGTGGACGCTGAGTGCGATCTGGTCGAGCTTGGCGTTATAGGCCACCGCGTTGGTGTGGCACCAGTCGGCCCGCGGGTTGAACCCGCCCGGACCTCGCGGAGGCGGGCGGCCGACCTGCTCCTCCCGCGACTCGCGGCCGCCCACATAGCCCAAGCCACGCAGGCGACGTATTTCGGCCGGGCCTTCCGGCGGCGTTTCACCTCGGAAGTTCAGATCGACCAGCTCCGGGTGCTCGGCGACCACCCCATAGTTGGGCTTGCTCGGGTCGAAGTCCTGCACCAGATGGTCCCACACGTGCCACTCCCAGACGATTCGACCACCGCGGGTGCCGTGCGGCTCGACTTCTATTATGCAGTCCGGCCACATCTCATCGCCGACCATTTGTTCGGGATCGCGCCCTGCGGCGATGGCCTCCTCCCGGCTCTTTTTCTCCCAGGCGATCATCAGGATGTTGCCGTTCGGCAGCGGCTCGATGTCGTGATGCAGGCAGTGATTCTGGTCGGCATAAACGAACTCCCATTCGACCCGGCCGGCCGGGGAGATCCGCTCGACACGCCCGCCGATGCCGCCGCCACCGAAGTGCTGGTTTCTCGGCTCGCGGCCGCAGCGCAGCAGGCTCCCGTCCTCCAGCAGGTAGGCCGCCTGCCCGGGCACGTACCGGCTCGGCCAGGAATGCACCACCCGACCTGCCAGGTCGATCAGGTAAGTCGTGGTCGAGTTCAGCGGCGCCAGCAGGGTGTAGCCGGGGCAGGCTGCCTCGGTGTTGAGGATCAGGCCGGTCCGCTCGGGCATGCCGCCCCATCTTCCGTCGCGGGGCGGTTGGCCGGGAGGCTGCGCCGGCACGCCGCGGTCCTGCGAGCCTTGGCTGACCAGTTGATCCGGCCGAGGGCCTGCAATCCGGAGCGCGGGGTCCGGTACGCCGGCAGATCGGGGCCACCCACCCACCAGGCTGGCCGACAACGCCAGGAGTGCGATCCAGACCGTACCCTGACCTGGGCGGGAACCGAGCCGGCCGTGGGCCGGGCGTCCGACCCGGCGGCAGCTCGGACCCGGCCCGGCATCTTCCTCGGGGTGGGCTCTTATCAGGGTATTGGTCGGGTCAATGGGTTGCTGGACCTCGCGAGCACTTGGCATGACCTCACCCTTCCCCATTTCTGACGGATGCCGGCAGACCAGTTGGAAAGCGCAGCGGCACAGTCCCGTCCCCGGGCCCAGTCCAGTACCAGGACGGACCCGTTTCCTTGAACCCACCATGAGGTTCTCAGGGCGGCCTTTTACAGCTTACAACGCCCGGCCGGCAGCTTTATTCGAGCGAGCCGCCGGGCCGGATATTTTGGGCCGCGCCCAGTGTGACCCGGCCGGAGCAAGCCCGCAGAAACCTTCAGCCGCGGGGCTGGAACGCCAGGGCCTGCTCCTGCGACCAGACGCCGGGGATCGGCGTTTTGCACTTGGGGCACTTGCCGTCGACGATCTGGTTAGATGCGACCCGGAAGCCGACCCGGCGGATCAGCTCGGTCCGGCAACTGTGGCAGTAGGTGTTCTCGCCCGGGTGCATCGGGACGTTGCCGGCGTAGACGTAGCGGACGCCGGCATCCAGCGCGATCTGGCGGCATTTCTCCAGAGTCGGAATGGGCGTCTGCGGCAGATTGGTGACCCGATAGGTCGGATGAAAACGCGTAAAGTGCATGGGGACATCCGGCCCCAGCTTCTGCACCACCCAGCGGCTCATTTGCTGGATTTCCTCCGGCGAGTCATTGAGCGTCGGGATTATCAAGACGACCAGCTCGAACCAGATGCCGATGTCCTTGAGGGTTTCCAGAGTCGACAGCACGGGCCCCAGCTCACCCGAGCACATCTCGCGGTAGAACTTCTCGCTGAAAGCCTTGAAGTCGATTTTGACGCCGGTGAGCTGGCGGCAGAGCTGGCGGAGCGGCTTCTCCTGGATGTAGCCGTTGGAGATCATCACGCTGCCGATTCCCTGCTGGCGTGCCAGGGCGGCCGAATCGTGCATGTACTCGTAGAAGACCACCGGCTCCGAATACGTGTACGCTATGGTCGGCGACTTGCGCGACTTGCAGGCCGCGACCAGTTGCTCGGGCGAGACCAGCCGGCTTTCCACCTGCTCCGGACGGAACTGACTGATCTGCCAGTTCTGGCAGAACTTACATTCGATGTTGCAGCCCGCGGTGGCCACCGAGAAGGTGGTAGTGCCGGGCAGGTAATGAAAGAGCGGCTTCTTCTCGATCGGGTCCACGTTGGCTGAGCAGAGGGCGCCATATACCAGGGTTTGATATTGGCCCCCTTGGTTTTCCCGCACGCCGCAATAGCCGCGTTCCACGTCGGCCACCTGGCAGGCCCGCGGGCATAGCGTGCATTCAACCCGATTCTCCGGCAGCGGCTGCCAGAACATGGCCGGGTGTCGGGCCACGCCGGGCAGCCGCGGCCCGGTCAACTCCATCGGCCCGGCCAGATCCTGGGCCCTGAGCCGCCCGCCGCCGCTCAGGGCACAGGCCGCCCCGCAGGCGGCCGCCCAGCGCAATAGCTCGCGACGCGAGGGCTGACCGAAGACGTTCTCCAGGTCGTCCATCTCAGACTTCGATCCGCTCGATGCGATCCAGGTCCGCTATTCCCAGGCCGCAGGCCCCGGCGGTGGCGATGTGCCGGGGCGGACGGTTCTCCTCGGCCAGGGACTTCAGACCTTTCTGCCGGCGTTGTGCGTCGAGCAGGTCGGCCCCCACCGCGTCGACCGCGACGAAGTCCGTGCCGACGATCAAGCCTCCGTAGGGCCAGGCGAAATCCGGGCGGGCCCCCGGACCCCCGTTGTACTGAGCCCGAACCGCGTCCAGAACCGTCAGCCGCCACCGCGGGCCGATCAGCCGGTGCGAAACAACGTCCACGATGTAGGGATCGCAATTGTTCTGGTGGTATTTGTTGGGATTGTGGATCGCCCCGTAGAAATTCTTCATCCCCAGCGAGACGCCGGCCAGGTTGTGATCCTTGAGCACCGGCACCGAGATCAGAGCGTCGATCTCATCGGTCACGATGCGTGAGAAGCTCGAGCCGATCTGGCCGCTGGTCTCGACCGTCTCGTGATAGCCGCTGCCGTAGCGCTCGGCGTCGGTCCCGCGGCATTTGACGCCCGAGCCGGATTTGTTGAGCTTGAAGCCCGCCTTGACCAGCTCCACGTCGAAGCGGTCCCAGATGATGATGTTCTCGGCCGGCACCCCGGCTCGACGCAGGCCATCGACGATGGCGTCAACCACCGCCGGCTGAGTCGAGCAACCCAGGGTGTTGACCTTGATCCCTATCCGCTGGTCGGGCTTGAACAACTGCCTCCAGGCAAAAGCGGCGTCCGGGCTGCCGGTGAGCTTCTGCATGGCGGCATCCAGCAGCTTGCGAATCAACTCGCGGTGCTCATCGACCTGGCCCCGGGCCAACTCCTCGTCGCGCGCGATTACTACCCGCGAACGGGGCGGGCTGCTCTGAGCCCTCGCCCGGCGAGCCGGACCGGGCAGCGCGGCGCCGATCGCCGCAGCCCCGATGCCGGTCAGAAACCGGCGACGCGTAGTCCCATAAGACATGTCTCACTCCCAGGTGGCTTGGTTTGAACCGCTCGCGGCCGGCGGCCAACGGCGTCGGCCCGGGCTGCGTCAGTGGCGCAGATTCCCTACTCTTCCGGCTCGCCAAAAACTTCCGCTTCAAAGGACTGTAGCTCGGCCTCCGGGCGTTTCCAGGCATCCGGCGCCAGACCGGCCTTGCGACATACCTGAGCCAAAAACTCCTCACGCGTCCAGCCTCGCTCATAGGCCACCTGCGGTAGCAGTACGCCGCGTTGCGGCCCAAGCGAGATGTGCAGCCCGTGTCGGCCGATAACTATCTCCTCAGGACTAACCACCGGTCTCATGGGCGTCAGATAACTGATCTCAATGTGAAGCTGGTCCAGTTCCCCGGCTGTGACCGGGCGGTCCACGAAGCGGGGGTCGCGACAGGCCGAAATCGCGTTGCGGATAACGGACTGGTACAACGGGCCGTCGGCGACCAGGTTGCCGATGCAGCCCCGCAACTGGCCATGGTTCTCCAGGGTGACAAAGCAGGCTCCCTCGGCCCGCAAGGCGGGCGGAAGCTGCGCGGCGTCCACCTCGGGCGACGGCTGGCCCTTCAAATGCGCCGCCACTGTCTGGCGGGCCAGTTGGAGCAACTGCCGGCGTTCCGAGTCGCTCAACGTGCCAGGTCGCGAAGCGAACACGAAGGACTGATAGGTGACGCTGTTGGTCCAGTCGCCGGTGATCCGCCCGGAGGTGTCAAGTCCGGCCCGCACGCCGACCGCGCCACCGCCCATCGACAGTATCCGAAGCAGCAACAACACCGGGCCGCGCCCGCAGATCGTGTCCTGGGTCTTGGCCAGATGGGCGGCGAATCCGTCGTAGTCGCATTTGAGCAGCGGACCGGCGGCCTGCTCGGCCAGCTCCCGCAGCTTGTCTGGCACGTCGTCCTTGAAGGGCTGGTAGCCGTAGTTGGGCCCGAAGTGGGTGAAATCCGTGCTGGCGACCAGCAGCGTCTCCGCGTCCACAAAAGGCAGAATCGCCTCGGCGGCAGCCGCGTTGTCCGCGTCCGACATCCGCCCCACCAGCAGCGGCACCAGACGGAAGTCCTTCAGGACCCGCTGTAAGAACGGAAGTTGCAACTCCAGCGAGTGTTCCGTCTCGCCCACTGCGGGATTGGAACTGAAAAGCCGGTTGGCAAGCAGCCGGTCGCAGACCTCGCGGTCAATCGGGACCTCCCCCAGCGGGGTCGCGTAAGCGGTCAGATCCTTGGGGACGTCGATGCCGCGGTAGCCGCCCGCGTGCCGATGGCTGAAAGCCAGCACGATCACTCTGCGGTAGCTCTGGCCCCGGAGAGCCGCGTAAGCCGCGGCCGAGACCGGGGCGCAGTACTGGTAACCCGCATGAGGGCAGATCAGGCCGATCGGTTTGCCGGCCAGGGCGGGCGGCGTAGCCTGAGCGAGCAGATCGTCAATCTGTCGGCCCAGGGCGGCCGGCTCGCCCGGGTACCACGACCCGGCACAAACCGCCGGTCGCACCTTCCCGGCCGGCTGGGCACCCGCCAGCGGAGCCACCAGCAGCGTGGAAAGCCCGACCGCGACCCCAACTGACGCCTGGCATGCTCTGTTCGACATGGCTGGGCACTCCATCATCCCCCTGGCAGATTGTACCCCGCCGGTCATTCCCGTCCGAGTGCCGGGCTGGTCTGCTGCTGGGTCAGAGGTCTGGATGCAAGAAGCCGTCGCTGGGCCTGGGATGGTGTCCCAGCGACGGCTGTATTCGATCCCGTCCGGCGACGACTACCGGCGGCCGATCAGGTTCACGAACGGGTTGATATCGGCGAAGTTCACCACGCCATCGCCGTTGATGTCTCCATTAATGCGCACGCAGTTGGGGAACTGGGCTAGGTAATCCTCCAAGTCGGTGATCAGAAGGATGAACGGGTTGATGTCGGCGAAGCTGACCACGCCGTCGCAGTTCAGGTCGCCGGCCAGCTTCTCGCATTCATCGGGCACGCCGTTCTCGTTATCGTCGTAACTGCCGCCGCTTCCGATGTCCTGATAATCGGGCACGCCGTTGCCGTTGCAGTCCAGCGCGAAGACCGCCGTGACCGTCCGGTTCCCGCTCATCAGGATAGTGGTCGGGTTGACCTTGCCAGTCAGGTCGCCCTCCCAGTGGTCGAAGCACCAGCCCGGATTGCCAATCGCGTGCAGCGTCACGATGGTGCCCGACGGGTAGATGCCGCCCGGAGGATCAAGAGTGACGCTCCCGGAGCCGACGGTGTTGACCGTCAAGGTGTACTGATCCCGCACAAACCAGGCGGTGACCGTCTTGTTGCTGTTCATAACGATCGTGGTCGGGTTGGCCGACCCGGTCAGATCGCCGGACCAGTGATCGAAATGCCAGCCCGAAGCGCCATTGGCGGTCAGCGTCACGACGGTGCCGGAGGGATATGTGCCGCCCGGCGGATCGAGCGTCACAGTGCCCTGACCCTGGATGTTGACCGTCAGCGTGTAGTTGGTCTGCTGGCAGGCCGGCCCGGTAATCTGAAGCGAGAAGCTGCCAGTGGCACCACTCCAGCCGCTGATGCGGATGTAGTAGGTGGTCCCGGCAGTCACGCTCCGAGTGATCGTGGAAGGGGCACTGTAGCCGCCGCACCCGTCGTCATCGCAATTCAGCGTGTTGCCGCTGGTTCCGGGACAACCGCTATGGATCGACATCACCGAGTCATAGCTGGTACCCGAGCAGAGGCTGAAGGTCGCGGTGCCGCTGCTGGCCGGGGTGTACTTGTACCACACATCCGGCGTGCTGTTTGAGCTGCCGCAGCTCGTGGAGCCATCCACGGTTGCGCTGGCGGTGTTGCCGGTGTAGACCTGCCCCGGGCAGGCCACGATGGCGTTAGCGCAGTTGTCATTGGCCGGCGGCGGCTGCGGAACCATGTTGTGGGCCGCGAAGCCGGCCGTTATCTCGTTGTGATGGGAGCCGTCATAATACTGGTCATCCAACTGAATGAAGTGGTTGTAGATGGCCGGCGTGATGGACCCGCCCGACCCGTGCAACAACACCGAGTTCACCGTCAGCTTGGAGATGATGCTCCGGTAGGTGAGCGGGTTGGTCTGCAAGAGCTGGTTGCGGGTGCTCCACACGCAGCCGGACAGCAACTGCCCGCAGTAGTGGATCTCGCCCGAGCAGGGATACTGCAAGTTGTTGTCGGCATTGCGGATACCGTTGTTGCAGTCACTGCTGTAGAAGCCGTATGCCAAGACCGGGTCGTCCGCGATGAGCACCGACATGCAGTCGGCCATGCCCTCGCCGTAGGCGTCCTGACCGCTGCCGCCGCAGCTAACCACGTGATGGCCGTATTCGTGGTGAATCACGCTTGAAAAGGCAGTGTTCGAGCACCCGCCCCCGGCCCGGTAGAAGTTGATCGAACTGTAATCGTAATAAGCGTTACAGGTGCTGTTGATGTTCACGTTGACCGGGAAGTTGGTCTGGTTGTAGATGGTCGGGTAGGTCGGATTCTGGGCCAGCACGAAGTCCCGAACCACGTTGGCCTGGATGTACCCGTTGACCTGGGCCCGGATGAACTCGCTGGTATTGGCCGCGTTGTGCATAAAGTTGGCCGGGCCCGGCGGGGTAACCGTCATATTCAGAGTCTCAAGCGGACCGCCTTGATCGCTCACCGTGAAGTATGTCCCGCTCATGTATGAGTACACCGTCACCGGCGAGCTGCCGCTGTTGGGGATGGTGAAGTTTCCGTTGGCGTCCGCGTAGGCCGTCGTGCTGCCGATCGCGACCTTGGCATACGGCATGGCCATGTCGATCTCCGGGTTGCAGATATCGGCCTTGGGAATGGTAGTCCCCATGCCCCGCACGGTTCCGGTCACGTCGGTACTGAGAATCAGATTCTCCCTCTCCAGGATCTCCCCGGTCCGGGCATCGGCCACGAAACGCCATTTCTCATACTGCCCGGTCGCCGGCATCCCGTTGTCGGCTACGAACGCGATCGCCACCCGCGGCTGCCGCGGCTTGTTGTTCAGATCGGGCCAGATGATCAGCTCCGACTCGCTGAAGTTGATCAGCCCGGGCACTTGGGCGATCGCGGCGGCGTGGGCGTCACCCTCCGCGATGTTCGCAGTGGCATCGGGTGGGACCGTGAAATCTTCCAGGTCCACCAGGGTCGAGTTGGCCAATACCAGCGGATAGCCTGGCCGGTTCCCGATCAGCAGCCGCAGGTCCGCCTTGTCCACCGGAATGCCATCCTTGTACTGGCGATAGCAGACCAGCGTGCAAGCGTACGAGTCGGTCTGCGGGTCGTACATCAGACCCTGGGTGTACATGTCGTTGAGGGCGGTGCCGGGCAGCAACTCGTCGGCTGAAACTCCGAACACGCCGCTGTACGATTGGATGAAGCTGTCGGCCGTGTGCTCGGGCGACAGACCGAACCCCAGCTCCGTCCCATACACCTGGACCTGCCCGGCATCAGTGTAAAACCTGACCTCGGGGTAAGCCTCCCGCAGCAGGGCGGTAGTCTCCTGCACCAGCCCCCCCATCGCCACGAGCCCGGTCGCCAAGACCAGACCAAGACTGATCAGCCATCGCATCGGGTTCTCCTTGTGAAGTTCCATACGGTGGGCATGAGCGCGGCGCTGGCAGCTCGCCAACGCTGCTTACCTCTCACAACCTCACAATACCGTTTTGCACGAGCCGGGGCAAGCAATTACCGCCCCTTAGGTGTGGTCTGGCACTGGCTCCCGAACGTCCCATAACCACCGACGGCCCTTCGCTCCCGGCCGACCGGTCACGAACCCGGCGCGCTATATGGGCGTGGGCGATGTTGCGACGCTGGGTGTAGCGGCCGGCGCCCCTCCCGCCCGTAGCAGCCGCAGACCCGACGGTCCTCTCCGGCCGACACGGGGGTCGGCCGCTGCCCCGGGCTGCCGAATCGCGCACTCAGTACCCACTGCGTAAGGCGGTTAGAGTCCCTACCCCTGCTTGCCGCCGCTCGATGTGCCCGCTCGGGAACCTGCCGTGACCCTTGGGGGCCGTCGAACCCCCGGGCGGTCCCAAACGGGGTCGGGAAACGGCAGCATGGAATGCCTGCTTGGAGCTCGGCTACTATTTGGCCGCCGATTACGTAAGTGCTGCGCCGGCCATGGCCTGGACGCAGCTTGGTCACCGATGAAGTGCTCTAGTGCGCAGTGCCTCATTGAAACCGCGACGTAGCTTCAGAGCCCGGAGCGTAAGCGACGAGCAGACCATATAAGAGGTTCGGCCCTGTGCGAGGGGCCAAGCCGTCGGGCCGATCCTGGTCGCTTTCGCGGCTCTGAACCGGCAACGTCGCAGTTCTGGTGAGGCACTACACCGCGGACGAAAACCACGATGCCGCCCGGTGGAGGCCCAGCTCATTCTTCCAGTCATACCCACCCGCGAGCCGGGACCGCGTGGGTGCGGATTGGCGTCTTTGTGGCGGTGGCGACCATGCTTGCCGCTGTGCCGACCGGACGCTGGCTGCTTCAACGGCGGACGTTGGCCTGGCAGGTCCGACGCGGACTGGAGCTACTCGACCGTGCCGACACGCCCGCCAGGGTCCGCGACGCGCTCGAGCAATGGGAGAACGAGACCCGGCCACGCTGGGAGCAGCGTACGGAGGAGCTGATCGGCTACCTCTGCACGGCCTGTCCGCTTGAGGACCACCGGGTCCGCTGCCTGCTGGCGCTGGTGGCCGGTACGGACTACGGCACGCGTCGGGAGGACTGGCAGCGCTGGTACCAGACTCGTCAGCGGTTGAGGCAGGGCATGCCGCCGCGAGTGACCTCGCGCGAGGCGGTGACCCTGACCCCGCTCTGGGACGCCCCGGTCGGACTGACTGCCTGGTTTACCACGATTCTTCCGATGGACGGGCAGGTGTATGTGGCCTCGCTGGGGACCGGGTTCGACGATCCGCAGGATGCGGCGGACGGCGTGGTGCGCGTAGATGGAGCCACGGGAGCCTCCGAACTGTTCTTCGCCCCGCCCAGCCAGCACCGCGGGCCACGCGACGTGGTGGGAATATCGGCCGCCGACGAGGGACTTCTGGTGGCTTGCCATAACGGGTGGCTATACCGGATCGACCTTCTGGCCCAGCCGGTTTGGCAGACCCACGTCGGGGATCCGATCGTCACCCCCCCGTTGGCGACGGACATTAACGCGGATGGAGCAACTGACGCCCTGGTGGCAACCCGGGCTGGGAAAATCGTGGCTCTCAGCGGCAAGAGCGGAAAGACCACCTGGGTCGCCAGCGTAGGACGGCCCTGGCCTGGGGTGGACATGCTGGGCGCCACGCTTTCACTGGGCAACCTTCTGGGGGATGGCGACCTGGAACTACTGGTGACCATCCCGCCGGGGAACATCGAGGCGTTATCGCTGCGCAACGGGCGCAGCCTTTGGCGCCACGAGCTGACCGCCGGGGTCATCTCGGGCGCGATCTGCGCCGGCGGCCTGGCTTACTTGGGCGACCGGGCCGCCTGCGTCTGGTCGCTGGCCGCCTCCCGGGCCGGCCTGGACCTATCACCGTGGCAGGCGCTCGGACCCGGTCGCGATGAGACGCTGGTAGCCGCGCTGCGGACGATTACGATCGGCGGCAACCAAGCCTTGGCTCCGTCCAGTCCGTCGCTAGTGCTGGCCTGCCCGACCGGCGAATATGGCGACCAGCGCGGAGCCGTGGCCGCTTTATCGGTCCAGGGATTGGCCTGGCGAGTATCGGTCCAGAGCACAATTTGGGGCACACCCGCGGTGGCCGGCCTGAACCGCGACTCACGCCCCGAAATCGTGGTGGCTTCGGTGGAGCCGCAGGCCAATGGGCAGTTGGGCGGCCTGCTCACCATACTGTCAGCCACCGGACACCACCTCCTTCGGATGCCGATCGAGGCCCCGGTCGAGTGCTCGCCGACGGTGGCCGACGTGGATGGCGACGGTCGGCTGGAAGTGCTGGTTGCCGACCAGGCCGGCTGGCTGCGTTGCTTCACGACCGAGGGTTATGGGCCGGTGGAATGGGGGCTGTACGGCGGCGACAGCCATAACACCCGCAATGCCGCCAACGCGTACGCCTACGGGCAACGACTCTTCGGCTATCAGCGCGCCTGGCAACCGTCGCGGGGCGATAAATAGGGCCTGAAGCGCGGGGAAACTCCTGACCGCCGGGCTGGGCGGACGTTGACGGCCTCAGGGCCGACGATAGAGTGAGTGCAATTGCCCCTGGCGCGGTCCAGTGGGCAACCGCAGGATTCCCCGAGGTGTCGCATGGATGATCACGCCTGTCGGTCTGACCGGTTCGATCTTATTAGTCGTCGGGAACTGCTTCAGTCAGCTGCCGCGGTGGGCGCGGGGTTGATGGTCACCATCCCCGGCTGGGCCCAGGAGCATGCCCCGCCTTCCGAGAAGGTCGAGGAACTGGCGATCGCGATTATCGGGACCGGCAGCCAGGGGATGAACCTGCTCAAGCATTGCCTGAAGATTCCGAAAATCCGTTTCGTCGCGGTCTGCGACATCTGGCCGTACAGCCAGAAGTACGCGGCCAATGTGCTCAAGAAGTACGACCAGATCGTCAAGGTCTACGCGGATTACCGCCAGATGTTGGCTGAAGAGCGCCATCTGGACGCGGTAATCATCGCGACCCCGGACTGGGTGCACGCCGAGCAAACCATCGCCTGCCTGGAGGCCGGCAAGCACGTCTACTGCGAGAAAGAGATGTCCAACAGCCTGGATCAGGCCCGGGCGATGGTGGAGGCCGCCCGTCGGACCGGCAAACTGCTCCAGATCGGGCATCAGCGGCGTAGCAACCCGCGCTACTGGCACGCCCTGAAGATCATCGAGAAGGATCGCCTGCTGGGTCGGATCACCCACTGTTTCGGCCAGTGGAACCGGCCACAGCTCTACGAGCTGGGTTACCCGGAGGGCGAGGAGTTGGACGCCGACACGCTGAAACGCTACGGGTACGACTCGATGGACGCGTTCCGCAACTGGCGCTGGTATCGCCGATACTCCGGCGGCCCGATGGCCGATCTGGGTTCGCACCAGATCGACGTGTTCAACTGGTTCCTGAAAACCCCGCCGATCGGGGTGATGGCCAGCGGCGGCTTGGACTATTACACCCAGCAGATGGGGCGGGACTGGTACGACAACGTGCTGAGCATCTACGAGTACCGGACCGCGGCCGGACCGGTGCGGGCCTTCTACCAGGTGCTCAACACCACCAGCTACGGCGGATACTTCGAGGCCTTCATGGGCGACGAAGGTACGCTGGTCATCTCCGAGGACGTGACCAAGGGCTTCATCTTCCGCGAGCAGGCCGCCAGCAAGCGCGAGTGGGAGAACGAGGCCGAGAAGGTGGAGGCCATGGGCCGCGAGGCGATTGAGCTGAAGATCGGTCAGACGCTCACCGCCACCGGTCAGAAGGACCCGGAAGGACAGCGCCTGCTGGCCGAGAGCGCCAAGCCCCCCCACCAGTTGCACCTGGAGAATTTCTTCAGTGCGATCCGTGGCGGCACGCCGCTCTCATGCCCGCCGGAAGTCGCATATGAGACCGCAGTGACAGTGCTCAAGGCCAACCAGGCGATCGAGGCCGGCCGCCGACTGGGCTTCGAGCCGCCGGAGTTCAAAGTCTGATGCTCATCGTCGGCATGCCTGGTCATGGGACTTTCGGATTCGGATCTTGTGGGGCCTTGCCGAAACCGGCGGGTCAGCCGCCGAGGCGACCGCCGAGCCGCGCCGGGCGCTGAAGCGCACCAGTGCAAAGGACCTGCCAGTGCGGTTCGCAGTTTCCTGAAAGCACTGTTGTTAGCACTAGCCTGCTGCTTGGCCGGCCCGGCTGCGACTCAGGACCAGCCGGCTGGAGAGCCGGAAGCCGAGCTGCTTCAGACCAGCAGTCGGGCCCCGTATGTGCATCGCTTGACCCTCTACTCTGAGGACGGTACCGCCATCCGCCCCAGGGACAAGAACCCGCCTCCATATTCCCCACGGGCCACCTGCGGGAAATGCCACCCCTACCTGTCGGTGAGCCACGGCTGGCATTTCAACGCGCCCGATCCGAGCGTAGCCGGCGGGCGGCCGGGGGAACCCTGGCTGCTGGTCGACCGGCGGACCGCAACCTTGCTGCCGATTTCGAGCCGCCACTGGCCGGGCACCCACCGGCCGGATGAGGTGGGGCTGACGGATTGGCAGTTCCTGCTGCTTTTCGGCCGGCATACCCCGGGCGGCGGCTTCGGCGAGCCGACCCCCGATTCGCTGGCCAGGTCGCCCAAACGGGCCCGCTGGGCCGTCTCGGGGCCGCTGGAAATCGACTGCATGTTCTGCCACAGCGCTGACCAGCAGCATGATCCGGCCCAGGCGGCTGCCCAGATCGAGGCGGAGAACTTCCGCTGGTCAGCCACCGTGGCCCTGGGTCTGGCGGTGGTCCGCGGCCAGGCCCGTAAGGCGTCGGACGACTGGGACCCGCTGATGCCACCCGACCCGGACTTCCCCGAGCGCGCCGGACCCACGCTGATCTACGACCAGAGCCGGTTCGACGCGGATGGCCGGGTGTTCTTCAACATCACCCGTCGGCCGTCGGTTGAGCGGTGCTACTTCTGCCACTCTTTCCGGCTCGTCGGACTGGAGGGGCCCGACGAGCAATTGGGCTTCCGAGATGTCCACCTGGCCGCCGGACTGATTTGCGTAGACTGCCACCGCAACGGCATCGACCACCGCATCATTCGCGGCTACGAGGCTGAAGCGGGTGAGCGTGGCGAGCCAAGCGTGGCCGCGTTCACTTGTGCCGGCTGCCACCTGGGCAGCCGTCAAAATGCGGATGATTCGGCGGTGAAGTTTGGGGGCCTGTATGGGGCACCGCGTCCGGAGCATCGTGGCCTGCCGCCGGTGCATCTGGAGAAACTGGCCTGTACCGCCTGTCACGCCGGCCCCTGGCCTGAGATGGAGCCGAAAAGGTTCCAAACCGCTATGGCCCACGGGCTGGGGCTGGCAGCCCGCGACCGGAGCCCCGACCAGCCGCCGGAGATCCTCGGTCCGATATTTGCCAGGCAGCCGGACGGCAAAATTGCGCCCCAACGAGCAGTCTGGCCCGCGTTCTGGGGCGTACTGGACGCCAAGGGCGTTCGGCCGATTTTGCCGGATAGGGTTCGAGAACTGGTCGGCGATTTGCTCCCGGCCGCTTTGCCGCCCGACCAACCACTCACACCGGCAACTATCGCTCAGGCGCTCCAACGGCTCACCGGGCACCCGACACTCGGCGGGGAGCCACTGTACGTCCGCGACGGCCGGATGTACCGGCAAACTGCCAGCGGAAACATAACCGAGTCAGTCCACCCGGTAGCCGCCGCGTATCGCTGGTCCATCGCCCACGACGTCCGACCGGCTTCGCAATCGCTGGGGGCCGGGGGCTGCACGGATTGCCACGCCGACCACGCACCGATCTACTTCGGCCGGGCAGGCGGATCGCGATCGGGTACCGGTCCGACCGGTCGGGAATCATGCATGCACGAGCTGCGAAACGAAAACCCGGTCCTGATTCAGGCCTGGGCCCTCGCATTTCGACTGCGACCGGCCTTCAAGTGGTTCGGCCTGGCCTGCGCCAGCCTGATCGGCTTGATCCTGCTGCGCTTCGGGTTGGACCTTTCGGCGGGCAGACGCCCTTATGGGATGTCGAACGAGCCGGCGGATCAATTGCTCAGCGACCAAGCGAGTCGGCCGGGCCTGACGTTCGGCCAGCACGTGTTACACCTCGTCGCGATAGCCGGCCTGCTGGTCCAGGGCGTCACCGGCCTGTGGGCCTGGCTGACCGGCGACGGACCGGATGGATGGCTGCTGCTGGCACACATGTTGGGTGCCCCGCTGTTTGTGCTCGGTCTGACCGGCATCGCGCTCCAGTGGGCAGGACGCTGCCGCTTCGTGGCCGGCGCGGTCCGCGGCGCCAACCAGCTCAGCCCCGCGCAGAAATCCATGTTCTGGGCCATTCTGTGGCTGGGATTTGCAGTTATGCTGTCCGCCCTGGCGGCCATGGAACCGATCTTCGGCCAGGCGGGGCTGGAAACGCTGAGCCTGGTACATCGGCTGAGCGCCGTGGCCTTGCTGGTCTGCATGTTGCCGCACACTGCCGCGTCCCTGGTGGCGCACCGGTATCGGAGATAAGCAACCATGAGCAAGCTCAGCCGACTTACTGCCAGAAAAGCCCTGGCACTGTGGCTGCTCGCGGCCCTTGGTCTGCCGCTGGCCACCGGACAGGAGAGCCAGTCGCAGTCAGGGAAGCGTCCGCCCGAGAGTCAGCAGACTGAAGGCGGCAGGTCTGGTGGGAAGCTCGTTCCGCTGGATCTGAAGCTGCCCCGACCGGCTTTCAAGGGTACGCCGGCCCACGTCCCGCCCGGGACCAACCTAGAACCGCCGCGTAAGGGTCCGCGACCGCCGCTGCTGGTTCCGCCGGGCACGAAAAACGTCGCGCTGGGCCGGTCGGTAATCAGCAGCGATCCGGAGCCGATCATCGGCAGCCTGAAGCTGATCACCGACGGCGACAAAGAAGCCAAAGAAGGCGGCTACGTCGAGCTGGGGCCGGGCCTCCAGTATGTGCAGATCGACCTCAAGCAGAAATACTCCATCTACGCGATCCTGATTTGGCATTTCCACATCAGCGCCCGCGTCTACCGCGACGTGATAGTCCAGGTGTCAGACGACCCGGACTTCATTCAGAATGTACAGACTGTTTTCAACAACGATCACGACAATTCATCGGGACTGGGGCTGGGCCCGGACAAGGAGTACTGGGAGACTTACGAAGGCAAACTCATCGACGCCCGCGGCGTAACCGGCCGGTACGTCCGACTCTACAGCAAAGGCAGCACCGCCGACGACCAGAATCACTATACTGAAGTGGAGGTCTACGGTTTGCCTGCCCAATGAAACGTCGGGCCCGGTTTCTCATCTGCATCTTCGCGCTGGGCGGCGCGGGGCTGGCCCTGCGACTGCCCCGGCTTGAGCTGCGGCCCATGCATGTCGACGAGGCGGTCCACGCGGACAAGTTCCACACGCTCTGGCAGGCCGGCCGCTACGTGTACGATCTGAACGAGTACCACGGCCCCACCTTGTACTACTTCACCCTGCCGGCAATCTGGCTGACCGGAGTCGCTGATTACGCACACCTCACCGCCGCCCACCTGCGCATTGTTGCGGTCGTATTCGGCACATGCTTGATCCTGCTGCTGGTGCTTCTGGCAGATGGTCTGGGCCGCTGGGAGGCGCTCTGGGCCGGCGGACTGGCCGCGGTGTCGCCAGCCCTGACCTATTACAGTCGCTACTACATCCAAGAATCATTGCTGGTGTTCTTCACCTGCCTGATGATTGGCGCCGGCTGGCGTTATCTGCGCACTAGGCGCGCCGGTTGGGCATTTCTCGCCGGGATGGCAGTGGGCTTCATGCATGCTACGAAGGAGACTTGCATCATTGCCATCGGCAGCGCGCTCCTGGCCCTGGCGATTACCGCCTTCTGGTACCGCCGTCGCGCGCCGGCTCCAGTGGCCAGCCGCCGCTACCTGGCCTCCCGGGCGCTGCTGGCTGCGGCAATTGGTGCGGGGATAGTTTCCGTTCCGCTATTCTCGGGCTTCTTCGTCAACTGGGCGGGCCCAGTGGATTCGATCCGCGCGTTCGCGACCTACTTCCAGCGGGCCGCCGACCACGGAGTCCACCAGCATCCGTGGCACTATTATCTGCACCTGTTGACATACTGGCGGGCGGGCGCGGGCCCAATCTGGAGCGAGGGGTTGATCGTCGGGCTGGCCCTGCTGGGCCTGGTGGCCGCTCTGCGGGGACGGATTTTCGGCAAAAGCGTCTGGCTGCTGCGCTTTATCGCGATTTACGTCATACTGATCACAGTCGTCTATTCCCTGATTCCGTACAAAACACCCTGGTGCATGTTGAGCGCCCTGCATGGCATGACACTGCTGGCCGGCACCGGGGCCGTAGCACTTGTACGAATGGTGCGCTCTCGCGCCGCGCAGGCGATCATAGCCGCGGGCCTGATCGGAGGCGCCGGTCAGCTTGCCTGGCAGGCCCGGCGTGCCAACAGCTTCAAATACTGCGCCAGCGAGCGCAATCCGTACGTCTACGCGCAGACCCTGCACTCGGTTGTAGATCTTGCCGACTGGCTGCGGCAGATAGCCGCACTACATCCGGCTGGTCGTGATATGGTCATCAAAGTGATGGTCGAAAACTGCTGGCCGCTGCCCTGGTACCTGCGAGATTTCGGGCGGGTCGGATATTGGGAAGGCGTGCCGCAGTCGCCGGAGGCGGAGGCGGTGATCGCGTCCTCCAGGTACCAGGCGGAACTGGAGCGGCGGTTGTCCGGCCGGTACGAGGTGCACAACTTCGGGCTGCGCCGGGATGAGCGACTGGTGGTGTATATTCGACAAGAGCTATGGGACTCCTACCTCCGGCACATGCAGGCCGCGGGTCAGAGCACGCGGAAGGCCGGGCCATGATCAAGGTAGATTCCGACCGGGCCGGGGGCTGCCGCATCCGTCGATTCAGGTGGCCGGCCATGAGTACAACCTTCGAGCTGTACCTGGCCGGGGCCGGGGAGCGGTATCTGGAGCAGGCGGCCAGGGCGGCACGGGACGAACTAGTCCGACTCGAAGAGGTGCTCAGCCGCTTTGTCCCGCACAGCGATATCGCTCAGATCAACCGGCTAAAGCCGGGAGAGTATCTTCGGGTAAGTGCCGAGACGGCAGAATGCCTGCAACTGGCCAGCGAGTTGTCCATCCAGACCGGGGGGGCTTTCGACATCGCATTTCGGAGCCGGCGCGGTCCCGGGAGAGTGGGGGCCGGGGTTCCGCCGCTGGTTTTCGATCCGGTCGAACACGCAGTCGGGGTGCAGATGGCCGGACTGGTGTTGGATTTGGGCGGCCTTGGCAAGGGATATGCCATAGACCGCATAATCGCGTTGCTAGGCCGTTGGAAGGTTCCGTCCGCGCTGGTGCACGGCGGCCAGAGCACGGTTTATGCGCTGGGACGGGCCCCGGAGGGTGGAGAATGGAAAGTGGGGCTGCGGGCTCCGGACCGGCCCGCAAGAAGCTTCGGAACGTTGACGCTGTCGGACTGTGCAGTGAGCGGGTCCGGCCAAAGCCCGGCCGCCGAACACATCTTCGACCCGCGCACCGCGCGGCCGGCGTCCGGCGTTCGGGCCGCCTGGGCCGTGGCGGGCACCGCCGCCGTCGCGGATGCGCTCTCGACCGCGTTCATGGTGATGAACGCCGAGGAAGTAGCCCGGTTTTGTGGACGGAGGCCCGACGCCTCCGCTATACTTTGGCCGGCCGGCGCCGACGAGTCAGGAGTGCGGCGCTTCGGACCGCGGGCCGCGTTCACGCCCATCGGCCGGGTCGGCACTTGAGGTCAATATGGCGCGGCTTCAGTCAGGAGCAGGCAAATGCAAGTCGGCGGCATTCGTGCGGCAACGGCCCTTTTGGTCACCTGGTTCGGTGTAGTCGCCATGTCCGATGAGCCCGTGCCGGCAGAAGCGCTGGAGAGGATCCGGGCTGCTGCTCCGGAGCAGGCGCCGGTCAGACCCGACAAGCCGCGCCGCCTGCTGGTGTATACCGATTGCAAAGGTTTTCGCCACAGCGCGATTCCGTACGCCACTGCGGCTCTCCAGGCGCTGGGGGAGAAGACTGGGGCATTCGCCGTCGTGGTCGGCAACCAGCCCTCGGTCTTCGAGTCCCGGAATCTGGAGCAGTTCGATGGCGTGTGCTTCTACAACACCACCGGCGAACTGTTCGAAGATGCCCGTCTCAAGCAAGGTCTGATCGACTTTGTCAGAAGCGGCAAGGGCATCATCGGTCTGCACGCGGCCACCGACTGCTTTTACAACTGGCCGGAGTTCGGCGAGCTGATGGGAGGGTACTTCGACGGGCACCCATGGAATGAGACCGTGACCATCCGACTCGATGAGCCAGGACATGTGCTGAACGCCGCCTTCGGTGGCAAGCCGTTCGAGATCGCGGACGAAATATATCAGTTCAAGCAGCCGTATTCGCGCGACAAACTGCGAGTGCTACTCAGCATCGACACCGGCAGGACCGACATGACCAGGCCGGGCATAAAACGTACGGACGGCGATTTCGCCGTCAGTTGGGTACGTAACTACGGTCTGGGCCGGGTCTTCTACTGTTCACTGGGGCACCGTGAAGAGATATTTTGGAACCCGCTGGTTCTGCGCCACTACCTGGCCGGAATCCAGTTCGCACTGGGCGACCTGCCCGCCGACGCCGTCCCCAGCGCTCAACTCCGGCCCAGCGGCTGGGCCGAGATATTCAACGGCCGCGACCTGACCGGCTGGATCGCCAAGCCGGGGAGCTGGGCGGTCGAGGACGGCGCGCTCGCCCGCAAGGGCGGGGGCGACATCTGGACTGAGCAGGTCTACGGCGATTTCATTCTGGAGGTCGAGTTCAAGCTGGACCCGCAGACCAACAGCGGCATCTTCTTCCGTACCGCCGACATCAACGATTGCGTGCAGACCGGCATCGAGATGCAGGTGCTGGATTCATTCGGCAAGAGCGAGCCGGACAAGCACGATTGCGGCGCCATTTACGATTGCCTGGCACCCAGTAAGAACGCGGTTAATCCGCCGGGTCAGTGGAACAAGGCGGTGCTTACCTGTCGTGGCAGCCGGATTCAAGTGGAGCTGAACGGCCAGGCGATTATCGACATGGACCTGAACCAGTGGACCGTGGCCGGCAAGAACCCGGACGGCAGCCCCAACAAGTTCAAGACCGCCTATAAGGACATGCCTCGTCGTGGCCGCATCGGCTTCCAGGATCATGGCAAGCCGGTCTGGTACCGCAATGTGCGCATAAAGCGGCTCGACTGAGCGAGAGAGGCCGCCCAATCCGCTATTGATACCGTGACAGCGCCCCTATCGGCGCCATAAATCCAAAATGGCGCGGCGCAGGCAGGCGCCTCAAGTAGCAACACCTGACGGCTCATAGCGTCGCAATGCTTCCGCCGGCTTTGTGCGTAATCACTGAGCGGTCGGCGCGCCGGGTTCATGCCGGCCGGCGACCGGGGGCTTTCTCGTCGCGCGCTCGGGCCGGGGGTCGGGCGTCAGGCAGCGGCTTGCCGGAGGCGTCGTAGGCATTGAAGTTGTAGATATACTCCCACCAGTTGTTGAGTCGGCCATCTTCGTTGACCCCGGGCGCCTTGGGCAGGTGCCGGAACCACCAGCGGATGTAATTGCGGTGATAGTCGGGTTGCCCCCGCGGGGTCTTGTGCGGGCCGGACCAAGTCTCGCAGCTCACCAGACTCTGAGCCCCGGTCAGTCGCGGATAGTTCAGCCAGTCCTCCGCCGTGCTCATCACCTGCCGCGGATTGGCGTAGTCGTAGTCTCTCTCGCCGTTGGGCGGATAGTGGCAGGTGCCCACCGCGGCCGTCCCGGATTGCTTCAGGTTGGCGGCGAACCGGGCCCAGTTGGTGGTCAGCTTGTCCACTTCCCAGCCCCCGTAAATCCGCGACATGGTCGCTTCGGTCCGGTGGCACTGGTCTTCCAGCATTTCGGCCACCCCACGTTCGACATTGAAACCCATGATCACGAATCGGCGTTTGCAGGGCACTTGACCGTAGGCCTCCCCGTTGACCTCGAAGGCGTCCCGGCCGGCCATGGCCGATTCCCAGTAGCCGAAATAGGGCAAGCCCATCATCCAGACCTCGTCGATCTCTCCGGACTCCACTCGGGGTATGAGCCGGAATTCCTCGATCATGTGCGGATAGTCCAGACCGTCGGGCTGGTGCCACGCGCTGGCATTGCCCGTCCCGTGGCGCAGGGATTCCATGTAGCTTTCCGGAGTATACACAAAGCCGTCGACTTTCTTCTGGAATCGTCGGACCACCAGCCAGTCGGCGATTTCGAGCCGGACCAGTCCCCCGCTGGCGTCGCAGATATCCTGCATGTAGCCGGCGGCCAGCGGGATGGGGTCGTTCCAGCCGGCAACCTGACGCAGGCCCTTGGGCGGAGCGCCCGGGCTGTCGGGCGAATGCAACCGCCCCGGGATGAGCGGGTTGAACTCCAGCACCAACACTTTGACGTGCAGGGGAATCTGGCCATAAGCGGTCTGCTGGGGCGGCTGGACCTTGGGCCACTTGGCGGGGTCCAGCCGCTCGATGTCGGCCGGCAGTTCCGCTTCTTGGGCCGCCACCGGACAGACCAGGACAATCGACAGCAGCACAGTTCTCCACAGATCGCTCGCCAGCATGTTCATCCTCCTGAATCTTGCGGATGCAACTCTATCAGATACAGCTCGGTACCCGGGTCGGGTCCCGGCCGCAAGTGGAAAGCACCCAGGTATGGCTTGAGCTGCGCATCGGCGCGCAGCCGATCCACCAGCTCGCGGTTGCCGGCGTGCTCGAAACCGGGCCCAACTTCCAGCGCCAGATACCCTGGCCCCCCGGTTCGGATGCGGCTGCACAAGACCGGGTAGTCTTCCGGCCGCTCGGCCCAATGGTCCCAGCGCATGTCGGCGTAAAACGCGATCCGCTTGGGGCCGCTGCCGCATAGCAGTCGGCGAGCGGCTACTTGCGGGTCGTGGGTCGTCAGCCAGTGGGCCGCATCAGCCAAAAAGCCTTCCCGGGCGTTGGGCACCCGCAACGAGTACCAGACCAGAGGCAGCCCGCACACAGTCGCCAGCAACCCCGCGCCCCAGCGCTTGCGCAGTTCAAGCAACAGGCTCATAGCCCGGGCCAGCAGCATGGCCGCCAGCGGCAGCAGCAACAGGGTCGGTACCAGCATGTGGCGTGGATCCAGGTAACGGTTATGGGCCAGCAGCCCCAGGGTAAGGCTGAAATGCCCGGCCAGGCAGCATGTCCAGCCGACCAGAATCGGCGAGAGTAGGCGTCGCCGCAGCGTCAGCAGCGGAAAAAGTGCCAGCAGCGGGATCACCACCCGGCCCGCACGAAACAGTTTGTAGACTGCGTGGGGCAGCAGCGCGTACCAGGGCAGGTCGAGCGGCTCGAGTTTACCGAGTGCGAAAGTCCGGATCTCACACCCCGCGGGCGCCGACCGCTTGCGGCAAACCGCGCTCGGGTCTTCAGGCGCGACTGGGGTCAGCGCGGACCTGCTGGGCGCTGGTTGCAGGGCCGGCGCGGTCCGGAACCACTGGAAGACGTCTTTCTTAGTAGAGAAACGGCCGACTGTCAGCCAATAGGGCACCGTCAGGAGCAGGCAGCCTGCCAGCAGAGCTGCGGCCTGCCAGGCTAGCCTCGGCCAGGGCCTGTGTCGGCGCTGGGCCGCCAAGACCACCAGCCCGGCTGCCGCGGGCAGCAGCCCTTCCTGGCGGGTCAGAAAAGCCAGACCCGAAAGCAGGCCGCAGCCCACGGCGGCCCCGGTCCCGTCCAGCCCCAGCAGCAGCAACACCGCGCCGAGATAGAACGCCAGGTGGACCTGGTCGGACATCACATCGCTGGACAGCCAGACGTTCAGGTCCAGCAAGGCGGCCGCGAGCATCGCCAGGAGGGCTACCAGCCGCTGGTCCAGCGGCAGCGTCAGTCGACGGACCAGTCGCACCGCCAGTGCCCCGCTCAGTCCGACCACAGCCATGCCGGCCAGCCAGCAGACCAGTTGGCCGCTGCGCTGCCAGGTCATCGGGGTGTCCGGCGCGCCCAGCAGTCGGGCGCAGCGCTGCACGCCCAGCATGAGGGCGGGAAAGAGAGGGTGCTGTTGGGCTTCGGGCGTCCGCAGATAGGCCAAACCCTGTCGTCCCAGCTCCCGGGCATACCAACAGAAAGTGACTCCGTCGCGTGATATCACCGGCATGCGGACGGCCATCATGGCCCGCCAGGCTCCCGCGATCGCCAGCACCGCCAAGACGGCGTAGCGGAAATCGCGCCGGCTTTGAATGATCGCCAACGGTCCGGCGGCTATTACGGTCATGAACCCCGGGTCCTTTTTTGCGGCTATGATAACCAGCGGGCGAAACCCGTGCCGCAAAGGAGAGCGTAGCTTATGGGCATCAAGCTGGTAATCGTGGGCGGCGTGGCGGGCGGCGCGACCGCAGCGGCCCGTGCCCGCCGGCTGGACGAAGACGCGGAAATCGTGCTGATCGAGCGCGGCAACGACGTGTCATTCGCCAATTGCGGTCTGCCCTACTACGTGGGCGGCCAGATCCCACGCCGAAAATCCCTGCTCGTCCGGACCCCCGCCGCCTTGTCCAACCTGTTCCGGCTCGACGTCCGCACCCGGACCGAGGCAACGCGGATCGAACCAGCCGCCGGGCTCGTGCATCTGCGGGACCTCGACTCGGGCCGTCAGTACGTCGAGTCGTATGACTACCTGCTGCTGGCGCCCGGGGCGGCACCGGTAGTTCCGTCGATTCCGGGCATTGACCATCCGGCAATCTACACGTTGCGGAACCTGGCTGACGTGGACCGGATCAAGGCGGCGGTGGACGGCGGAGCCCGAACCGCACTGGTGGTGGGCGGCGGGTTCATCGGGCTGGAAATGGTCGAAAACCTTCATCGGCGGGGACTCTCGGTGGCCCTGGTCGAGTTGCTGCCGCAGGTCATGCCGCCCCTGGATCCCGAGCTGGCCGCGCGACTCCATCAGGAACTGACGGACCACGGCGTGGAAGTGCACCTGAGCGATGCGGTGGTCGCCTTCGACGGCCACGACGGCCAGGTGCGGGCTCGGCTCAAGAGCGGCAGCCTGCTGGAGGCGGACCTGGCAATCCTTTCAGTCGGCATTCGGCCCGAGTCGGGACTGGCCCGGGAGGCGGGGCTGGCAGTGTCGGAGCGCGGGGCCATTGTGGTGGATGAACACATGCGCACCAGCGACCCCCGGATCTACGCCGTCGGCGACGCGGTACAGGTGCGGGACGCTCTGCTGGGGCATCCAACCACAGTCGCCCTGGCGGGGCCGGCCAATCGGCAGGCCCGGATCGCCGCCGACAACATCTTCGGCCGGGTCTCGCGCTACCGCGGCGCTCTGGATACCAGCATCGTCCGGGTTTTCGACGTAGTGGCGGCCACGACCGGGGCTTCCGAAAAACTGCTGAAAGCCCGGGGAGTGGCCTATCGGAAGATCTACGTCCACCGGGGCCACCACGCGGGCTACTACCCGGGCGCCCGCCAAGTCACCATCAAGCTTCTGTTCACACCCGACCAGGGCAGGCTCCTGGGCGCCCAGATCGTCGGGACCGAGGGCGTGGACAAACGGATTGACGTGCTGGCGACGGCTCTGCACGCGGGCCTGACCGTCAAAGACCTGGAGGACCTCGAACTGGCCTACGCCCCGCAGTTTGGAGCAGCCAAGGACCCGGTCAACATCGCCGGGTACGTGGCCGGGAACCTGCTGGCCGGCGATGAGCAGTTCATAGATCCGAGCGAGCTTCCGGCCGCCAGTCCGGCATCGGACGGGCCGGACGGCCAGGAGATCGCCGGCTGGACCATTCTGGATGTACGCCAGCCCGCCGAGTTCGAGGCCGACCATATACCCGGGGCCATGCTGATCCCGCTGGGCCAGCTCCGCGACCGCTGGCGCGAAATCCCGACTGACAAGCCGCTGGCGGTCTACTGCGCCGTCGGCCACCGGGCCTATTACGCTACCCGCATCCTGCGGCACAAGGGACTCAGACCGTGGAACATCGCCGGCGGACTCACGAGCTACCGGCTGGTGCACCCGGCACCGGCACCCTGACCGCCCGGCCGCAGCGCCCCCGCGCTGCCGGCGGGCTGCTCCCAATGAACAAGATGCGGCCGCCATGCCCTGCGCCCGACAGCCACCGTGACAGTCTGCTTACCTCCCCCTTCGTGGCTGCGCGGCTTCGGACTCTCGCGGCTTCTTCCTGCTTTCTGGCTTGAGCCGAATCATGAACCCAGTGATCGAATCCCAGGTGGTACTCGGTGTTGACATCGGTGGCTCGCGGGTGCGGGTTGGGCTTGTCGCGGCAGACGGAAGACTGATTGCCAGCACCGCCGAGCCTTTGCCGCCGGCGGGCCAGCCGGAACAACTGGCCCGGCTGATAGCCAAGCAAGTCGAAACCCTGGCGACCGTCCGCGGAGGTGAGCCGGCCGCGGTCGGAGTCGCCCTGCCGGGGTTGTGGGACTGCCGCACCGGCCGGATGCAACGGGCCCTGAATCTGCCGGCACTGGAGGGCATAAACGTCCGCGAGCTGCTTGAGGCCGCGGTGGGCCGCCGGCTCTGGCTCGACACGGATGTAAACGCGGCCGCCTGGGGCCAGTGGGCGGCAAGCCGGCCGCGGCCGCAGCGTATGGTCTACCTGTCGCTGGGCACCGGCGTGGGCGGGAGCGCGATTCTGGACGGCCGGATCGTCCGCCACACCCGCGGCGGGGCGGGACATTTTGGGTTCCTGGTGGTCGACACCTCACCCGACGCACCCACCGACCCCAGCGGCGTGCCAGGCAGCCTGTCGGCAATACTTTCCGGGCCGGCACTCGATGCGGCCCGCCGGCAGGCCGCCGGGCGGCCAGGCGCTCGGACGGGGCCTGAAGCGGTCATGCAGCGCGCGGCCCGAGCCCTGGCGATCGGGATCGCCCAGCTAGTCCACCTGTATGCACCCGATGTGGTCGCGCTGGGCGGCGGGGTGATCGACCATCATCCCGAGCTGGTCGACCAGGCCGTGGTCGCGTTCGGGAGATACCGAAGTGACCTGGTCCCGGCAGACCTGCGGATCCAGCCCGCTCCACTGTCGACCGATAAGGCCGGCGTAATCGGAGCGGCATTGTTGGCGATGGAGGCCCGCGCCGCGAACCGACTGCCCGGTATGCCAGACGAGCGGGCCTGAACATATCCCACGCTTCGAACCCTCGATAAGGTCGCGGCAGCCCGAACGTCTCAATCGCCACTCCCACCGACACGCCGCCGCGGAAGGGTTTCGGGTCGTAACGGACGCACGTATGATGTGAAGCCAATGGCGTTCGAGGTGCATAGCGGCGAGCGGCCGGCTCGGCGGGCACGCCAACTGCTCGTCAGCGCCGGGCTGCTGGTGGCCACACTGGGGCTGGCACTGCTCCAGGTGCGCCATGCCCGGGCCCTGGGCCCGCGACAACAGATTGAGGGCACGCCGCTTTCGGTGCGGCCGCCGCGCGGGTGGCACCTGGACCGTCGGAATCCGCAGCGTTTCGTCCTGCCGGTGGTGGATGAGAGCCGGCGCAGGCGGGGCCTGGAGTTCGAGCGGAGCATGGAGTTTGATTTTCTGCGGCTGCCCAACTTCGAGCCGCTCACCGAGCTGCTGCGAATGCCGGAAGTGGTCGGCGGCCGGGAGCATGCGCGGGTTTCCCCGGTCCAACTCGGCAAGTATCCGGGCCTGGAAGTTGAGCGAAGCGGGCTGATCCGCCTGGGGCGCGACCTGTGGCGCCGACGCACCGTCGTCCGCTTCACCTGCCTGCCGCGCGGGCACCTGCTGCGCGTGGTCTACGAACCGCTCGGCGAGTTGCGACCGGCGGACCTGGAAATCCTGGACGACGTATGTCGGACCCTCCAGATCGACGACCCCACGCTGAATGCCTCCCCGCAGGATTACCTGGCCTGCGCTGGTCTGAGTCTGCCGCTGGAGGACGACTGGATGGTCGTCGGGGCAGACTTCCCTCAGGTGCCGGGGCTGTACATTGGGGGCATGCTGAATGAGGTTCCAGCCTGGTCCATCGGCCTGTTGCGGACCTGGCTGGCGGAGGGGCGCGGACCGCAAGACTTGCTGCGGGACCTGGCGGCCCATCAGTGGCTGGCCTGGGAGGTTGACGACTGGCTGCGTGAGGATCGACGGGCCGACGGGGCGCGCGTAGTCTGGATCCGGCCACCCGAAACGGGGTGGGCCGGCTCCCCCATCTCTTCGGCCGGGGTGGTGCAGCAATCGCCCTCGCAGGCCATCATTCTGCTGGTCTACACCGCCGTGCAGTTCGCTCCCTCAGTCGAGAAGCTCGCCGAGCGACTGGCCGGGCAGGTCAAGATCGGACCGCTGGAGGCATTTCCGTCCCTAAGCCTGGCCGAGTCCAACGGCCTCAGACTGGTCGCCGACTTGGGCCGCAGCGGACCCGCTCCACGCTGGGGCCGCGAGACCCTCAACACAACTTATCGCCGCCTGCATCGCGACGAAACCGTCCTCACCCAGCGCGGGGCCGTCAATCGGGACCCTTCCCAGGGCTACCAGGGCCTACAGGTCAGGCGGATCGGTCAGAGCCAGGAGGAGCGGATCATCTGGACCACCGACCGGCAAGCCGACGCCTACAAGTGGCAGGCCGACTTCCTCTACGGATCGTCTTCGGTCCGGGTGGTTGAGCAGCGCAGTCGTCCGGGCGGGTCGGTGACCCGCCAAGTGTGGGTTGACGAGCGCCTGGAGCGACGCTGGACCTTCAATCCCGGCCCGACCTTCGTGGCTCCCCCGGCCGAGTCCATCATCAAGGGCTGGGTCGCGCGCGGAGAGCCGCAGACCATCCTGATCGAGGTTTCGACGCCGGTAGGGCCGGCCACCCACACCTTGCTTCTGCGCCACCTGCCGCCGGACGGCGACTATCCCCGGGTGCTGGTGCAGCAGGACTATTGGCCGCTGGGCTCGATCGAAGCCTACGATGATGCCCGGGCCGAGACCCAGTATGAAATCTACCCGGCCGCCGAGTACCGCCGGGTCAAGTGATCGGCACAATGGGGTTTCCAGTGGCCGGGCCGGGGTGTATTGTGCGGTGGCAGTTGCATGGCGATCGGCGACTGTCGCCCGACCAGGTCGGGCCCAGCCGGCCGGGCCATGGTTTGGAGCCAACAGCGCGACTTATGGCCCCCGCATCGCTGTCCGAGGCCTTGCGGACAAGGACATTTGGCAACCTGGTAGAATCGTCCGACAGCAGTTGGCGGGGCGGGTTGCCGCGGGGCGCGAGTGCTGGTGAAGGATGGGCCTGCCGGATTTGAATCGGTCAGTTCTGTCACCGCCGCGGAGAGTGGATGCTTGGCTGGAGCGGACGATCAGCCCCGGGCCGGTCCGGCCGCCGTCGATCCGCACCCCGGACGGCGTTAGCGTGGTCTTCTCTGGCCACCGGTGGACCTGCTGCGACGGCGTGGAGGCTTTGTTGAGCACTGTCCCGGAGCGTGCCTGGGCTTGCCCGGAGGGTCAGGGTTGGGAGCGGGTGAAGCAGAATGCCCGTCGGGAAGTCTGGCGAGCGGTGATCGGGGGTGTCCCCTACTACCTGAAATACTACTTCCAGGAGTCTTGGCCGCGCCGGCTGAAGCACCTGTTCAGAACTCCGGCCTGCCAGGCGGAATGGGAAGGGGGACGGTTTGCCCGCCGGGCCGGGATCCCCGCAGCTTGCCCGGTGGCCTGCACCGGGACCGTGCGTCGCGGCCGGCGGCGAGCCGCCCTGCTGGTAACGGAGGCGTTGGAGCCCGCCCAGCCGCTGAACGAGTTCTGGCTGCAACTCCATTCGGACCCGGATGTCCGGCGACGACGGGCGGACACGCTGCAACTGATGGAGCTTCTGGCAGAAATGATCGCGCGGGCTCACCAGGCCGGCTTGGAGCACCTGGACATGCACGCCGCCAACATCCTGGTGCAGACGGTGGGGCCGGGACGGTACCGGACGGTCTTCGTGGATCTGCAAAGCGTCCGACGGGACCGACCGCTGAGCGTCCGTGCAGTGGTCCGCAACCTGGCCCAACTCAACCAGTGGTTCGGCAAGCACAGTTCGGTCGGCGACCGGCTGCGTTTTCTGCGGGCCTACCTGCGCTGGCGTAACGAGTTCGAAGCCCGCTTCGAGCACGGCCGGTCGCTGAAGCTGGGGTACCGGGAACTGGTCCGGGCTCTGGCGCGGGCCGCTCAGCGACACGCCCGACGGCTGTGGGGTTCACGGGACCGCCGGCTGGGGCGCGATGGACGCTACTTCACCCGGCTCCGGCTGCCGGGCGGCTGGCGGGGCATGGCAGTGACCGCCTGCAAACACCCGGCCGAGGAGTCGCGAGCCTCGCGGCTGGTCTTCGACCGAGCCTGGTGGCAGCGCACGCTGGGCCGACCCCTAGACTTCTTCAACGCGGCCTCGGCCTGCAAAGACTCGCATTCGGCCGAAGTCCGCCGGACATTGCTCAAGCACCCGGATGAGAGCCTGCCCGTCATCCTCAAGCGCCCCCGGGCCCGGAACGGGTGGCGGCGACTGGTGCAACTGCTACCACCCTCCCGCAGCCGGCGGGGATGGCAACTGGGACACGCCCTGCTGCATCGCGACCTCCCGACTGCCCGTCCGCTGGCGTTTCTGGAGCGGCGATGGGGCCCATTCATCCTGGACAGCCTGCTGATCACCGAGGCCATCCCGGGTGCTGTGGACCTGGAGAGCTACCTGCGCGCCCAACAGGCCAGCCTGCCTGGACCGGACTGGCTGAGGGTCAAGCGGCAGCTCTGCCTGATGTTGGCCCGCCTCCTGCGCGGCTTGCAACAGCGCGGCTTTCGCCACCGCGATTGCAAGGCCAGCAACGTGCTGGTCATGCCCTATCCGCAACCCAAGCTGATATGGATCGACATGGACGGGCTGCGCCATGGCGGTCGAGAATCCACGACCACCGATCTCAGGCCGCTGGTCCGGATGGAAGTGAGTCTGCGGGACCTGCCCGGGCTGACCCGTGCCGACCGGGTACGCTTTCTGAAGGCGTATTTCGCGGGCTACGGAGCGACCCGCGACCGATGGCGAACCCTCTGGCCAAAACTGGCCGCGGCCGCCGACCGCAAAGCCCGTGCCAAGCACGCCCGCCGCCTGTGGAAGCTCAAGCATTATGGCCGCGAGTAGCGACCGCTTGCGGTCGGGCGCTTCCGCTCGCGGCCAGCCGGTCAATCACTGCGCCACTGACACCGGCTCCGGGGTCCGAATGCCGGGCACGAAGAGCTTCTGCTCCAGCCGGTGCTTGCGGACGTACTCGTACAGCAGCGGCAGATCGTTGAGCACGCTGAGATCATCGTGCGTGTCAGTGCCGATGGCGATCTGCACGCGGTGATTGGGCAGCACGCTGAACCAGCGGTCCTGGCTGGCCAGGGGCATGAGCTTGGGATTCAACTCGTAGATGATCCGTGCGTTGGCCAGCGTCCGCACTACCTGGTCCATGGAGGTGTTGGGGAAGTGCACTGCCACCTCGGTGTGTGCCAACGCCACCGGACACGGCCATCGTCGAGCCTGGTTGGCCAGTTGGGTCAGGCCCGCCCAGTCGACGTACTCGATCAGGACATAATCGATCCCGCCCAGCATTCCCCGGATGCAGTCCAGCAGGTTCCGGTTCAGCGGCCAGTTGATCTCCGCCCCGCAGAAGATCTGGAGCTTGCCCGCCCAGCGCTGCCGAGCCTGCTGAACCATCTCCACGTAGTTGCGGGTCTCCTTGCCGAACAGCCGGTCGAAGTCCTTCTCGCTGCGAACCTCGCGCGACGACGGGGTGCAGAACATGTGGTCGGTGATCCCGATCCCCAGCAACTCATAGCCTCGCAGCGCCGGGCAGTCCAGGTGCGCCTGGCAAAGCTCGTCCACGGTGTAAGCACCGTCCGAAAATGGCGTATGATTGTGCAGGTTGTATATCCCGTGGCTCATGTCCCACCGAAACCTGACGATTGCCCCGCAGGCGCCCGAATCCCCGAGGCGCCTCCAGCATTTGAGCCCGCTAATCTCGACATGGGCGACCGACCGCAGGCGGCCGGTCCTCCCACCTTGTGTCTGCAATATACACTCGGCATGCATCCTTGTCCACCGGGTTGGCGGCAAGTCCACGCCGATCGGTCGAGCTGAACCGGCCAGCCAAGCGGCCAGCAGTAAGTGGACCGGCGTGATCGGAGTCCCGCACGGTGGTTGTCACAACCCCTCCCGGCGGGAGACAAGTTTGTTTCTTCGTCGGGCGATCGGCCCGCCAGCTAACCTCCCAAGCACGATATTGCCTTGCTTTCGCGCGTAAGTCTTTTCCGGTCAGTAACTTGCGGCATTCTTGGACCGACGCCGAACCGGGCTGCCCCCCGCACGTACATGCTGATGAAAGCCCTCCTACCTGTGAGACCTCTTCTCCTCCTCACGCCCGAGGCGACCGAAAACGGTCGCCTCGGGCGTTGGTATCCAAACCTGCGTCGCAGGCAAACTGCCGGTCCTCCCGGCCTCCAGCGTCACAACTCGCATCCGGGGAAAGAACCCGGCGGCTCGGCACGCGGGGCCGGCGGCTGCCAACTTCAACGGCCCCGAGCCAATCCGTTCTCGGACCCGCCTTTACTGGCGCGCGCCGGCATCGCTGGCGATCCACCCGCCGCCTAGGACAATCTGGCCGTGGTAGAAGACCGCGGCCTGCCCGGGCGTGATGGCCACTTGCGGAAGGTCGAATCGAACCTGGACCCTGCTGCCCTGATCTTCCCCGTTCCCCGGCTCGCCCGGCAGAACCCGGATAGCACCGGCCGCCGGCGTATGAGTGTAGCGGATTTTGATGGCTACCTTGTGCCACCCTTCGGGCGGCGGGGCATCAACCAGCCAGTTCACACGCTCGGCGGCCAACTCGCTGCCCAGCAGTTCCTCACGCGGCCCTACGGTCACTGTGTTGCTGGCGACGTCCAGCCGGGTCACGTAAACCGGCTTACCGAGTGCGATGCCCAGTCCGCGTCGCTGCCCGATGGTGTAGCCGACCAGCCCGCGGTGGGTACCCAGCAGCCGGCCTTGGCGATCCCGGATCGGTCCTGGCCCGCCGGCCTCGGGCCGCCACTGCCGGATCAGGCGAACATAGTCACGTCCCGGCACGAAACAAATCTCCTGACTCTCCGCCTTGTCATGCACCCTCAGCCCCAACTTGGCCGCCACCTGCCGCACCGTGAGCTTGTCGGGAATCTCGCCCAGCGGAAAAAGGCAGCGGGGGAGGTCGGCCCGGCGGATCTCAAACAGCGCATAGGACTGGTCCTTGGCGGGGTTGGCCCCCCGTGCCAGACAAGTGATGGGGCGGGCCGCCGGCACATCCACAACCAGCGCTGGCCGACCGGCCGGACAGACGCCCCACTGTTCGCCGGACAGCGGCAGGCACTCAACAATTCGGGCGTAGTGCCCGGTCGCCACATACTCCGCATCCAGCAGGTCGGCGTACCTCAGAAGCTTGCCGAACTTCAGCCGGCTGTTGCACCGGATGCAGGGGTTAGGTGTCCGGCCGTGTAGGTACTCATTTGCGAAGTACTCGATGAGTTCCTCAAACTCCCGCCGGAAATTGAGGACGTAGAAGGGAATGCCCAGGCGGCCGGCAACCGCCCGCGCGTCGAGTGCGTCGTCCGTCGAGCAACAGCGATGCCTGAGGCCCGGGGCGGCGGACAGAACACGGGCGCCGGCACCGAAAGCCGGGCTGTCCCGGGCGGGCGGGTCCGTGGCTGCCTGCTTCGCCAGTTGCCGGGCTGTCTTGGACCCCTGGTCACCCAGTAAGCTGCTCAGTTCCCCGACCACGCCTGCCCGCATGAATACCCCCACGCACTGATAGCCCTGCTCCTTGAGCAGGCAGGCGGCGACCGAAGAGTCCACCCCGCCCGACATGGCGATAATCACCCGGCCATTGCGAGACATATCCGCTATTGTAGACGGCCGCGACCCGGAGTGGCAGAAGCACGGTAACGACCAGCGCTGCTGAGCACCACAGCGGGCAACTGGGGCCTGGCAATGCCGGCAGGCGGGGCCGGCCCGGGCGAAGGTAACGTCAATTCCCGTGTGTAATTGTTGCGGGTTAAGAAGGGCATTTCAGGCCACACCGCGGACCTCCCGGAATTCTTTGCAGACCCGCGTGGCGTACTTGGCGTTGTAGTACGCCAC
>Ga0136652_1000147_pt1 | contig 39553 bp, 41 predicted proteins | sample ConPoolayeEmetaG_FD_94864 | JGI IMG/M metagenome (GOLD analysis project Ga0136652, IMG submission 94864) | Hot spring microbial mat communities from California, USA to study Microbial Dark Matter (Phase II) - Cone Pool mat layer E metaG... ...
AAAACACCATCAACTCTGTATCTTACTCTAAAATCATCTTCAAATGGTTCAAGATGGACATCTGAGGCATTATCTCTTACTGTTTGAAGTAAAATCAGGTCAAATAATTTAACAACAGGTGGTAAAGAAGCAATTTCTTCAAGAGATGTAATTGTTGCATATTCTCCCTGACTTGCTATTGCTTCCAGTTCTTCCATCTCTTCAACATCCTGAGCAAGCCATTTTATTAAGTCATCTATTGTTTCTATTTCTTTACCATAATATGTCTCAATTGCTTCTTTTATATCATTTTCATCCGCAATAACCATTTTTATTTTATAACCGAGAATAAATGAAATATCATCCTGAATATTTAAACTTATAGTATCTCCAACTGCAAGGGTTAAAGTATCTCTTTCAAGTTTAATTGGAACTACATTATATGTTTTTGCAAGTGCTGATGGAAAGACCTCAATTGCTTTTCTATCTATGGGTGTATTTTTTAAATCAACCATTTCAATACCTGCCTGAATACTTAAAACTCTTTTTAAATCCTTTTCAGAAACAAAACCAAGGTCAACAAGAATTCTTCCAAGAAAATAGCCTGTTTCCCTCTGTTTTTCAAGTGCTATTTTAAGTTGTTGCTCTGTTATAAGTCCTTCTTCAATAAGCATCTGCCCGATTAACTTTCTTGCAGTCATATTACTTCGCCTCCCTTGCCATTTCTGCTGATATTCCTTCCTCTCTTTTTTCTTTCAAGATTTCCTCTCCAAGAACTCCTTCAGCAACAAGTTGTGCTTTGACATTTTCAGGGTCATAACTGAATGTCAGAACATCATCAAGTCCAATTTTACCCTCTTTAAAAAGTCGCATCAAAAATGAATCCATAGTTACCATACCCCATTTTCCTCCTGTCTGTATCTCTGAAATAATCCTGTATGTTTTTCTTTCCCTTATTAAATTCTGAATTGATGGAGTAGCGACCATTACTTCAAAAGCAGCAACTCTTCCAGGTTTATCAATTCTTTTTAATAAGACCTGTGAGATAATTGCTAAAATTGAAACAGAAAGCATAACCCTTATCTGTTCCTGCTGAGCAACAGGGAAAACATTTACAATTCTATCAACTGTTCTTGCAGCACCTGTTGTATGTAATGTAGCAAATACAATATGACCTGTTTCTGCTGCTGTTATTGCTGCTTCTATTGTTTCAAGATCTCTCATTTCACCAACAAGAAATACATCTGGGTCCTGTCTTAAACCTCTTCTTAATGCTTCAGCAAATGTAGGAACATCAACTCCAAGTTCTCTCTGTGTTATTATTGACCTTTTATGTGAATGATAATATTCAATTGGGTCTTCAATTGTTATTATATGTCTTTCAAGATTTGTATTAATCCAGTCAACCATTGTAGCAAGAGTCGTTGTTTTACCAGAACCTGTTGGTCCTGTAACAAGAATAAGTCCTCTTGGTCTTGTTAATAAATATTTCATAGTATTTTCATCAAGACCTATCTCTTGAAATGTTAAAAATTTATAAGGGATTAACCTTAAAGCAAGAGCCACATGTCCCCTTTCTTTAAATACACTTACTCTAAATCTTGCAAGGTCTCTAAAAGCAAAGCCAAAATCTGTTCCACCTACTTTCTGTAGTTCTTCCTGATGTTCTCTTGATGTAATTGCTTTCATATAATTTACTGTATCTTCAGGAGTTAATGGTTCACTATCAAGTTTATGGAGTCCTCCATGAAGACGAGCCATAGGAGGAAGTCCAACATTCAAATGTAAATCTGATGCATTTTCTTTAACAACAAATTCAAGCAATTCTTCTATCCTTTTTGCCATTTATCCCTCCTGTCCTGTAACAGATATAACCTCATCAATAGTTGTTATCCCAATCTTTACCTTCAAAATACCATCCTCATACATACTCCTCATACCTCCCCTTTCCGCTGCTTTCCTTAACTCTTCTGCACTTACCCTTCTTAATGTCAACTCTCTCAGTTCATCATTCATAACAAATATTTCAAAAATACCTATTCTTCCGTAAAATCCAGTAAATCCACATCCATTACACCCTTTTGGCTGACATACATTAACTTCTTCTCCTTCTTTTATTTTCAACAATTTTTTCAATCTCTCATCCGGTTCAATTTTTTCTTTACAATATGGACATAAAACCCTTACAAGACGCTGTGCCATAACTCCCTGAACTGCTGATGCAACTAAAAATGGTGGCATGCCGAGGTCTATCAATCTTGTTATTGCACTTGGAGCATCATTTGTATGTAATGTGGAGAAAACAAGATGTCCTGTTAATGCTGCTCTTAAAGCAATATCTGCTGTTTCCTTGTCCCTGATTTCACCCACAAGTATAACATCAGGAGATTGTCTTAAAAATGCTCTTAAAACATTTGCAAAAGTTAGTCCAATTTCTGCATTAACAGGCGTTTGATTTATACCCGGAATCTGATACTCAACTGGTTCTTCAACTGTCATAATTTTCCTATCTATTGTATTTAATTGCTGAAGAGATGCATAAAGAGTTGTTGTTTTACCAGAACCTGTTGGTCCTGTTACAAGAACAAGTCCTCCTGTAAATTGCAAAATTTTATTCCATTTTTCAAGGTCATCTGGCAAAAATCCAAGTTTATCAAGTCCTATCAACATCCTTGTTTTATCAAGGATTCTCAATACAACACTTTCTCCATAAATCCCTGGTAAAGTTGAAACTCTAAAATCAATAGGTCTCCCCCCTATATCAAGCATTATTCTACCATCTTGAGGAAGTCTTTTTTCTGCTATATCCATCTTTGACATTAATTTTATTCTTGCAATAACTGCTCTTTCTATTCTTTTTGGTGGAGATACGATTTCATATAAAACACCATCTATTCTAAATCTAACTCTAAATTTTTTCTCAAGTGGTTCAAGATGGATATCACTTGCTCTTCTTCTCAATGCTTCAACAAAAATTAAATTAACTATTTTTACAACAGGTGCCTGTAAAGCGAGTGTTTCTTCATCTTCTTCTACCTCTTCTAAATTAGGAAGGTCCATATCAATTGTTGCACTACTGGCTTCCTGTAACATTGCTGTCAAATCTTCCATATCCTCCTCTCCATAATATTTTTCAAGTAACTGGTCTATCTCTTCTCTAAAAGTAACTATCATTTCAACATTTTTTATCCCTTCAATACCTGCAACTTTTTTAAAATAATCAGCAGCAAGAATATTTAAAGGGTCATCTGTAACAAAAACAAGGGCATTGTCTCTTTTTTCCCATGGAACAACTCTGTGATTTTTAACAATTTTAGGAGGAAGAATACTTATTACTTCTTGAGGAATTTCTCTTAAAGGAAGTTCTCTCTGAACGATACCAAGTTGAAAATAAAAGGAAGGACTGATTTCTCCAAAAGGAAGCATCCCTTTACCCTGAAAAATTTCTCTTAATCTCTGACCAGTCCTTTCCTGTTCCTCAAGTGCCTGTTCAATACTCCTTCTATCCCAGAGGCCAATATTTTGAATTACATTTATAATTTCTCTTTTTGTTGGCATTGCGAAAATATTTTACCTCTAAAAATAAAAAATTGTCAAGATATTTTTTTTAGATAATTTTCAATCGCCTCAACAATAAATTGTGAAACTGTCTTTTCTTCTTCAACTACTTTATGTTTCACTTTTTTCATAAGTTCAATAGGTAAAATAAATGTATATTTTTTACTTTTTCCCTGTCCTTTTAAATCCTCTTTTACCTCAACTTTTTTTACTTCAAATAATTTTTTCGTCTGAGGTCCAAGTCGTTTCATTTTATTCTCCTTTTTAATTCTTTTGCAAGATTCAAAAAATCAATTGCTCCTTGAGAATTTTTTGCATAATCAAATATCGTTTTACCAAAAGAAGGACATTCTCTTAACCTACTACATACTTTTATTCCATTTTTAAAAAGTTTATCTTTAAATTCCTGCCTTAATAATTCTAAACTTTCTTCTGTTATTTTCAATCTATAATCAAGCATATTTGGAACAATCCCAAGTATTTCAATTTCAGGATTTAATTTTTTCTTAACAAGGTCAATAGTTTCAAGTAAATTGGCAAGTCCCTGTAAGGAAAGATAATCTGCAATAACAGGAATAATTACATATCTTGAAGCACATAATCCATTTATTGTTAAAAGAGAAAGTGATGGAGGACAGTCAATAAAAATAAAATCAAATGATTTAAGAATTTCAGTTGCATTTTCAATTGCTTTTTTTAAATAAAACTGATTTTTGCTTCTATTTGCAATTTCAAGTTCAATATGGGCAAGGTCTGGATTTGAAGGGATAATTGATAAATCAGCAATATAACTATCAACCATAACATCTTCTATTCTTGCTTGACCAAGAATAAAATCACTTACTGTTAAATCATCAGGTTTTAAATTTATACCAACACTTACAGTTGAATTTCCCTGTGGGTCAAGGTCTATTATTAAAACTCTTTCTTTCAGTTTTACTAAAGCAGATGCAAGATTAACACATATTGTTGTTTTTCCTGTCCCACCTTTTTGATTTGAAAATGCAATTATATTCATAATTTTATAAAAGGCGCATTTCTATCATTTTTTCAGCAATTTGTATCGCATTTAAGGCAGCACCCTTTCTTATATTATCACTTACAACCCACATATCAAGAGAATTTTCAAGACATACATTTTTCCTTATTCTTCCTACAAAAACCTCATCCTTACCCGAAACAAACAGAGGCATCGGGTATAAACTATTTTCTGGCTGGTCAATAACTTTTATTCCAGGTGAATTTTTAAGTATTTCTCTTGCTATTTCAATGTCAACTTTTTTTTCAAATTGTGCTGTTATACTTTCAGAATGTCCATTAAAAACAGGAACTCTTACACAGGTGGCAGAAACTTTTAAATCAGGTAAATCCATAATTTTCCTTGTTTCTTTTATCATTTTTACTTCCTCTGTATAATAACCTATAAATTCTTCGCTTAAAGAACCAATTTCAGGAATAACATTCCCAAATATTTGATAAGGATATACCTCATTTATTATTTTTTCACCCTTTATATAACTTTCAATCTGCTTCTGCAATTCTTCAACTGCCTTTTTTCCTGTTCCTGAAACTGCCTGATAGGTTGAAACAATTACTCTTTTAAGTCCAAATTCAATATGAAGAGGATATAAAGCAACAACCATCTGAATTGTGGAACAGTTTGGATTTGAAATAAAACCCTGATGCTTTTTAAGATGGTCTGGATTAACTTCAGGAACAACAAGAGGAACCCTTTCATCCATTCTAAAATCTGCTCCATTATCTATTACGATACAGCCCATTTTTACTGCTTCCCATCCAAATAGTTTACTCGCTCCTTTTTCTCCTTCTGTTCCTGCAAAAAATGCAATATCAATACCTTTAAATGATTCAATTTTTGTTTCTTCAATTTTAAAATTTATTCCTGCTATTTCTTCAATTCTCTCTTTTGTTGCAAGAATTTTTAAATTTTTAAAAGGGAACTTTCTCTCAATCAATATTTCCACCATTTTTTTACCAACCATACCAGCACCAACAACACAAATATTATACTTTTTCATTTACTCTCCTTTTTACACTTTCTGCAAAAATACCTGCCATAATTGCTTTAAAAATATCAAATGGAATAAATGGTAAAACACCAAGAAAAATTAAATCTTTTAATCCTTTATTAATAAAAAATTTAAGCCATAAAATTCCAAAGAAATAAATTATTAAACTTGCAAAAATCATGCCCAAAATTTTATTTTTCCTTTCAGTAAAATAACCTGCTATATAAGAAGCAAAAATAAATCCAATTATATATCCAGTTGTAGGTCTTAAAATACCTCCAGAAACGCTGTAAAACCAGTTTATCCCTGAAATTCCTCCTAAAAAATAAAAAATCTGAGATAAAGAACCAAAATTTTTACCAAGAAGAATTCCAGAAAGTAAAACTGCAAATGTCTGGAATGTAAAAGGAACTGGAGTAAATGGAAGTTTTATATAAATCTGCGCAGAAAGACCTGTAATAATTGAAAAAACAATAGAAAGCAAAATCTTTTCAGCAATTCCCATTAAATTATATAATTCAAAATATTTATCCCATAATCTTGCCCAATTTTTATTAATAAATCCCATATTTCTCCCTTTTAAATTTCTGTAATTATATCCTTCAGTTTCTCCTCTTTCCCTTTCGGTGAAATAACTGCAAGATATAAATTTTCTTTTTTAAATATTTTGCTATTTCCTCTACTTCAACTTTTTTTACTTTTTCAACCTTATTAATTATTTCCTTTATTTTTTCCATTTTTTTCTTCAATAGTTTTTGCTCGCCTATCCATAACATATATTCAAGATTATCTTCAAGCCCCATTAAAAATTGAGATATTAAGAATCTTTTCCCTCTTTCAAGTTCGTCTTCTTTTATCCCTTTGGTTTTTATCTCCTTCATTTCTTTTATTATCTCTACCATTGCTTTTTCAAGATTTTCAGGAGATATTCCAGCAGAAATATTGAAAATTCCTGTATCTTGATAATGCCTTACAAAACTTCTTATTTCATATGCAAGACCAAGTTCTTCTCTTATTTTATTGAACAATCTACTGCTCATATTACCACCAAGTATTACATTCAGAAGAGATAAAGGATATTTTCTTTCATCTTCAAATGAATAACAGAAACCACCAAATGAAATATGTGTTTGCTCTGTTTCTTTTATCATCAATTTAACCTTTGGGCCATCTGATTTTCTTTCCCATTTTTCAAATATATTTTCTTTTTTTGTTTCAATATCAGAGAAAAATTTTTTAAATATTTTTTTAAGTTTTTTTTCGTCAAATCTACCCGCAACACTTACAACTATATTTTCCCCTGTATACTTTGAATTAATATAATTCAGAAGGTCCTCCCTTTTTATTTTTGATAATGTTTCAGGAGTCCCTGATATTGGCATTCCAAGGGGATGATTCTCAAATACCAGATTGTCAAATAATTCATGAACATATCTTGCAGGAATATCCCTGTACATATTTATTTCTTCAATAATTACATTCCTTTCCTTCTCTATATCTTCCTCTTTCAGCAAAGGGTTTTTTATCATATCAGAAAGGATATCAAAACTTAATTCTATATACTTATCAAGAATTTTAATCCAGTAACATGTCCCTTCTGTTGATGTAAAACCATTAAATGAACCTCCAACTCCTTCAATTGATTCTTTTATTTCATTACAACTTCTATTTTTTGTTCCTTTAAATAAAAGATGTTCAATAAAATGTGAGATACCTGCCTGTTCAATTTTTTCATATCTACTGCCTGTTTTAACAAATATACCAACTGCAACTGAATGAAACTCTGGAAATTTTTTATATATAAGTTTCACACCATTTTCCCCTTGGTATTCATACCAATCCATTTTTTCTCCTTTGACAGATATTTTTTTTGATTTATAATATCACAAAAAAGAAGAAAATAAAAGGGGAGGAAAAAATGAGAATAGGTTTTATGATGAAATTTGATAAAGAGAGGATTGAATTTGCTAAAAAGGTTGGTTTCCGCAGTTGTGAATTAAGGGTAACTCCAGACGATGAGTTTTTCCCTGGAAAGGATGGATGGGAAAAAAAGGCAAAAGAAATAGCAGAGTATTATAAAGAAAATGGGATAAGAATCTCATGTATTGCAGGATTTTATGTAAATCATATGGACACTTCAAGGGAAGAAGAATATAAAAAACTTGTAAGGGATGTAATACTTCTTGCTGAAAAAATGGGAGTTGGTGTGGTTGCAGGATTTTCAGGAAGGATAGTTGGTAGACCTCTTGAAGAAAGTATCCCTAAATTTGTTGAAATATGGAGCGAGCATTCTAAATTTGCAGAAGAGCATGGGATTAAAATTGCTTTTGAAAACTGTCCTATGGGTGAATTTCATACTCCTTCAAATGGAACAAATTTTATGTGCACACCTAAAATGTGGGAGATTGCTTTTTCAGAAGTAAAATCAGAAGCAATAGGTCTTGAATGGGATCCGAGCCACTTGATATGTCAGTTTATAGACCCTGTAATTACAATAAAAGAATTTGGTAAAAGAATTTATCATGTCCATGCAAAAGATGCACATGTTAACTGGGATATAGTGAAAAAATATGGTTTCTGGTATCACAGAGCAATAGAACACTGTTTCCCTGGACTTGGTGATACTGACTGGAGATTATGCATAAAAGAATTGAACAGGGTTGGATATAAAGGAGATTTGAATATAGAAGGATGGCACGACCTTGTTTACAATGACAGGGTTGAAAAAGGGAAAGAAGATGAAGGACTTATTATATCATTTAAACATTTAAGCCAATTTATTGTTCAGGATTAATACAAATCTGACATCGTAATTTATTTTTTCTGCCTTAAATTTGTAGTATAATTAAATTGAAAGGAGGTGAGAAAAAAATGGTGGAATATATTAAATGGATGGGACATGCTTCTGTTTTAATTTCAATTGCTGGAAAAAATATTTATGTAGACCCATGGAAAATTATTAGAAATGAACCGAAAGCAGATCTGGTTTTAGTTACTCATCCTCATTATGACCATTTTAGTCCTGATGATATAAATAAAATTGCCAAAAAAGAAACTATTATTGTTGGACCACATGATGTTATGAAACTTAAAACTGCTGAAAAGAAAAGCATAATTCCTGGAGAAGAAATAGATTTTGGATGGGTTAAGGTAAAAGGAATTCCAGCATATAACATAAATAAAAATTTCCATCCAAAAATTAATAACTGGGTTGGATATTTGATAGAGATTGAAAATAAAAAAATTTATATAGCGGGAGATACTGATTTTATACCCGAAATGAAGGAAATATCCGCAGATGTAGCAATTTTACCTGTCGGAGGGATATATACAATGACAGCAGAGGAAGCAGCAAATGCAGTAAATACAATGAAACCTAAAATAGCAATACCATATCATTATGGAGATATTGTTGGTTCTGAAAAGGATGCGAAACTTTTTTCTTCTTTTGTTTTGAATGCAAAGGTGGAAATTTTGAGAGTTGAGAAATAATTTAAATTTCACTTATACTTGTAGGAGGAGCATTTTTAACTTTTACAAAAATCCTTAATCCTTCTGAAATAATCTCAATGTTTTCTATGTCAAAGTCGTCTGGTAAAATTCTTATATGAGAAATATTATCCCTTGGTATCAATATTATCCTTTTTTCCTTATCTACATCAACAGGAGTTACCTGCCCTTTCATAACTACAATCCCTTTGCCTTCAACCATAACCCAGTTTTCTGTAAATTTCAAAACTTTACCAATAAAAACCCATAATTTCTGTTCTGCAAAATATTTTTTAAATCTTACCTTTACAATTTTACCTTCTATCATAAAACCCCTTTTTTTAAAATTCAAAAGCAAATCTTACATCTACTGCAATACATTCTTTTTCTTTTACAATTAATGGATTTATATCCATTTCCTTTATCTCAGGAAAATCACATACCAATTGAGAAATCCTTAAAATTGTTTTTTTAATACCTTCAATATCACATTTTGGAATATTTCTGTATCCTTTTAAAATTTTGCTTGTTTTAACTTCTTCTATAATTTCATCTACATCTATGTCTGTAAGAGGTGCGACTTTGAAAGAAACATCTTTTAAAACTTCAACAAATATTCCACCAAGCCCAAACATAATGAGATGTCCAAACTGAGCATCCTTACTGACCCCTATTATTACCTCAACCCCTTTTTCAATCATTTCCTGTATTTGAACGCCAATTATTCTTGCACAGGGATTATATTTTTTCGCAGAATCTATTATTTCTTTAAATGCTTTTTTTCCTTCTTCAGGAGTTTTAATACCGAGTTTTATTCCACCTGCATCAGTTTTGTGAATTATATCAGGAGATACAAGTTTCATAACAAAAATACCTTTGTTTTCCTTTAAAAATTTCTCACATTCATTTTCATCCTTTGCAAGAAAAGATTTTATCACATTTATTCCATATAATGATAGAATTTCCCGACCTTCAATATCTCCAATAATTTTTATATTCTGTTTTTTAAATTCTTCAATTCTTTCTTTAACTTTCTCCTTTTCAACTTTAAAATCAATAATTTTTTCTTTCAAAATTTTTTCTCTATACTTTCTGTAATCATCCATAACTTTTAAAGAAAGAACCCCTCTTTCAGGTGTGGGATAATTTGGAATTTTGTTCTCTTTAAGAATGTTTATCCCTTCCTCAACTCTTTTCCCTCCCATAAAACAGGCAATAACAGGTTTCTCATACTTTTTTGATATTTCTACAATACAATTTGCAGTTTCAGAAATTTGAGTTGTAACCTGTGGTGTTAAAATTACCATTAATCCATCCACATTATCATCAGAAATCACATATTCAGTTGCTTTCTGGTATCTATCACTTTTAGCATCTCCAAGGACATCAACAGGATTATTTATATTTGAAGCAGGTGGAAGAAAATTCTTAAGGGACTCTATTGTCTTTTTTGAAAAAGTAGAAAGAAAAAGTCCTACCTCTTCAATCATATCAACCGCCATAACAGATGGACCTCCTGCATTTGTTATAATCCCAATTCTATTTCCTTTTAAAACTGACTGGTAGGAAAAAATTAAAGCATAATCAAATAACTCTGCTACTGTATTTGCTCTTATAACTCCTGATTGTTTTATTGCTGCATTAAAAGCAATATCAGAACCAGCGAGCGAACCTGTATGAGAACTTGCTGTCTTTGTCCCACTTTCTGTTTTACCTGATTTTACAACAATAATCGGTTTTTTTCTTATAACCTTTTTGCATACATCAATAAATTTTCTTCCATCACTTATGCCTTCAAGATATAAAAGAATCACATTTGTATCAGGGTCATTTTCAAGGTATTCAATTAAATCAATCTCAGAAATATCTGCTTTATTACCGAAACTTATAAATTTAGAAAGTCCAACATTTTCCTTTATTGCCCAGTCCAAAATAGCAGTTCCAAGAGCACCTGATTGAGTAATAAATGATATTTTTCCTTCAGTTGGCATTTCAAAAGCGAAAGATGCATTCAGTTTATTTTTTGTATCTATAATTCCAAGACAATTTGGCCCAATAAGTCTCATATTATATTCTTTTACTATCTCTTTCAGTTTTTCTTCCCTCTTCTTTCCTTCTTCTCCTGTTTCTTTAAAACCAGCAGAAATTACTATAATTCCCTTTACACCTTTTTTACCACATTCTTTTGCAACATCACATACATATTCAGCAGGAACAACAATTACAGCAAGTTCAACATTATATGGTATTTCTGATACATTTTTATAACATTTTAGATTTAAAATTTCATTTTCTTTCGGATTTACTGGAAAGGTTTTTCCTTTATAACCACCATCAATTATATTTTTTAAAATTTTAAATCCAAGTTTTTCAGGATTTTTAGAAGCTCCTATAAGTGCAACACTTTCAGGATTGAAAAAAAAGTTTAACATATTTCTCCCTTTTTAAAGATTTAATTATACACCTCTTTCAAATTCTTTTCAAATATTCCAGATTTGTTTGACACAATTTTAAAAAAAAAATAAACTTATAAAATTAAAAAAAGTTGTAAAATATACAATTTTTAACCAAATTTAACAAGGGGGGAATATGCTTAGTGACCTTGAAATTGCTCAGAAAGCAGAGATAAAGCATATAAAGGAAATTGCTCAAAAAGCAGGTATAGATGAGGAATATCTTGAATTGTATGGAAATTATAAAGCAAAGGTTTCGCTTGAAATTTTAAAAAAACTTAAAGATAGGCCAAATGCTAAATATATTGATGTAACCGCTATAACTCCAACACCTCTTGGAGAAGGTAAAACTGTTACCACAATTGGTCTATCTCAGGCAATCGGAAAACTCAAAAAGAAAGTTTTTACCTGCATAAGGCAACCATCTCTTGGTCCTGTATTTGGAATTAAAGGAGGTGCTGCGGGAGGAGGATATTCTCAAGTTATTCCAATGGAGGATTTTAATTTACATTTAACAGGAGATGTTCATGCTGTTGGCATTGCTCATAATTTACTTGCTGCCTTTGTTGACAATTCTGTTTATAAAGGAAATCCTCTTAATATAGACCCTCTTACAATTACATGGCCAAGAGTTGTTGATGTTTCTGATAGATTTTTAAGACACATAATAATAGGACTTGGTGGGAAGGAAAATGGTTTCCCAAGGGAAACAGGATTTGATATAACTGTTGCTTCTGAAGTAATGGCTATCCTTGCTTTAACAAAAGATTTATTTGATTTAAGAAAAAGATTGTCAAACATTATTGTTGCCCAGACATATGATAAAAAACCAGTCACAGCAGAAGATGTGAAAGCAGCAGGTGCTATGACTGTTTTGTTAAAGGATGCTATAAAACCAACATTAATGCAAACACTTGAACATACACCTGTTTTTGTTCATGCTGGTCCATTTGCAAATATAGCCCATGGGAATAGTTCAATAATTGCTGACCTTATTGCTATAAAACTGGCTGATTATGTTGTTACAGAAAGTGGATTTGGTGCTGATTGTGGTATGGAAAAATTTATGAATATAAAGTGCAGATACAGTGGATTAAAGCCTGATTGTGTCGTTATAGTTTGTTCAATAAGGGCTTTAAAAATGCATAGTGGAAAATTTAAAGTTGTTCCAGGTAAACCACTTGATAGAGGACTTATTGAGGAAAATATACCAGCAATAGTTGAAGGAGCAAGTAATTTGAAAAAACAGATAGAAAATGCCAAAATTTTTGGAATACCCTGTGTTGTTGCCATAAATAAATTTCAGACAGATACAGAAAAAGAAATTGAAAAAACAAAAGAACTTGCAATAGAATTTGGAGCAGATGATGTTGCTTTAAGTGAGGTATGGGAAAAAGGAGGAGAAGGTGGAATTGAACTTGCTGAAAAAGTTATAAAGGCGTGTGAAAAGGAAAAAAATTTTCAGTTTTTATATCCCCTTGAATGGGATATTAAAAAGAAAATTGAGACAATTGCAACAAGGATTTATGGAGCAGAAAGGGTTGAATATTCTACTCTGGCAGAGGAAAAAATTAAACTTTATACAAAATGGGGCTTTGGAAATCTTCCAATATGTATGGCAAAAACTCATCTTTCTCTTTCTCATGACCCAAATTTAAAAGGAGCACCAAAAGGATTTACATTGCCTATCAGAGATATTAGAATTTCTGCTGGTGCTGGATTTTTATATCCATTGTGTGGAGAGATGAGAACGATGCCAGGACTTCCAAGTGAGCCTGCTGGAACAAAGGTTGATATAGATAAAGAAGGTAAAGTTATCGGGTTATTTTAAAAATGTTAAGAATAGAAAATATAAGTGTAAAAGGTGGAGATAGTTTAATTTTAAAAGATGTTTATTTGGAGATTGGAGAAAATGAAAAACTGGTTTTATTTGGTCCAAATGGCTCTGGAAAATCAACCCTTATAAAAGTAATTGTTGGTATATCAAATTATGAAATTGTAAAAGGGAAAATTTTTTTTAATGATATTGACTTAACAGGTCTTCCTATAAGCAAAAGGGCAAAAATGGGAATAGGAGTAATGTTTCAAAATCCTCCTAAAATATATGGGATAAAAATTTTTCAACTTGCCAGATATTTATGTGATAATGAAAATGAAATAAAAGAACTTGCTGAAAAATTAAAAGTTGATGGATTTTTAAGGAGAGATTTAAATGTTGACCTTTCAGGAGGAGAAATTAAAAGGGTGGAACTTTTTCAGGTTTTACTTCAAAAACCTAAACTACTTTTACTTGATGAACCTGAATCTGGAGTTGATATTGAAAATGTTTCTATAATGGGAAAAGTTTTAAATGAATATATGAAAAAAACAAGATGTTCTGCTTTGATTATTACTCATACAGGATATATTCTTGATTATATTGAAGGAGATAAAGGGTGTGTTATGATAGATGGAAGAATAACCTGTCAGAGCAATCCTCAGAAAGTTCTTGAAATGATAAAAGATTATGGTTATGAGAAATGCGAGAAATGTAAATGGAAAAAAGAAGAGATGATTTAAAGGAAATAGAAAAGGTTGGATTTGATATTAAGGAAAAAACAAGGTCAGGTAGTTTTATACAAAGAGATAACGAAATTCTATTGACTAAATCATTACAGAAAGGAGTAGAAATTTTATCTGTAAAAGAAGCATTTGAAAAATATCCAGATATTCAGGAGAAATACTGGGGGAAAGCATTTGAAAAGGTAGGAAGAGAATTTGAAAGAGATACAGAGGGTGGTTATTTTATAAGAATTGGGAAAGGTGTAAAAACTTTATTTCCTATTCAAGCGTGTTTATATTTGAAAACAAAGAGATTTAAACAGAAAATACATAATATTGTTATAATAGAAGAAAATGCAGAGGCATATTTAATAACTGGATGTACAAATGCGAAAGACACAGAAGAAGCATATCATCTCGGTATTTCAGAATTTTATATTAAAAAAGGCGGTTTTTTAAATTTCACAATGATACATTCATGGAAAGAAGATATAGAAGTTGAACCTAAAAGTGTAGCGATTATAGAAGAAGAAGGAGTTTTTATTTCAAATTATATAAATCTGAAACCTGTAAAAAAAATTATTATGTATCCAACAGCAATTCTTGAAGGAGAAAGTTCAAGAGCAAGATTTAATTCAATTATCCTTTCATATCCTAATTCATATCAAGATATAGGTTCAAGATGTATTCTGGCAAATAAAGGAACTTCAGCAGAAATTATAAGCAGAGTGGTAAATTATGGAGGAACTGTTATAGCAAAAGGACATATAAAAGCAATTTCTCCTTCTGTTCGTGGACATCTTGAATGTAAGGGTTTGATACTGAATGAAAAAGGGAAAATACATGCAATACCTGAACTTGAGACTTTATATCAGGATGTAGAGTTGTCACATGAAGCAGCCATAGGTAAAATTAAAAAAGAGGAAATTGAATATCTTGCAAGTAGAGGAATTCCTGAAGAAGAAGCACAATCATTGATAATAAGGGGTTTTATGAATGTTGAAATTTTAGGACTTCCTGATATAATAGAAAAAGAGATTAGAAAAATGGTTAGTAAGATTTGAAAAATGAGTAAAACGAGAATCAAAATCTATCTATTAATTTTTATTTTAGGTGTTTTAGGTATTAAGTTTTATGAACTCAATGTTATAAATATTTTATGGTTAAAGGCAGATAAGGCATTCCATTGTGGGAACTATAACCTTGCAGAAAAGTATCTTGGAAGAATAATAAAATTGAAACCTTATGAAACAGATGCTTATGTTCTTAAAGCATGGCTTGAGTGGAGTCAAGCAATATCAAAAAATAGTGAAAAAAAATTGAATTCTGCTTTAAAAACATTAAGACAGGGACAATGGTATAATCCATTAGATTTTAAACTTTATTTAGAAGAAGGAGTGATGTGGAATGCTTTAGGCAATGAAGAAGAAGCACTTAAAGCATTCAAAATTTTATATGTTGTTGGGACCATCCCATATGTTAGAATGTATCCTCATACATTGAAAAAGATGGGGAAAAAATATGAAGCATATAAAATAATGAAGAAAATATACGAAAAATATAAAGATGAACTTACATTACAGTGCCTTGAAAGATTAAAAAAAGAAATTTCTACATAAAATTCAAAGATTTAAAAGAGACATCAATTTTTCCCCATATTTAATATAAGTATTATAAGTTACTTCAGGGTCTCCCACTTTACCTTCATGAACTACACTTGCTATATGTGGCTCGATTGAAACAAAACCATCATAACCACTCTTTTTAAGGTCTAGTAATATATCCTTTACCTTCGCTTCGCCCTCTCCTGGAAATGTTGCTTTTCCTTCTTTATCAAAATCCTTCACATGAACATACTCTATATATGGTTTAACCTTCATATAAAAATCCCATGGGTCAGTTCCTTTATTATAATGCAATACATTTCCTATATCATATAATAACTTAAAATTTGGAGAATTTACTTCTTTAACCAATTTCACCATATTTTCGGCACTCAATCCTCCCCATCCAGAACAGTTTTCATGAACTATAATTATTCCTCCATCTTCAGCCATTTTTGTAAGTTCTTTCATCCTTCTTATAACTTCTTCTGCCCACTTTTCTTCTTCATAGGGATTGTCAGGGTCATTTGGCCATGACATAACCCTTATATACTTTGTATCAAATCTTTTCATTCTTGGAATTGCTCTTTTAAGTTCCTCATAATCCTTTTTAAAATCACCTGAAATTTTTGTGGCCCAGTTTGCTATACAACTTGCAAAACATGAAACTTTAAGGCCAGATTCTTGAACCTTTCTATAAACATACTCAAATTTTTCATCACTCATCATAGTTAAATTTTCTTTGTCCACATTTCTTAATTCCATATATTCCCACCCAAGTTCTTTATGCGCCTTAATTTGAATTTCAATTGGCTGACCTGCTTCATCGCTTATACCTGAAAATTTCATATGTCCCTCCTTTTTTAAATAGTTTACTCAAATCAAAAATCAATGTCAATTTTTTTCTAAATATGGTATAATATAAAGTATGAAAAAGACAAAAACTTCCTCGTTAATAAAGGTTATGAAGAATGAAGAAATAGAGAAAGAATTCTTACCTCAACTTGAAAATGCGACAAGAAATATTTTTAAAATTCTTGTACGGTTCAATTCTCATTATTCTCTTCCAGAAAGAGAGTTGTGTTTTGCATTAATGAAAGAGGCGGATGAACTTGAATCTTTTCTTGATGAATTTGGAGCAAATCAAAATAGAAAATTTTTCTTTTTCAGAGAAATGGTAGCCACAATTAGATGGTTTAATTTCTTTCTTTTTCAGGGTCTGCATCTTTATGCAAGATTAAAATATTATAAACTTCAACTATCTTCTTATGAAATCTCCAGTTTTAAAAAAGAACTTAAAAATCAACTAATTTTTGCATATAAAGTTATTAGAAAAATCTCTCAGAAACTTGTTGAAGAGGGTAAAAATCTTGGTTTTAAAAATATAGAGGTTGAACCATATTCAGAAAAACTTTTTCCTCAATTACAGAGAAAAATTTTACCTCCAGACCTTGAGGAAGAAATAATAAAAGAAAAAGAAGAGATAATTTTTAAAATTTTGATAAAGTATCTTAATGTTTGTGAAGATTTTAATCTCTTCTGTTATTATAGAAAAAATGAATTTTTAAGAGAAGAGCCCGTTGAAAAATACAGGTCTCTTTTTCATCAACTTGAATCACTTTATGATACATATATAAAAAATACAAACTATGAAATTGAAATTGATGATTTTCAAAAAATCAGGGGACATATTGCTGTATCATGGCATTTGCTTGAAATGGCAAAAGCACTCGTTCATTTTTATGAAAGACATATAGAAAAACTTGCACATTCAGACATATATTTTAAAATTATGGATTTTATTGGAGATGAAAGAAAAATTGGTGAAATTGTGGAAAAATTTTTCTTCTCCAATGTTTTGAAATTTTCAATTAAAGGAAAAGAAATATGTGAAAGCATTTTTAACAAAATGGGGAAAAACCCTGAGGAATTTTTAATAGAAACAAAAATTTTAATAATACCTTCCCATAGAATTGAAGACTTTCATATAAGACCAATTATGCCTGTAACTCAAATAGCAAATAAATATAATCTGGACCTTTTCCTTTATTTTAACAGAAAAAAATATAATTTAAAAAGCCCTATTGAAATGGCTATAGCAATACCTGATATAAGGGAAGAATTGATGAAACAGAATGTCCAGATAATAATTCAAGGGCCTCTTTCTGGTGTTTTAAAGATTGTTGAATTTTTTAAAGAGAAAGTAGGAGCAGTTGAACAAAAATTAAAAGTATAAAATTCTAAATGATACTGTAAAAAATTAAAAGAGAATTTTTTTCTTAAGGGGATGATTTATAAAATAAGCGAAATTTTTTATTCAATTCAGGGAGAGGGTTTACTTCAAGGATTACCTACAATTTTTGTAAGATTTTCAGGATGCAATTTGAGATGTAAATGGTGTGATACAAAATATGCTTGGGAAAATGGCAAAGAAATGGATGAAAAAGAAATTTTTAAAAAAATAGAAAAATTTAATTGTAAAAGAATCTGTTTTACAGGTGGTGAACCATATTTACAGGAAATAGAATATATCTTTGAAAGGTTGAAAAAGAAAAGTTACTGGGTATCTATTGAAACTAATGGAACTATATGGAGAAATATAAATTTTGACTGGATTACTGTAAGTCCAAAAGAAGAAGGAAAGAAATTATATCCACTTGGTTATAACGAAATCTTCAGAAATGTGGCAAATGAGTTCAAATATGTAATAATTAACAAAAAAACATTTGAATTTATTGACAGAAAGATAGAAAAACCTGTTATTTTACAACCACTCAATAACTATAAAAAAATCTCAAAAATGATTATAAAATTTTTAAAAGAAAACCCAGAAAAAAACTGGTATTTAAGATTACAAAGCCATAAAATACTTAAAATAAAATGAAAAAGGCAGTATGTCTTATTTCTGGAGGCATTGATAGTTTTGTCACAGCGTCCATAGCAAAAAAGAAAGGTTATAAAATTTACTGTCTCACAATTGATTATGGACAAAAAGCAAGAAAAGAAATAGAGGCAGCAAAAAAAGTGGCAGAATTTTTAAAAGCAGAAGAACATCTAATACTAAAATTTGATTTATCGTTTTTAAAATCTGCATTAACAAGAGAAGAAATTAAAATACCCAAAAAAAGAGTCAGAGGAATACCTTCTACATATGTTCCTGCAAGAAATACAATTTTTATTTCCCTTGCACTTGGATATGCTGAAACAATAGATGCTGATGCTATTTTTATAGGTGTAAATTCAATAGATTTTTCAGGATATCCTGATTGTAGACAGATTTACATAAAAAAATTCCAGAATCTTATAAATGTTGCTACAAAAAAAACAATAAAGGGAAGAAAAATAAAACTTCTTGCCCCACTTATAAATTTTTCAAAAAAACAAATTATTAAAAAAGCAATTTCTCTTGGTCTTGATTTATCAATAACATGGTCATGTTATGAAAATGGAGATAAACCCTGTGGAAAGTGTCCAAGTTGCAGAATAAGAGAAAAATTTATTTCAAATACAATTAAATAAGTCCTGAAAGATATAATAAATCTGGAACATATTTATCCCATCCAAGTGGCATAATATGAATACCTGAACACAAACTCTTCATTCCTTTAATCAATTCAGCACCTATCTGTAAACTAACTTTTACTCTTTCTTCTTTCTTTGCCTTTGCCATCATCTCTATATATCTATCAGGAACGTTAACCCCTGCAACATTTTCATTCATATATTTTGCCATACCCGCTGATTTTAAAAGAACTATACCCCCTAAAATTGGCACTTTATATTTTTCAACCTTTTTCATAAATTCCTCAAATTTTTTTAAATCATAAACTGCCTGTGTTTGAAAGAATTTTGCACCCGCTTCTATCTTTTTTTCCATTTTGATGATTTGTAATTCTAAAGGTTCATATCCTGGACTTACAACCGCTCCAAGAAAAAATTCAGGTCTTCCATCCAGTTGGTTCCCTTTCATATCCTTTCCTTCCATCAAATTAGTTGCAACCTTTAATAATGAAACAGAATCAAGGTCAAAAACTGGTTTTGCTTCAGGATGGTCTCCTAAAATTGGATGGTCTCCTGTTAATACCAAAACATTTCTTATGCCAAGAACATAGGCACTCAATAAATCTGATTGTAAAGCAAGACGGTTTCTATCTCTGCATGTTATCTGAAAAATTGGTTCAATCCCCATATCAACAAGTAAATGGCATACACAAAGAGAACCAAGACGCATAACTGAACTCTGAAGGTCTGTAACATTTACAGCATCAACTTTATCCTTTATTATCTCTGCTTCTTTTAAAAACTCAAGATTTGTCCCCTTCCCAGGACCTATCTCTGATGTTATAACAAACTTACCTTCATTTAATTTTTCTTGTAATTTTGAGATTTCCATTTATAACTCCTCGTTTTTATCTATATCATAGAATACTTTTTTTCTTAATTTAGATGAAACTTCAATCAATTTATAATTTCTCGGTTCCTGATATTCTTTTAAAATTTCAAGTTTATTTATTTTTTTAAGTTTCTCATAAATTAAAACCCATCCACAATCCTTTTCTTTATCAATCTCACACTTTCCGTTTTTTGCTCCTCCACATGGCCCATTTACAAGTTGTTTTGTGCAAAAAGTTACAGGGCATATACCTCCTGTAATTCCAAGATAACATGTCCCGCATTCAGAACATCTTTCCTCTCCTGGCCATAATCCCTGAAAACCTCCAAGATAGATTGTATTTGTTGCAGGATATACAGGAATATCAATAACTTTTGAAACACATTGCACCCCAATACCACATGAAAAAACTAAAATACATTCTGAATTTGAAATTTCTTTTAAATATCTTGAAAGTTTTCTCACAATCAAGTTTTTACTGCATAAAAAATCAATTATAATTTTGCCTTCAACAATTTTGCCGTTTTCTTTAAATTTTTTTTCAATCTCTTTAATACTCTCCTGGTCACTAACCTTACAAACCTCAGCACACCCATTACATGAAATTAAAAAAACCTTATCTTCTTTTAAAATTTTCAAAATCTCTTCAAAAGGTTTCAATTCCGAGTAAATCATTTTCTTCCTCCCTTTCAATAATTGCTTTACAGAATTTAACAAGTTTATTTAAAATTTTTTCAAACTTCTCACTTAAAATTTCTGATAATCCAATACCCCATTCTGTCTCATATGGTTCAACTCCAAAAATATAAAAATTTTTAAAAAATGCGAAACTTATCTCTGATAAATAAATCTTCTCATGAGAAGAAATATAGAAAGAATCTTTAATTTCAGGGTTTCTACTTACATACACAGAACCAGGGATAAAATTTAAACTTACAGCATCAACTATCAGAATATTTTCACATTTCTCTTCTTCAATTATTGAAAAAATCCTCCATGTTTCTGTTCCAATTTCATAAATTTTAACTTTTTCTTTATCAATAAATTTTTCAAGTTCTCTAACAAGATAAACTCCTATTCCATCATCCATTTTTAAAGTATTTCCTATCCCAAAAATTAAAAGTTTCACACCCATATAAAGAAATCCTTCTTTTTTAATCTTTTTTTATCAATAATTTGAACTGCACAGGCAAGACATGGATCAAATGACCTTACTATTCTTAAAATTTCAACAGGATTTTCTTCATCTTTAATTTCTGTTCCAATAAGTGCTTTTTCAATTGCTCCATGATTACCATTTTTATCTTTTGGAGAAGCATTCCATGTTGTTGGAGATATAACCTGATAATTGGAAATTTTCTTATTTTTTATTCCAATCCAATGACCAACAGCACCTCTTGCTCCTTCACTAAAACCAATTCCTTCAGAATTTTCTGGAATTTCAAAGTCAATGTAAAAATCATCCCCTGGTTTAATTTTTAAAATCCAGTTTAAACATTCATTAATCAGAACTTTTGCCTCAATAAATCTTGCTATATGTCTTCCCAGAACTGAATTAAGTTTTGAAATATCTATATTGAACTCACCCAAAATATTATCTATCTCTTCCTTCCAAGGTTGTTTATTTTTCATATATGCTACAATCAATCTTGCAACAGGACCAACTTCAAATACATTGTTATCATATCTTGGACTCTTTATCCATGAATATCCTTCTTTTTCAATATCACACTCTGGAGAATCAAATTTTGGATTTACAATCTCTCCTTTATACCATGAATTTACAATATGTTCTGTTATTTTATCAGGATTCAATTCTTCAAATTTTTCCATATTATAAACAACTCCAGATGGCTGAAATCTCTTAATTTCACCATTTTCTTTCAAAGGGAAAACGCCGTAAGTCAAATAATTACCATATGAAGAACCAATTTCAAAATATTCAGGATAGAATTTCGCTATATCTTTCAAATCTCTGAAATAATATAATTCAACAAATTCCTTAATATCCTTTAATTTTCCAATAGCGTTTTCAATTTTTCCTGCATCCACTTTTTGTGTTACTCCTCCAGGGATAATACCACACTGATGAGGCATTTTCCCACCAAAAATACTTAAAAGTTGATGTGCATATCTTCTTATTTCAAGCCCTTTTATGTAATTGTGCAAACATCTTAAATTTACATCCTCGGGCAATCTAAAATCATTATCTCTTGGTATAAATGGAGAATAATTATCTCTTTCAAGAAATTTACAAATAAGGTCTATTTCACTACTGATATTCCTTTTAACTTTACTTACATCAATAAAATCTAAAAGACAAAGATGATAAAAATGTAAAATTGAATTATGAATATGGTTTGATGCATGTATTAAATTTCTTACAAGTAAAGCATTTTGAGGGATTTTTTCAGTAATTCCAAAAGCAGATTCACACGCAAGCGTTGAAGCAGAAGCATGAGCAATTGGACAAACACCACATATTCTCTGGGTAATCTGGGTTGCATCTCTTGGGTCTCTTCCAATAAGTATCTTCTCTATACCCCTGTAAAGCATACCTCTACATTTTGCATCAACTACTTTTTTATTCTCAATTTCAACTTCAACTTTTAAATGACCTTCAATTCTTGTAACCGGATCAATTATAATTTTCTTTCCCATTTTTACTCTCCAATTTTTTCTATTTCTTTTCTTTTAAATAATGGACTATTTCCATCTATAAATTCAGTTTCTGTGCATCCAAAACATGGAGAATTATTTTTAATACACCAGTTTATTCCTCCATTCCACTCCCTTATTGGACAATCAGCATATGTAAATGGACCTTTACATCCAAGAAGATAAAGACAACCTTCCTCAGAAAAACTTTTTGCAAATTTACCTTTATCAAAATATGGTCTTCTCGGACAATTCTCATGAATTAATTTACCATAAAAATCCAAAGGTCTATTCAATTCATCAAGTTCTAATGGTAAATTTGCAATAATTTTTGTTATTGTCCCTAAAAACCAGTCAGGATGTGGAGGACAGCCAGGAATATTTATTACTTTCTTTTCAATCCCCTTCTCATCAATTATTTCTTTAACTGATTTACATCCTGTTGGATTTGGAGAACCTTTTGGTATTCCACCAAATGAAGAACAACTACCTATACATATTATTCCATTAGATTTTTCTGCCAGGTCACATAGAATTTCAAGAAATGTCTTCTCTCCAACTCTTCCATATATTCCATTATCCTTTGTGGGTATAACACCCTCAACAACAAGTATAAAATCCTTTTTATAACTTTCTTCCATCATAACCTCAATAACTTTCTCTCCACTACCTGCCATTATTGTTGGTTGGAAAATTAAAGAAATGATTTTACCTGGAACTATTTCATCAAGGAGTAAATTTTTTATTTTTAAAGATGAAGAATTTAAAAGAGAGATTGTGCATCCTGTACATCCACCTGCCTGAAACCATATCACATTAATTTTTTCCATTTATACTCCTTTTTGTAATTTTGCAAGTGAAACTATATTTTTTAATAAAATTGCAGTTGTAATGGGACCCACACCTCCAGGAACAGGTGTAATCCAACTTGCTTTCTCTTTTGCCTTTTCAAATTCAACATCTCCAACTATTTTATCACCGACTCTATTTATTCCAACATCTATTACAATTGCTCCTTCCTTTATCCATTCACCAGGTATTAAATTTGCCTTACCAACAGCAACTATTAAAATTTCTGCTCTTTCTACATGCTCTTTCAGTTTTCCTGCATCAGATGTCCCTATGTGACATATTGTAGTTGTTGCAAATTTATCAACTAAAAGTAAAGCGACAGGTTTTCCAACTATATCAGAGTGCCCTACCATAACAACTTCTTTCCCATACAAATTAATTCCCAGATAATCAATAATTTCCTTAACTGCAAGTGCTGTACATGGAGCAACAAACGGTCTTCCATACAAAATCCATCCCATATTAACAGGGTTTACTCCTTCTACATCCTTAACAGGTGATATCTTTGCCTGAACCTTTCTTGTATCAATTCCTTTTGGTAATGGAAGTTGTAAAATTATTCCTGTAATATCTGAATCTTCATTTAATTTATCAATATTTTCACACAGAGTTTTTTCATCAATATTTTCAGATAATTGTAATATCTCATAATTTATGCCTATCTTTTCACAATTTTTTTTCTGCTGATTCATATAAACTATACTGGCTTGATTTTCACCAACAGATACTGCGACAAGTTTTGGAATTATCCCTTTTGATTTTAATTCTTCCAAATATTTCTTTACCTCATTTTTTATTTTTTCAGCAATCAATTTCCCATCAATTATATTCCCCATTTTATACCCCCATTTTTTCAAAAACTTTTCTGTTAATAAGTTCGCTTTTTTCTTCTATATCATTTTCCATCTTTTCTATTTTTTCTTTTATTTGTCTTTTAAAATCCTCATCCTTCATAAACTTTAAGTTTATGAATATATTTATTTTTGCTCCATAAAAAGCACCCACTGCAAAAATGTTTGAAATACCTGTATCAGAGATTAAATTTTTATTTCCCTTTTCAACAAGTATATCACAGAAATCAACTGTTTTCTTCATATATTCACAAATTTTAAGATGTAGAAAAATAGAATCTTTTAAATATCCTTCTAAATTTTCTTTCTCCTTCATAGCCCTATCAATTTTTTGATAAATCCTGCTATCCTCTTCTATATATTCCATACATTCTTGTAGCATTTTTTCGTTTTCTTCTTTAATCCTTTTTATTTCCTCTTCATACTTCTCATATCCTTTTTTTCCTATTGTATAGTTTATAACCATATTCAAAAGAGATAAAGATAGACAGGCAATGCATCCTGTAGCACTTCCTCCACCAGGAATCGGTGTTTTTGCAGATAAAATTTCAAAATATTTTTTTAATGAGTTTTCAAGAAAATTACACTCCATAAACAAGCCCTTTTAATTTTTTATATTTCTCAAATTCTTCATCCCAAAAGACCACATTTTCTGGTCTGTAAACAATTAAAGGAAATGAATCCCTTATTATTTCTCTGGCCTGATAAATTTCCTTTATGTCTCTTCTGGAAATGACCTGAACAAGAATATTGCCTACAGATGTTACTTCTGAAGGACCAGCAATAACTAATTTTTTTGTGGCAGATGCTGTAAACTGACAAAGAAGAGAATTTTTACTCCCTCCACCAACAATATGTAATATTTCAATATCATATCCAATAACTTCTTCCATCTTTTCTATCACAAATCTATATTCCATCGCTAAACTTTCTAAAATTACTCTTGTTATCTGAGCAATATTATCTGGGCTTTTCTGTCCTGTTCTATGACAGTAATTTTTTATTTTCTCAATCATATTACCTGGATATAAAAAATCAGGACTACTAATATCTATAAGTGAATAAAAAGGTATTGCATTTTTAGCCATTTCCACAAGTTCTTCATATGTATAAATTTTATCCTGTTTATCCCATTCTCTTTTACATTCCTGTAAAATCCATAACCCTACTATATTCTTTAAAAATCTTATCCTTCCTCCAAAACCTCCTTCATTTGTGAAATTATATTCAAAGGATTTTTCATTTATAATGGGATCCTCAATTTCAATTCCAAGAAGTGACCATGTCCCTGACGAAATATATGCCCATCTACCTTCTTTTGCAGGAACTCCAACAACAGCAGAAGCAGTATCATGACAGCAAACTGCAAAAACAGGTATGGGAGGAAGATTTAACTCTTCTTGTAATCTTCTTGTAATATTTCCGATTAAAGTTCCGGGTGAAATTACTTGACAAAGGAAATCAGTTTTTATCCCAAGTTCTTCAAGCAAACCATAACACCAGTTCCCTCTGGGTGCCTTATTCTGTCCTGTGGCAAGAGAATTATACATTTGGGAAGTTGTCGTAATCGTATATTCACAGAATTTTTCTCCTGTTAAAAAGAAATTAAATAAATCAGGCATAAAAAGAAGATACCTACAGTTTTCAATAATAAAAGGGAATTCTTTCTTTGTCGCATATAATTGAAAAAGAGTATTTATAGGCATAAATTGAATACCAGTTTCTCTAAAAATCCTTTCTTTTGGAACAACCTTAAAAACTTCTTCCATTATATTATTTGTTCTCTCATCTCTATAGTGAAATGGATTTGAAAGTAAAAGGTCATTCTCTCCTATATATCCACAATCTATTCCCCATGTTGTTATTCCAACCCCTGCAATTTCTCCTTCATTTTTTGCAATAATTAATATCTTCTTTATCTCCTGAAAAATGGAAAGGACATCCCAGAATCTATGGTTTAAGATTGTAGAATGCGGAGTGTTAAATCTATAAATTTCTTTAATATTGACCTTCTTTCCATCAAACTCACCAATTATCCCCCTTCCTGTTTCAGCCCCTAAATCTATTGCAATATAAATTTTTCCCATTTTTATAACTAAGTTCAATTTTACAATTTTTTAAAATTTCCTGTCAAATAAGTTTATAAAATTTGACCGATTAAGATTTAAATTGTAGAATTTAAAATATGGAGAAAAAAATTATAGAAAGAAAAGATGTTGAGTATTTGAGTAAACTTGCAAGGATAGAGTTAAGCGAAGAAGAAAAAAACAAATTTGAAAAAGATTTAGGAAAAATCCTTGAATATATTTCAAAACTAAATGAAGTAAATACTGAAAATATTGAACCAACCTATCATGTCATTCCTATTAAAAATGTATTCAGAGAGGATTCTCCTGAAAAATCTACATCAAAAAAAGAAATAATTAAAAACGCCCCTGATAGAAACTCTAATTTTTTTAAAGTTCCAAGGATAATCTAATGGAAAAAAAATACCTCCCATTTGAGAAACCCATAGAAGAGATTGAAAAGAAAATAGAGGAACTTGAGAAAAATAAAAAGATGGATGTGGTGAAGAAAAATACTGAAATTTTAAAATTGAAACAGTTATTAGTAGAAAAGAAAAAAGAGATATATTCTAATTTAACACCATGGCAGATTGTCCAGATAGCGAGACATCCAAATAGACCGCATACACTTGACTATCTGGACAATATTTTTGATGAATATTTAGAACTTCATGGAGATAGAGTTTTTAAAGATGATCCTGCTATTGTAGGTGGATTTGGGAAGTTCCTTGGAATGACTGTTGCTTTTGTAGGACACCAGAAGGGAAGAGACACAAAAGAAAATATTGAAAGGAAATTTGGAATGGCACATCCTGAAGGATATAGAAAAGCAATGCGGATAATGAAACTTGCTGAAAAATTTACATACCCTGTCATTACCTTTATTGATACACCAGGAGCACATCCTGATATAGAAGCAGAAGAAAGAGGACAGGCACTATCAATTGCTACAAATCTTTTAGAAATGTCTCTTTTGAAAACTCCGATCTTGTGTGTGATAATAGGAGAAGGTGGAAGTGGTGGAGCACTTGGGATTGGTGTTGGAGATAGAATTTTAATGCAAGAATTTTCTATTTATTCTGTCATTTCTCCTGAGGGATGCGCTTCAATTTTGTGGAAAAGTCAAAATGCAGTAGAAGAAACTTCAAAAGCGTTAAAATTAACTGCCAAGGATTTGTTTGAATTAAAGATTATAGACGAAATAATTCCTGAACCTTGTGGAGGAGCACATAATGACTGGGCAAAAACTTTTGAGTTTGTTAAGGAAACTATAGAGAAGAATTTGAAAGAATTAAAGACAATAAAAATTGAAGAACTTGTTGAATTAAGGTATAAAAAATATAGAGAAATGGGAATTTTTAAAGAAGGAGAGGAAAGTGAATAAAATTAAACTTGTTTTACCAAAGGGTTCTTTACAGGAAACAACTCTGGCAATTTTTAAAAAAGCAGGATTTGAAATATATTTAAACTCAAGAAGTTATTATTTATCAATTGATGACCCTGAAATAGAATGTGTTTTATTACGAACTCAGGAAATTCCAAGATATGTTGAACTTGGTGCTTTTGATGCTGGCATTGCTGGAAAGGACTGGATATTTGAAAATAAGGCAAAAGTTGTTGAAGTATGTGAACTTACTTATTCAAAGATAGGTTTTAAACCTGTTAAAATTGTCCTTGCTGTGCCTGAAAAATCAAATATAAAAAGTGTTAAAGATTTGGAAGGCAAAATAATTTCTACTGAACTTGTAAATTTAACAAAGGAGTATTTGAAAAAAAATAAAGTAAGAGCAAAAGTAGAGTTTTCTTTTGGTGCTACAGAAATTAAAGCGGGTAATCTTGTAGATGCAATTGTTGAAATAACTGAAACTGGTTCTACATTATATTCCCATAATTTAAGGATTGTTGATGTCATTATGGAATCCACTCCAAGATTTATTGCAAATAAAAATTCATGGAAAGATAAATGGAAAAGGGAAAAAATTGAAAATATTGCATTATTACTTCAAGGTGCTTTACAAGCAGAAGGGAAGGTTGGACTTAAAATGAATGTAGAAAAAAAGAATCTCAAAAAAATTTTAAGGATTCTACCCGCTATGAAAAAACCAACTATATCTCCTTTAACAGACGAAAACTGGTATGCTATTGAAACAATAATTGATAAAAATAAAGCCAAGGAATTAATACCAAAATTAAAAAGACTCGGTGCACAGGGGATTGTTGAATATCCATTAAATAAGGTAATTTAAAAAGGAGGATTTTATGCCCTGTGGAAGAAAAAGAAAAATAAAAAAAGTCAAAAGGCATAAGTATAAAAAAAGAAGAAAAGCGATGAGATACAAAAAGAGAAAATAAATGAAAAAATTTTTAATATTTTTAATCCCAGTTTTTTTATCAGGATGTTTTCCTTATTTTAAAAAAGATATTGCTTTAAAAGTATACATTTCAGGACTTTTATATGAAAAAGAAGGAGAAAATGAACAGGCAATAGAAAAATTTCAGGAGGCAATTAAAAAAGGTGGAGAAAACGCTTATATATACATAAAAATAGGTGATATATATTTAAAGAAAAAAGAATATTTGAAATCACGGGAATATTTCCAGAAGGCATTAAAACTTAATCCCAAAATTTCCAGTGGTTATTTTGGGATAGGTCTTACCTATTTATTTGAAAAAAAATATAAATATGCTGCAGATTATTTTGAAAAAGGTTTAAATATTGAACCAGAAAAAAATGCTTTTAGATTAATTCTCTGTGATATTTATACAAATTTAAATGATTACAAATCAGCAGAAACACATTATAAAATACTTGTTGAAACATACCCTGCAAACTATATCCTTCATTATAATCTTGCCAGGATTTATGAAGCACAGAAAAAAAATACTGACGCAGAAAAAGAATATCTTGAAAGTATAAAAATTTTGCCAAACTTCTGGCAGGGATATCTTTCTCTCGGAATTTTATACCAGAAGATGGGCGAAATAGAAAAAGCAAAAAGAAATTACGAAAAAAGTTTAGAAATAAATCCACTGGATAAAAACTCTTATTCTCTTCTTGCAATCATATATTACAGTGAGAAAAATCAGGAGAAAACAAAAGAATTGTTATTGAAGGCAATAGAAAATGGTGTAAAAGAAAAAGAACTTTATGATTTTCTTGCTTCAATTTATTTGGAAGAAAAGGATTATTCTCTGGCAGAAAAATATCTTCTTGAAAGTATAAAAATAGAAGATACATCTGATACAAGATTTAAATTAGGTGTTTTATATGATAAAGTTAAAAATTTTGAAAAGATGGAAGAAAATATGAAAAAGGCAATAGAACTTAATCCTGACAACTCTCTTGCTTTAAATTATCTCGGTTATTCATATCTTTTAAAAGATATAAATATAAACCAGGCATATGAAATGATAAAAAGAGCATGTAAGATTGAACCTAATAATGGTGCATATCTTGATAGTTTGGGCTGGGCTTATTATAAAATGGGAAATTATAAAAATGCAAAAAAATATCTTGAAAAAGCAGTGAAACTAATACATGAGGAAGACCCAGAGATTTATGAACATCTTGGATATTTGTATTATGCACTGAAAGACTATGATAAAGCAATTTTTTATTTTATAAAAGCATTTGAAAAAATGAATAAAAAAGAAATTCAAGAAATGATTGAAAAAGTTAAAAACACCATGAAAAATGAGGATACTGGAAAAGATAAAAAATGACTATTCTTTAATAAAAACCCTTTCTTTTGACCAGTTGAATCAACTATGTAAGGAAATAAAGGATGTTATTATTGAGGTAGTTTCAAAAAATGGGGGGCATTTATCTTCAAATTTGGGTTGTGTTGAAATAACAGTTGCAATCCACAGGGTCTTTGATATCCCACCGGATAAAATAATATGGGATGTAGGACATCAGTGTTATACCCATAAAATTTTAACAAGATATGAAGAATTTGAAACTTTGAGAAAATATGATGGAATAAGCGGTTTTCCAAATCCATCTGAAAACAAGACAGATATTTTTTTGGTAGGTCATGCAGGAACATCTATATCTTCAGCAACAGGACTTAAAATAGGGCTGGATACAAAAGGAGAAAAAGAAAAAGTAATAGCGGTTATTGGAGATGGTTCTTTAACAAATGGTCTGACATTTGAAGGACTAAATTTTCTTGGAAGTATAAGGAAAAACATTAAAATTATCCTTAATGACAACAAAATGTCAATTTCTCCTACAAGAGGTGCTTTATCTTACTATCTTACAAAATTTATTACTTCTCCTTTAATAAATAAACCAAAAGAAGAATTTATAGAAATATTAAAAAAAATACCTGCATTTGGAGATGAAATTTCAAGATTAACAAAAGAAATTGAAAAAAAGACAAAATTTCTGTTTGTCCCTGGTGTATTTTTTGAAAAACTCGGGATAAGATATTTTGGTCCTATTAATGGTCATGATTTGGAAGAATTGGTTGAAATACTTGAAAATATAAAAGATATAGATGAACCTGTAATTTTACATGTCATAACAAAAAAGGGTAAAGGATATAAATTTTCAGAAGAAGACCCTGAAAAATTTCATTCAATTGGTCCTTTTGATATTAAAACAGGCAATATAATAGAGGAAAAAAAGACAAATTCAAAATTCGTTGGAGAAATCCTTGAAAATATGGCTGAAAAATACAATTTTTTTGTTATAACTGCTGCAATGGAAAAGGGACTTGGACTTGAAAAATTTGCAAAAAAATATCCTGAAAGATTTTTTGATGTAGGGATTGCCGAAAGTAATGCAATTGTTCTTGCTTCTGGTATTGCAAAAACAGGAATAAATGTTTTTGTTGCAATTTACAGCACATTTTTACAAAGAACATATGACCAGATTTTCCATGATATATGTCTTCAGAATCTACATGTCATTTTTTTAATTGATAGAAGCGGGATTGTAGGAGAAGATGGACCTACACATCATGGTATATTTGATATTTCTTTTTTAAGAACAATTCCAAATCTTAAAATTTATGCTCCTTACAGTTTAAAAAATCTTAAAGAAATAATTGAAAATTCAATTTATGAAAATGGACCTGTTTTTATAAGATACCCAAGAGATGCTCTCCCAGAAGATATAAATGAAGAAACTGATATAAAAAATAGGGCTATTATCCTGGCAGTTGGTAGTTTATCACTTAATTCTTATCTCTCCTTTAAAAAATTAAAGGATGAAAATTTAGATATAGGTTTTATACCTGTTTCTCAAATAATTCCATGGGATAAAAATTTGCTTGTCAGAATTTTGAAATCTGATAAAATTATAACAATTGAAGAAAATATTCTTCACTGTGGTTTTGGAAGTTATTTAATAGAAATTCTTTCTGATATGAAAGTTAAAAAGGATGTTTTAAGAATTGGTTTGCCATTCAGTTTTATTGAACATGGAGATAGAGATTTAATTCTGGATAAATATGGACTTTCTCCTGAAAAAATTTATAAAAAAATCAAGGAGTTTTTGAATGATTGAAAAAATTTTTATACTTGAAAACCCGAAAATAGAAGGGATACAAAAAGAAAAGGAAAAAATAGAAAAATTGTTTAAAAGTTGTGGAAAAGTTGTTGAAAAGGAATTTAAAAGTTCTGACTTGATTGTGACAATGGGTGGAGATGGCACGATTTTAAAGGCAATTAGCCTTCTGAAAGATACAAAAAATTTAATTTATGGTATAAAATATGGAAAAACTGGATTTCTGACCAATCAATCTGAAAATCTGGAAGAGAAAATTAAAAATGTTATAGGAGGAAAATATAAAGTGTGTAAAAGAATGTTGCTTGAAGTAGAAATAAAAAGAAGTGGAAAAATTGTTTATAAAGATAAAGTACTTAACGATTTTCTATTTTTCAGAAAAGGTATAAGGATAATTGAAATTGAAGTGCAAATAGAAGAAAATAAAGTTATGGAATTTAGAGGAGATGGAGTGATTATTTCAACTCCTACAGGTTCAACTGCACATTCTCTTTCAGCAGGAGGTCCTATAATATATCCAGAGACAGAATCTATTTTAATTACACCTGTTTGTCCATATTCTTTATCAATAAGACCTTTAATTATTCCTTCTAAATATAAAATTAAACTTAAGATAAAACCCAATGGAAAGATAATATGTGATGGGCAGAGAAAGTTTGAAATGGAACAAGAGGATATAGCAGAAATTAAAAAAAGTAAAATAAAAGCAAATTTAATTCTTGAAGATAATTTTTTTGATAAATTAAAAACGAAATTTAATTTTGGAAAATGAAATATATAGTTAAAATTGATAAAGAAAGATGTAAAAGTTGCCAACTTTGTATTGAAGTGTGTCCTTCTGGTGTATTTAAAATTTCAAATAAATTTAATAAGATGGGATACCATTATGTAGAAACTTTTAATGAGAAAAGTTGCATTGGATGCAAAAAATGTATTATAATCTGTCCTGATGTAGCAATTGAAATATATAAAAAATAAAAAGGAGGAGGGAAAAATGAAGTTAAAAATCGGAGTTATTCCTGATTGTTTTAGATTGCCAATTAAGGAAGGAATTAAAAAAGCAGCAGAACTTGAACTTGATGGAATTCAACCCTATGCTACGCGTGGAGAACTTGACCCAAGAAATTTATCCAAGACAGGAAGAGAGGATTTAAAACATTTTGTGGAAAATCTTGGACTTGAAATAAGTGCTCTTGTAGGTGATTTTGGAGGTCATGGATTTGCAGACCCTAAAACAGTTGAATGGAGGACTGAAAGAACAAAAGAAGTAATTGACCTTGCTTTTGACCTTGGAGTAAAGATTGTAACAACTCATATAGGAGTAGTACCTGAAGATGAAAATGATACTGCATGGAAAACAATGGAAGAATCTCTTCCGGAAGTTGGAAGTTATGCTTATGACAAAGGCATTGTTCTTGCAACAGAAACAGGACCTGAACCAGCAATTTTACTTAAAAAACTACTTGATAAAATAGGTAATCCAGGTCTTAAAGTAAACTATGACCCTGCCAATCTTGTTATGGTTGCTGGAGATGACCCTGTAAAAGGAGTTTATACATTGAAAGATTATATTGTTCATACACATGCAAAGGATGGAATTAAACTTCCTGATGAAAATGGAAAAAAAAGATGGAAAGAATTACCTCTTGGTGAGGGTAATGTTAATTGGCTAGAATATTTAAAAGCAATGAAAGATATAGGATATAATGGATTTTTTACTATTGAAAGAGAAGTTGGAGAAAAACCAGAACTTGACATTATTCATGCAAGAGATTTTTTGAGAAAATTAGAAAAGGAAATCTGGATTAGATAAAATCAGAATAAGGAGAAGAATGAAAAAAGTTTTATTTATTTTTGGAATTTGTTATCTTTTAATTTTTTCACAGGAGAGTATAAAAAAAGAGAATGTTGACTTAAATGTAGTAATTCAAAAACTGAATGATTTGGAAAAGAGAATAAATGAGATAGAGAAAAAAATAAAAAATATAGAAGAAACAACAAAGGAATTGAAAAAAAGCCTAAGAAATCTTCAAATATCTGTCCCCTCCTCCCCAGAAGTTATAAAAGTTTCAGAAGAGGACTGGAAATTGATAAAAAGAGGGATGAAAAAAGAAGATGTTACAAATATTTTAGGATTGCCCAATGTCATACAGACAGAAGGAGGACAGATTGAAGTATGGTTATATTATGGTATGGGAAAGATTTTTTTCACTCAGGATAGGGTTATAAAAATAGAAACTGACAGGAATCTTTCTCCACCAACAATAATAAAATAGGGAGGAAAAATGTTCTTTTTACCTTTTTCTATAATTCTTCTGATAATATTTTTGATTTTACTTTTGCCTATTTTTATTTTTCTTATCCATATAGAAATAATCCGTATCGCTCTTGGAAAACTTGGACTTTCTCCATTTTTTGCTTTTTTTATTTTAATTCTATCTCTTATTGGAAGTGGAATAAATATCCCCATTTACAGTAAAGAAGCAACTATCTTCCCTCCCCATAGAGAACTATTTTTTCTTTTTCATCCATTTGGTATGCCAGAGATAGAAACAAAACAAATAATAGCAATAAATTTTGGTGGTGCAATTATTCCAATTTTACTATGTATTTATTTATTACCAAAGGCGCCATTTTTGCCAACTTTATTTTCAACAATAATTTCCACTATTATATGTTTTAAACTATCAAGGATTGTTCCAGGCATAGGCATTACAATACCTGCTCTAATTCCACCTCTTGGAAGTGTTCTACTTGCCTTCATTTTTTCTCCAGGAAATAAAATCCCTGTTGCTTATATTTCCGGAGTGCTTGGAGTTTTAATAGGAGCAGATTTACTTAATATCCCAAATCTACCTCCTTATCCAGGGGTGATGAGCATAGGAGGAGCAGGTGTTTATGATGGTATTTTTCTTGTTGGTATAATTTCAGTTTTACTTGCATAATATGGAAAAGAAAAAACCATTAAAATACTGGAAAGAAGAAGAAAAACCAAGAGAAAAATTATTGAGTTATGGAGAACATAAACTTACTGATACCGAATTACTTGCTATTTTATTGAGAAGTGGAACAAAAGGAGAAACAGCGATTGACCTTGCAAGAAAAATAATTGATAAATTTGGTTCTTTTAGAAATATGAGCCATACAAGTTTAAATAATTTCAGGGAAATAAAAGGACTTGGCACAGCAAAAATATGTCAGATAAAAGCAGCAATTGAAATAGGAAGAAGAATGGTAGAGGAAGAAATAAGAGATAAAAAAATTCAGTTAAGTTCACCATCTGAAGTTGTAAAATACATAATACCAAGGATGAGAGATTTAAAAAAAGAAGTTTTTAAAGTAATACATCTTGATTCAAAAAATAGAGTTGTTGATATTGTGGAAATAGAAGAAGGCACAGTAAATCAGGCAAATCCAATAATAAGAGAGATTTTTTATAAAGTAATTGAAAACTTTATACCATCAATTATATGTGTTCATAATCATCCTTCAGGAGACCCAAGTCCAAGTAAAGAAGATATTGAATTTACAAAAAGATTAAAGGAGGCAGGAGAAGTATTAAGTATAAATGTTGTTGACCATATAATAATTGGTGATAACCTTTATTATAGTTTTGCTTCAGGTAAAATTACTCCTCTATAACTCCATATAAATCATGAACACCAGAAGATATAATTTTAACTTTGTAAAATTCTCCCTCTTTTAAATTTTTCCCTGTTACATATACAAGCCCATCTATTAAAGGAGCATCATATTCACTCCTTCCAACAAAAAAATCCTTCTCTTTTCTTTCAATTAAAATTTTAAGTTTTCTTCCTATATACTTTTTTAAATTTTCCTCTGATACTTTTTCCTGTTTTTTAATTATAATTTTTAACCTTCTTTCCTTTTCTTTTTCACTTATCTGTCCTGAAAAATTATATGCTGGTGTTCCTTTTTCTCTACTATATTTAAAAAAACCAACCCTATCTATTTTCATTCCTTCAATAAACTTAACAAGTTGAAAAAAATCATCTTTTGTTTCTCCTGGAAAACCAATTATAAAATTTGTCCTTATTACACCATCTGGAACTTTTTCTTTTATTTTTTTAACTAAATCCCTGTAATCAAAAACAGGTCTATTCATTTTTTCAAGAATTTTAAAAGAGACATGTTGCATCGGAATATCAAAATATTTACATATTTTTTTACTTTCTCCAATTTTTTCAATCAACTCATCTTTTATATGCCCTGGATGCATATACATAATTCTTATCCATTCAAAATTTAATTTTTCAAGTTCACCAAGTAATTTTATTAAATTTGTTTCATCATTTAAATCAATTCCATAATTTGTTGTATCCTGGGCAATAAGTACAATTTCTTTATATCCAAGTTTTTCTATATCTTCTGCTTCTTTCAAAATATCTTTTATTTTTCTACTTCTTAAAGGGCCTCTCAACTTCGGTATAAGACAATAACTGCAGAAATTTTTACATCCATCAGAAATTTTTATATATGCATAAGGAAAGGTTGTTATAAGCCGAGGAAATTCCTTAAAATTTTTAAAACAATTCTCCTCAAATTTAATTATTCCTTCATCCTTTTCTTTAATAACTTTTAAAACTTCTTCAGGATTTCCAACTCCAACAATACCTTTTAAATTTTTAAATTTCTTCAATAATTTCTCCTTTTCTCTCTGGACAAGACATCCCCATACAACCAATTTTTTATTCCTTTTTATTACCTCTCTTATATTATCCTCAGATTCTTTTACTGCATCCTTTATAAATCCACATGTATTTATTACAACAATATCTGCTTTATCTATTGAATTTGTTATTATAAATCCTTCTTCTCCTGCCAGAGCAATCAATTGTTCTGTGTCAACAAGATTTTTAGGACATCCAAGAGAGATAAAGAAAATTTTCATTTTGATAAATTCTGGAGGATTTTATTTGCAATAAAAAAAATTGTCAGAAATATGAGAAATAAAACAAAAGATAAATAAACTTTTTTGTCAATCTTCCTCTTTAAATTTTCTCCATTAGTATTTTTCTCCTTTTCTTCATTTTGGAATATCTCTTCAAAAGGAATCTTAAGGTTAAAATAGTTTAAGTATTTTGTAAGTATAGCCCTTGTATGTGTTTTACTTGGCAATTTATCTATTTCTCCTTCTTCAATATATTTTAAAAATTTAACAGGTATTTTTGTTTCTTCTGATATTTTTTCAAGTGATATTGCCTTTTTTTCTCTTTCTTCTTTTATCAATTCACCCAGATTCTTCAAGTCCATTATTTTCTAAATTTTCATCCTCTATATTCATAATTACTTTTCTTGGTTTCCCTTCCTGATATGGTCCAACAATCCCTTCCTCTTCCATCCTTTCTATCAACCTTGCTGCTTTATTAAATCCAATCCTTAACCTTCTCTGCAACATTGAAATTGAAGCAATTTTTGTTGTTAATACTATCCTTTTTGCCTGTTCATAAAGAACCTCTTCATCATCATACTCTGTTTTCATTATTTCCGGTATTTCCAATTCTTCCATTTCCCTTCTTTCAACTATTTCCATATTATATTCAGGTATTCTTTGTTTTTTTATAAATTCACAAACTTTTTCTATCTCTTCATCAGATATATAACTTCCCTGAACCCTTAATAAACTTGAACTCTGAGGAGGTAAAAATAACATATCCCCTCTTCCAAGCAATTTTTCAGCACCAATTCTATCAAGTATTGTTCTTGAATCAAACTTTGATGTTACCTGAAACGAAATTCTACAAGGAAGATTTGCCTTTATCACACCTGTTATAACATTTACAGAAGGCCTCTGTGTTGCAAGAATAAGATGAATTCCTGCTGCTCTTGAAAGTTGAGCAAGTCTTATAATACTGTGTTCTATCTCATTTTTTGCAACAGTCATTAAATCAGCAAGTTCATCTATAACCACAACTATATACGGCAACTGTTCTTCCTTAAAAGTAATATTGTAGGACTCTATATTCCTAACCTTACTCTCAGAAAAAAGTTTGTATCTTTTTCCCATTTCTCCTATAAGCCATTTTAAGGCATTTACTGCTTTCTTTATATCAACTATAACAGGACAGAGTAAATGTGGTAGGTCATTATAAAGAGTGAGTTCTACCATTTTAGGGTCAATCATTATAAATTTAACTTCATCAGGAGTTGCTTTATATAGAATTGATGTTATCAAAGAATTTAAACAAACTGTTTTGCCTGAACCAGTAGCACCTGCAATTAAAAGATGCGGCATCAATTTCAAATCAGTTACTATTGGTCTACCCATTATATCCTTTCCTATTGCAAGTGTTAATTTTGATGGTGAGCGTTGAAATTCTTTACTTTCTATTATTTCTCTTAAATATACAATTGAAATTTCTCTATTAGGAACCTCAATTCCAACAGTTGATTTATTTGGTAAAGGTGCAACAACCCTTATTGTTGTTGTTTTCAAATTCATAGCAATATTGTCCTGAATTTTAAAAATTTTCTGAACCTGAATACCTGGAGCAAGTTGAACTTCAAACATGGTAACCCTTGGTCCCTGATTTATCTGAACAACCTCTCCTTCAATATCAAATTCAGATAATGTTTCCTCTATTACCTGTGCATAAATTTCAAGGTCTTCCTTTGTCTCTTTCTGAGTTGGACTTCCTATTTTAAGAATTTCTAAAGATGGTAAATGATAAACAAGCCCTTTCTGTTTTATAATTTGTTCTTTTTTCTCCTTCTTTTTTTCTGGCACTTTTACAATTTCTTCAACATTTTTCTCCTCGCTCGGTAAAGGGACTTCTACTTTTTCTTTTGGGAATCTTCTTTTCCTTGGTTTTGGTGGTATAACAATTTTTTCTCTACCTGAAATATAATTCTCAAAAACAACTTTAAATGGTTCAAAATAAACTCTGTAAGCAATTCCAATAAAAGCAATTCCTAAAAAAGTAAGTATGAAAAATATCCCTCTTTCTCCAAAATATTCTTTTAAAATAGGAGCAAATATAGCACCTGTAAGTCCTCCAGAAAAATTTAAAGGAGATTTAAGGGAAAGGAATGTAGAGAGTATAAAAATTATACCCAAAATACTTAAAACCTTTTTCCATATCCTTTCTTTTTCTCCCCATATAAGATTATATCCAGAAAAAAGTAAAAGGATTATAAGGAGATATGAACTTTTACCAAACAGGAAAAATAATAATCCTGTAATATATGAACCAAATTTACCTCCAAAATTTTTTACATTCTCATTTACTGGAAAACCAACCTGGCAGAATTTAAATGTAGGATCAAAAGGATTATAAGATATAAATGAAAAAAATAAATATAATGTAAAACCAAAAACCAGAATTCCCTTTACCCAGTTTTCTAAGTTTTTCCACCTCATTATATATAAATTTACCACTCATAACCTTTTTTGACAACAAAATTTTTATTTCTGTCAAATTTTTTTAATTTGAAACAAATTTTAATTTTTGATATTCTATAATCAAAAGGAGAAAAAAATTAAAACAAGAAGACAATTGAAGGTTGAAAGTATGTTGAGAAAAGAAATAGAGGAAATAATAAG
>Ga0136652_1000150_pt1 | contig 38640 bp, 37 predicted proteins | sample ConPoolayeEmetaG_FD_94864 | JGI IMG/M metagenome (GOLD analysis project Ga0136652, IMG submission 94864) | Hot spring microbial mat communities from California, USA to study Microbial Dark Matter (Phase II) - Cone Pool mat layer E metaG... ...
CATTTTTAGTTGAGTTAATATAGTTGCCGCCATCATAACCACTTGGAAGAGGCACTATGAGTCAAGGGTCAAAACTTACAGTTTTTACCGTCGGGCACTCCACCAGACCAATAGCCGAGTTTATCTCCATCTTGAAAGCCCGCCAAATAAACTTGGTCGTGGACGTCCGCAGGTCTCCAAGATCTAGATATAACCCACAATTCAACAAAGAAAACTTATCTGAAACCCTTAAAGTGGAAAGCATAAAATATTTTCCTTTACCTCATCTAGGAGGTTTTCGCAGACCACACGCGGATTCGCCGAATATGGCTTGGCAGGACAAAAGTTTAAGGGGATACGCAGACTACATGGAAACTAAAGAGTTCGCTGAAAATCTGCTCAAATTAGTTGCGTTTGCAAAAGAAAATAACGTCGTCATAATGTGCACTGAGGCTTTGCCTTCACGGTGCCATAGAACTCTGATTTCAGATGCTCTGACAATACGTGGTTTAAAAGTAGTTCACATATTGAATATAAAACACACGTTTAGCCACGAATTGAGCGTAGGTGCGGTGGTAGAAGGAACAAAAATAACTTATCCACTATACATTAAAGAGTCGCCTCAAAAAAATTTAACAGATTATAGCCGTTGCTAATTAAATAGCCCTAAAGTTTTAACAGACAAGTTAGTGGTGGGGCCGGCCGGATTTGAACCGACGACCTTTACCCAGGAAAGGCAAAAGCCAATCCTTACGGGTTTCTTCATGACTGCTCCAGAAATTCGTCATTCCCTGAGCAGGGTCAGCAAACCCGTTTGTTTGCTTTCTGGAGCCCGTCGTCATACCTGCCTAGACTACGACCCCCACTATTTACGAGCACCTAAATGTATTTTGCAACAATAAAAATATATTGCATATCTACTCCACACCTCAAATGAGCAAACTCAAGCATAATGGAACCTTAATAGAAGAATAGGGACAAAAACATGCCTAAAACATAATCAAAAAAGCGAAAGATTAATGAAGGAAAACTGAAGAGTAAAGATGGGTTTGCCGGCCATAGGGCGCGGGTTCCACCTGATCCCATTCCGAACTCAGAAGTTAAACCGCGTTCCGTTCCCCGCTGTATTGTGGTCTTCGGCCACGAGAACCTGGGAAAGCTGGTAACCCATTTAAATCCTTAAACTAACAGTGGAGTTAGCTAAGCTTTATAACTGAGACCTAATAGTTTTGATGCGATGTGATGATGAATAGGTGACTATGTTGATAGTATCGTCGATTTTAACGAATCAGTTTGGGGGAACAGGCGATATAATAACCCAGATAATTTATGGTATAAGTCTTCTATTCTTTGTTGTCTTCATGTTTTATGGCCAAAGAATTCAAATGTATATGATGATCAGAGAAGTCGAAAATTCCCTATTCAAGTTGAAATTCATGAAAGATGAAGGGCGAAAAACTGCCATTTCAACTATAAAAGAAATTGGCAAACCCAGCACCGACCCCTCAACTCGTGTAGATAGGTACTTAGATTACTTCACCATCACCCCACAAAGCATGGATCCCGCCGGTATAGTCTACAAATTAGACCATATCCTCGACGTACGAGATTCCCGCCTAAAAGACGAAGTAAAACTTATGGCGCCTGCTTGCGATGAAGTGCAAGTTAACAATTTGGAAAACACTTTAGAGGCTGCCATGGCACTTAATTACATATACAAAGTTGTGCGCCACTATTATCTGCAGGGCAAAAAAACCCTCAGTCTTTACACCATCATGCAGTTACAGATGATACTGCCTTTAGTAATGAAGGAAGCGGAGGCATATGCCAGCGCACTTAAAGCCTTCGCATATGGTCAACCCATCGGTGATGGTGTAGGACCATTAATTGCTGCAAAACTTATGCATGGTTACGAAGTCAAAAAGGTTCCTAAAGACTGTGTAGTCGCGAAGGTTCCATTTGAAGGCCGCACCGCGTTGATATTAAAAGCAGAAGGCCCAGGCGGAAACGTTGGAAAACCAGGCGACGCAGTCAAAACTGTGATTAAAGAAAACAAAGGCAAAATAGCCGCTGTAATCATGATTGATGCAGGCCTAAAGCTTGAAGGCGAAACCGTCGGCGAAATTGCTGAAGGCGTCGGTGCTGCTATTGGCGGACCAGGTGTAGATGCCTTCAAAATAGAAGAGGTCGTAGTGCAATACAAAATTCCCCTTTACGCCGTCATAATCAAAGAGGACATTGGAGATGCTGTTTCAATGATGAGAAAAGAAATCTCAGACGCCGCAGACAAAGCCATAGAACGAGTGAAGATGGTTGTATCAGAAAAAACCAAAGAAGGCGACAAAGTGATAATTGTCGGCGTTGGAAACACCATCGGCATCGGACAATAGGAGGTAAAAAACATGATTAATAACTCAAAAGATGTCTCAACAACCAAGATTTCCACATTTGTACTTTCATTGATATACCTAGTTTTAGCACTCTCAGCTGTAGCAATTTTTGTAGCTGTTGGCGCCTACTATCAAGGGGAACCCATAGAAAACACCTTATCTATGTTAGCAATAGGCTTACTTACAATGGCGCTAGCAGGGTACATCCTCTTCCAGTCAAGACGCAGGATAGCCAACTTGAAAATTGAAACTCCACCTATATTGACCACCATAGAATGCAGAAAATGCAACATAAAAACTACACGCGAATTCCAGCGTGGCGATTACGTGTTCAAAGAACTGGAACCCTGCCAGAAATGCCAAGAAGAAAAACAGGTAATTACGGCTATCTACAGAGAAGTTAAAGAAAAAACAACAACCGTCTAAGTTAAGACCGTGCACCCTGTTTCTTCTACTATAACCGTGTGCTCAGCTTGAGCCACAGGTTTCTTTGTCACTTCCACAAAAACAGGGTACCCCATAAGCGCTTTTGTTGCAATCAGCTCTTTGAAGGCTTCGTTATGAAGTGCAGGCGGAACAACACCTTCGAGCCACCTCTCTGTAAAGGGAAGGGTGCGGAAATTTTCTTCGATAAATTTAGAAAGCTGTTTTGCAGCAACACTTTTTGCCGCCTTTGGTTTAATTAGGCGGAAGATAGTCTTTTGCGGTTTATCCTCTACAATACCTAGAGCCTCAGGTAAAGTGACAAAGGGCTCTATTGCATAAACTTCACCTGACTTTATTTTTGTAAGCGTGACTTGAGAAACATTGGGTATGCTGGTTCCAGCGTGAATCAAGTATCTACCCACTGAGTGCCCTGTAAGGTTAGATATGGGTTTGAAGCCGCGGTTTTTTATGAGATTTTCCACAACAGCGCCAATTTTTCCAATAGAAACGTCTGCTCGTATGGTTTCTATGGCTACTTTGAGGGCGGCTTCGGCAGTTTCCACCATGCTTTTGTATTCAGGGTTGAAGCATGCTGTAAACGCAGTGTCGGTAACGTAGCCGTCGACGTGAACGCCGATGTCAACTTTGACAAGCGACTTTTCTGGAATGGTGCTGGTATCTTTCGGCGGAGAAGTGTAGTGAGCAGCAATTTCATTAATAGAGACGTTACAGGGAAAAGCTGGTTTTCCACCCTTTTCTCTTATTAACGTTTCCGCTTTTTCGCAAACTTGAAGGATAGGCATATTTTCGCGTATAAAACGCCGCATTTCTTCGCGTGTTTCACGTAGTATTCGTCCAGACAAGCGGAATTTGTCTATTACATCTTCGTCGTGCTGTACCATTCGCAGCTCACTTCACTTATTGACATAACAAGCTTTCTTACTGTGTCGATGTTTAAATTCATACTGCAACAGCATGCAACGTCTGCTCTTTGAGAAAAGAGTTAACTTTAGCAAAAAGTAACTTTCGTCTCTTTTTAGGGGTAACAAAAAATATTTTTATGGTTTGTAGATCTTTGGATCTAACACTGCAAAATTATTTCCACCAGCATGGTAAAGCATTTTTGCCCCTTCTAAGCTATACCTTTCCGTGAATACGCCTTGGTTTGTATATGCAGCAATAATTTTTCCTATGAAAACTGTGTGGTCCCCCGTAGTAATCTGGTTTTCTACTTTACATTCTATATGCGCGATGCATTCACGTATGGCGGGGGCTTTAACTTTTTTGGCAGGAACAGGTGTTAAACCTGATTTTTTAAATTTATCAAAACTTCTTCCACTGAATGTGCCACACGCATAAACTGACTGCAGTAACTCCAGAGTGGGCACATTAATTATGAACTCTTGTGATTCTTCAATTAGCGCATGTGAATGCCTCTGAGGCGAAAGGCTTATGGCAACCAACGGGGGATTTCCACTAGTCGGCATCGCCCAAGCAAGTGTAGTCACGTTGGGTTTACCTGCTTTCCCAACACAAGAAACCATAACTGTATGCATGGGATGTAAGAGTCTATAGGCATATTGAAGATCTATATCCAATTTTCCAGACATAAGCATCACACCTTTTTACTTACGCTTTATGTGATATTGATCAATTACGTCTTTCGCTTTTTCTCGTCTTTCCCTGTGATTTTCCAAAAATTTATTTAGTTTAACCACTAACTCCGTTTTGCACTCACCGCACAGTATTTCACCGCATTTGCATTTACGTTCTCGTTCAATCAACTTAGCATCATCATTTTCAAATAAGTAAACATAATACTGGAATATGCTACAAACAGTTGGATCAGCCCCTGCCTTTCGTTGTTCTGCTGCGGTACCTTTGCCACCTGTAAAAGCGTTCCAAACCTTCTTCTTAACCACATCAGGCTGATCCATAGTAAATATGCTGGTTTCAGGCATGGAAGCACTCATTTTCCCACCTGCTCCTAAGCCAGGTAAGAATCGACAGTGAATCTGCGCAGGTTTGTAATAACCCAATTTCTGAGCTATGTCTCGAGTGACTCTCCAGTAGGGATCTTGATCTATCGCTGCAGGAATCAGTGTGGGCACATTTTCTCCCGTCAACTTTTTGTGGATAAAACAGGGGGCAGCTTGAATAGCAGGCCAGAATACCCAGCCAATATTGGTGCTGTCTTGGAAACCGAACGTTGCACGTGCTGTTGAGTAAGTGATGCGTTTTGCTACTTCTAATGTAATGTCGTATAGTAAATCCATGTCTTCGACATCGTAAATTATGAAAGTGTCTTCAGGTTTGAAACCAACTGCAACGAGGTCTAACGCATTTTCATAGGCATATTTGCGTGTTTCAGTCAAGGAAACTCCATCATCTATAAGAAATTTTTCATCATCAGTAATCTGAAAATAAAGCCTTGTACCAAACTTTTCTTGTAAGTGACGCGTAAACATCCACGGCACTAAGTGACCAATGTGAACAGGTCCTGAAGGCCCTCTGCCTGTGTAAAGAACAAATTTTGTTCCGTTCTCGTAAAGGCTCATTAGCGTATCAAGGTCACGGTGGCTAAAGAAAATCCTGCGCCGTAACTGCAAATGAAGGGTTTCAGTGTGGTCACTGATTTTTTTGAGCAATTCTTCAGTTAAGGGTTGGGTTCCAAATTCTCTTATGAGACGGTCATAGTCTACTTTGCCTTTGACTTCCCAAGGTGTAACTATCATTTCATTACTGCTTTCTCCATTTGATGTTGACGTATGATTCACCGTAACCTATGTTGTTTGGAAGTAGAAGGCTTCAAGTAATATATTTATTTTTTAGTAAGCGCTCCTAACAAGTACAGAGTATCTTAATCCAAGATCATCACCTACTTCTAGTTGAGGCATATGTATTCGCTATATCAACATGCTTTTATTGAGGACAAAAGAACTACTAAATAATCCCAAACGAATTAACACCTTAAGATGGGAAAAAGATGACTGAACTCAGGGAAAACGAAGTTCGCATCCTCACGGCGCTTGACAAGCTGGGTGGAAAAGCTTCAGTTGAACAACTCATGGTTGAAGTCGAGTTACCTGATGCTGCAATTATGCGTGGAGCGCTAATTCTCAAAGAGAACGAACTTTTAAAAATCCATGCTAAACCTGAAACAAAACTTAAATTGACTCCTGAAGGCGAAATACATGCCCAAAATGGACTACCAGAAAGACGTCTACTAAACGCGGTAATTACACTTGGCGGCAAAGCTACACTCAAAGAGGCTGCTAAAGAAGCGGAATTAGAAGAACAATTTGCACAAATTGCTCTAGGCTGGACACAGAAAAAAAAGTGGGCTATATTTGACTCAAAGACAAGTACGCTGCAGGTTTTGTCAACGCCAAAAGAGGGAAACGACGAAAAACTTCTACAAAGTCTCTACGGCAAAGACGAAATCACCTTAGATAAACTGAATCTAGACCTACAAGCCACAGTTGATGTTCTAAAGAAACGCAAAGCACTATTAGTTGAAGAAAAAACTTCGAGGCTACTAGAACTTACAGATGCAGGACGTCAAGCAGCAGCAAAAAATGCTTTAACTGTTATGACGGGAAAAAAAGAAGTTACCCAGATTACACCCCCACTCATAATAACAGGTAACTGGCGCAACGTGACATTCCAAAAATATAATGTAGAAGCACCAGTTGCAAATATCTGGCCAGGCAAAAAACACCCTTATCTGAGCTTTCTAGACGAAGTCAGAGCCAAACTTGTAACATTAGGCTTCAAAGAAATGACTGGCACTAGTGTAGAGACCTCTTTTTTTAACTTTGATGCACTTTACACTCCTCAAGATCACCCCGCAAGGGAACTTGACAGCATATATAGAGTCAAACATCCCGAATACGGCGACATACACGCCTACGAAAAGACTCTTGAAAAAGTTAAAGCAACTCATGAAAACGGTGGCGACACTGGTTCAACAGGGTGGGGCTATACGTATTCAACACAAGAGGCTCGCCGTCTCATTCTCCGTGGACACGGCACATGCCTTAGTGCACGCACATTACTAAGTAAAGACCTGCAAATACCAGGTAAATATTTCTCTATAGCACGTGTCTATCGCCCCGAAGTTGTTGACAAGACACACCTATCCGAATTTAATCAAGTAGAAGGCATAGTGGTTGACGAAAACTTGAATCTTAGAGACTTACTAGGTGTCCTCGGCAAGTTTGCAAAAGACATCGCAGGGGCAGACAAAATCCGTTTTAAACCTGACTATTTCCCATTCACTGAGCCAAGCGTTGAATTGAATGCCTACAAAGAAGGCTTAGGCTGGATAGAATTTGGAGGTTCAGGTATATTTCGACCTGAAGTCACAGAACCTTTAGGAGTTAAAGTACCTGTTATTGCTTGGGGCTTAGGTATTGATCGCCTTTTCATGATGCGAGCTAAGATGGAAGACATCCGATGCATATTCAGCCAAAACCTTGATTGGCTAAGAAAGAAGGAGTTAATTTAACAATGCCCACCCTCGATATAGATTATAACGAACTCAAACTTCTACTCAATAAAAAAATTGACGATGATGTGGAAAAACTCGATGAAATTCTTTCATACGTAAAAAGCGAAGTTAAAATCTACGACAAAGAGGCAGGTACAGTTAACATCGAATTTAAAGACACAAACCGCCCAGACCTATGGAGCACTCAGGGATTAGCACGAGCACTTCGTAACTACCTTGGTATAGATAAAGGGATGAGGCAATACGTTGTCAGCAAACCTGCAGTTGATGTAACAGTTGACGCTCAACTGAAGGACATACGACCATTCATATGTTGCTCAATAATTAAAAGAATTAAACTAACCAACTCTAAGATTCGCGACCTTATGCATCTACAAGACAAGCTTGACAAAACCTATGGGCGAAACAGACAAAAAACATCAATAGGAATTTACAATTTCGACTTAATTAAACCACCTTTAAACTATACTGTAGCAACTCCATCAGAATTTAGTTTTATACCCTTAGGCTTTTCTGAAAAATTGACTCTATTAGAAATTTTGGAACGCCATCCAAAAGGATTAGAGTATGGACACATAATAAAAAACAACAGCGTCTATCCAATTCTTCTGGATTCTGAACAGAAAGTCTTGTCTTTTCCGCCTATAATAAACTCCAACGACTTAGGCAGAGTAACCGAAGAAACACAAAACCTGCTAATAGAAGTGACAGGCACCGTACATCAAACAGTACTCAACACGCTAAATCTCGTTACAATCTCTCTGATTGAACAAGGCGGCGAAGCATATGCCACAACAATAAACTACTCAACAGACAAAAGGTACCATAAAAAACAAACAGTTACACCTGACTTTAGCAGTAGAAACATGAATTTAGATGTAACATACACAAACAAAATTTTAGGCTTAAACCTAAACTCTAACCAAATTGCAGAGTTACTCTTAATCGCCGGTTTTAACATAGGGTCAACTTCAGAAACCGCCGTTAAAGTCATTATTCCCTGTTATCGTACAGATGTGATGCACCCCATTGATCTCGTGGAAGATGTTGCTGTCGCTTATGGCTACAACAACATCCCATCCATTTGGCGTGACCTCCCAACAACAGGCGCCGAGAAACCAGAACGCCGTTTAATTAACCTCAGCAGGGAACTCATGATCGGCTCAGGCTATCAAGAGATCCTAACATATACCCTAACTAACCCCGAAAGTTTATTCAAAAAAATGAACTGCAAAGAAACCCCTGTTGTTGAAATCGCAAACCCCAAAGTAATTACCATGACCTGCTTAAGAAATTGGCTACTACCAAGTTTAATGGAGTTTCTTAGCAACAATAAATCTGTTGAATTTCCACAAAAAATCTTTGAAGTTGGCAAAGTCATTTTCATAGATGAATCATGTGAAACTAAGACCCGAGATGAAGACTGGTTGGCAGCAGCAACCAGCAATGTAAACGCAAATTTCAGCGAAATCAAAGCCGTTCTCGATGCATTCTTCAAAAACATAGGCATTGCTTGGAAAATTCAAGCAATTGGTCATCCAAGCTTTATCGAAGGGCGCGCAGGCTCGGTGATAGTTGACGGTGAGGTAATAGGCGTAGTTGGCGAATTACATCCGCAAGTGTTGGAAGCTTGGGCATTGGAAAATCCGACGGCGGCTTTTGAAATTCAATTGCATAAATTGCTAAAAAACACAACGCATTTTTAATTTCAGGGATGATTTTACCGTCGACAGAGTTGCCCCTCAAGGTCCAAAATGTATCCACCGGGAAATACGTAAACAGCGTTATCCCTACAGAGTCATTCACAAATTACATAGCAAAAAATAACTATTACTGCACTAACAGTGCCGCGTATGGCAAACATTTTTTGTAACTATAGCATTAACTCCTCAAACATTTTCAAATAAACCTTTAATTAATTTTTTTATTAACCTTTAAAATCAAAAAGCGTGTTTCAAGCCTTTACTTTCTTAAAAAAAGTTTACATAAAAATTGTAAAACCGTTATACATAAAATAGATTAATATGGCTTTAGTTGTCAATTCATAAATCAAAAATGAACATTAAAAGCTCAGCGTATGCCGTCCGTGACTATATCTGCATATTATGAATCTTTAAAATTTAGCTTTAAGCACCCCCTATTAGTAACAATATAGGTGGGCTGAATTGGAACGGCAAGGGGGTTTAATTAAAGGGCATTCCAACTTGACTCAGTCGACTTTTGACACTGAACGGTTAAAGTACCTCTACAGGTGTGCCGTCGAAGAACCAAATATAGCGTTCTCAAAAAGAGGCTTTATTAAATGCCCCGAATGTGGTGCAGAGATCCTTATGATTCCTACCCTCCGCGTTATGAACTGCGCCATTGAAAATCATGTGCGACACCACAAGGCCCAGCTAAAAACTGATTTAATCAAACGTCAACAAACTGCCATCAGAATACGGCTATCATTGATGAATCAAGTGCTGCAACAAGCCTGTCGCCTTCAGACAGGATGATTTTGTTTACGCTAATTTCCATCCTATTTCGACCTTACGTTGTAGGCGTCTTTTCCTTTTTGATAACCGCAGATGTCTATAAGCTGAAAAAACTAAAGCATGAGGGGCATCATTGTATATTGGCTACCAAACAACCGATCCGTAATCGAGGAGAAAGGAGAAGGCTTCGAGAACGGAAAAAGTCCTTTTTGGTGGTTTGGTATGCATTCAACCTCCAACGCCCCAGTAATGCATCACAAGACTTAATATACATTTAAATAAAAGGTTTGTGCATTTCTAATCAATGATGCTTTTTTTGTCTCAGTTTAGAGTAAGTGCTCCTTCCAAAATGTTCTTCTCAGGAGTTTCTAGTTGTTTGCTAAGCCATGTTTTTAAAAGCATGCTAATATTAGGCATTTCACCCATATACACAAGCAGCTGATTATTTTTAAGTGCACTTACTTGGAGGGTTTTTTCCGACTCTTTATACATAAAAGATACAGTTCGTGCTTGTGCTGCCATGGCTTGCAAGTCTACCCAATGTTTACATTGAAGCACAAACGCAAGACCATTTTGTACGCTAATTTGTGATGGCTGAGGTTGGTCTTCGCCAACAATTAAGGCGGTTTTGGGGTGGATTTGTTTCAACGAAGGCGATAACTGTTTAAGCAAAATTTCAACTTGATTTTGTAGCTCAATTATTTTACCCTCCACTTTAGCCACTTTTTCACTTAACTCTCCTGCGTCCCCAAAATTGCCCGCAACGGCACCTAACTCACTTATAAGACGATCTAAATCTTTTTCGTGCTCTTTAAGAACGTTAACTATAAAATCTAAAGCTTCTAATGCCTCATCTTTAGACGGTGGTTTCTCTGACATTTCCCACTTCAGTCCTCTTGCGTGCTATTAAGGATCATGGTTTAAATAAAGCTAACGAATTCCAAAATTATATTATTAAACATAGGTCACTGTATGAATTTGGAATATCATATGATTCAATAACTCTTTGAATTCTTCAAACAAAATCTTCAGTATGGCTTACTAACAAATAATCTCTTGTCTGTAAATTTTTCCTACACACTAACTACGTCACCTCATTGATACTAAAAAACTGTTTTACTCCTCTTCGCGCTACAATTACCTGCCAAAAGGTCGTGCGAAGTATCTGGATGAAGTATAAACAAATAATCAAGGCTCTCTTTGTTTCTTATCCCACTTCGCCTCAAACTCCTCAGGAGACATAATATTTGAACTTAACAGACGTTGACGGAAATGATCACGGGCGCAGGGGTCTCTTACGTGAGCACGGTAAATCTCTGTTAAAAGATAAACTGCCATACTCAAAGATATAGGCTTTTCAGCCATAATAGTTAACTCTTTTGAGACACGAATTAGATCTTCATAGACTACATCGGGCAACGTAAGCGTCTTTCCCATTTTCAGATAGACCCCTAAAATATGTCTTCACCAACAAGACTTTAACTGTTGTTATTCCAGAAGAACCAAAATTCATAGTTTTGTTAACTTATCAGCTCAAGAAGCCAAACTTAATGCTACAAGAAAGCTGTGTTAAACAGTGAAAAGTCCCTACTCAATTTAAAGCTTCACGATTTGAGCATGAGGTACACCTTCAATTTGCAACACCGCTTCGGGGTGTACGTAACCTTTAGCAATGGCTTGCTCAACACAGCATTTACCTACCATATTTACAATGGTAGAGTTTTCAATCATAGCCACTGCTTCTTCCACAGAGACTTTACCACCGTTATAGAACTCTTTTTTTATGTGAAAGACGATCTTGCCTTGCTTCAAGGTTTTGTCCAAAAGATCGGTATCACAAATGGCTAGAAGCACATTGCCTCCAACCCTTTTAAGGTTGACATACACTTCCACGTGACGGAACCTCTACAACTGTTTAATGGATGATCTAGCTCCGCATGCATTGCAAACCAAGAAAGCAAGACGCTTTTCTTTAGCAATGTTTGTGTCGGGACGCTTGCAAACCGGGCAAACAACAAATTCTTCCATATATCTTTGCAATAATCTTTCAAAAGTGTCGCGTGGGAACTTCCCCTGAAAAATCGCTCTGCTCTCATGGTACGTGGCGGCAGTTGCCATTTCTCGTGTTAAAAATTTAAGAATATGTTGTGGGTCACGGTTTATGATGTCTGCAACATCTTTGAAATTTGAAATCGTTGTGCGCATACCTACCATGGAGACAAAAAGCTTTGGCATTTCTAGCCTTTCATGCTTTAAAGCCACTTCAGGCACTTGGGCGCGCGCCCGTTTCAGCAAATCATTGTAGTCATAGTTCATGCTTTTTCACACTGACAACCATTGAAACAGCATAGTATTTAAAACTTCTAATCATGAAACCTGAACCGCTCATCCATCAAACATAAAAGGAGCTACTGAAACCAATATTAGTTTGAATTTCACATTGCTACTATTCGTTAGCGCAAAAGAGGAAGCTACTTGACCCAAGAAACCAAATCCATGGAACTCGCAACAATAAACCACCAAATCGACGCTATTAGAGAACAACTACGCAAAATCAACAATGACATAATTCAGCATGTGGAGAGACGAGACAAACTCAACCAGCAAGTTCAAACTCTTAGACGAGAAATCACGGAATTCAAGAAGGAGCGAGATGCCCTCAATGACAGCGTCAGAATATTAAAACAGAAACGTGACGAACTGAGAGAAAAAATCCGCCCTTACATTGAAGAAATTAAAGCTCACAGCGAAAAAATTCGAGAACTAAAAGAGAAAAGGACCAGCAAAAAACGACACGAACTTCAGAAGCAACTGGATGCTATTGAATGGAAAATAGCGACAACTTCTCTGGATTTACAGGAAGAAAAAAGACTTATAGATCAAGTTAAACAACTTGAAACTCAACTAATTGTTTACAAGAAAATTGATCAGCATAACAAAAAAATCAGTGAAATAAAAGCTGAGCTTAAGGTTTACCAGCAGCAGGCTGATGCATTTCATAAGGAATTAACTGAACATGCAAAGAGAAGCCAGGAGTTACACGCAAAAATGCAGCTAAAATTCGCTGAGTTGTCAAAGATGCGCGATGAAGCAACAAACTTGCATGTACAGTACCTTTTAGCTAAAGAACAGATTAAGCCGTTACATGACCAACTTTCCCAACTAGTAGAGCAAAGAAAGGTGTTACAAGATGCATTGAGGGAAGAATTCGAAAAAACTAAGAAAACCAGAGAACAGGAAATTAAAGACAAATTGGGGTCTCAAGCACGAGAAAAATTGCAGCGAGGCGAGAAACTAGACTGGCAAGAGTTCCAACTTATGGTTGGCACTGAAAGCAACGAGCCTGAAACGGAAGATTAAAACTTAACTAGTCGTTAGCTTACTTATAGGAAACAGAAAGCTGATGACTGGAAGAACTATCGAGCAATCTGAACAGAAAAAAATTCTAATTCTTTGTGTTGACCGAGATGGTGATCTAGGAGCTAAAGCGGGTATCAAAACCCCTCTAATGGGGCGAAAAGTAAATCTTGACTCTGCGGTTGCGCTTGCTCTTAAAGATCCTGAAGAGCCTGACTCTAACGCAATGTTTGAAGCCGTCAGCCTTTACGACCGTCTTACTAATGATAAAAAACCTGATGAAATTTTTGAAGTTGCTACAATTTGCGGTTCTGAATTAGGAGGAGTAGGCGCAGATAGAAAACTGGTTTCTGAATTAAACTCCGTTTTGGAGTATTTTAAAGCTGATGAAATTATATTGGTTACAGATGGGTACTCTGACGAAGCTGTTTTGCCGTTGGTTGAATCACGCGTTCCAGTTTCATCGGTGCGTCGTATAGTTATTAAGCACAGCGAGTCAATTGAAGAAACAGCAGCTCTTTTTTCGCGTTACCTTAAACTGCTGGTGGAAAACCCAAAGTATTCACGTATAGTCATAGGTCTCCCAGGATTTCTTTTTTTAATCTGGGGCATTTTAGCATACTTTGGTGTTGTTAACTACTATGCTATAGCGATTCTGCTCGTACTGGGCGTTTTTATGCTTATCAAAGGATTTGGTATTGATAGGTCTGCAAAGGATTTCTACAGATGGGCAAAAAATTACACGCCACCACCTTTGCCTGCTCAAATCGCAAACTACACCACAATCGCAGGCGCTTTATGTATTGCGGTTAGTGTCTATTCAGGATACACAAACAGCCTAGGGCGAGTTGCCCCTACACCTGTTGATTTAGGGGAGTGGCTCGGAGTTTTACCCGCTCTTTCAGGCTATTTCCTTAAGGGCGCTATAGATTTAATTGTTGTGGGTCTAGCTACAATATTGTTTGGTAGGGGCATTAGACTCTATTTTGAGCATGACGCTCGTGTATTGCGGAATGCTGCTTTAATAGTATCTATTGGCTGGTCTCGCTGGATTTTTGATGGAGCTGCAGATATACTTATCAGTCCAGCGTTAGGGTATTCTAATTTGATTTATTCAATAATCGTGGGAATATTGATTACTATAGCTTCGGTACTGGTAATACTCATAATTTATCGTTCTGCTAAAAATTTCTTCGTGCCAAAAGAGAAAGTTGTTGATGAATTTGGTGAATAGAAATAGAGCTTTGGAGGAAGCTTTAATTGAAGCAGTTCCGGCTTATTTTCGACGTCAAATTGCTCTTTCAAAGTCTGTTGAAGAGGTAAGTTTCCAGTGGTGCTGAAGAGATTCTTGTCCCTTATTGGGGCATATAAGGCATATCAAAAGTGGCTATGGTTTCAAGTGAAAAACGGTGAAAAACCTGAGCATATAGCCATAATTCTAGATGGCAACAGACGCTGGGCTGCGTCGCAGGAACTTAACCCTTGGCTAGGCCATAGACAAGGCGCGGAAACGGTTGAACACCTCTTAGATTGGTGCGAAATGTTGGGCGTGAAGTTTGTAACTCTTTACACGTTTTCTATGGAGAATTTCAAGCGTACTCCTCAGGAAGTAGCGGAAATTATGCGTATTGCTGAAGAAAAATTTACTAAACTCCTTACGGATGAAAGAATTCATCGCAGCAAAGTCCGCATTAAAGTTATAGGTCGAGTGAATCTGTTACCTGAAAAGCTGCAGAAGCTCATCGCAGAAGTGGAAAAAGCAACTGCCAATTATGATAGGCAGTTTTTGAATTTTGCGTTCGCGTACGGCGGAAGAGCTGAAATTGTGGATGCAACAAAAAAAATCGCTCAAAAAGTTAAAAATGGAGAATTAAACCTCGAAGAAATTGATGAGCGAACCTTTGAGAAGTACTTGTATACAGCTCATTTGCCTAACCAAGAACCTGACATGATCATACGCACTTCAGGAGAAGAGCGCCTCAGCGGTTTTCTACTTTGGCAATCAGCTTACAGTGAACTTTATTTTCTCGACGTCTACTGGCCTGACTTCAGATTTATTGACTTACTTAGAGCAGTTAGAATTTTTCAACGGAGAAAGAGACGCTTTGGAGCATAAGTTGCATTAAGAACGTTTCTTGGCGCTTACAATTGATATAACATCGCGGTCCTTCAATATAGCATCTTCACCTATTCGTTTTCTGCCACGTGCATCAACGGCATAAAGGAAACTGTTGCCAAGTTCAGAGTGTATAAGGTATGCAAATTGTCGCGCAGTAGTTCCGTAAGGAACTAAATACGCGTCGGGCAGAACCTTGCCGTTGTGGTTTGATAAATGTTCGATATCTTCAACTGGATAAATTGTTATCATGTTAAGAAGTTTGAAGTAGGCTATGTTTATAGCTTCTTGAACACCAGTAGAACCTATTTTCTGAAGGATTTTTTCGCGAATTATTTCTAAAACCTTTATTTGCTCCATAGAAAGTCTTTGTGACTGAATAATTTTGAAATCTGAGTCACCTGGCTTGTACTCTATAAGTTGTTTTTCTGCGGCCCGCCTCAAAGCAAGTTCTGCTTCTGCACTCGCAGGTACAACAGTGTAATTCAATTTTCTAAGCCTTTCGAGGTTTACTTGGGCAGTTGGCAAGTCAATTTTATTAGCTACAATAATCATGGGTTTAGAAATTTGACGCAAGACGTCCACAAATTTTAAAAAGTCGTCTTCCGACCAAAGTGCAGGTCTATCAGCATTTAACCCTGTACGTCTTATTGCTTCAAATACGTGATTGCGCTTTATGTTTAAACCTGTCAGTCGTTCTTCCAGTAGTCCTACACCGCCTTTTTTGTCTGTCTCAGCGATTCGAGCAATTTTTTGCCAGTCTTTTTTGATAACTGAGCCTATCCACATTGTTAGTTCATGCTCTAGAAATTTTACATCTTCAAGTGGGTCGTGCTCGCCCAATTTGCATACTTTTCCTTCGCAGTCTGTGCCACCTGAAGCGTCGACTATGTGAACCAGCGCATCTGCTCTACAGATTTCATCAAGAAACTGGTTACCTAGCCCTCTGCCTTCCCATGCACCTGGTACTAGTCCCGCCACATCAATAAGCTCTATCGGAACCAAACGTATGCCATCAATGCATAGACTATTGTTTGGGTTGTCCTGAACTTTAAATTCAGGGTGAACACAGGATGTTCTAACGTAACCGACGCCGCGATTAGGTTTGATCGTAGTGAACGGATAATTAGCGATTTCTGCTGTGGCTAAAGTTGCAGCGCTGAAAAATGTAGATTTACCTGTGTTAGGTTTCCCAATTACTCCAAGTAGTCGCGAATATCCTTTGTGCATATTAAGACCTTAAGGTAACAATTGAATATATTGTTTAGTTGAGGGCGCTTTATTGTTTGTGTTCAAAATTTGCAGCAGGATAAGCAAATTGGCTTTTTTCTGGAAACAATTACGATGGCAGCTGTCATTTTAAGCTTGTATGAAAACTTTAATGTACCTCACTCTAACATAGCTCACTAGAACAGTCTTTAAAGAGGCACATCCATGAAACTTGCTCTTTCCAATCAAAATTTGATGGCAATTTTGGTAGGGGTTCTTGCTTTTTCGGTTGTAAACACGTATCTGCTGTTAGATCGAACCGATAAATTACAAAATCAGCTTGACCAACAAATAACAGCCTTAAATGAAGAAGTGAACCAAAATTATTGGGCGTTAAACCAAAGATATTTTGCGCTAAATCAAACTGATTATGATATTCTCGCTCAATTACACAATGGACTGAGCAATTTGAATATTCGTTTACCCATTGAGCAATATGATTATGTGATTTTCAAAGAAAACGATGTGACAGCAGCGAAAAACGGCAAAACTGGCTTGATTGATTTTAATTCCACAGACTCCGCTTATGTCCTTAATCAAGCGATTAACTCTGCAAATAACGTTTTTTTAAAATCTGACAGGTATGTTTTGTACTCCGATGTCTTTTTTGTTAATAAAAAAGGCGCAAGGCTTGTCAGTGATGGAGCAACTCTTAGCCTTAACGGCCACATAATTTTGGTGCAGGGGGAAACGTATCAGTTTTCCCAAAATAACCTAATTTCAGGGTTAAAAATTTTTAACGGCACATTACGTATAGAGAACTCTTTCAGAACGACAATCACAAACATGATTTTTGAAAACTGCACTGTTGCACTTGAACTTGCAAATACCAACACTTGGACAGAAGGAACCAAAATTGAAAATGTGCATTTTGATAAATGTGTTCAAAGTTTAGTTTTCAGAACCAACCACACAGGAGCCACTGGTTCGTATGGCAATACAGATGTTAATCGTTGCTACTTTAATCTGCTGGATAATTCCACAGCAATCATGGTGGAACAACATGCCGAGTTCACAGATAGTCAACTACAGAATGTGCGTATCTGGATTGGGGAATTTGGGCAATATAACCAAACTGGGCTTTTGATAAATGGTTCAATGTACCATACGCTTTTAGACGGCGTTGTTTTTGAGTCCTTTGCTGTAGGCCGATTGGAAGACGCTATGCTCTACGCCATAAGTATAGGGCAAGCTGCCAACGAAGCACCGACCTTGCAGGCGGGAGTCAGTTTTTTGGGGGCTTGGACAGCAAGAGTATATAACCCCTTTAGCAGATGGATCTATGGTTCAGGTGGCGTGTTCAAGCAAGAAAACTTGTCTGTACCTGTAAGTGTGTTCGATTATGGGCAACCTGTAACGGTGCAGTTGCGCCCTGCTACGATCACCAACTTTAAACCTCAGATAAGCGTAAAAGGTAGTTTTAGCATCAACGAAACTGTTACTGTAAGAGTAAGACTTGAGTTCGTTGACAACGTCATCTCAGAAGCTGTAGAAAAGGTGTTCAAAGCTAGTGACGTAGTCTGGCTAAACGACTCGGATTTGTTGAAGTTGTTTGCTTCACAAAACGTGGTTTACGCGGTACTCTTTGACGCAAAAGTAAATAAGGCAAATTCCGATGCTATTGTCCAAATCTCACTTTATGGCACAACATCATAACCTAAAATAAATCCAAGCTATATGGAACAAAGTCATCTACAGACTACTTGCAAATATCTCCTAACGACAAAATAAAAACAACCGTGTCGTCATTAGTTGCTCCGTCTTAGCTGTCTGTCAAAGTGAAAAACGAGTTTATGCTTTGAGTTAAGAAGACAAAAACAACAACCAAAATGTAGTAGTCTCAGAACAATTTTTTAGCAGTTTGCTGATAAACTTTCCAAGCTTCGTCCTCAAATAAAACAAAAATTACTCTGGCAAGAGATTGGTCTTTTTCTAAAAACTCCTTTACTGCAGTTAAAGCTACAATGCTAGCTCTTTCCAGCGGATAACCATAACTACCTGTACTTATCGACGGAAATGCCACTGTACTTAAACCCTGCAAGACAGCCAATTGTAGAGAATTCATGTATGCTTCACGCAAAAGTTCAGCTTCTTTTTCTTTTCCTCCATGCCAAACTGGACCCACTGTATGAATAACATATCTTGCTCTTAAGTTACCCCCTGAAGTAATAACTGCTTTTCCAGTGGGCAGACCTTCAGGCCATTTTGTGCAACGAATTACTCGGCATTCTTCTAGTATTCTGGATCCACCTTTACGGTGAATTGCTCCATCTACTCCTCCACCACCTAAAAGACGCGAGTTAGCAGCGTTCACGATGGCATCAGCATCAACAACTGTTATGTCACCCTTGATTAACTGTACCTTTGTTTTCCCCACTTCAAACTCGGTTCTTTCCATGACTTCACCTTTAGACAATTGCATAAATTGCTTGTAATAACGCAGAGCTGAAAAACCACGCTCCAAAAACTACAAAAACCAAAGTACAGAAAAAGGTAACACCTCGGTGTACCTGCTTAGTCCAGAATCGTTGTGACTTAAAAATTACAAGTGCCACAACAGCATACCACGCAAAATCGCATAACCAATGAATACCCGCAAACACTGAAAAACCAATTAAACCAAAGGCTTTTGCATTCAAAATCAACGTTGACCCAACGGTGAGCCACCATAGTATGAAACCAGGATTGGCTGCAGTAGTTCGTATACCTGAAATAAGAGAATCTTGGGTGGAATTAACATCTTTTGTTTCCTTGCTGCGTTGTTGAAAAGTTTGTATACCCATTGACATTAATAATAATCCTCCAAGAAGCCCCACAGCAATCGACACAATATCAGGTATCTCAAATTCATTCAGCACAAAAAACATCAAAAACATCAGAGGTATCTCAACAACACCATGTCCACACGCAATAAGAGCACCTGCAATCCTATCTTTTGTAGCTTTATCTATTGTAACGGCAAACAAGGGGCCGGGTAAAAGTACTCCTGATAAAGATATAACTATAACTGAAGACAAAAAAACGTAAAAATCTGTAATAAACGTCATCGCTTCAGCTTCCGCGAATTACCAAATATCAATAAACAACCTCAAAAATGTTACTTATCTCTTTCAAGTTTCTTGCCCATTTTACTTTGAATGATCGCAACTACCTCTGAGCTATCTTTTGCAGCAGCATACTCATCAAGCAAGACAGCATTTAAATCAAAAAAAGTGTGACCCCATGTAAAAACTGAGAGCAAATTTTTTGCCTCTTTTTTAAACCCTGCAATATAGAGCGCCGCCGCTAATGCTTCCGCAGTAGTCAGTTTAGTGGCTTTGGCGAAATTTGTTGGGTTTCCTGCAATCAACACGGGCAAACATCGGGAAGTTCCTTTAACGTTATGTGACAAAACTTTTTCTGCGTGTTCCCAACTGCAATCCAACGCTGCAAGGCCAAAATCCGCCACACGGTTTCTGTCAAGTGGCGAAAAAGCAACTTTAGCAAAAGGATTAAGAATTATTGCTCGCTTAGGCATAAAGCGTGTTTTAGTTACTATCCTTGCGAGCCCACGGCGTTTTAGCTTCAAACCTGTACATCTTTTTGGGTCACATTGATTTGCATGATAGATGGTTAAGCGAATTTCAAAGGTTTTTTCCACGTGACCTGCGCACCTTAACATGACTCATTGGATTATTCAACACGGTAGGTATCCACGTCAACAAATCAGAAGCCATCATTGTGCCTCTCTCTTTTACTGCAAAATCTCCTGCCGCCCCATTAACGAAAGCCCCTGCAGTTGCCGCCTCAAACGTATCAACTTTTTGGGCTAAAAAAGCACCCACAATACCTGAAAGTACATCACCTGTACCGCCAACCGTCATGCAGGGGTTGCCTGTGAAATTCAGTTTCACATGCTCGCCATCAGAAATAATATCCACATGACCCTTCAAAAGAACTATAGCACCTAACTCTTTAGCAGTGATTTTGACATCCATTACTCGGCTTCTCATGTCTTCTGGAAGCCGCTTGCCTGTTAAAAGGGCGTACTCACCTGCGTGCGGTGTTACAACCAATGGCGACTTTAAAGACCGTTTACACTTCGCAAAAACCTTCAAGCCATCTGCATCTAAAAGCAAAGGCTTATTTTTCTCTTCCACAAGCGTAATGCATGCCTTCACAAATTCTGTAGTTTCCGCATGCAAGCCTATACCTGGGCCCAAAACTACTGCATCAACTAAATCTACATACTCGCTAATTTTGGGCAAATTTTCATGATTCAAATGGTTTCCTTCAAGTTTTACTGTTATCAAATCAGGGGAAACAGACGCAATATCGTGTGCTGTCAACGAAGGAGCTGCCGTGTACACAAGGTCCACGCCTGTACGTAGCGCTGCCAAAGAAACTAAGGTTGGTGCTCCAGAAAAAACTTCGCTTCCTCCAATTACCAACAATCTGCCAAAATCACCTTTATGTGCAGTTAAAGGCCTACACTGCGTAGCCAAAAGTACATCGCCAGGACCTGCAAATTGCTCCATTACCGTTGGTAGTCCTATATCCCGCACAATAAGCTCACCAACGTATTTCTTTGCGTTTTTTAACCCTTCCTTCGCCTTGTAAAAAGTAACCGTAACATCAGCTTTGACGGCTTTACCTAAAACTTCTCCAGTATCTGAATCAATTCCTGTAGGTATGTCAATAGCAACCTTTGCCGCGGTTAAAGCGTTAATGTACTCAACAGCTTGTAATATAGGCTGTCTTAAGTTGCCTTTGGTGCCTGTTCCCAATAAGGCATCCACCACAATGTCGGCTTCAACTTTAGGAAAATTACTGCTGTCGTCCACTTCCAAAATGGGTATATCCCCCAAAGTTTGGAGCACTAACCAGTTTGCAATTGCAGCTTCATGGCTGATGTCTCTGCTCCGACCAACTAGAACAACTGTAACTTTAAACCCCATAGCAGTCAAATGTCTTGCAAGCACAAACCCATCGCCGCCATTTCCTCCCAACCCACAAAATATAGCAATTTTCCTGTTCGGCTTAAAACGGGCACTAATTTCCAAAGCAACATTACGCCCTGCGTTCTCCATAAGCTGAAGAAGTGAAATACCAAAATACTCTGCGTTTGTTTCTAACGCCCGCATATGCCGACTATCGATGACGTCTAACTCCATCCTTAAATCACCTTAAACTGTATTTAGAGTTGATAAAAGATAAGCCTATCTTAACTTTGTTTCCCCTAAGACGCCGTATACAAAAGCATCAACCAAACACACAACAAAAACTTAATGACAGCCTTTTCAGTGTTAATTAAGGATGGAACCCGCGAATTTATCAGCGATAATTATCGCCTACAACTACACACTTTTCAAACAAGACAGTGGTCTCCTTAAACTTAACAATAAATCCATACTTGCGCACGTCATAGATGCAGTTAACCCACTGGTCGATGAAATCTTAATAGTTACACACTCTCAGAAACACGCTGACGCCTACGCCAAACTTGTGTCTACCCGCATCACTTTAGTTGTAGAGCCAGCGATTGCCCAAAATCCTCTAATCGCCGCTCTACAAGGCTTCAAAACTGCACTAGGCGCTTTCTCATTGCTTGTGCCTCATGACGCCCCTTTTATCTCTACTAAAATATTGCAATTATTTTTTGAATTATGCCCTGGAAAATCCGCAGTTATTCCTCGAACCCCTGATTCGCAGGCAGAACCACTACCCGCAGTTTATGCCACGCGCCAAGCTTTGTTTGCAGCAGAGAAAGCCATCTCCATGGGAAAAAATGATGTCGGGGCATTGATCGAGACTCTTCAAAATGTTCGCTATTTGTCCACCCTTGTCATAAAGCAGTTAGACCCTGATCTTAAAACCTTTTTTAGGATAAAGACGCCTGTAGACCTTAAACGTGCAGTTGCATTGACAAAAAATCAAAACACAAAAAAACATGGTTAACTGCCCTTGATTTGTAGTTTTTCCCCTTTTTACCTAAAAACCTGCAGGCGCGCTCTTTATTACTAAGTGCTTTGACGAAATTACTCGAAATATAAATAATCATCAGCTACGAGTTGCAAAAAAGTTTAAAATTATAGAAGTAAGCAAGTTTTTACAACTACAAAAAGCGTTTTGAGTTCATAATTGCTGGGGCAGGCGGACTTTAGATTAAAAAATGTGTCTTTTTTGACAACAATAAAGGGTCTTTTTTTAAGAAGACAGAAAACAAAACTGACACGGTAGCTCTTTTCAAAACTATCGCCTCTCGAAACAGTGTCGAATGAACACAATTTAAAAAATAGTGTCAAAAAATAGGTATAAAAATTCCAAAAATTGGATTATATAAGTCAATTTTTAAAGCTATGATTTGATTAACGTGCTACGAAAAACGAAATTTCAGGTTTAACAGTTTAAACCAGCCAAGCAAAATATTGATTATGAGACAACCTATTAATGATCAAAATTGGTTAGACAACTTTGGAGGTACACAAATAACGCAGCAAAAGACAAGTTATGTTGATGCTTTTGTATACGCAAATAATACAGAAAAACATTCAGTATCCACTCTTTTGGAGGTATTAAAGCATTAATGTATACCGTGTGGAGAATTATATGATTATTGAGAGAGAAATGATTATTTCGATCCTAAAATTGACTAAAAATGGGATTATTGAGCAAGAAAATGTAAACAAAGAGGCTAAGATTCCCAAGTCCATTGGACAAAAATTGCTTCAAAAACTTCAATATGACAAACTCATTTATATCAAAGGCGATATGGTCCATGTTGATACTACTAACCGCCTAAAATTGGCGGTACGTGCGGCGGAATTAGGCGCGGATATAGAACGTTTGAGTCGCCTTTTAGCGTGGAAGGAATTTGAAAACCTGATTGCAATTGCTTTAGTGCAAAATGGCTATGAAGCGACTGAGAATGTGCGCTTCAAACACGCCTTACGCAGGTGGGAAATAGATGTGGTTGGCTGTAGAAAACCTTTTGTACTATGCATCGATTGCAAGCAGTGGCGCAATGGAATTTCGCCAGCAAAATTAGAGAAAATTGTTGCCGATCAATTGATCAGAGTCCAAGCATTAGTAGATGCCTTGCCTAATAGGGCAATCAGATTACCTGCAACAAAGTGGGAGCATGCAAAGTTTTTTCCAATTGTTTTGTCACTTGTTCCTAATCGATTCAAATTTTGGAGTGACGTGCCATTAGTGCCTGTGTTACAGTTTCAAGAGTTCATAAATCAAATGCCTCTGTATGCGTCATCTCTAAAGTGTTTCAGCAAAAGATTTCCAAAAATTATGACATGAGCTCCCGCAAAGGTTTCTGTGCAAATTTTACAGACGGATATAAACTCGCCAAAATTGTGGTCAGTAAGGCGCCCAGAAGCCAAAGCGCTACGTTAAACAGGGTGACAATGTTAACTACTGGCTCCTGAATAAGAATAAACAGGGTAATTATTGTGCCTATAGAGAGGCCTACGATAAAACCGCTAAGCAACAGAATCAAATTTTGACCTCCTAACAAATATACGACCTGCTTGGGCTTTACGCCTATTGCACGCAAAATCGCATATTCGTGACGTTGATCTTCAATAGATATCAAGCAAAACGCAACCAAAATGAAAACTGCAGAGGATAGGCAAAATAATGGTATTATCATAGTCACTTGCCACAAAGAACCCAAAAAATCTATGTTAACCTGAGAAACAGTATTTAGGTTCACTACAGTCAGATCTGCATTGAACTTGCTTAAAGTTTCCTCTATAGTCGCAAAAACGGTCAAACCGTCGGCGGCAGTATCAACTGTAACAAAAAGTACATTAGGACTATAAAAGCCAGTTAACTTTTTCAAACTTTCTAAGGGAACATATACAACGAAACCATTGTTAATAGGGTCAATACATACACCCACTACATCAAACGATGTACTCTGAACTGTGATGCCCTCTAACAGAGGGTCTGCATGTTCAATTTTTGCAGTTGAATTTGAAGAGTATAAGCTCCATGCTACAGAATCTCCAACCACTGCTTCAAAGGTGGCGTCGACACTTAAAAAGCGTCCATCGATACGCCAACTTGTGCTAACCGACTGAGGTTCAACACCCACTATTAGTCCTTCCGCTTTTCGGTGGTCGCCCAGAGGTATTGTGGATAAGGTCTGTGAATCAAAAGTGTAGCTACCTTCTTCTTGGATCACACCAAAAGTAACTATTCGAGGATCAATCGCTATCACGTGGGGTAGTGTTCTTAAGGTTTCAAGAAGACTGCTGTTTATTGCAAATTTTGTGTTTAAATAGTCAAAATGTTGTTGTTCACTGATTATACCTGAAAACTTACTTATAACCGCTAAGTATTGTCTACTGAAATCCTGGTGAGCAATCATGAAGAGGTTTTTTCCTGTAGCGTTAGCTACCCAAGACGACGTGGTATCTCTAGCTATTACGCCGCTTGCTATTGACACAGTTAGCAAAGTAAAAACTATGACGAGAAAAACTACTATTCTTTGAGTAAATGCTTGAAGGCGAAACAGATTTCGAGTAATAAAATTTAATGTTAAATACGCCTTTGGCATCACTTTGAATTTGTTTGTTGAGTTCAAGCCAAATTGTTGGGTTGTATCAAGCAAATTCACCGGCAAACGTCGTGAAGTATCAAAAAGAGGTTTTGCTCCAAAAACTAAGGTGAACACAAAAAAGCTAATAAATACTAATGGAGCGTACCAAAAGTTTGGTTGCTTAAGGGAACTTTGAAAGTTACTCGTATCTATTACAAGATAATCAGCAGCAAACCCCAGAACTATGCCGACCATACAGGCTACAAATGTGATAAGAAGCAGTTCCGTAAAAAAGTAACCAAATACAAGGCCTGTTGGGCATCCTGTAGCTCGCATAAGCCCAAAATCACGTGCTCGCTGCTTTAGGAATAAAAAAGCGGTGAACGCCACAAGGACAGCCCCCACCGCAAAAACCAAGACGCCTACAAAGAGCAAAAACTGGTTAAATATTGTTAGCAACCCAGAGGTTAGTGCACACTTACTTGAATCTTGTATCATGAAACTGACTTGGTCGCTAAAAAGCAGCAGAAACAGTGTTGCAGCTACACAAGCGGTTAAACTGGCAAATGTGAGTCCTGTTTGGAGTTTTCGGCGGAGTAAATCATTGAAGGGAAAGGCTGTTTCAATCATTTTGAGTCGCCAGTTTACCATTTTCTAAAAGCAATTTTTGGTCGGCCAAACGCATTATCTCTTTGTCGTGTGTAGCAACAACTATTGTTTTACCTTCTGATTTCAATTCTTCAAGAAGTTGGATTATTTTCAGGCTATTTTTTTCGTCCAAGTTTCCAGTAGGTTCATCCACCAAAAGCAGCGGCGGGTTATTGGCTAATGCACGCGCAAAGGCTACTCTTTGTTGTTCGCCGCCGCTAAGCTGAGATGGAAAATGGTTGCTGCGTTGTTGTAAACCTATTTTTTCTAAAAGTTCCTGAACCCTTTGTTCTACCGTTACAGCGCTTGTTCTTTTCCATTCCAACGGAAAGGCAATGTTCTCGGCGACTGTAAGAGTAGATACCAAGTTATACGCTTGAAACACAAGTCCTATTTTATTACATCTGAAATCTGCCAAAAAATCTTCTGTTTTTTGAGTCAAATCTTCATTAAACACATTTATCACACCTGATGTTGGTTTGTCAATGCCGCTTATGATGTTGATTAAGGTAGTTTTGCCTGACCCTGATGCCCCACTCACAACAACAAATTGACCCGTGGTTACAGTTAGATTTAATTGTTTTAATATTTCTACTTGGGTATCTCCTACTTGGTACGTTTTGCATAGATCTACTGCCGTTATTGCAATTTCGAATAGTTTGACGCCCATTTGATGTTTCTCCTGTAAGTGCTCCTTAAATTATTGGTAAACATTAGTGCAAGAGTAAACTTCAATTTACTTTGCTCAATAAGTTTTTTCCAAGTTCAAGTTTCCTCGATCACGCTTAAGTATGCGTACCTTATCCGGGAGCTTATTTTTTTCCCACTCTGTCCAACTGATTTCTTTAAACGTCCATTTCTTTCCAAGATGCGCCGCTACAACAGCATGTTTGTAGTCATTGTCGATAGGAAAAAACTCGTGAAGAAAACGAAATAATTTGTCAATTTGCTGTTTAGGAAAATATGCGTAGTAAGTGGCGTTTTTGACTTCAAACGCAAAAGTATGGTTTCCTTTACGTGCAATTATGTCAGGTAACGGATTAAGGCTGGGGTTGCTAACTGGAACGCGAACTGCATGGTAGCCATTTTTTTGAAGCAGTTTGACTAAAACATTTTCACTATAAAAACCTCTTTTACGCCATCGTCGCAGTGCAATTTTGTCAACAGCTTTCAATTTAGGTTTCCTTCTTAAGCTCTTTATATTATTTTAATTGCTGGCCTCTTGAATAAATAACTGTGGTAAGCCCCTAAAATTGATTTGGGGTTGATGCTTTTGTATACGCGCCAATTTTTATAGGTGGTCTGGTTGCATAATGGTGATGTAGAATGCACTATTAATTACCAATATAACCAACTTCACTTTGCGCGAAAATATTGTGTTATTGTTGCGATAATTATGACTTGTTTAGACTACATTTGACGTTACTAAATTGTGTGCTTGACAACTTGCGCTGGCAAAAGGTCATCACAAAAAAAGCTCGCCGACAAATTCTAGAGAAAACTTATAACGTCAAGAAAAAGGGGAAAGAGAAACAACCAGCATAGGCGTTTTCTGCCAAAAACCGCCTGAGCCTAAAACATGAACAGCTTTAACCTCTTCTGCTGATGCATTATGCATATTTCTTTCTGCTACAATAACCCTTCGCTGAAAAACAGGGTTATCTAATCCCACAGCAAAGATTCTTACGCCCCTACTGAAAAAGTTCTTTTTTGCTCGAAGTTTTGTCGAAGAAAAACGACTAAAACCTGGCATGGAGATTTTCGTAGGTACTTATATGAGGCGATGATTTTCACCATGGCTTTCTTTTGCAGACTTAGTAAAAATGGCTTAAATAAAGAGTTTTTACAAAATAAACCTTAAAAACGGCTTTAAAATTTTTTGCCGGTTGCAAAAAACTTGGGGTTTTTTACAAAGCCCAGAGTTCGAAGAAATACAACCAAATTTTTAGTCTTTTAAAAAAAATGGGCCATAAAAAATAGTTTTTTGGTCAAATAAAGTCTTTATTTACCTCGTAAATTTTGTGGACACAGCCTTCTATTTTTTGAAAAAAACATTTAACAAAAAAGTACCCTCGCCCCGTTAAAACATAATCTCTAAAAATCGGTATACAAAATCATCAACCAAATCATTTAATCTTTGCGACGTCACGCTAAGTAACATGGGCCAGGAGCTATATAAAAACACAGCCAAAAATTTCAAAACGTGCTAAGAGTCAATTTGCTAACCTTGAATATAATTAAAAGACAAGACGTGTATTGGTAATTTATCTCTGGTGATGCTGGCAACAACTAACGCAGGAAGATGTACAGGCGTAATATAAATTGCTACCAGAACCTTTTTTGCCTTTTTAAAGAATAAACTTTGATGAGAGACCATGGCTTTCAAAGTGTATACTACGCAACTAAATTTTTCAACACGTGGTGAAATAGAATTCGTAGATTTGACTAGCCAAATTCAAGAGGTTGCTAAGGATTCTGGCATAAGAGAGGGTATAATTCATGTCTTTGCGCCGCATGCAACAGGAGTTTTAATACTTACAGAAAATGATGAACCACTGCTAAACGATATAAAACGTTTCTTAGAGCAAATTCTACCAAGATCTAAAAATTATGGTCATCCTCATAATGCTCATGCACATATTCGGTCTATATTACTTGCTCCAGATAAAACATTACCTGTGATTAATGGAGCGGTTTTATTGGGAACTTGGCAATCAATATTTTTTGTTGAAACAGACACTTATCCACGAAAAAGAACAATTGTACTTCAGGTCATAGGTCAGACATAACCACAGGTCTCACGCATCCAGATGCTATTATTAGTATTCTAAGCAAAAGGGTCGGGTATAATTTAAGATAGGCTCAGATTTTTGAATTTTGCTGTGGCCATCGTGTAGAGGCTAATAGTAGTTTTAGATATGTCAAATTTATTACAAATGTTCCTACAGCAAGACAGCGTAGCCCCACTCTGCTAATTGGCGACCTTTTGACATAGTACATATTTTCAGAGTTACGTCAGTCAATTTTTTTGTTTTTTCTTTTTGTAGTTGTTCAAATATATGTGTCATTAGCTGGCTACCAGTAGGCATATTCACACACAAACCCAAAAACTCTCGGACACTTTCATAGTTAGAGACTGCTTATAAAAAAACCTATTAGAATACCTGTGGCGTGGCGGTTTGATGAATGCATCCGTGAGGTACTATTCGGCTTAGTTGAGGTAGGTTGGTGGAGGTATTTAAGAGGGTTGCTGTCAATCATGGCTATCGCCTCCTAGCTGTTAGAGTTCATTATGCAGATCACGTGTGTTATTATTGACGTTTTCAAATGTGTTTTAGCAGCGCTGCTATTTGAAGAGGTTCGAGAGCTAAAAATTTCGTTTTGGGATGGGCATTTGTGGTATGAGAGGTATACTATGAGACCTGCAGGTGGTGGGGCAGGCTAAAAAAATAGACGAGTACATCAACCATTTGAGTGGGGGCTACTCGCCCCTTCCGCAAAGACTATACATCAATGAATCCGCGGTTAAGCCGCAACAGAACATACAGGACATGCCATTGGTTAAGTTGCTAAGGCCGAGTTTATCTTTACGAGGTTGAACAACTTAGCAGACACAGTTAAAGATAGTAACTTAAAAGAATATTTACACAACCAAGTAATTAACACAGAAAATTGCAAGCAATAAAACACACATGGACGTAAACACCTAATCAGTGCGATGTTACAAGACTAATTCTTCATAAGTACTGTAATTCAAAACATAATCTTAAGTATCTATTTAACTATATTACCTCTCTAATGTGCCCAGCAAGGGACCATAATGAATATTGAGCACCGTTCAAGTTGGATGCATATTATAATTTTTAATGGACAAACTTTTTCTGTGCACGCTTCTTTTTGCGGTTGTTCAGCTTCTTGTGTAGTAAGCTATCCTATTTTAGGCATTTCGTTTATCGTAGCAACAAAGAGGACGAAATAACGAGTTAATGTTTTTGAATATCTGTCTATTTAGAAGATCGCAAACAAAATTTTTTGACTAATTAATTTAAATTTTATTTATTCGATAATTTTTCGAAACACATAAATGTCTTAGATTTCGCATTAGATCTTTTAAGAAATTGTGTATGGGCAATTAGACGTGAAGATTCAACAAAAGTGGTAAAAAAAAGAACAGGCAAACTCTAGATTGCCCCGTTTTAACCAACATAAATGTTTGGTAAAGACTTCTATAGTTGATAAAAAGCAAATTAGGTGGTTTTATACTCCCCATATATAAGTTTCGAGAAACTTCGAATAAAGAGTAAAAATAAACCTTCTTTACTGCAAGAATATTTGATTAAAAAGCGGTTACTGTACTCTCCAGTTTTTTGTGTTATTTGCAACGTAGCAATCATACAGCGCTACATGTGACTAAGTCAAAAGAAATGCAAGCATATGCCGTATAGTATAGTTTGTGTAAATAAAAAATAACACTTATTTAAGTTCATTTGTGTCAATCTTTTTAGCCATTTCATCTAAAAGCCTTGAGAAGGGATGATCAGGTTTGTCTGCAACAAATATAAATTTGCCTTCAGAGCGCAAGATATCACAGAAACAGGGCACTAACCCTAAAAGAGGAACTTTATAGATGTTTTTAATTCGGTCATAAAGCTCCTCTTGGCGTGCTTGTGAGTTGTAGTCAAGCACTTTATTGATAACTAGACCTGTTTTCTTTTCAAATAAATTATAAAGTTCGCTTAACATTCTTTTGCTACCATCGACATCGGAGCGGTCACCTGTCGTTGCTACTACAATTAAATCTGCAGCAACAATGGCGTTTATAGATGAATATTGTAGGCCTGGACTTGTGTCAAAAACTAAATAGTCAAACCCCTTGTCATTCAGAAGTGCGTTTCGAAGGTACAACAAACGTCCAAGGGCACGCATTTCCCACTTTCGGTCTTTAGAAGACATATCTCTAATTGCTTCCGTTGCAGGATTTGCAAGACCTACAAAAAACTGCCCTTTACTTGCAACTCTACCAGTCGCATCGACGAGGACTCTATCTATGTCGCAGATGTTATTCAGATAATCATTAAGCCAGCATTCAGCGTTTTCTAACTTAAGTATCGCAAAAAGACTAGGTGCACGAAAATCCAAATCAAACAAACAAACTTTTTTGCCTTGCTTAGCAAACATAGCCGCCAAATTTACAGAAAGTAATGTTTTTCCAGTTCCGCCCTTATATGAATGAACCGCGATTATTTTGCCCATACTCATCAACCCGCTCATTTTTCCGCAGAGAAATACGCTTTACGACCTTTGCGCTCCTTCTTTAAATAACCCATTAATACAAGTTGATTCAAATATGCACTTTCAACAGCACGCGCACGTCCGGTTTGTTGAGCGATGTCGTCAGCTGTTGCTCGGCCAATACGACAAACAGTCATAGCCGTCTTACGTAGATGATCCGGCATAGATAACAAAGTCATCACATCCAATGGCGCATCCTCGCCACCAATAGGTATCGGAATATCACGTTGCTCATGCCGTTGCAGTTCAATGATAACTTCCATTTTTTCATTTAACCTCTCCAAATTCTCTTTAATCTTCTCTAATACAGACAGTGGTTGACGCCCGAACGTATCTTTAGTCAAATAAAACCCCACATGTTAGTTTTAAGGCAATACAAAGAAGACATAAAAGTGTTTATTAAGTCTTGCGAAAATGCGATACTTATTTCTGCTCAGGGTTTTTAGTAAATAGCTAAAAAATATGGGTTGTTCTACGACAATAAAGAGTGAGGAAGTTTGTTAGAACGGTAATAGTGCTTGGTTTCTAGCTTCTTCAACTATAGGCAGCACCTGTTTGAGCTCTCTGAAGTATTTCAGCACTGTTATACCTCTTTGAGTTACTGCAAATACCACGCGACTTTTTCCAGCGGTTCGTTCTTCTATGAGTCCTTGTTTTATGAGGAAGTCTAGGTACTCTTTGAGTACGCTGCAGTTGACGTTGGCTTTGTACATTATGTGGGTAAGCTTCAGCGGGCCACGATGCGCCAGCACCTTAAGAATATCAATATACACCTCCAGCTTAGAGCGTCTCATTGTCCCACGTCGGTTTGAGCTTTTCCTTTTTTTATTTTTGTTTATATATAGCTTTTGTGTATTAGATCTCTATGGTTTTTTCTATTTTTTGAATTTTTAATTAGATGTTTCTTTGAGCTTTATTTAACACGTTTAACCTATTTTCAAATGCTGTAACCATGTCATCTATCAATATTTTTTGTAAATCTGTCGAAAGTACCTTAATTTTATCAGCAAATACAGTTGCCATCTGACTTTCAAGTGCTGTTCGACCATCACATAATGCATTTTGTTTCAAGGACGTTCCTCCATACTTTCTGCGAATAATAAGTTTCAGGCTATTTAACTAACTTATGAAAGCCTGATATGGACTCAAAATTCACCTTAAAAAGCAGCAAGTTATTTTATTGTGGGGAATTAGCAACTATACGCTTGTGCATAGAGATAAGGGTAGCTTTTTGTTTGTGACTCAGTTTTTTAATCACTTTTTCTCGGTGCATGGCTTCTGCCCTTGAAGTGAACTGTTCAAGGTAAACGATTTCCTTTGGTGGATGCATTTTTGTGTATTTTGCGCCTTGACCGTTTGAGTGCAATTTAATTCGTTCAGCAACATCTTTTGTGTATCCAGTGTAAAAGCTGCCGTTGTTACATAGGATGATGTAAACGTAATAGTTCATAACTTGCAACCCAACTTTTGTACACTTAGGAGAGGAGATATTTATCTAATTTCTCGATGTAACCTTGTGGATAATGAGGCTTGGGCTTTTTTATGAGCGGTTCTTCTTTAAATGTAAAAATAACGCCCTTATGCAAGGCACGTCTCATGTACGCGGCAGGATCCATAGCTCGAACTATAGTTCTATCTACGTCAATTATGTAAATCTCATGTATGCGCGCATTTTTGATGCCTTCTTCAGTTAGAGGAGGATTTTGATAGTACCAATCGCACAAATTTTTTATCTCTTCTATGGCCTGTGGCGTTCTTTTCTTTGGAGGCAGGGTAAGTACACGAGGCAAAGGCAAAATGTAATGTGGCGGTATACCTATTGCAAATTTACCTGAAAAGCAACTATAACGAACTATTTTGCTAGCTAAACGAGCGTAAGTATAAGTTAAGGGATCCATTGCATGCTCAGGCGGAATATAACCGGTCTCGATTTCCACAATTAGATTGCCATAACCTTTTGTGGCGTAGATGTCGCATGTCAAAATGTCGTTCAGCTTTTGCTCAATTTTTACTGAATACTCTTTAAGTACAAGGTACTTTGCGCAAACAAGCTCCATTACAGAATGATTAATTTTAACAACATTTTCCTTGTGGAGTTGAAGAAGGGTATTGCATAGAATATTAAGTTTGTGAACTGCATCGCTACTCATATCGGTTGTTAACCGTGCCAGCAAAACGTTTAGATCATGCTCAAATTTTGCTCTGTCTCTATTGGTGCTCATCGAGAGACCTTTACCTAAAATGTAGCCAAACTTAAATAAATACTAAAGAAGGTGCACTGTGATAAATTCTTTTTCAGTTAAACAGAATATAAATCTAAAACCCAAAATCTAACATGAACAGCTCAGAGTTTTAGGTTAAAGCTTATTTATATAGGCTCCATAGTTTTGTCGATTTTTCCGTAATACCATACTTAATTTTAGATAGTTCTGTCAAAATCAGCTTTTTTTAAGTCAAGAATGACGTTTTATCTGTTCAGACAACTTTATATTCTATTTTAATCATAAATTAGTCTGCTCAAACTGAGAAGCAAGCTGGAATGAGTCAACAAGGGACAGTGGTCCATTGACCTACTGGTCAATTCAGTCTCGGGAGATAGTATCAAACGGGGCAGAAAGATGACGGTAAGTCAACAATTGGCTGAAAGTTGTTGGCGACATTCAGGCTTAGACTCAGTTTGAGCAATAGCAATTTTTTGAATTCAAAGTGTTTGCCAAACATTTAGTTCTATTTTTGTATAACTCTGTTTATATACCACAAGTATTATTAAACACGCCAACGCTAAATTACAATAGGTAATAGTAACCGATTAAATAATAATCACATGCTGCAGTAAAACTTGCATTGTGTGATCGAACCTAACTAAAATATTTAAAACATCACGAGGAGGATAACGCTTACGGGTCAATCTCAAACATTTACTATAAAGTATGTTATACATGCGAGATTTGAAATAGAAGGCGTCGTGGAGAAACCTGATGTAATAGGTGCAGTTTTTGGCCAAACCGAAGGATTGTTTGGACCTGAACTTGACCTCAGAGAACTCCAAAAAACAGGCCGTATCGGCAGAATTGAAATTGAACTGCATAGCAAAAATGACCGGACCACTGGCACAATTACCATACCTACCAGTTTGGATCGCGTATCCACTGCGTTAATAGCTGCAAGTGTCGAAAGTATTAACCGTGTGGGACCCTGTAGCGCTAAAGTGGTTTTGGATAAAATCGAAGACATTCGGGAGGCAAGGCGCAAAATAATCATCGACAGAGCTAAAGAAATTTTGCATAAATGGAATGTTGAATCTATGCCTTCTGTTGATGAGGTCTATAAAGAAATCAGCGATACAATGAAAGTGGGTAAAGTAGAAAAGTATGGTCCTGATGAGCTTCCTGCTGGGCCCGCTCTTGAAGACAGCAAAGAGATCATAATTGTTGAAGGACGAGCAGACATCATTAATCTTATGCGTTGTGGGATTCTTAATACGGTCGCTCTTGAAGGTGCTAAAATTCCAGAATCTATAAAAAGGTTAACTAAGGAAAAAGAGGCAACTGCTCTTCTTGATGGCGATCGAGGTGGCGATTTGATTCTGAAAGAGCTTCTACAGGTAACTAACATAAAGTATGTTGGGCGTGCCCCTCGAGGTAAAGAAATTGAGGAATGTAACTGTAAAGAGATTGTTGAGGCATTAGAGAAACGCGTTGCGGTTGCTGAACTGTTCAAACCTAAAAAAGCTGAAAAACAAAAAATAGAGTTACCAGCGTTAATAACGGAAACAGCTAAATCCCTTCAGGGCTCACTTGAGGCAGTTTTGCTGAACGAGACTGTTGAGCAGGTAGAGAGAATGCCTGTCAGCCAGCTAGCTGAGAGGCTTCAACAACTCAATGGGGTGGACACAGTTATATTTGATGGTATAATTACTCAAAGAATTGTGGACATAGCCAGCGAAAAAAACATAAAACGTATAATTGCATCTCGCATCTCTGAAGCAGTAAAACCAGCATTGAATGTGGAACTTTTAACTTTTGCAGATTTACTGCGAAATTAAAAAAAGGCTGTTGACGCCACATTTGGTATCTTTAAAGGTTTAGTTGTTTTTTCTATTTTTTCTTGTTCACTTAACTGATTTAAGTATCGGAAGAGTTACCTATTCTTTGTTGTCTGTTTAACTCTGTCCACTTCTGATGTATCGCCGCAACCGCAGGTTTAACGTTTTTCTCCTCAACAACAATCATTATCTGACTGGTGTGAGGGGCAAAAACTCCTCTTTTGATATTAATACCGTGGATAGCGCTAATTGCTAATGAGGCTACGCCTGGAGAATCTTTCATTTTATCACCTATCAATGTAACGACGCCTAAGCCAAATTCAATAGTCAAGTTTTTGTCGAACCCTTTCAGTTTTTCCTCATTCTTTTTTAAGAAGTCAGAGTCCATGAACAAGAAATCTCGAATGCGCTCTCCCGTTTCCAAAGTTTCTGCGCCCAAATCAATAAAGTCATTCCGTTTTTCCCAGATTCTCAAGGAATCTTCTAGAGATCGACTTTTTTCATCATGCATTGAGAGTATGGCGCAACCTGTTTTGCCTGTTAAGCATTTGACTACCTTTTGATCCGCAGTTTTTGCTTGTATTACAGAACATCTGGAAGGTTCATCAATGGGTATCACATGCAGTCTCTGCCCAAATTGCCTAGATAGAGCAATAGCAGAACCCTGAACAATTTTCATTCCCATCATCGACGCTTTATGTGCCTCGTTATAGGTTAAAACTTTCACATGCTCTGTTTTTTGTCCTTTAACCACTTTTGGGTCTGCACTCTGGATAGGCACATCTTTGTACAGCAAAGTTTCTACATTATACCTATCTTTGAGTAAGCATGAAACAAAAACTGCCGTCAAATCTGAGCCGCCTCTGCCTAAAATGGTTTCTAACCCATCAGTAGTTACACCCATGAACCCCGCCATCGAAATTACTTTGCCTTTTTCTAGAGGACCTAAAAAACAATGCACACGTTGTTTGCTTAACTCGTAATTGGGGGTGGCGTCTTCAAAATTGTCATCGGTAACAACAGGCCATTGCCGCATTTGGAGATAACATGAGTCCAAGCCATAGCTTTTCATCACATAATCCATCAAAATAGATGTTGAAAATTCACCACCAAGTGCCAGCACTTTAGCTTTTATGTGCCCGCTGAACCTTTTATTAACTGATTTTAAGGTGTCTTCAGTTATTTTTTTGCAATCAGCCAACGCGGTAGTCGCCTGCTCAGTATAGGGTGCCTTAACATAGGTTTGTGCTATGTGCCTGTAAATGCTAAAAATAGACTCTGCAGAAACCTCACACTTTGCCTGCGCACAAGATTCACCAATTTTGATAAGTGTATCTGTACAGCCTGTGGGTGCTGAAAAAACAATTATAGGACCATTTGTATGTGCAGTGTTTAGATGTTTTATTTGTCTGAGGATCTTTGGGATACCTTTACCCTCGGCGTCCAGTAGGCTGCCACCAAATTTTGCAACAGCAATCTTCTTTTTCACAGTTATTACCTCTTAAATCGTACGTGAGCTAATTTCATAACTCTAAAACTCATTTTGATGCTCGCTTAAACGTTTTCGCCACAGTTTCAATTTGTTCGCCCAATACTTGGATTTTTTCCAAGTTACCTAAGCCTTTTTCGTAAGCTCTGTAAACATGTTTAACCTCGTAAGGATTAATACCCATCACTTTAATGGCAACAGCGTCGGTTGCAACCACATCTTTTCCTGCGATAATTAAATTCATTTTTACAGGCGTGCCGTTAATCGGTCCATTGCCCTCCATTCCAACGAAACCGTCTATTACCGTTAAAACTGGTTTAATGACTGTGTTTACGTCAACAATCACCTTGTTTATGCCTAACGCGTGATATTTAGCTTTGAACTTATCTGGAAGTAAACCAAACAAATTCTTCATACCCAGTGTGACTACGGTATTTACATGTGTTTTGAGTTTTGCAGCACTGATTATTGCAGATTGGGTAACAATTTGAGGAACCTTTATGCTACCCAAAGCTTCACTTTTGGTTATCTTCAGCTTGATTTTGTCTTTCAAATGTCTCAAGTTGAGGCATTCTACACCGTGACGGTCACACATGTCTTTCATACCTGTTACCACAAAAGCTTTGTCCGCATTAGTCAAGGAGGCATCAGACTCAACAACATAAACCTTGACTGGTAAAGTTTTCAGTTTCTCAATAAGAGCCTCTACAACAATTGGATCTGTGGTTGCCCCCGTCTCCCAAGTTTTGTCCGTAATGAAATTTACTTTAATAAGCACTTGCTTATAACCTGAAAATGCAGTTTTATAGTCAATAAGGTCAAGTGCTTGAAAAACAGGTTCATGTCCTCGTTCACCCTTAACAATAGCAACTTGAGATGCAGCAGCTAACGCAACAAATCACCAACAAATAATTACAAACTTATTTGTTTATAACTTTATCATTGTGCAAACAGTAGGTTGTCCCGACAAAACTGCCTCAATTCTCTCAGGATAATTGCCGTTAACAACATAACATGGTAAAGGGCGATTTAAAAGAAGTTTCGGCAGAAATTTATCCACACTGGTTCGTTTAGGCTGAGACATCAACCACTGAACTGAAACTTCGTGCAGTAGCTGAGCAGAACCATACCTTTTGGGGTCTTTTGTGAAAATTCCGTCCACATCAGTTACTAACACAATTTTTGCTGCATGAGCCTTTTCTGCGATAAAAGCAGCAATGGAATCAGAAGTAACATCCCATGATGCCTCCAATTTTTTCTCTTGAACTGCAAGTTTTGTTGGCAAAAAGACTGGAATTTGTTTGGTCTTAAAAAAAATCGGAATATCCTCAAGTTTTTCAGTGAGACAAGAGTTGGGGATTAGCTGTGACAGAACAATACCATACTGACCCATTGCTATGATTGCTAATCTATGTGCAATCGTAGCAGGTAACTCAAAGCGCCTATCATATTCGCGAACTACATCGGCAAATTTGCCTCCACCAGGTACAATCAATATCTTGTGTTTAGTTGCGAGTTTTGCTATCATATTACACAAAGTCTTCAAGATACTATGATCTTCAGCAAGACTGCCCCCCACTTTAATTACTGCTTCCAAATTAGTTTTTCTCCTTTCAATTTTACAGCCGCCATAAAAGCTAAACCTACAGCTGGTGAAAGCATAGCAGCAGCTGAAACTGGCATAAACTCGTCTATGTCTATAATTTTTTTGATTTTTGCTTTTTCGGCGGCTTTTTTTGCAAGAAAATCCTTGCCCAATCCTGTGGTGACAACTGGTATTGTGTTTTTGGCGTTCTCTTTTAGTTTTGAATAAACTTGAGTTATACCTGCTGCAATTTTGGCCACCTGCGCGGAGTAGATGTATCGTGCGATTTTAATAATTTCTTTTTCTGCGAGCATGTCTGTATCTGCGCAAACTAGGCGAGCTAGCCGCGCCAATGCATAATATCTGGTTTTTCCTCTGCCATCTGCTGTTTCGCAGGTGTATTCTGCCTCTTTGATATTGCCTAAAATTAAATGGACATCCCCAGATTGAGCAAAAAGCTCTGATGAAACGCGTACTCGGCACCCTCTTAAGGTAACTGACGAAACAACAGTAGCTAC